>Ga0179593_1404206_pt1 | contig 25711 bp, 47 predicted proteins | sample CZODoug2_1_08_16_FD_185931 | JGI IMG/M metagenome (GOLD analysis project Ga0179593, IMG submission 185931) | Vadose zone soil fungal communities from Angelo Coast Range Reserve, California, USA - CZODoug2_1_08_16fungal (PacBio error correction) | ecosystem: Environmental > Terrestrial > Soil >...
GAAATAAAGGCTATCAAGCGGAACGTAAAATCTAAGAAAGAAAAATGACCAAAAACCCCCGCGTAACTTGGGAACCATTTGAAAGGGAATAAACAAATAAAATGGGGCACACAATTTTTAACGAGTAGGAAGAGGAATACAAAGCCGCCGGGTGATAAAAGGTGGGATGCAGGGGGGAGGGGGAAGTACCGGGTCAGTAAGGCAAACCGAATAATAAAAATGGTTATTGAGCCAAAAAACCGAACACACGAACACACGTGCCGAAATGGAAGGAATGGGGTGAAAAGGGGAAAAGAACAGGGGAAAATTGGGTTATTGGAAAAATGTAAATGGGAGGACTCAAAACGGCCCGGCGCCCACACGTCAAAAGGGGAAAGGGGGAATTGGAAAGGGGAAAAGAAAAAAAAAGAAAGAAAGGGGGGAAAAAAAATAGGGAGGGGGGGAGAAAAAACAAGGGAAAGAATGGAGGGTTCCCAGTACCTCAAATCCGGCGCCCAAACAGAGAGGAAAACAAGCAAGGACGGTAGGGAAAGTCGTTACATAGGTCGGGCAGGACGATAATAGAAATGGGGGCTAGAAATAAACTCATTAAGAAAGTGAAAGGAGTGTCCAACCTTTATTAGAGCCACTAAAGGGGGGCACAACCCACCTAGTAAATAAAAAAAGGGGGGGTAAGGGTCGAATAAAAGAAGGGGAAAAACTTTAAAGGGGGGGAAGTTGAAAGGGTGGAACAACAATTGGGACTTAAAAGGGTCAACTGTAAAAATAAAAGGGTGGGAAGGGGGATAAAGCAATGGGGAATGGTGCGAAAAGAAAACTACAAGAAGTGGGGAAAACAATAGATGAGCTCGCGGCGAGCATGAAGGTAACACCCGATACGACAGACACAACATAGGGGAAACCCTCAGGAAGAAAAAAGGGGGAGGTATTGAGAATTAATTGTCAGAAAAAGGATCCACCCGGGGAAAAAAAAGAAAAAAAAGGAGGGGGGGGGGGGGTGGAACAGTACCAGAAAGCAAAAGATAAATAAATTAAGGAAGGGGGCGGGTACGGGGGGAAGGCAGTTTGTGGTTGAGTAGATTGTGTAACCACTGGGTGACAGAGGAAAAATCAGCCCCACAACGGGTGGAAAAACACCAGGATAAAAATGCAATAGCCGTCGTCGCCATGGGCAAGGGAAAGTGAAAGTAGTAGAAGGGGAGACTCACTAAGCAAAAGACCACTGATAAAAAGCGGGGTCCGCGTAATACCCAAGGACACGGGGGTAAAAATGGGGGGGGGGCCTAAGCGCGTCCCGGGTTTGGGATTAGTGGGAGTCAGGGGTGAGACGGGAGTGGGTTGAGGTGTAAGAGTACTGGGGAAAAAGGGGGGGGGGAGAGAAAATCGAACTGAAGTGGACGAAACAATTACAGTGTGAAACAACCTTGGGACATGAAAACATGGGCCAGGGGGGGAAAACAGGGAAATGGGGGGGGAATTGTTAGGAGAAACCGACTTAAATATTGCCTGGGCAAAGATTGGGAGAAAGTCCCGGAGTTGGATGGGGGGGCGCAATGAGGAGGTGGAACAAAAAACAACGGTCCTGACCAATAAAATGAGCCAAAGTGGTCGTTGAAATAACGGGTGGGCATGGTAGGGGCAAAGACCATGTGCAAGGGAGTTGGTGGGACTAAAGATGTGGTATCGGGGACGAAGGGGGAATAGAGTAATGGACAGAGAGAAAAAACTCGGGCGGGGGGGGTGGTTGGGACGTAAACTTTTTGAGCTCGGAAGAAGGGGGATGTCGAACTGAAATTCTGAGGTGAGAAAGAAAGATCTCTGGGAAAAAAAAAAAGGGTTAGTAAAAAAGAAAAAAGGAGTCATCCCAACCAAGTATCATAATTTCAACAAAAAAGAGAGGGGACAGCGGGCATTTTAAACGAAAGAATCCCCCAACTGGACCAACAGACCTTGAAAAAGTCAACCCAGGAAAGAAAGTTTAACTGCAAGTACAAAGTGACCAAACATTGAGGGAAAACCATAGGAGAAACCGAAGAAACAGAGACCCCAAGAGAAATTCCAAACTTATGAAAAGCCACTGTGAAATGTAAATTTAAAAGAAGGCAAAAGAAAACATTCAACACCAATCTTGGAGGTGATATACCGAAAACTAAGTTACCATTACGGGGTCAAAAAGGGAAAATACGGACCACCAAGACTTAAAAACCCAATAAAAATTCTCCAAGAACGGCGACACAGAAAAAGGGAGGGAAAGGGGAGCATAAAAAGAAAGACATAAAATTTACCCAATCCCTAAAGAGCACCCACACAAAAAGAGAGTCCCCACTGAGAGCAAAAATTAAACAACGGTGGTAATGTCCCAGTTGGGGTTCAGGTATCGGTCAAGAGGTTAAGTCAGAGCACAAAGTCGAAAAAAACAAAAGCTTAAAATAAAAAAAAAGGGGGGACAGAAAACTTTATGAAAGGCAGAAAACGTATGGGGATAACCAAAGTCACACAAAAAAATGCAAATGGGCCAGCCCATGCTTGTTGTTGGGTAAATAAACAACGGGTGTGTACTGGGAGCAAAGAACCAAGGAATTGACACTAAGTAGAGATGCCCCAAATCAAAAGGAGACAAAAATGTGTGGCACCCGGGGACCCGGAAGCTACCAAAAGGAAAGAAAGCGGGAACCGGAGAATTGTGCACACTGGGTGAGGTCCAAAATAGAGAACGAAAAAAAACCGGAGGGCACGGGCAAAAGGGGGGACAAGGGGAAAGAAAGGGGGCAAAGTTGGAGAAGGCATTATTTGCAAAAGGGGAGGCTAAATATGGGGGGAGGAGAGCCAGTCTGGTTGACCCCACGAATCAGAAGGTGAAAGGGAGTTGGGTGGAAGGGGAAAAGTAAAGGGTAATAAAATGAGGGGTCAAAATGGGAAGCAAGGGTTCAAAAAAAAGGAGAAAATAAATTCGCCCCTGAAAAAAAGTAGACACTAAACAAAAACTCCTCTGCGGGAGCAGGGAGTCCAAAACACTGGGTAGGATACCGGAGGGCGTAAAAGGGGCAAAGGGAAGGGGGAAGAGGGCAAAGAAATCCTTTCCGCAATAAGGGGGGGGAGCAAAGGGGGGGACAGCTGCAAAATCGGCGTAGGGGAGGGGGGTGCGGGACAAATGAAAATTAGTTGGGGGAGGGGGTGCCTGATAAACAACAAATAAGTTGTGCAAACAAAAATAAGGGGAGGGAAAGGTCAACCACAAAGCCAAAAACAAAGGGGGGGAGGGAAAAAAGCGGGGGGGAGGGGGGGCGGGGGGTCGGAAAGCAACCCCATGAACTGCACGGGATGTAAATAAAAAAGGCGCACAACAGGCGCGTGAGAAACAAAAACGGTAAGACCAGTCGGGCCTTAGGGGTCACCAGCAGAGAAAAAAAGGAAAAGAAACGAGAGTTCTAGTGGGGGGTGCTGGGGAAAAAGGGAAAATCAGTAATCCCCGGTTGGGTTTCAACAAGAAAAACAAATTATTGGATTCCGAACTTCCCACAAAAAAACCCTGGGGAAACAAGAAACACCGACCCCGCAAGGCAAAAAACACCCCTCGAATCCCAAGAGGGGGGGTGACAAAAGCGGGGTGGGGGAAGTAGGTTGGAAAGATCAAAAACAACAAGGCTTGGGGGGGAAAAAAAGGAGGAGACAATAAATGGTGGAGGTGGGAACAGGGGGCGAACATGGGTGGACATGCACGTTAGGGGAAGACCAGGACCCAAGAAAAAGAAAGGAAAAATATATAAGGGAAAGTAGTGGGTAACAGGAAAGCGAGATGAAAATATCAACATAGTGGGGGAAAAGTACGAGAGAAAGAAAGGGAAAAAAATCCATAACAAAAAAAAATCAATCCTGGAGCCCAAAACAAAACCTAATACACGGGGAGAAAACCCTGTAAAGGGGTGGGTGTGAAAGAGACGGTTGAGAGAAAGGAAGGGGGGCTTAAGGTAAATCTCAAAGGGCCAAGCGGGTAACGAACTGCCACACACACAGAAAAACCCAAAACCATCGATTGGGTGCTTCCCGTGAAGTGGCGAGGGTGAAAAGGTTGAATGGAGGAAGACCGAAGACAGGATAGTCGGGGCAAATGGGAACAGAGTGTGAAGAAAATGCAAAGAAAGAACCGACAAGAAAGGACTTTGAAGTCTGGGAGTTGTTAAAGCAGGGCCGGGCGAATATGGGTGATTTAGTGAAAAGAAGTATACCTTTTTAAAGGACCATGGAAGAAATCAACGTGGGCACAAAAAGTTGTGGTGGAAAAACAAATGGGGTGGCCTGTCATCTGTGCGGTAAAGGATGAGGGCGGAGCAACCCGTCATCGGGATTGGGCAAAGCTGCGATGACAACAACCCGGGACCTCTATTGGGACCTTGACTCTACATTAGGAACGGCAGTGGGGGAAAGGAGGAACAAGTAACCTCCGGATAACGAAACGGGGATGAACTCTCTCAGGTGGTATCGAGGACGGAAGGAAAAAGGGTGATGAGTCACAAGTCAGGGCGTTGGGGCTATGGGAGGGGAGAAAAGGAATCTAAGTTTAAAGCCCGGGTGTGCGCGACACCAAAAAAAACCGTGGGAAAAATAGGGATATCAGGATATGAGAACAACATAGATGTAATGCAGAAACAATAAATGGAGCTTACCGGTCGAAGAAGGTGACACAAATGTGTCTTAGAGACTCCGAAAAAAAGGTGTGATTGGTAGTAGACAGCCAACATGCGAAACTGTAAGGAAAAGGGGAAAACGGGGAGGTTTAAGAATTCGAGGGTGGAATACGGCACCCAATGACAGAAAGGGGGAAACAAAGGGAAAAGACACGGTACGGAGGAAACAAAAGGTGTGTTCAAGGAGGAGCGGAAAGGCCCAGGTGGTTTCCAACGTGACGATACACAAAATCAGGGATGTGGGCGAAAAACGGCAACATTCGTGGTTATGTACAAAAAAACTAAGAGGGAAAAAAGTGGGCACAAAACTAGCCGGAAGGGCCTTTTCACCAAATCAGGGGGGAATAGAAAAAACTCAAAAAGGGAGAGTGCCCTGGTGGGGAACTGGGGCTGGGGGTGCAGGTGTCAGCAAGGACTGTGTAGGCCAAATGACAAACGGGAAGGAAGGGAAAGAAAAGGGGGAGGGGGGGAAAAGGGCAAGGAAAAAAACAAAAAAAAAATCAACATAGAAAAAGGGGGAATGGGGCATAGCAAAGGTTAGTCTAAAAATAAAATAAGACAGGCACACCAATTTACCCAAGGGGGTTGTCATAAACCATTTTAGCGGCCTTTATGGGGAAATGAAACAAACGCAATGGCAGGGGCGGTTATAAAAGAAAGCATTCAACTCCCGAAGTGCACAAAGGGAAGGGGAAATCCACAACAGGGAAGGTGGGTTAAAAAGGATTGGAGTCTTCAAAACGCATTCAAACTACCGAAGATAAACAAAAACAAAAAGGGGCGGGGGGTTGAAAAGCCTTGAAGGTGGTCCCCAACGAGAAGATACGGGTAAGGGGAGCAACAAAGGTCTAAAAAACAATGGTCCAGGCATTGTGACAACGCACGAGGAAGGGGGTGGGGGAAGAACCAGGCGGTAAAAAGTTGACGTAGTTGTGAGGGACCAAGGAGGGTGAAAGGAAATTCTTTCCCCACCCAACATAAATAAAAAGCCCAAGGGGAAAAAGGCCACCGCATTAAAGGGACAAGCGCGTAAAAAAAGTGTACGGCCCAAAAAAAAACGAAATAAATAGAATAAGCAAAAAAGGAGGCGGGTAGGAAGGGTAAAGGGGCGGGTAGACGGGGGGCAAGCAACAGCCGGCGGGCCAGGAAAAGGGAGGTGGCACAAAGATGGTAAGGATAAGGAAGTAAACTTCCCATATCAACCGCCAAAAAGTAATTGGACGGGTGGGTGAGGAAGTCGATGAAAACGGAAATCCGCGCGCAACAAAAGTCAACACAAAAAAAAACAAAAAAGGAAAGCGGGAATGATGGGGAGTAATTGGGAAAGAAAAAAAAAAGGGTGCAACAAGTGAAATGTAAACACCGCCCCGTCCCAGCAAAAGGTGGCACAGAAGGGTTAAAAAAAAAGAATGAGAATGGGTGAGTACTGGGTGGTACCAAGGGAAGAGATAATAGGAACATAAAGGTTGATGATTGATGGATGTGGTCACCCGAAGGGACACACGCCACCCATTAGGACAGAAAAAAAAAGACAAGAAAAGAAAAAAAACAAAAATAAATATGGGCAAGACAAACGTGGGTGAAACACAAAACGTTTAAACGGAAAGAAACACACGAGAGAGCCATGCGGCGAGGGAAGGAACCAGAAGTGGTGAGAGGAAAAAAAAAAAAAAAATAAAAAATATCGTCTCGCAACGCGGTAAACAAGGCTACGTTGGACTCCTGGTTGGGAATGGGGAAACAAGGAAAACCTCCGATGGGTGTGTGATAGTACGAAACACCAAGGACAAAAAAACTGAAACCCAAAGCCACTAACAAACAAAACCTGGTTGGTGGGGGCACAAAAAGTAAAGGGGGAGGGGTAAAAAAAGGAATGACACCCGGGAATGATACCAAACGACAAAGGAAAGAAAGGAAACACGCAGTTGGGTGTCCCACCACGTAGATAAGGAACACAAAAAAACTACGGGATGGAAGGGGGAAGGGGGGAGGGGTCAGAACAGGGACCTAACGGAGCAAAAAACCAGGCTGACTCAAACGAAAACACGCCGAGGCGGAAAAAACAAAGAATAAAAGAGGGTTAAGTTGGGGGGGACAGAGGGACAAATAATACAATGATTCGGCAAGGAAAAGAGGCCAACTCGTGAAACAAACGCAGGTAAGAGGGGAAGGGGGAGGGGGTGTTGAAAGGTCAAGACACGGAATCTAGAGCGCAAATAATGTGCAAATAAATAGGAAGGTGAGACACCGATACTATGAAAGATGAGCACCAAATGAAAAACGGCTGGAGAAAAAAGTGTGGGCAAGGCAGGTAAGGGGTGAACGAGTCACAAAAAAAGTATCAAGGGAGGGACATCCCAAGCACGAGACCAAAAAGACAAGGCCATGGGGCAAAAAATGGGGGTGAGTTTCTGATTGAAGGCGGAAAAAGGACGAAGTTAAAACAAACGGGTCGGGGTGATAAAACGTCAGAAAACACCAAGAATGTAAAAAGGGCAAAAAAAAAGAAAAAAACGAAACAAAATGGGAAAAAACCAAAGACCGGGTGGGGGAAAAGGTAAGTTGAACCCGCCAATGTTTGGGACCCCTGGCACGACGGGGCCACAAAAAGAGGGGAAAAAGGGAGGGGAAAAGGAGAAAGCCCCAAGGCAAAGAATGAAGAGAGCAAAAAACAACTTGGGAAGGGGAGAAGGAAAAAATAAGGGAGGACATATGGAAACGAAAAAAGAGTCACCAGAAGGGGAAAGGGGAAGCAAAGTACGGAAATTTTTTGGTTAAACATGAGGGGAAGATCAAGACAAGAAGAACGTTGGGCTAGAAAAAAAAAAAGTAATAAAAGACCCCCACGCACAAGGAAAGAAAGGAAACAGAAAGGGCAATAAAACTTAGAGGAAACTGGGGGACTTCGGGAGGGTTGGGGGGGATGGGATAAGATTCAAAAAAAAAACGCCCGGTTCCAAAGAGGGGCCGGAGAGGGATAATAGAAAGAAAAAGTTACAAAACCTTGCCGGGGGAAGCGTAAAATAGAAATTAGATTGTGGGGGGCAAATAGTAAACCCAAAAAGCGGCAGGAACCTAAGGGGGGGAGAGGGGGGGAGAACTAAGGGCATTTTGTGGACAAAAGGGGAAAGGGAAAAAAAAAAGGGGGAAAACAATGGTAACGCGAAGAACAGTACTGGTGGAATGGAGGAAAGAAACACGCAGGGGGGAGGGAGTCGGGAACAGGCCCAGGGGAAGGATCTGAGATGGGGGGCAAAAAAATAAGAAGGACGGTAAACGACCTGGAAAAAAATCAAAAAAAAGGGGACTGATTGCGAAAGCAGAAGGCTGTGGCAAAAAGGGGGCACCGTCCAAAAAAAACTCAGGAAGGGAAAGGAAGCAAAAAAAAAAGGTGGGTGGGGTGGTAAAACGAAGGATGGGAAGAAAAAATCGGGAGAAACAAATGTGGGGCCTAAAAAAGAAAAGAAACATCATTGGTGTGTAAATGATAAAGGGAGGGTTGAAGCGGTCAAGATAGTCGCAAGCATAACAGGGACATAGGAGGTGGGGGGGGTGAAAAAAAAAAGGTGGAGATGTGGAGCACCACCCAGTGGGTTAAAAGGAACACTGGTGGATAAAAAAGAGTGGAATGTGGGGGCGAAACAAAAGGGAAAGACGTGAGTGGAGAAAAGAAGGGGGTGCAGTAACTGTCCTGAGGCAGGGAGTAGGTAAACGGCGAATATCGTATGGAGAAAGGAGGGAAGAATAAATTTGCCGTGTGTGAAGTCAGAAGGGAGGGGAAGGGGTGAGGTATAAAAAAAAAAAAGTCGGGGGGGGGGGGTGAATTTGTCAAAAACAGTTGTTGGGAGGTAAACAAGAGACTGGGTATCAGCGGGACCACTGGGGGAAGAAATAGTCAAGGGAAGCAAAGATGGCAGGTGGAGGGAGGTGGGGGGGGAAGGGGGGGGAGGATAGAAGAACTGGGAACAAAGGATAAAATGGGTAGAATAGAGGGCCGAGGGACTGGGGGGGGTGGGGAAAAAAAGGATGGGAGGAAAACACGTTGTACTAAAGTCCGAAGGTGGGGTGGTCTGCGACAAAAACTCGAGGATGACACAAACAACACAGGGGGGGGGGAAAAGAGAGGCAATAATTAGAGTGGTGGAGGGGGGGGGGGGTGGGGGTGAAAAAAAGCCGAAACCACGGGGGGGGCTCGACCGGCGGACTGAGCAAGAGATGTGCCTGGTGATTAATCGTCGGGGACAAATAAAAAAGCGCAGTGGGAAGGAAAAGGGGGGAAAAGGAGTGGGAGGAAAAGAGACACGGAAAAAACAAAGGAAACAAAAATAAAGGAGAACAGTGGTCCCTGGCACACCAGAACCCGGTGTGGAAAAAAAAAAGGGATTTGGAGGGAAGGGGCTACAGACTGGGTAAGCGCCCTGTCCCTGGGGTATGGTGTTGGGGACAGGGTAAGCAGGAAAAAAAAAAAAAAAAAAAACGGAAAAAGAGGGAGGGATAAAAAAAACAAAGGGGAAAAAAAGTGAAAGGGGGAGGAAGAAAGTAAAGTTGTGCTCGGGGCGCAACCCGGGTGTCTAGGACCCGACAAAAGGGGAAAGGGGGGGGGACAGAGGAACAGGGGAAGTAGTCGTGCACGAAAAAGGATGAGAAAAAGGAAAGCCAACCGGAGTAATAGTGGAATGGGGTGACGAGACACGAAAAAGGGGGAACACACAAGCTTCTGGAAGGAAGCGGTAATATAAACTTGAAGCAACCCCAAAGAAGGGGTTCAAGGAGGCAGAGCAGGGGAAAAAAACCCCAAAGACTCCTAAAATACCAGGGGGGGGTTAACGCGGTGGAGTAGAGGAAAGAAGCACGGGGAAAAGATGTGGTTTGGGGTGACACATGGCGAATTTCAGGAGGGTTAAACGGAACCTAAAAAAGGACGGGACAGTGAAGTGGATGGAAACCAAGGAAATGGGAAAAAAAAACAAAAAGCAAAACACCAAAAAATCTACCCAAAAAGTGAAACGAACAAACAACTCAGAAATGTGGGGAAGGTGTGGGCCAAGGAAAATGGAGGCGGAAACCCAGGCCAAGGGCCAAAACGAATATTCGCCGTAAGGGGGGAACAGTAAAAAAAGGGGGGGTCCAAAAAAAAAAGCGCACAGGGAGAAAAAGGGGAACAACAATGGGCACCCGTGGATAAAAAAAAGGGGACACAAGGGCAGGGGGAGTCTTAACAAGGGAAGAAAATGAGGTTGAAGGGGAGTGTAGTCGGTGAGGCGATGGTTGCGTGGAGGTTTTGTGGGGGAGACAGGTTCAAAAAACAGGGAAAAAAAAAAAAACAAAGGGAAAAGGTGACCACCCCGGCCTAACAAAAGAAAAGGGGGGAAGAAAAACACCGGAACATGGTTACTGGACAACCGACGCGGACGGGGACAAGTGGTAACGGTACCTGGGGAAAGTGAAACAGAGAGAAACGGACGGGAGGGGCTGGCGTAAGGGCTGGACACTAAAGACCCTGAAGGAAGGGGTTACGAATGTGGCGGAAGCAATAAAGCATAGGGGTGGTAAGAGGGAGGGGGGAACCAAAAAACTTAGCAACGGGGTGAAAATGGGGGTGGGGACGGAGGAAATTGTCGGAGCCGAAAGGGGGAAGATTTCAAGAAGAAAGCGGTCAAGGAAAGGATATGGCAAGGGGTGGAGGGAAAAATGGCAAGGGGTCGGAGCAATTAAAACAAAATGGTAAACGGGACCGTGTCGGGGAAGTTAAGGATTCGGAAATTGGAATTAGCTCCTTTGCGGAGGGGGACGTAAGTAAGGTAAAAGCCTTCAGAAAATGTTGAAAGAGTAGGCACGGGGGGAAAAACAAGTAACCCACAGTTGGGGGGTGACATTGTGAGAGCCTCGTTTTAGAGACGTTGGCTTTCAAGTCAGAGCAGAAACTGTTTGAAGGAAAACGGCGGTCAGACACAAAGTACAACTGCTAGGGGGGTCTCGTGAGGTTTAAAACGCTGAGTAAATTGGAATGCTTTATCACAGTAGGGGGACGGATGGAAAACAACAAAAGAAGAGGCGAAGGAGGAGTGCAAGCAGTGAAAAGGGGTGAGATTGGGTGAACGGGTAAAAAACCCCGGTTGGGGAAGACTAAACAACGAACCGAAGTAAAGTATGAAAAGTCTCCCCCCAAAGAGACACACTCCGCGGAGCAGGGGTTGGAACAACTCAGGTACAAGGTCAAACAACGGTGAAGGTTGACCAACACTAGAAAAAAAAGGGGCAACAAACGAAGTCACAGGAGGGAGGGAGGTAACAACTGAGGGGGACAGGAAGGGAAAGAACCAGATACGGGAAGAATGGGAAACGAAAAACCCTCCAAAGGGAAGAGAGGGACAAACCCCGGGGGAAGATGAGTGGGAAAAAATCTAAGGAAAGGCAACAAAAACCACATTTAAAGAGACGAGGAGAGGGGTGGACAAATCAAGAAGGCAAAGGACATGAAAACGCGGCTGGCCGGGGAACACATATAAAATCCTGGAGAAGCCGGACACATGAAGCCCCCGAAGAGAGGGGGAAAAAGGGGTACGCATGGAGACAGAAAAAAAGATGGCATAAGCCACAAATCTGCGGGGAAACATCAAGGAAAAAAAAAAATCAGAAGAAACAACTAAAACACAAAAAAAAGTGGGGTCCAGAGAAGGGAAGGAAAATACGGGGAAAACCCTAAAAAAATCAAAACCAAAACAAGAAAGCGGCGCTATAGCAACTAAAAAAAAACGTAAAACACCAAGAGCAACCAGTGGGGTAAGCGGAACGAAAGGGGGACAAGAAAGGGGAATCGAGACATGGGGCGAAAGGGAGAAAACATGTAAAAAGAGGACTTGTAGGACAACTTGAGGACAAAAACAAATGTAAGAAAAAGAAAAAATCGGTAAAAAGTCACAGTGAGGCAAGGAAGAGAGAAAAGGGGATTGGGGGAAAGATAATCGAAGAAACGGGGCAGGAAAAAAATGTGGAATCAAAAAAAAAGCTGGGGGAAACAAAAAAAAGGGGAGAGGAAAAAAGGAAATATGGAAAACAAAAAAAAAAATAGGAAGGAAGGGACGCACAAGACCCGAAAAATCGTCCCAAGATAAATGGAAAAGTGATGAATCCTAGGGCGAAATTATGGGAAAAAAAAAAAAAGGGGGAGAAGGGAAGAAGGGCCAAAAAAAATCATAGAAATAAGGTCAACACTAATCGACTGTTGGGGGTTGAATGAAGAAAAAAACAATGGCCCGAAAACTACGGACTGCCTGGGGGGGGGGCGCCGACGACTGCCCGTGGGACACCACAACGGGGGAGCTAAAGAACTGTGGAAAGCAGTATAAGAGGGAGAAAGAAAAGCGGAAGAGCACAAAGATTGCCCCATAGGGGGCGAGGAGAGAAAAGGAACTAGGGGGGGGGGGGGGCCCGCGAAGGAAAAAACTGGGGACTAAAAAAAACGGGGGGGAAATCAAAGACAGAGGAGGAAGAAAAACGGCACACCAAAAAACAGGTAAGATAAAACAAAGGAGGGGGGGCCTACGAAGTGGGGGTGTGCGCCTTCTGAATAGGGTGGTCCAAGTATCAGATTGATAAAAGATAGATTCAGGGCCCTAAATGAGAAAAACCAAAGCAAGTCGGAAGTGAAAAAGTCTAGACAACAAGGTGGGGGGATAAAGGTCAGGGGAATGAAAAAAGTAACCAAAATGGGCGCCGGAAAGGATCAAACAAGATAGATCCATGCCACATAGGTGCTAATCAACAATGCAACGAAAGAAAAGAGCTTGTGAAAGCCACGAGAAAAGACCGAAGAAAGGCTCATCGTCCGAGACGCCGCACGGGGAACAGCGCGGAAAAAGCTAGAAACCTGGGGAGGAAGGGAAAAAAGGGGACCAGAGAAAAAAAAGGGGACGTGCAAAAAAAGGCGATGGTCTCAAGCAACAACCAGAATAGTGGGAAAGAGAAGGGGTCAAATCTTGAAGAGGTTGGAGGGGGGTCTAGACCCTCTGTCAGGTGAGGAAAAAACAAAAATCACGGTAGAATCTAATCACAAAGACAGGGGAGAAGGAAGAAAAAGAAGGGGAAAAAAGACAAGGCACCAGGGCGAATTACGGGGGGGGGGGGGGGTGGGGGGGGCCCGGCGGGGGGAACAACAGGGAGTAATATAACGGAATGAAGTGAAAAAGCAAAAAAAAATGGGGATCCAAAAAGGAAGGGGTGGAGTTGGCAGAAAAGGGTAAAAGAGCCGGAGACACACCGTAATAAACAGAGGTCGAGGTGCCAAACAATGGGGTGTAGTGTAAAACAGCAAAAAATTGACCACCGCATAAATAACATAAAGGGGTGGTGGGGGGGGAATTGGGGGAAATACTGTTAGAGGAAAAGGAAATGGGAAAATAAAGGGTAACAACCAGGTAAAAATCTTTTGTAAAGTAAGAACCGTTAAAGGCGAAAGAACAAGACCTAAAGCCTCAGAGGCGGGGCCATGGAGCATGAACAAGGTAAGAGAACTTTAAGTAGAACCGAAGCCCTTGGATGCCCAAAGACTGGGGGTCAAAGAGCAGGGGGGACAGACAGGAAAAAATAAATTATGGGGAAGTGCGAAAGAACCACGAAACCCCCCTGGGGGGGGTGAACGCCGGAAAAATAATGGATGAAACCAAGGGGGGAGGAAGAGGGGGCGGGATGCAAAAGAGATGGATGGGGAAAAGTTGGGGCTGAAAAGGAAGGGGGAAGGGGTGGGAATTTTAAATTAATGCCTAGGGGCAAAGGGAAAGGGTACACCGGCAGGAAAGCAAACATATTCAGGGGGTTGGAAATATGAACGACGAAAAAAGTAAATAAGGAGGGTGACGGCATCGTAAAATGTGGTGGAAACCAGGGGATGAACAGACAACGGGGAGAAAAAACAAAAAAAGGAAAAGGGGGGGGGGGGGAAAAGGATAAGAAACGTGGAAAAAAGTGGGGGTACCGGGGGATGTGGGGAAGGGTGGGGGGGGACAGGGAAGATGGAACTTGGGAGCCAAACACGGTTTAAAAAAATCTGAAAACCATGATGGGGTGATAACGGGGCCCGAAAGGAGGAAAAGAGGGGCAATAGGGACCCCAAGAGGAAAAAATGAAACTGTGCTAGACCATTGGAAACCATCGGGACCGGTAACCCTGAGGGCGGGTGAGGGGGGGGGGGGGGTTTTAAGAGAAAGATACGTCATGGAACCGACCAGAAGAAAGTAGGCCAAAATGACGGGGAAAGGATGGGGGGAAAAGAAAGAATCATCACGCCTTGACGATGGTGGGCACGTGCAAAAAGACCGGGACGCAGGGGTGTGATAACACAGGGGACGATGGCGCCGCTGGTATAACACACAAAGGATTATAAACAAGGAGTGGTGGAGGCGAAACCCCGGGGTTTTAAAGGGGTTAATTGCCCAAAGAGGGGAGGGAATGTCCACAGGGGGTTGGACCAGAACAAAAAAACCAAAGTCAGTGGCACCAGCAAGTAGTTCCCTAAGAGTTTGGGAAGCGGAGTGTCCAAAACTAAAGACCGGGTGCAATGTAGATACCCGACAAGGGGGGGCCGAACGAAACAAAAATTCAGCAAAGAAGGAAGGGAAAAGCAGGGAATGGGGGGGTGGCAAAAAAAAAGAAAAGGAAGGGGACTGTGGGGGAAAATGACCCCAAGGAAAGGGCAAGGGGGTGGCGGAAAACATCAGAGGTTTTGAAAGTTTATAGAACCAGTATCCCGTCATTAGGGGGAACACACAAATGTAACAAGGGCCGACGAAACAAAAGCGGGACCGGGGACGGGAGGGAAAAGTCAACCCCAGGAAAAAAAAAAAGAAAAAAGGAGATGTAAAGGAGGGGGGGTCCATCCAAAGTGGGGTCAACAACATTTGGGGGGGTTGGGGGGTGATAAGTGAAACAGGAACTCAAAATACAAAACGACACAACCGCGGGTAGTGGTCAAACCAAAATAGTGATTGAGTGTGGAACACAAAACAACGACCAAAAGCCAAAAACGAGCCTGTCCCCTAACAAAAGGAAAGTGGGTCAAACCCCCGAACCGCGGGGTTGACACGCAAAACATAATAGGTTAAAAAGGTAAAGTTTGGTGGGCCAAGCCCCTGGGAGAAAGGGGAGCGTTCACAAAAGGTGTAACGACCTGAGAAGGGAGAAAAAGATGAAAAAAGGGAATTGCGGAAGGAAAAAAATCTGGGTGCGGACTGGGAGCAACGGGGGAAAAAAACCACATACAGGTGTCTTGTAAGGGAAAGGGGCACAACAAACAGGGGGGACCGGGGGAGTAGGGGAATCAGAAAAAAAAATCGAAAAATCAAAAAAAACCCAAATACTGGAGATAGGGAAAGGTAAAAAAGAGCACCAGAAATAACTATAAAAGTATCCCCAGTCCACTGAGGAAAAAGCAAAAGAAATAAAGGGGAAAGGAAATTGGTAACTCATAATAAGTTGGAGTGGGGGGGAACTCAAGGAAAAAGTAGTGGGGGGAAGGATTGTTGGAGATACAAAAGTCCGCCCAAAGGTCTAAAAAAGAAGTGACGGGGAACCAACGGAGGCTAGGGACAAAAACCGCACCTGACAAAAGGGTAGGGGAGGGCAAAAGTGGGGAGGTGGGACTTGAGGGGGGGGGAGGGCCGGTTCCCCCTAGCGACTGCCCAGGAATAAAAAAAAAAGAGGGGATAGGGTAGGGGGCGAAAAGAAGCGGGGTTAACGGGAAACGACATTGGTGTGTGCCCCCCGCCCCAACGGCCTGGGTGTTTTGTGAAGGGTTGAAAGAGGACCGGGGTGCCCACTAGACCGTAAACAGGATCCAACAAGAGTGGGGGTCAAAAAAAGGAAGTAAGAAGAGGCAGTGAATACCCTCAAAAGTCGGCCGTGGGTAAAAAAAATTATCAAGAGCAGTTTGTATAACATGGGGGGGGGGGGGAGCAAAACAAGAAAACCTATAGAAAAATTTCCGAAATTAGAAAAATATGGGGTAAACAAAGGAAAGGTAAAGGCAAGTTGGGAACAGCACAGGCCTTCCATGGAAAAAAAAAGCGGGGTTTCTGTGGCTGAAATGAGAAGTAGTTGACGAAAGGGGAGGCCAGGGGAAAAAACCGAGCCAATCCCGTACTAATGGTCAAACCGAATTGTATAAAAAAAAAAGAGTAAGGAAAACATAATTAGAAAAGCAAAACAGAAATGAATACCTGAAAAAACACAGAACGCGAAGTTTGTATTTGGGAGGGGAGGTGTTATTTAGAAAGGGGGGGACAAAACCTAGACCGAGGAGAAAATTACTGGCCTATGGGCATGTTTGTGGAGTGGATTAAAATCGGTGCCAAAAATGAAGAAAGAAAAGTCGAGAAAGCGGGGCGGAAAAAATAAAAAATCAACAAGGCCCGTGGGCAGCCGCGCGGCCACTAAAAGTAAAAAAACACCATAATACTCATGACAAAGGAAGGTGGAAGTGGGGATGAAAAACCGCAAGCACAAGAAAAAAAGAAAAGACAGCCACAAAATGGGAGGCCAAGGGTCAATCCTCCAGAAGAAAAAAAAAGGGAATTACTAGAGGGGGGCGAAGGAATGTAAAGGGAAGAAAAAATACGCACACGGGGAACAGAAAACGTGGTCTTGGAATCTAAAAAAAAATGGGCACACATCAAAATGACATCGCACCCAGACCCAAAGGGGGAGTAGAAATGAGCCAAAAAAGGGGAAAAGAGGGGAGCGACCAGTTTCTTGAAAAAGCAGAAAGAAAAAAAAGGAAAGACACAAATCTGGAAAAAGAAAAAGCGCAAGCCCAAATCCTTGTAGCCTTAAAACAAAAAAAAGGGCCCGCAACAAGGGAAAATAAAAATAATGTGGAAGGGGGGAGAAGGGAGTGGGTGTGCGCAAGACATTGCAAATAAAACGAGATGGAGGGAGAAGGGGGGGGGGGGGAAAGGGGAAAAAAAATAAAAAGAATCCTTAAAAAAAAAAAAGGGGTGCATAAATACCTGTTGATTGCTGACACAAGGACAATTAGAAACGGGGAGCGAAAATCGGCAAGTTAAGAAAGAAAAACTGAGGCCCTAAGCACAAACCAAAAAACCCGGTTAATTTTGACAAAAATTAGGAGATGAACATAGCAACAAGTGGGTAATAAAAAGGAGTAAATCCAAACCCAAAAAAAAGAGCGGGAATGAAGGAGGGGGTCGGCGGGGTGTGTTTAAGTGGCGCGGGCAACAAGGGGAACGGGGTAATAAAAAGCAAAAAAAGTTGGTGCGGGAGGGGAATGGACGCAAGGGGGGGCGCCGTAAAACCACGAGACACTACAAAAAAGTAGGGGATAAATGGGTGTAAATTGGGGGTGATTGTCCACAGCCCCAAAAATGTAGCCGCCCGGGGGTAAATTGAATAGATAAAAAGAGAAAATGAAACGTAGAGATACCTGAAAAGTAGAAAAAAATTTGTTAATAGGGGTATAGCCCTCTTGTGGGGGACCCGGCCAAACACGAGGGAGTAATGGGGGCTAAATTGAGTAGGGGAGAACGTGAGGCACGAAGAATATCAAAGCAAAGGAAAAAAGGCCGGTTGGAAACAACCAAAAACAACTCGGGGAAAAGGGGTCGAACCAAATAACCGACGCGTGAGTATGAGGGGAAGAAAAAGAAGGGCAAAGGGCAAAAAAAATACATTATGGGCCGTGGGCCCCAGCGCATAAAAAACAACACAGAAAAAAAAAAAGCACGAGGAACGGGTTAGGGAATCGAGGTGTTATGGGGAGAAAAAGACACAAGAAAAAATTTGAGAGGGGGAAAGGGGGGGGGGATTAACGGGGGCAGAGATAAGACCATCTCTGCACAAAAAACTTCATGAAAAGGATTAAAAAAAAAAAGAAAGGTCATGAATATGAAACCACAAAAGGGGAGAAAACAAAGGGCAAAAGCTGGGAGAAAAAACAGACCGGGATAGGGAACCCCCCTGTAATTTAAAGAAAATGAGAAAGGAAAAGGAAACCACACTCCCGCGGCACCGGCCTAATTAAAAGGGGTGGAAAGGAACGGGAATAGCTGTGGGGAGAAAAAAGGGCTCAGGTCGTGTTTTGAAAAATAATAAAGGGGGAATGTCCCAAAAAGCCAAAATGGACACGGAAGAAGTAAAAAAGAAGCTAGGCTCAGGAGGCTGCCTTGGCCGCTAGTAGCCTAACGTTTTACCAAGTCAAGGGGTAGCAGGGATGACCAGAGCGGGGCCGAAGGGAGCGGGTTTTAGGGGAAGAAAGAGAAACGGTGATGTAAGTTGGGGGGGGGGCTAAGCCTGCTAAGGGAGGGGGTGGTGGGGGGGTCCTGGGCCAACAAGTAAAGAGGGGGAGGAAACAAGTCCAAAAAAAAAACCATGAGAGTGAACAGAATAGAAGGGGAAGTCTTAAAGTGGGTAAGGCGAAATAGCTGAAAATTACTCCCCAAAGCAACATGGGTTTGAAGGGAGTGGTTGATTAAATGAGATGGACGGGTACGCTTGGGGAAAAATGAGGAAATACAAGGGAGAGCAACGGTTCTTGTTTGGGGACATTATAATAGAAGGAGTTGGGTGAGAGGACTACCTGCCGGAAGGGGAAAGGGTGAATAAAGAAGGGGTGGCTTTCAGGTAAGGAGAATGTGAACAAGAAAAAGGAAAACGAGTGGGGAATGGTCAACTATGGTAAACAAGGGGGGAGGGTATCAACGGCGGAAGGTGGTGAAAATTGGAATGAAAAAATGACGGGGGGGGGTTTAAAAAACTGCCTTTTCAGGGATATTAAAAATATCTGTAGGCCGTCAACGGCAAACAAAACAGAGAACGGGGGGAATGAGTGAAGAATAGGAAATAAGAGGAAAGATAAGGGAAACGCCCCAAGTGAAAGTCCGACAAAACAAAAAAGAAAAAGAGAAAACCAAATGTCCTAACGGGGTTGAATGGTTCCCCCTCGTGAGAAAAAGGCACCCGAGGGCGGGGACCGGGTCAAGGGACGAGGTTGCGAAAGGCAAAGCAAGAAAAAAACCGTCACCAACCGAAAGAAGTCCACCCTCAAGAAACCAAAAGAGGAAGTATAAAGGGGGGGGGCACACACTGGGCCAGAGGCACCCCCTAAAGCCCAATAGAAGGAACAAAAGGGAAGAAAAGTTCACAGGGGAGGGGAAAAAAGATGGGGTAAAGAAGAAAAGAAGAAAAGGAGGGGAACGCAAGAAAAAGAATGCAAAAAAAAATCCACAGGAGAGAAAACCGGGACCAGGAACGAAAAGGAGAAGTGTAATCATGGAACAGAACTTGGGGGGAATGGTGCCCCCAACCGGAAGTTTCCCCCCAGCCAGTTTGGTCCAATCAAATGCGGAGAAAAGCCCAGGAGAAGGGACTGAAAAGAAAAAAAAACGGAACCGCTCCAAACGGGTCCAAGAAAAAAAAAACAGAAAAAAATAAGTCTAAAATAGAAAAGAAAAAAAAAGGGGTCCGTGGAGAAGGCTTGACCGCAGGTGGGCAAAACATCCCGGCGGACCGCATACACAGGGACTAAGGGAACCAGTACAAAGAAAAATTATGGGGAAAAGAACTGTCCCGACAAGTGGTGGGATAGGCCAAAGCCGCGCCAAAGATGGTACGTGGTGAAAAAGGTGAAATGTTGAAGGAAATAAAGGGAGGTTTATCGCCGAAAGGATTAACAACTCGGCACAGGAAAAAAACCGGAGGGGAAAGACAGGGGTGCCCCATTATAAGGGGCCGTGTCAACAAGAAAATAAATATACCAGCTAAAGGAGTTCTATTGGGGAGAAACACGGGTAAAAAAGGTAAAAGGGGGATAAAGAGGAAAATTGTTACAAACCGTGGTGGGAGCAAGGAAATTGTAACCCGAGGGGTACAGGAACGGAAAAAGTCGAGGAGGGAAAGAAAAAAAAAATCAATTTCCCGTGTGGTAGGATCAAACTTGTCGCATAATATTAGTGGAGTTTTGAACAGAGCGGCGGCAGACTTGGGGGGGCCCCCCTTCTAAACAAACACTAACAACCCAGCCGGAAATTCACATACTCCGCCTCATCCCAAAAACGAAAATCCAGAAAAACCTACGGTGAATTAGAACAAAACAAATCTGGTTTCTTGGGTAAAAGAAAAAGCTTGGCACCTTGGAAATTTGACCTCACCTCTTTTAGCCGAGTCCATGGAGGGGGCCCAAAGAAGATCCTTTTCAGGCAGAAACTTTGATGGGTGGTGGGCGCCGGGGGGCAAGAGGAATACCTGGACCCGGGGAAAACAGGGACTTGGGAAAAGTGGCGGGTGAGAAAAGGTAAAAAGTAGGGGGTTGGAGCGAATTAAGCCTGCGGGGTGCCTCGAAAAAAAAACTGCTGATCTAAAAAACTTGAGGGTCCTGTGAAAAAACCCGAAAGGAACGGGCCACTAGAAGAAACGGGAGGCCTTGGCGGTCAGGGTGGGAATGGGGAAAGACCGAGTAAACAAAATTCGGGTTACTTGAAAAAAAAAAAGTTCCAGGGTAAAGCACCAACACAAACAAGGTGTAAAACCCGAAATTTTCACTAAACCTAATTCCGCAGTAAAGAAATGTGGATACACCCTTTGGTTAAACACTCTAGGTGGTAAACTATTTTCATTCCTCCAGAGATTTATTTCAAAGACGATCCGGGAGTTTTGGTGAGGGTCCTGGGGGGGGATATAGCACGGGAATTAAACACGCGGGGGAAAAGGTCCTGAAAGTCCTGCATGTTGCACCAACGTGGAAAATGAACCCCAAAAACATGATTGTTGATGTGGGGGGGAAGGAATCAAAAATGGAACCCCAAGTGGGCCGGTTTACTCTTGGGGGAAAAAGAAAAGGGGGGGACAGACGAAAGCCTTGGGACCCGGGATCTGGGGACACACAAAAGAAGCCTATCATGCAGGAAAGAAAAGGACAATTCGAAAAAAAAATTAAAACAACTGGGGAGGATGGGGGGGGGGGGGGGGGAAAGGGGGCCCAGGTAGACAAATTTTGGAAAAAAAAGAATGTGGAGATGTAAAAAAAAGGTAAACTAACGCAACCCTTATTAAAAACATTAAAACTCTTAAGGGGAAAGACTATTTGACAAGGTGAGTGGAGATATGATGGTTGAAGCTTCTACCCAAAATACGAAGGCCCTGAAACAAATATCAACCAGAGTCTAACTGGAGCCCGAATTTACGCAAGAAGTTGGCCCAGACTAGGAAAACGCGGGAAACTTGGGCCACACATAAAAAGAGTCTAGCCGGGGCAAAAAAGAGGAGAAAGAAAAAAAACAGGCAAAAACAAACGGGTGAAGGAGCGGAGGGGGAAATACGGAAAGTAGTTGGGGTGGTCTAAACCAGGGCCATATGGAGGGGGGAAGGGTAAAGTCAAAAAAGAAAAAAGGAGGGAAAACAAATGGGCGGGAAGTTTTATCAAGAGAGAAACAGGAAAGAGGCGAAACCCCTTCAAAAACCGACAAAAAAGGGGGGCCGAAGCAAATGGGAACCCACAACCAAAAAAAAAATATACGAACTAGCCCCTCACAAGAAGACGTGGAGGGACGCGAATTACACAGAAAAAGAAAGGACGATGTAGATCACAGCGGGGCCAAGTACGCGAGCAGAAAACGGGAAAATTGAGAAAAAGCATAACTAGGTGTGTATCACGGGGAAGGATGGTCTGGGGCAAAAAAACATTTAAAAAAAGGAGAAAAAAGAGTAGAGCACTGGGTGAAAAAACCCCCCTCCTTGGATAATGGAGGGGGCACGGAAAACCATGTGGGTGGGTGTGGTACAAACATAAGTCACAATATAGTAACGCCCCTGCCGAGGCAAAGGAATCAAAACCAAAAGAAGATATAGGATGTTATAGGGAGTGTAAAAACTGGGTGGAAGAAAAAGGGGAACTGGAAAAATCAAAAGGCGCAACCGTCCCAACACAAGAGGACCGCGGGAAAAACAACAAAGACGGGAGGGGGGTGTATCTAAGGAGGATAAGGTGGCGCACAAACAAAACACAGAGACGTAAAAATGCGTAAAAAAGAGGTAGCATAAATCCCTTTGAAAGCGGGAATAGTAATAGGAATGGAAAGTAAATATAAAAGAGAGGAAAAAGAGTGAAAAAATAGTGCGTAACAACACCAAGGCGCAGCTAACCATCTTGGCGCAAAATGAATAACCCCTATGGGAGTTGGGTAATTGGGTGGACAAAAGAAGAGTGGGTGTGCAAAAAGTAAAAGAAAATGGACAAGCCTAAGGAAGACCGTTAAATTGAAACAAAGGGTCAAGAAAAAAAGAGAGGGACTTAATGTTCAATGAGGGGAAAAACCAGTTCTATCGACGAGTAAATAAAGAGGGAGGGGAGGTAAAAAACTCATGCTAAACATACCAAAGGAGAAGGAGAGGGGATTTCAAAAGGAAACACCCATACTTGTGAGAATAGAGAGGAAAATACTGACAAAGATAACCTCCAACAAACAAACAAAAGTGAATAGAAGGGGAAGAGGGATCAAAAAGGAAAGAGGCACAAGGCAATGGGATGCTAAGGAAATGAAATACCGGGGGGGAAAGTCCAATGGGCATGAGGGGACAGAAGAAAAAAAAGAATTGCAGATAAGTAAGGAGAAAAAGAAGTGAAGAAAAGATAGGTTGTTGGATATGTGGTCTGGGAGGAATGAATTAAAGTGACCAAGAATGGACGACCAAAGGAAATAGAGATAAGTACTAGGGACCGAAAAAAGGGGGCGGAATTCTCCAAAAAGTCAAAAAAGAAAGGGGAAAAAGACATAACAAATAAATGTAAAGGCTGAAAAAAAAAAAAAAATGACGGAAAGAGGGAACCATGAGAAAAAAACAAAACCATAAATGGTATGAATGGGAAAAAAAAAAAGGAAGAAAGAAAAGGAAAAGGGAAAAAAAAAAAATGTAAATGGCCAAACATACACAGTCCATAAACAAACAGAAAGTGCGGGATGAGAAGAGAAAAAAAGAAAGAAAGGAAATTAAGGGGCACCGGCAACCCAAACTAAGGACGCCGTGGAAAAAGAAAAAACAGGTAAACGAATAAAAAAAGTGATGCCATTCAAAAAGGAAAATGGGACAAGAAAAGACAGAAACCAAACCGCCCCGTGATGGGTGAGATGGACGATTAAACTAAAAAAAAGGGAAAAGAGCCAGACTCTCATAAAAAGCGCGCAAAAGAAAGAAGCGTCAACCACCGAGGAAATTTAAAAGGTGTGTGTGCGGCCAAACAGGGGAGACATGTTTGGGGAGGGGAAGAAACACAGCCGGAAGAGGGGAAAGAAAAAGAAAAATGGAGAAAGACGAAAAATGGGTGAGAGGAGGGGGTAAATGGAATGGTGAGGACAGGGCAAGAACCGGAGAAGAAGGGGGAAAAGAAAAAAAGGGAAAGAGTGGAAGGAAGAATTAAAACAAACCCACAATAAGAAGCGTTCAAGGGGGCAAACGAGAAAAGGGTGGGGTCTTAAAGGAACGCAAGAATGGGGGGGAACCAAAAGAAGGAGAAACCCATAAAGGCAAACCTTAGTGGTGGGGAACAGAAGGGAGAAAACCAAAAGGTAGCCCTAGAAACGGAAAAAGTGAAAGGAATGGAAGGGGGAAACAAGAAACCGGAAGGTGAGGTCACTGGGGACAGGGGGAGGCGGGAAGGGGGGGGAGGGTGAGTAGGGGACCTGGGGGGAAAAAGACAAATTAGTAAAAAAGAGGGAGAGGCCAAAGGGGAAGGTACACTAAAAACCGGGGACCCCCATAGCGGGGCCAACCCCGAGGAGTATTGGAGTATGTTGGAAAGCAGAACCAGCCCGAGCAAAAAAAAAGAGGGGCCCTGGAAAGAGGAATAGAGGGGAGGGGGAGAAAGTCAGGGAAATACAGTGATGCGAAGCAAAAACGTAACCAACATTGCAACCGCAATAAAAGGCAAACGAATAATAAAAAAAGGAATCCACATCGCAAGGACCAAAATTAAATCAAAGAGGATTGAGAAGGGATGAAGAGAATGAAATAAATAAAAACAATTCTAATTGTCCCCAAAGGGATAGAAGGAACTAAAGGGCAAAAGCAAAAAGGGGAAGGAAAGGAACTTACACTCCAGGACAAGGCAGGGATCCTTTGGGGGGTGTAACTACAAGGTGACGGGCACCCTAACACAAGGACCGGTGTGGGGGTTGGGCGCGGCAGGAAAGTGGCAAGAGAGTTAATGGGGGTAAAAGAGGGGAAGGGCATGCCGCAAACGGGGGTGAGAAGAATGGGAGGAACGGGAGGAAGCGCCAGAGAAAGGGTGGAAAAAAAAATAAAAAAAACACAAAAAAAGTCGCCGAAAAAAAAACGTGGACTAAAGGAGTGGACCAACCGAGGGGAACCACTCAGTAAAGGGGGGCAACATGTGGGGGGGGTAAACAGTAGACACGTGGAAAAAAGGGACTTCCCCGAGGGAGATGGGACCCGGGGGGTTAAAAAAATGAGGCCGGGGGGAGGTGGAGGGGGTAAGGGAGGCGGGGGCGGGGCCATATGGGGGGGCTACCAGGATGCAACCCTCCGGGGTGATTGGGGGGGAAGGGAAGTGGGGGAGATGGGAAATGGGGTCCCATGCACCGACAAAACAAAAACGAAGAAGCAAGAAACTCGGTGAAAGGAGAAAAAAGGAGGAAAAAGTGTAAAAAATAAAAAACTTGGGGGGGGAAAGTAAATGTAGGGGGAAAAAGGGTAAAAGCAACAAAACATGGGCAAGTAATCCACCCAAAAAAGGTAATGGGGTGAGGGGGAGGGGGAAAAGGAAAAAAAAAAAAAAGATGGTGGTGGGCTGGGGTAGAAAGTCCTGGGGTCGCTAAAAAAGTGAAAAGAAAAATAAAGCCAAAAACTAGGTGGCCCCGGATAATCTTTTCGGTGAAGTGGGCTACTCAACGGGTAAAAAACAAGGGGTAAAAATAAAAGGGACAAGGGGCCGAACAACAAAACATCCACAACCAAACACACGGAATGAGGTACAGGTGGCAAGTATGTGGGTATAAAGCGGGAGAAGGGGGGGGTGAGAACACAAGGGGAAAAATGATAAGGAGGGCGGGCGAGGTTATAATCCGGGTGAGGGGCCCTTATGGCGGATCGGTGACAAAAAAAAACTCCAGGAGAAAAAAAGTGAACAAAAAGAGCGGGGGACAGTAAGAAGACCGATTAGAATGTAAAGTAATCCAAAAAAAGGAGGCCACAAAAACAACTCAAGCCAGAAAGAATTTGACGGACCGAATAAACGGGGGAGGCCGTTTTGGGGTGTGTGTGGCCCCTACGGAGGGGGGGTTTGGTGGGGGAGTGAAAACCCCGGGGGGTGCCGAAAATCAGTAGAAAGAAGTAAGGAAAAATGGTGAGAGGTGAACCTACTTGGCCCTCGTTTTCATAGAAATCAAATTGAGTCAAAATGAAAAATAGGACCGGAGGAGGGGGAGGCGGGGTGAAGGGGGAAAAAAAATACAAAAAAACCATTAAGGGAGGGGGGTGAGAAAGATAAAAGGATAAATGATTCCACTAAGAAACTGAAAAAAATCCAAAGTTGGAAAGAAAGTAAAGGGAAAAAAAACTTTGTTTAAGTAAGGAAGGGTGTGTAAAAGAATTGGTGGCGCAAAAAGTGGGAGAATCCACTGAATGGGCAGACACCCCCCGGGAAAAAAGATCTTAAAAAAAGTGGGCTTGAGGAAAGAAAAGGGGAAGTAGGGATCGTTGTCAACTTAAAAATCACAACGTTTGGTTAGGGAGGGATAATTCCCCTTTTAAATTGGACTGGCCTGGGGTCTCGGGACACCAGGGTTAAGGGGACAAGATGGGAATTGAAAAAAAAATTTGAGGGATAGGGGAGCATGGGGCAAAGGCATCCACGGGGGGAAATGACCCCGCATGGAATCTGGGGTAACTAAAAAATACGGTGTCAAAGTTCAAAAAAGCCTTAGAACCAAAATAAAGGTGGGGGGGAGGAACGGCGGTAGGAAGGACGTATGGCCGGTTGGGGGGTCCAAGTTCAAGTGGATAGA
>Ga0179593_1604704_pt1 | contig 25708 bp, 21 predicted proteins | sample CZODoug2_1_08_16_FD_185931 | JGI IMG/M metagenome (GOLD analysis project Ga0179593, IMG submission 185931) | Vadose zone soil fungal communities from Angelo Coast Range Reserve, California, USA - CZODoug2_1_08_16fungal (PacBio error correction) | ecosystem: Environmental > Terrestrial > Soil >...
CGGCAAAAATGTATGCTACAAAAAAAAGGCGGTTCCATAGCCTAACTAAGGGGAACGGGACCGGAAAGGGCCAGATCTTAGAATGGTCTACTAACGCTCTTTTTCGGACTTCTACTGGAACAGTTCAACGGGGGGGGGGGGTGAGGAAGTGAGAGTCGGCGGAAGGGGGCAGCGCCTTCTCCCAGAAAGCTCAGAACATGGTTCTAAGCTAGCGAAGAAGTACAGTCGGCCGCCTTGTCCAGAAATCCCGAAAAACAACCACAAAACCCCATCGACACCACCCTAGATCGGGGGAAAAAAAGCGGTCTCCTTATGGGGGGACACGGGGGAACCAGTAGAGCTTCCAGGGTTAGAGCTGTCAAACAGGGCGCGAAAACTCGTGCGCCGAAGAGGGCACGCGGGACCTCCCGCTAGCAAGGGCGGGCAGAGATGGTCAGCGCGCAGCAGTGCCAGCCGGGGGTGAAAAGACACCGTGGGCCCCACCAAAAAAAGGCCCAAAACCACGGGGGGGGAGGACCGGGGAATCTGTGGGGGAACACCACGGGTTCCACGAGGGGGTTGGCAGGGAAAAAAACTACTCACTTGGGAGACTCTGGGGAGGACACTTGGTCCTGAAATCAATGGGGATTGAAGCTTGTTGTCCACTGTAATGGACCCTAAGACGATGGGGGACCTCAAAAGGAGCTCCAGCCAGTTCAACTTCCCGGAAGGTTGGGTGGGCGTCCCTGGGGGGTTTCTTACGGTTCCCATCTAAAGGGTGTGGTAAAGCCCGAATCCTCATTCCATGGAAGACATCCTGACAGGAGCCAACTTCGGAACGGAGGGCAGCAGCTGCAAATGAGAACTTGAAAGACGGAAATCATCGAATCCTCAGAGAGTAGTATTAAGGTGATTTCCCAGGAAAAGGCCCTTTTTCGCAACTCCCGAGAGGGGACAGGACGCAAACGTAGAAAAAAAAAAAAAAAAAAACAAAAAAAAAAAAAAAAAAAAAACAAAAAAAAAAAAAAACAAAAAAAAGAAAAGGTCCTGCGGGCGGGGATGTCATTGACATAAAGGAGCGTGGAATTTCCCAGAAATCTGGAACCATCCCCCGGCCACCAAAAAACACCGTGGGGAGACAAGTTGGTTCGGCAAAAGTGTCCCCACTGGGCCGAATTGGCGGCCCCTAAAACCCCAACGCCCGTTTCGCCCGAACTTGTCCGGGAACACGCGCGCGGGGAGCTGGGCGCCTCACACTGACCGTCGAAGCCGGGAGGACCCCCTATCCCCTTTCCGGTCCGTTTTGGAAAAAAGGTCTTTTTAAGAAGACCCAATAGCACTGCTTCGAAAAAGGCTCTTGCAGAGCTGTTGAGAAAGATTTGAAGCGTTCCTACAAAGTTAAAGAGCCGCCTCTGTGGGGAAAGAAAGCTCCTTCCCTGGGGGGTACAGAGCAGAGAGATGGGATCCCGGACCGGACGGATCATCCCGGGGAAGCCTTCGAAACACTTGGCATACTCCGGGTTAGGGGTTTAGCGCAAAGGGAAACTAGAAAGATGAGATGGCTTAGACCCCAGGGTTCTAGAAGTGCCATAAGGCATGGCCAGAAAAAGTAATTCCTCTAAAAGGGGTCAACTGGGGCGACTATAGTAGAGACATTATGTCCAGTATGGAGCCGGGGAACTTTCACGGAGGAGCCGGGGGGGCGAAGAGAGGTCGCTTGTCTATTACACCGCGAGACTCATGAAAGTCAGGCCGGGATTCTGAAAGTTCGGAGAAGCTTTAAAGAATACGCAAAAAAAACGTAGGCTTTTGGGGGGGACCAAGTTACCTTTCAGAGAACCGAGAGTCCACAATCCCTACTGAAAAGCGTTTTCTCAAGGGACGGGAAGAGGAGCCTTTCGGGACGATTAATCCTGGCAAGGGGTCTTGGGCCGTGGATAAAGCGACGTGTCCTGCAAGGACGAAGGGAATATGCGGCCATCAAGGACAGGCAGGGAGGGGAGGGAAAGGTAAAAAAGTCCGAAGAGGGGAAGGGGACCAACGATACGAAAAAAAAAAGGATCGGGGAGGCTGAAAAGGACCGTAAAAACAAAACAAAAAACCTGAAAATGAAAAGAAATTCCCTCCCTTGGGGATAAGAGGGGGTTAAGGTCCTGAAAAGGAGAAAGAATCCAAAAATTTCCTCCTTTGTGACCCGCCGGTCCCGTAGTAGTGCTCGGAGCATTCTCACAAAAAAAGGTCAGCTAACCTTTTGAATAGAGAGATTTAGGGGGTGTTAGAGAGGGGAGGCCGTCGCGGGAAAGGGGGTTTTGACCTTGAAATACAACGGGGGAAAAGTAAAGGCGATTGGGGGAAGGATACGAAAAAAAAAAGGATCTCCGTGGCCGAGGGGGAAAAAGCCGAACGAAGTAACTGAGAAAAAGGGTTCCCTTTTATCCCCTTCTTGAAAGGGCGTGAACTTGATAAAAAAGCTCTGAAAAAGAAAAAGAGGTCGAGCTATCTTAAGGAAGACACTGAGAAAAGCCTCCCAAGGGGCGTGTGGTTGGAAGGGGAAGGGGGGGGTCGTTTTTTCGGAAAAAGGAGGTACCAAAAAGGGGAAAAACGCGTCGAAGAAAAACGGTCACCTTGCGAAAAAGAAGTCACTAGAAGACCCGCCACCGAGGGCGAAAGAAAAAAACTAGCAGTTCTTGATTTTGAGGAAAGAACCGGCACCGGAGAAAAAACGGTAAAAAGAAACTGGGAACCGCATCAGGGAGAATGAAAAAAAGAGGGCTTCCCCGTCTGGGGGTACTCATCTCTATAACTTATGGAGAGATTTTCACCTAGGCCAAAAAAAGAAAACTTTCAATGCTGCCTATGCGGAAAATTTCGAGGATACGGACAAAAGAGATTTGAAGTCCAGCTATCACAGCATGAAGCTGGTGGGGGAGAGCTGCAGAAAAACTTTCTTTTAGGAGAGGGAACATCTTGAGAAAGGGAACGTTAGTTGGAAGGGGGGGGGAATCTAAAAAGAGTCTGAAAAACAGCGCGAGGCCGATCAAGGACGAAATAAACCCACCCCCAAAGGGAGCCAACAAAGGACATGGGACGGGACCCTCTAAGAGATCCCCCTTTACCTTAAAGAACAAAGGGCGATGACGTTTCTCAGAATTCTCCCTCTCCAAGGGCGAAAATACACCGGCCCTCCCACGGTGAACCACGGAATCTCGGAAAAAGGGAGGGAATTCCCCAGACGGGAAGCCTATTACCGCTTTTAGAAACAACAGACTTGGGAAAAGCCTCCATCTTTTCATAAACCTCAAAAAGCTGCCGGGAAAAAATCCCATCCAAAAACGTAAAAGGAAAACGCCTTCTGGGAAAGGGAGAGGAAAAATAAAAAGAAGGAGAATGCTTTCATCACCAAGTACACGTAAAACACCTTCTCCAAAGAGTCAGGGGGGAAAAAGGGCTTCTCGGGGGAAGCTGAAGGGGGCCTGGCCGTGGAGGGGGTTTCAAAAAAGTTCGGTGGGAAAAGGAATTGCGCAGACCACACATCAGGGGGAGCGGCAAAAGGGACCTAAGCAGGAATCTGGGGAGAGCTAGAAAAGTCCTTCTAAGAAGGAAAAGGCCGTGAAATGACAAGAGGAACGGAACTTCTCGGAAAGACCCGAAAAGTCCTTGAGGAACACCCGGTGGCCCCCTCCCTTTATATTCGACTGAGAAAACAGCAAAAAAACGTTTTCCGGGAAGTCGCCTCGACCCGGTAGTCTTTTTTCTCAAAAGGGGGGGGAGGGGCCGGAAATCTAAGCTTCTCCTCCATAGGAAAGCGCGGACCGAACGGGAGGGTCTCACAACATTTGATCGGAGACCTCGACCCAAGGCCGTGAATTTCACAAAAAGGGAAAAGGCCGGCGTTCATGAGGGCGGTCTTCATCCTTAATCGAGGTGAAAAGGCCGGAGGGATTGAAAACAGGAGGCAAGAAAGAGGGGGGGACCCCTCTCGTTTTCAGTAAAACTCCAACGGTGGGGTGCGTCTTAGGGACTGACAGCCTCCGGGGGGGGACGGTCCTGAGGGAGGTCTCCAATTCCCTCCCCCTCGCTCTCCCGGATACTAAAGAAAAACTCTCTCTTCTCTTTCCCAAAAAGGGCCCCTACATTGTGCAGGGAGTAGAGGCGACCAGGGCCAAACCGAGTAAAAGTCTTCGTAGGAAAGGAAGTGGTCGTCGCAGGGTGAAGGGGATTTCTTAAGAAAGAAAAAAGGGAAGAGACCCGCCAAAAGGAGAAGGCCACCAGGCAAAACGCCAGGGAAATAATGGAGCCTGGGGGTGGGGGAGGAACCCCGAGAAAAAGTCATTTCGGAGGTTATAGGGGGAACAACCGTTCCAAAGCCGGATCGGCTGAATCCTCACCTTGGTAAACCTATTATGCAACAAAGCTCCCTTTGCAACTGTCCCTTGAGAGGTGTCGCTGATGTCCCCTACGACTTTTTCGTGGAGGTTTACTACGAAGAAATACCGACTGAAGCCCCAGTCCCCTGGCAGCTGGGGAGATTCTATTCCTTGTGGATGAGGTCCTATGAATTTCTTCCGACGGGGACCAATAAGAGCTGCCACGCTAACTCGACGAAAAAAAAAATAGGGGGAGCTCATAGGGAAACCTCTCGGGAGGAAAAAACTCTACACAAAACTGTTAAACTCGATCTCCCCAAGGAGGAGGAAAAAAAAGAGAGCCCAGGTAAGGAAGGTGTCCGCGTTTGCAGGAGACGCAGAAAAGAAAGGGGCTTTCTTTCAGTGGAAAGGGGCGGGGGTGGCCAGACCAAAGTTTCCGTAAAAAAAGCACCCAGGATCCAAAATGGAAGTTTTTCGTCATCCTCTTTGCAAAACTTGAATGGATCCGCCCAGCCCCCGAAACAGCGGGAAGCAAAATTTCCTGACAGGAGGACAAATGGGTTTACCAATAAGGCTCTTCTTAGGTAAGTCCCCCCTATCTCCCTTAAGCGTCCTTTTTGGGGAGGGGGGGAGGTGTGGGTGGCCCCCCCTTCTCGGTCAGAAAAGTTCGGGAAATGATTCCACGCTGCCGTTCAGCTGGGAAGGGGGAGCGTGCCCGTTGCGAGGCACTCGTTGCAACGACATCTAAGGAGACGACCAGACGCCTTCTCCTCAGCATTGAGAGAGGGGGGTCTTTGATGTCGCAAAAATTCCATGTAGGGGGCGTCTCGTAGCTAAGGGGGGTTCGTAGACATTAGAGAGAGTGTTCGTGGTGGAGCAAGCCCAGGGAGATGAAGAAAAAAAAAAAGGCACTCCCCACCTCCCTTGTAAGGGAGAGCTAATTGCCCGCCGTAAGAACCTCGAGTTCTGGAGTTGCAAATTGTCCGTCGATCCACCTTTCTGGGGGAAGGCTTTGATCTCTTGTAAAGGAACTAACGAAGATGAACCTTGTGACTGCTTTCCGAAAAGGGCTCTCTGAAAGAGCTTTCTCTTAAGGGGGACTGAGGTGGTGACAGCATCGATGGCCTATGCTCTCGGAGGGATTTGTCAGCCCTCTTAAAGGACAAAAGCAAAGGCCCCCAGAAAAGGGCTCGGCCTGCAAGTGTGGAGAAGTCAAGAGCGTCGATTTTACAGGGCCCTTGATGGGGTAGTTGAGGGAAGGGGGGCGCCGTTCGTCTCGTAAAAGGGAGGCAACCAGCATCTCCGAGGGTCAGGATGAGGGAAGTCAGAAAAGAGGAATGGAAAAAGAAGGCGCTAGCCGACGCATGAAGGAAGACTGCGCACACCGAGCAGCGTTCCCCCACCGGACGAACACCTTCAAAAGAACGTTTACAAGCGTCCAAGAAAACCTTCTGGAAGAAGTTCTTTCCCCGAAAGAAGGGGGTGTGAAGCTTCATGAGGGGACACCCTCCTTGGGTGTTCCAAAAGAAACTTGTTGCACGCCGAAACGGACTTAGCGGACATGGAGCTAGGTCGCTGGAGGGGGGGAAACGTGACATCGACGCTTTTCTTGAACAGTCCCGAGGCTACTCACCCCGACGGTGACTCCTGGGAAGGGAAGCCAGCCCCGGAGAGAGCCAGGGAACGGACCTGGATGAAGGGGGCTTGAGGGCGATTAGGGGGGAGAGTCGATCAGAGGTGTCAGAAAAAGGGTGAGCGTTCAAACGCCTTGAGGGGTTTTAGAGAAGTTCGTTGGGGGATTTTTCCACGGGACCCATAAAAAGTTCCCTAAAGGAGCATTAAGTTTCCACGTTCCTTCCTTCCTGTCTTGGAGGAAGCCCCTACCATTGGGAGAAAAGACCCCCCCGGCCTTTTTTCGATCTATCCGGAAAACAGCTCCCTGCAAAGGGGGACCGATAAATGGGGGGAAAGCATCTTCATCAAAGGGTACTGGGGGGCCGTGTCTCCCCTTGGAGGTAAAGAGATAGGAAGTCTTATGAGGGAAAGAGAATTTTCACGCTACGTTGCCAGCCACGCTTCCCCAAAATAAAAAAACCGAGGAGGGGGAGCAACATTTCGACAGCTGGAAAGGTCTCTCGGGAAAACGTCGAAGAGAGACCACACGAAACCCGGGCGGTGGGTCCGTCTTCAAGGGTGGGATGGAGTGACGGAAGGACGTCTGGCACGGGAACTATACGCGCGTGGGAAAACACTTCTACTTGGGGGGCGGAAAAATCAAAAAAAACCCACGGACCCTAAAAAGGAAGCACACCGCACTTTCACGGGGGAAGGGACAACCGGAAACTGGACTTCGACCCCATTAGGGGTTTCCCACAGCTAAATCTCGAAGAAAAAGACGACTTCGGAAAGAAAAGGACCGTAAGGAACTCCATCATAAAAGGGGACATCCCTACTTGAAGACCGACCTTGAAAAATGCCGGAAATCAGGAACTCTCCATTTCTGGAATGGGAACCCAATCCCTTCCGGATTGGGAGAGGGTTGCCCAAAACGAGAGGGAACTAACTGGAACGCCAGCGGCTTTTAAAAGCAACTAGGATGTTTCGCAAAAAGCCCGAGAAACCTTTACCCCTAACAAGGAGTGCAATGACGTGACCCTTCCAACTCGTGGTGGGGTGAGGGAATCACCTCTCCCGAAAAAGAGAAGGGCGGTTGCCGTCCAGGGGCGTACACTCTAAAGGAGGGGTTTCCGACCTTGAAAGGGGAAAAAAGGCTGGGGTCTTTTGGTCCTAACGGAACGAGGGCGCGTTGACGGAAATTCAGAACAAAATCGTCGGGAAAAACGGGCTGCAGGGGGAGAATTCCCTCTTCTTACTGAGACCTTACCGAGCGGACTAAAAAACGTCCTGGCGATGCAGCCTTCATTCAGTCAGGCTCGGGACGAAACCTTAGAAGTCCATCACGGTGAAACGTCCCGTTCACCGGGAATGGTCGTCCGTAAAAAAGCAGACCACTAAAGGGGGCGGTCTGGGTGCTCTGGGAACGAGGGCTCGGTTACTGAAAAAAAGAGAATGCGGACACAGCAGAACTGACTGGCGTAAGACGCGGAAGTCCATTTCACCGAGGACAGATAATGGACGCGACGAGGAGAAGGGCCGGTAACGCTGAGGTTCTTTAGAGGCGTCCATCCAAACGCGACGAACGCGCGGATCCATAAGAAAAGGGTGAAAACCGGCAGAGAAGGAGTCCTCATGGGAGGCCCGCTGGGAGGGCGCTACTTCCCGGGAACGGGTTAAGTCTCCTTAAAGAGAGGGCAGCTCCCTGTCGGAGCCCTCTCTCAGTGTGGGATAAGCTCATACTTAAACAGGCGCTGGCACGAAAGGGGGCCTTACAACTCAAGACCTCCCAAAAACAGCCACCGTGAAGAAGGGGGATCTTCTCCGGAGGGGACCCGGTTTTCCCAGGACTTGAATGATATCTCTTCAAGGGGCACAGCGTCTCAGAAGTCTGGCCCCTAGGGGACTCTGGTAAACCAATCAGTCCGGCCCTAAAAGAGTCTTCCGAGGTCTGCTCAGCAAAAGAGAACTCGAGAAAGGTGGCTCGCGACCGCCCTGACCCCCTATCACGATTAAAGGGGGATCTTTTTTAGAAGGAAGTGAACGTTTCCACATTGGTCCTTCAACAAAACAACCTTTTTTCCGAAATTGTCACAAACTTGCGCCCTTCAAAAAGTTCCTGCTGGGGGGGGCCCTGGAAAGGACGAGCTCCCGCTTTCAACCCCAGCCCCTGGGCGGTCCAGCTTTTTGGGACGAGATAAGGATTGGGCTTGAATAATCTTTGCCAACACGCTAAGGCCATTACCTCAGGAGACAGGCTGCAGAACAAGAAGGTCCTGCCTGCGAAAAGCGCTCGTGACGGGCAACTCTACACAAGGCTGGTAAACTCATCTCGAGGAGGAAAGAGAAAGTTTCCCATTTCGGGCGCGGGTGGAGAAGAAGGACGCCGGCTGCGAAAAACCGGTCGGGAGGTCTTTACTTGAGGGAAAGGAGGCTCGGACCGTCATCAGCGCAACAAAGGATTTGCGGCGTGGCAGCCGGAGGCGTGCAAGGAGCGTCCCAGACAACCAGCATATCCCGTGGCGTGAACACGAAAAAATTCGGACAACGTGTCTTAGACAATAACCAATGCTGAAGAAAATGTCCCAGTTTCTTGGAGAGCCCCGGATGTCCTCCCTTCCAGTGGGCGTTGGCAGGTTTCACCCGTTCTCGGAAAAAACACCTCTTCTCTCTTCCCAGAAAAGAGGGCTGTGGGTCGGGAAAGGGATTTAGGGCCTCCCGTTGAGAGGGAAAGGGGACTCGCGCCTTAAGATCGCAGACTTCCCCAGCCGCACCCCCGCCTCGAAAAAGAAAGCTTGGTAAAAGAAGAAAGGGTGTCGGGTATATAGCCAATCTTTGAAGTCTAGGACCTTGTCTTATAAAAGGGGCTATAGAGGGGGGGAAAAAGTGCCATGGATGGACACACGATTAAGAAACTCTAAAAAAAACCTTGTCAACTGTCCGGAAGAGAGTAAACGTTAAAAAGAGAACCACTCTCGGGGGGGGCCTTTTAGCAAGGGGCCTACGGTCAATTCTGAAGCTCGAAGAGGCGTTAGTGCCTCCGAATACCTCTTCAAGTGATTGAAGCGGGGCAGAGGCTCTGTGGTGAACTGTAGCTTGGCAAAAAGGGGGAAGGGGTCCGCGATAAAGGCGTCGAGGATTGCTTTAAGGGCAGGGAAACCGAAAAAAAAAGACCCCCACCTTAAGAAAAAAGTCAAGGCAGCTGTCCGATCCACAATCACAGGTCTGAGGGAAGGTGACTGTCCCGGGTTGCGGAGGTAACCTCTCAGGGAGCTTTTCACGCCTGGAGGGAGAACCAGCAGATCACATCGGGGTATCCATAATGTCAAAAAGGGCCTCTTCCTAAATGACAAAGGACTCTAGCACCTGGATGTTGCAGTGAGGGAACGAGCCCAGCACCGGAGAAGACCGTCACAAACGCGAAGTCCACGACAGATCCCTGGTCCGCTGAGGAAAAAAAGTGTCGTGCGCGGGGGGATGACCGCCTGGGAAATTTTCAGGGGGGAAAAGAAAACCGTTTTCCAAAAGTAATTGACGCGGGGCGGCAGCGCCGTCAAGGGGGAGGTGATGGTGAGATCCCGCGGGAGGGGGTTGCAAAGTCTGTGAAGAGACGCAACCGCGGGAAAAGTGGGGAAGCCGCGCGAAAGGGACGTCGGGCATTTTCACGGGGGGAAAGCATCTTGCTTCCGGGAAGACCGATCGAGAGAAATCGAAGAGCTTGGGCCACCCAAAAACAAAAAAGTTAAGAGTGGAAAGGGGAGGTCCCCCCGCCGGAGTGGAGCAAGGCAGGGGGGTGTCGGTGTGGGTCGCAAAAGAGGGAGTTGCCGAAGTACTAGAGCGGTCAAACGCCGTTCCAGAATATGTTCGAGAAAAAGAAAAAACAAAGGGTTAGAACTGAAAAAGTAGGTTTCGGGGAGGGGGGGATTCTGAAGGAAGACCGCACGCTCTCGAAGGCTTGACGCGAGAAACTGGGGAAAACGCATCTGTCAACATTTGGGGGGAAGAGGTGGCGTCCCCTTCTTTTGAGGAACCTCTAACAACACAAAAAAAAAGAGATATGGTCACAGGGGGGAACCTCCACCTGTCGGGGGAAAAAGGCCCACCCTGGGATACACTTCTGAATAAAACTGTCACGCTGGGGAAGGGTAAAGCGCGGTCCGCAGGGCCGCGACCGGTCACGTATAAAAAATCAATACAAATCGAGTCCGGCGGCCGAAAATCCACCCTGTCAGGGAATCGACATATTTCCACGGCGGCACGGTTACCGTTGAACGGGGGTCTAGCGCCGGGAATGAAAGACGGGGGACCATATGGCGCCGTCAAAGAAAACCGACGGCCGCCTACCCCAAAAAAACGGGAACGGAAGGGGTACATCTTGGAAGCCAGTGAGCAAGGGTCAGCGAGAGACCCATCATCGCGAAAGGAGAAATTTCACTAGGCCGTCATCCAGAAAAGGGTGGACTAATGACAGAAGGGCCGTTCTTCCCAGGCTATTACCTGCGGGAGGGAAAAACCACCTCACAAATCCTACTTTGGGGAAAAAAACCATCTTGTAACGGTCACCCACTAACCACAAAACAAGATCGCTTCAGCCCAGCAATCAACTCAAATACCTCGGGAAACACTTAAAACTCCCACGGCGGGGGAAAAATATGATAATGATTGAAAGAAACAGACACTCAACTTGCTGGACCTTCTGAAAGAAGGATCTTAGGTTTACAGAAACAATGAATGGTTGGGCTTTCCTGGTTCCTGCCCGGGGGAACGCGGGGTCCGTTTCCGTTCACGATGCTGAAACAGCATCGCGAAAATTTCCATTTTCACAGATCGGACGTGAAGTGTGCGAAAACCACTCTCCTACGTGTCTGGGAGGGGAAACTTCATAAGGGAACGGGGTCAACGTCCTCTCGGTCGTGAAATCACCTTGTCCCTCCGCCTAGGGTCAGCCCAGGGGGCTTAAAGAAAAAAAAAAAAATCGGGGGTGACTCCGGCTGCAGTCCCGGTGCTCTTGGAGCGCTGTGAGGGGGTCCCTGGATGGCCCTTGCGTTAACTAATCTCCGCTACTCTCGGTCACGTCCCGTTTTCCCCGAGGCAAGAACATCTGACAACTGGTTCCCTAGAAAACGACTATGATTGGTAAAACTTCCGTTAAAGCATTAGTGTCTCGGGATAAAAACAAAAAGGCGGAGGTCCACACGGTGACCGATGACTCAATCCACCGAAGCCAAAGGAGGGCATGGTCTAAAGCGCCTGGGTCTCAAGACAACTGGTGGACCGAGGAACGGGTCGAAGGGAGGTGTTCAATAGGGGGCAGGCCAAAGTCTGAACAAGGGTTCTAACAAAGGCTAGCGAAGAGCTTACAGTCGAAACGGGCGGAGCGCCCCCGGCCACCGGAACGTATCCGGGAGACGGGAAAGGGGGTCCCCCTTGTGAAATAGTCTGCGGAAAAGAGGCGAGATCTTCCACCGGACGGAGCCAAAGTGCGCCTGTCGGCCACGCATGAGCCCCACCCTTGCAAGAGCCTCTCGGGGGGTCATGTTCTGAACGGCCTTTTTTAAAAGCCCCTAGAAGAAAAGTCATTGGGCAAAGGGTCACTGTACCAGCGGTTCAAGCTCATTTTTTATGACAACAACAGACTCAGTGACGTGTTCAAGCAAGGGCCCGGGCTCAACCGGGGTAAAGGATGTAACGGCGTGGAAGAAGCACCGCCGAAGTGGGCCCTCTTGAACAAACCGCCTTTGGGTTTCTACTTTTTGGAGGGCCCGTTAAAATTCTTTTGTGCCAGGATAAGACCCCCTAAGACGTGAAAACCTTACCCTGAAAATCGACCGGCCTTCCCTAAAGGTCCTCCGGCCCTGCTTCCTGAGCTGGCCGACTCCGAAAGCGGGAAATACCGTCAAGAGAGAGAAAACGAGGATGATGAAAAGAGTCCAAAACCCAGGGTCCCTGTGTCAGAGGGGGCAGCCCGAGAAAGGGGAAAGGACTCCTTTTGCAGGCAGTCGGATCGAGGTCACTTTCGGTGGGGGGGGCCATCCTCGGGGAAGTCATCAACCCCGGAAGGGGAGAAAAACGTTCACAACCTGTGTTACGTGAGTCCACCGGGCCGCCGGGTGGGGGAGTTGGAGGATGAGACTTCCTGGTGGGAGTAGAGTTTTGGATTACCCAAGTCCGTCGCAGGGCCCTCCGGGGTGCCGGGCATTCTGCAGAGGGCCGGGGATTGAAGAAGCCCGAGTCTGGTCTAAAGCGCTTTATCGTTACTTTTTAGAGAAAGTTCTGCGACCAGGGGAGTCTTTATTTCAGCACCGTGGTGTGCTGTTGCAGAACCGGTCGGTATCGATCCTCGAAGACGATTGAAAATCGGACGTTTTTGAGGAGGCCGAGGCGAATAGAAGGGCGTGGAGCCTCGGGCTGAGTGCCGAGAGAAGTATATTCTAGATCCCGATGCTGAGTCAGTAGGAGGATGCGCTGGTACTGGGGCTTCTAGGGGGACGGTGCTTAGAAGGGGGGGGTAGAAGTCCAGAGATGACGATCGCGTGGACGAGGAAAAACTCTTTCGCAGGGCTGCCCCCCGAAAGGTTTTTGGAAAACTCTCTCTCAAAAGGAGTTGCCAGTCCTGGGGACCAAGGGGGACGCCTCCGTCAAGGCCTACTAGACGGGGTTTTCTTTGTTGGGTGAGACAAGGCTGTACTAGAGGAGCTAGCTCGTAGAAAAGGTTGAGAAGGGCGGTTTCGGGTTGGGACGGCGAGGGAGCTAGGGAAAGAGTTTCGAGAGACTTCCCTGGAATGCGATGGGGGTTCAGAGAGAACCCTAGGGTCGACAAAGATGGGAATAGGTCAGGGAAGTTACAATCCCTGGGTGCGGGGATTTGAACGCTCAAGTTCGTCTGAGGGGATTACTAAAGGAACTCCTTCACTGAATTACGACGTTAAATATTCTAGAGAAAGGGAGGCCCGTCGGTGTACATGGAAAGTGCACCTCTAGATGAAGTTCAGGTTCAATTCGGAAAATGCCTTCACCAAGGCTTTCCCCTAGACTGCGGCAGAGAACTCTGCATGGGTCCGCGGGCGTAAAAGACGATGAATCAGACGGGGACCGTGAAAACGGAGGGAACGTTATTGCACCGGGTGGGTCGCGAAGCCGCGGGAATCATTCACCTGTCCGGGGAAAAGAAAAAGATTCTAGAAAGGGCGAGCCGTCCGAAAAGACCCGGCCAGATACGAATGCTGGGGGGGGGACATTCTTCGAACACCATTCCCCCGTTCCACAGGGGAGCCCTTCCCAAGGGGTCCCGCGCAACGTCCCTCCTACAGGTCGAGAAGGGTTAATTCCCGTTTCAGTCTCTTTTGAATCGTCCCCCGCCGTTGACAGGGTCCACTTCGAAGGACGGCTTCAACCGTTTGTAAAAAGGGCTGGTATGAGCGGACGGGGGGAAGCTGGTAGTTATGTGCCCAAAGAACAATCGGTTTTGAAGGGGGCTGGGGGAACGAACACACCCGTGGCCGATGGAGGCCCGCGACCGTGGGAGGCGCGTGCCCATGGTGGAAGGATCCCCTGAGATTTGATTGGGGAAAAAAAGGTCTCTATGGATGGAGAACGAAGAGCGATACTTTTCAGCGGAAAGTTCACTCCGGGAGCTCCGGGAACGTTGTTGGGTAAAGAAGTTGGGTTGGGCACGGTTGGTGATTTGGAGGTAACCATCGAAGGGGGTGTTGGACGGAGAAGAGCGAAGGGGGAAAAAGTGCCCGGGAAACGGGCCGTACCGCCCCTACAGGGTAGGACCGCCTCCTTAAAAAATGAGGATTTGTGAAGGAAACGTCCTTCACCTCTCGAGTAGGAAAACTTAAAGAGAAACGCCGATCGGTGACCGTGTAATGGGACAGACTTTCTTCCAAGGATGGAAAAACAAAAAATCTCTCTCAAAAATTAGAAAAGAAAAAAAAGAACACCTTCACCTCAAACGGGGAAGACCGACTGCCCACCGGTACAACAGACTCCTATGCGGGAATCAAAAAATTCTAGGGCCCGGGTACTTTGACGGCACGGACGGCCCTCACGAAAAAAAGGAGACGTTTTTGCGGGTCGGAGATCAAAAGGGGCTTCTCGAAAGGAACGCCGGAAAGAGGGGGGACAGCTCTAGGGGAGCGTTCAAACGGCGAAAGGTTACCACAATCACACCGAAACCCACCAGGCGTAACAAAAAGTTCACGGGCAAGGGGGGAGTCTTGAAACGGCGGAAGGAGTGACGCGTAGATACACGACTCGGTTCTCCATCATTGGACGGACAACCTCAGCCAGACGGGAACCGGGCTGCCGCGAAAAAGCCAGTGTATCCGATCCGGCACTGCAATGGAGTTTCTCTCTTGGAAAAGAATACTATTTGAAAAACCAAGAGGTTGAACTGTCACAGACCACCTTCCACCTAAGGGGAGATGATCAAAAAAAAAAAAAAAAGAAAAAAAACCATCTGTACAGGGGAGTTAGTTTCAGCAAGAGCACTTTACCCCATAAAACGGAGGGGGAATCACCGGGGGGGGAACTACATTTCAGGGCACCTACTGAAAGAAGAGTATTTTAAGTTGTGCGCTAAAAAATGTTTATGTCTTTGAAACATTAGGACGGGGAACGCCGGGTCATGCGCAGAAAAAAAGCACGCGAGGGGGGCGTGATCCAGGGGGAAAGAATCGTAGGGGGACCGGCGAACCGCTCAATACGCTTTCACAGGATTCTGGGGAAGGAAGGAATTCCCTTTGGGGCTAACAAAACGCGTCGGGTTACCGAACTAAAGTAACCGGCGTCCATACTCTTGAGGCGTGGACTCCTGGCGCTGCTCAGGAAGGGCTTAAAAATCTGTTTAACGCCGGGGGGTGACGGTCCCGGGGCTTACAACAGCAGAAGGGGCTTATCGAGGATAACTCTTCGGAGAGGCGTAAAAAGCTCGAAGGAGGTTCACTTAGCAAATGAAGAACTCAGCGTGCATTCTGTGGGTCCGGCCTTCCCAGAAAGCTGAGGCCCATCCGAAAGCCGTGAACGGGAGTCACCGCATAGCCATGGTCGAGTGGTACAATCGGAAGAACGGCCCCGAGAAAAACCGAGCGGGCTGAGAAGCTTGGTCATGAGTTCCACTGGCACTAAATCTCAGAAGGTTCTAAAGAATCGGATTACATGAAGGTCCCCCAAGCGTGGCCTTGCTCCCTAAAATCAAAAAAGTCTTTCGGCGTCTCCGGAGGGACCGTAATTCCGGCGGCTGGAGTAATTAGACCTTCACCCATGGGGCGAGGCAACTCGGAAATTCTTCACTCCCCCGCACCTCACTCCTCGGAAAAATGGGTTGTCATAGAGAGGCTGATAGGCCATGAAAACCGGCAAAATTGTACGGGGGGATCTGTTTGAAAGCAACTCCTTTAAGGGCTTGAAAACCTGTGGGAGACTCTGGTTCTGATCGTGGTGTCTCCCTCCCTTTCTGAGAAAAAGGGGGGCGTTAAGCAACTGTAAAAAGGCACTTTTTCGCACTTCTGAGGAAACCACTCAAAAAGCCACTTGATTTTGAGAAGTCTTTGAAACGAGGTAAGGTGGGGGGTTCAGAGGTCCGGGGAGGAGGGTAGCTCAAATGAGCCTCCCCTGAAAAAAGAGGGAATGGAGTACGGGAGCAACGGGGAAGGGGAACCCAGGTCGAAAAACAAGAACATCTATGATATTATGGACCAGTTCTTTCACCTTTCCTAGGAGGACGCCGTACCTCCTGTGGCAGGGCATTAGGTCTTGTCATGAATTTAGGAGAACTTGGGACCAATCCTACTCTCAACCCTATGCTCACCATGGGGACTTTTGAGTGAAGGTTAAAAAAATGCAGTTGCGCCACCCAGACCTAACTGAGGGAGGTGACGGCTAAAATAGCCACTTATTGTTTTTCCATAAGAAAGAATTCTTCAGTGTCCTTTACGTCTGGAATCGTGATCAGGGAGGGGTTCTCGGTCATTTTGGACCAAGGCGAGGGGATGCTTTCCCTCTTAAACGAAAAAACACCCCGGTTCATCTTTATGTGATAAGTAAGTTGAAGGGTTTCTAGTACCAGTTGATATCTCGGATTAAGAACGACTTAGTGCAAGAATCGAAGTAAACTTTGGGGAAGGTGTCTTTGTTTATGCGCGAAGGTGCCAAGTGAGGATATTATCAGAGACGTTTCTTATAAACATGGGTTGTCTGGCCAGGGCGTCTCTTCCGAGATGAAGAGAATTTAATAGAACCGTTGAAACAAAGTGGAACGTAGGGGAGGACACTAGGGTCGATACCATTATTGGAAGATTTGTATTGACCGGTCACGTTCTGCACCTGTGACGCTCCAGTTCGTCGAGGTCAGGAGCAGGGGAGCTAAGGCGTTACCGGAAAACATAGAGGGATAGCTTTAAAAGGTGAAAGGACTCTGAAAACGCCGTAGGAGAAAAATGTTTCGCATGGTACCTTAAAAGAGCCTCTGAACCGACAAAACTTTAATGCCCAATGCAGCTGGCACCGTGCTTAAATAGTCTGGAAGGGGAGTTCAGTTCAAAAGTCTTAAATGAAAATGGGTCCTAAATTTCGGCTACGCCGCGGGAAATGTCAGAGTCCTCCGTGGTGGGCGTTATTCTATTCGCAAGGGCCTTAGAAATTGACCCTTCCTCGAAACCGACGCGATGATGATTCAAAAGGGGACCCGTCAAAAGAGAGCCGTCGGGAAAAAAGTTCACCGGGCTCGAACGTCACCACATAGGGGGGGACGAGCGTAAAATCCCGGAGGAATATGCCTCCGAGTGTAGAGTTCTGAAAATCTCACCCAGCCGGTCGGCTGAAGTGTGAAAAATCCTTGTAAGCGGGGGGGTGCTTGAGAGTTCCAGAACTTTATTTTTTTGGAACTGTTCCCCTAAATGCTTTGGGGGCAAAGGGTAGTTCTGTGACCTCGAAGAAAAAGGTACTCGGGCGGATTGGGGGCCCTCGACCTCGGGGGGGGCGCAGGGGAAAATCACCTAGGCATTCCGGTGAGTTCCGTGAAAGTAGTCTCTATGAGAGTAGGCTGTCAGGCTTCACTTGTAATCGCTGTACCAGGGGAAAAACGTGTTTGTGTTGAAAAAGGCCTGGGGTTTTTCTGGGGGGGTGCATAAGGGTAACAAGTCGACGGTTGCCTCCAAAGGGTCCCGCCGGGCAGGCCGTCACTATGGGGGTAAGCCCGCCAAGGAAGGTTTGTCGCGACCACGCTGCGTGAAGGGTGTTCGTGCGAAAGCGAGGCCGTACGGGAAGGGAGAAAGCTCGGCGCATCAGGAAGGGTTGATTCCCGCATCGGGGAAATGAACGTGTCATGGCACGTGGGGAGCAAAGGGGTGGAAATTTAAGACGCCAACAAATGATTATGAGGGGAAAAAGGAAGGGTCACCTTCAAACGCTGACAAACCCTGTACACTTTCAAGCGGGGGATCCACCCAGTCTGTCACATGAAGACACCGCGGGAGGGACTAAAGTGAGTCAAAAACTCAAAATCTCGGTGGGAACCTTGCGGCTTAGGGGCTGGTCTTCTGCAGCGAACATATGGAGGCGGGAACGGTGAAAGGGCGGACTCAGTTAAACGGCGACTGGCAATCTGCGCCCGTGCAAAACAAACCCCAACAGTTTCTCCCCCAAAACGTTCACGGAGACGGCGTTGAACGTCAAAAGGACGCTGAAGGGGCAGCGAGGCTGGGAAAAAATCATCGAGGTACTGTCACGGCAAGCAATCCCCGGGGGGAAAATAACAACCAACCCAAGGACGAAATCTTTTTCCCCAAGCCACGGCGGGGTTGAGAGGTAAGTCCCCGAAAAAGAAAAAACCGCCAGAGCACTTAAGAACATCACCCGGGGAGCTGCCCTCTAATAATAAAGAAACCGATCCTGCTTGCAGAAGTCGTTCGACTGAAAAAGGGTGCTAATGTAGATAGTCATCACCGCAAGAAAACGGCCTGAGGGAAAAACCCTTCCAGACATACAATCGGAAGGCGTGGCGGAAAAAAAAAAAATTTTGACTGTCTGGAAGTCACCCTTTTCAAAGCTCATGTGGCGGTCAAAAATCATAAAATGCTGACGAGAGCGTAGAGGCATGGTCCCTTTAAGATTCGTTACTGGGAAAGACCCCCGAACAACTGGGGCGATTCTGGCCTAAAAACAAACGTCGTAACTGCGAAAAAACTTCTCGACGTCAGGGTGACCACTGCCGGGAGGCCAGTGTTAAAGACCCTCCCGTTGAGTCTGTCTAAAGGCCGTTGGCCGAAGGATTCCTTGTGTAAGGCCTATCCCTTTTTCGGGAACTCCGGGGGAAGTTCACACTGAAGGATGCGGTAAAGGGCTCTTGTATAAAGGGGAGGCACTGTCGGATCTTAGGAAAACTGGGGAACCGGGGGGGGGGTCCGCTCCGGGAGGATTTCCACGCATAACGGAGTTCAGCTTGATCGTTCGTTAACGAGTTCTTCCATCAAGGTGACCGAGCCTGAAAATTCACCGGCAGCAGAAAACGGAATCATTTACGCCGGGAAGTTGTTCTGAAAGATCCACTGTGGAAACCGGTGTAAACGTTCTATCTAAAAGAGCCTGGCTAGAACTGAAAGACTGGCCCGAAAAAAAAAAAGAACATGGTTCTACTACGACCAGGAATACATTCGGAAAAGCGAATGCCGCAGACAAACCCCGTCCACCCCCTTCAGGGGAGGTGAAAAGGGTCCGTCTCCGGAGGGTTTCACTGCGGGATGAGGAATTCGATCTCTGAAGAGGGCGGCCGAAGACCTCGTTCTCAGAAAGGTTCCCACCTCCAGAACCTCGGCCTGTCTCTGGGGAAAAGAAAGGTTTATGATCTCCGTGAAAAATGCCCCAATCCTTTATTACCTGTGTTTTGAAAGCCTGTACCGCAACTCCGGTCATCATGGGTGCAACAACGGAAGGATTCCCCTTTTTACACAGGTTGCCGGGCGAGGGGTCCTTTCAGGTTTGTCTGGCCGCTTTGCGTAGGTCACCGTGGCCGTTTTGAAAAATAAGGGAGGCTGGCTCCCCCCCTAGCTTAACAGCCACAAACGGTTGGTTGCGACCTTGTTGAAGGGGGCAAATAGGCTTGGGGGGAGACTGCCACGCTCCAAGGGCCCATGACCAATACCCTCCTGCACAAACGCATAAAAGCTGACTCCCGAAAGCTCGGCAACGCGGGGGGGGAAACCTGGGGTCCTATCTCTCAAACAAAGGAGGAAAAAGATATAGGAACCATGTCTGAAACAAGGGGTCGCTTGGGAAGATTACGCCATGACGCCGTGCGAGGACCGGCTTTCGTAAAATGGAGAGGGCGGGAAGGCCCGTCAGACCTCCGTCGCAACAAAAAATGCCTGAGGGGGGGTGGAGGGGGGGCCCAGAGTCGGCCAGTGCAGTGGAGCCCTCAGGCCAGCAAGAAAGCCCCGTCCTCGTGGCCGAACAGCGTCGGTACTTTTTGAATCACCAATGAGCGGGGGCCTGGGTGCTGTCCAAGAAGCACAAAAGGACGTGTGCTCTGACAGTGCACCCCCGAGGAGCACATGCAGCCGCTGCCCCAGCGGGACGGGCGGCGGTCGTGGGTGGAAAAAAGTTTCTTCGCACTAGAGCGCCCGTCAAGGTTTTCGTCCTACTTAGTTAACACGGGGAATCCTGCTACTATCACTGGCCCGGGGTGGGGGGGAGGGGGATTCGCGAAAGGGACTGAAGAGATGAGCTAGCCGGGAGAAAAGCCATTTGTTAAGATCGGGGGGAGAGTGTAGGACGGCTCTAACTCAAGAACGATAACCACCCTTGCGTGTCGTCGAGGAAAGGCCCACTTCCGACCATGATGCCGAAGGGCCTTAAGTGACGTTACACGTAGGTAACCGGAGGTCTTCCGCGTTCAAAGGAGCCCGAGGGACCTGCGTTAACCGGGCCGTGAAAGGCTATCGGCAGGGGGGGAGGACCGCCTAATAGGGGGTTGTACCTTCCGCGAACTCCCGTCCTCGAGAGGTCGCTAAAAGAGAATGGGAAACCTCGGCGTTCGCCCCTAGAGGAACGCGGGAATAAGGTTGGTCGCGAAAGTCCACGACTGGTCTTGCCTAGGGGGAAGGTCCAATTCGGTCAAAGGGGTGATGTAAGAACGGTCGCGCGTGTCAGGAAAGGCATGCATGACAGCAGAAAGGAGTGAATCGTAGTCGGAGGGACTTCCCTCCTAGAGTGTGGACCCTGCCTCCAGAAGATCGGGTCCAAAGAGCTGGCGAGGAAACCTATTCCAGTCCCAAGGCTCTTAAAGCACCCGTCACAGAGTTGTCTCCTTCCGTCCAGAATCCGTCTGGACGACGGTGATGCCCGAATCTTTCGCGGTGATGAAAGAACCCGCCGGTTTCAAGTAAGGTGCAGCCGTGGAGGGGCGCGTGCTTGGGGGGGGGGAGAGGGCAGCGCCTCTCTGAGGGGGGAACTTTCCCCGTACAGGGAAAGGGTCGGCTGTGACCGGAGTACTCGGCCGTGGGACGCACGCGAAGGCAGTGTTCACGGGGGATCCAAAAGTCTGGCTGCCGTTTATGGAGGTAGATGGAGGGCAAAGGAAAGTTCATCGTCACGGGGAATTAAAGACCGCTGTCCCAGGTGGGGAGCAGGGGTGGGGTTTTGGAAGCGAAACCAGAACATAGAGAGGGAACTCGTCTAGAGCGGGACAAAGGGCCCAGCCTGCCGTCACTGGGGTTCGATAAGGAAAGGGAGGGACGAAAGAATTCCGTGGGGGGGGAATGGTGAGCGGCAAAGGCCTTCCACACTCTCTCGAAGCGGTCTGAAGTGACCGAGAAGGGGAGCCGTGACGTTACGAAAAAGTGGCGGGGAAAGAAAGATCTCTCTCAAAAAAAAAGGGAGTAGGGATTTCGGACAAAACACCATCGAAAGAACCAAGGAAGAAATTCTTGCATCAACCATGTTTGTCACTCTTAATAAACGAGGACAGCAGGGGGAGGCCGTCGGAAACGAAACCCGGAAATCGCGTGGGGAAGGAATCCACCCAGGGGACACGGCTTCTCGAACGCCTAACGTCGGGAAAGGGGTCTCTAAGTTCGGCAAGTTAACCTCTGCGAAGGTGAAAAACCGACAACCCTAGAAGGAATTATCCCCAACCACAAAGTTGGGAACAGCGGCGGGAAGTCACCAGGACAGCTGAAAAGGGTAGCGACTTCTCCATCAAGGAGAGACCGATACTTTGCTGGGAAAGGACAACGTCAAACCGGCCTCTACTACGCTCAAGAGGCTTCCCCAATCGGCCAAAAAGGGGTTCTACGAGGGTCCAAATACGAATTTTTCCAAAAAAACCGCCAGCTGGGAAATAGGGGGGCACGGTCACCAGAGAAAGGTCTCGGGAAACACCAGAAAGAACGCGTACACGTGAAAGGAGTGCACACGTTCGAGTGACCTAAAACTTCGGGGGCTGGTTCAGTCATCACCGGCGAAAGTCACTTCTTGAATCAGGCGGCCATACAGGGGGTAGTGTTACTCCTAGAGACCCAGATCTTCCTGGTGTAGAACGCCAGGGGGGACGTGGGGCCTTTCTCGAGGTCACTCCTCAGAAGGGGGCGGAACAACATCATCCCGAGGTACGGGCGTCAGGTTCCATGGAAATATGAGTAATCAAGATCTACTAACAGACTTGCGGAACCTGCATGTTTTCTTCAGTGAACCCGACTAAAAGTCTTCCATCCACGAAGTACTCCGTGACTGAAGACAATACCTTGAGAGGGGGTGTACGCCTGGGATTCATTTTACGGGTGACAGATAAAAGAGGTTTTAGATCTCTTTTACTGATGGAGTAATATCATCTCTAAGGCCTTTCATCTTAATGGAAATCCATTCTTACGGGGGGCTCGACTATGATTTCATAAAAGTCAAGGTAAAGAACGGCTTAGGGGCGTGGGCTTCAAGAAAGACCTGCCGCGGAGGGAAGCCAAGGTGACAAGAGGGACCTTCCACCGGACCACATGTCACGAAGGGGGCCCGCTCTTAAAGACTGCCACTTGATCAAAAGGGGCTATGCAAAGCGGAACTTTTGCACGGGAATGGAAAAGAAACAAAAAAAGATCGAACATTCTTCTACTAAGGGATAGGCTCAGAGAAGGGGAACCCGCTTGGCTGCGGGGGTGCATCAATCACACCACCCACGTCAGGAGGCAGGCTCGTCGAGGTACGTCGGAGGGGGGGTAGTCTATCTCTTCAAATCAGTGGCAGAGTGCGGAAGACAACTCTTCAACTCCGAACAAAAAAGAAGCATTTGCTGATCGAGGGGAAACACCCGAAAAACGGAGGGGGAGGGAGAGGAACAGAACTGACCGGCACAATTGTGCTGGCAACAAAGAAAAACGTTGGGTTAAAAGGCTCCCTGCAAGGGATGGGGGGGGACCGACGGGGCCGCAAGCCGCCGTTTAATCACCGACCGCAAAAGGAATTTCGACGTCCCAAGGGAAAACTTTCACTATGCTTGGAACCGCCACAGAAATGACCTAGAAACGAATTCCCCGGAAGGAAGAACTCCTCTGAGGGGGGAAAGAGAAACAGGGAAATACCTGGGAAAGAGAGAAAAAACAACGTAGGAGGAGGGTGATCACCCAGGGAGAATTGCCGCCGAGGACGCATGAAGGGACGTCGAGGTCAGGGAATAGGAGAAAAAAGGGTTGTGCCAAGCTCAGAGGGGCGCAAAAAGCGGGGTGAGGGGAGTCCATCTTGAAAGTGGCCGGTCTGCCACACCAGGCAGACTTGACTGGGACGTAAAATTAACAAGCGTCCGGAGGGGGGAAAAAGTCTGTTATCACAATTCTACAGAGGGGGAGTTACCCCCCGAGAACAGGGAAATTCCTTTGTAGGGCAAGGGGTGCCGGGAACCAGACGATCAATCGAATCGCTGACACGCGGCTCGCAGTGTGGAGGATTTTGCCAGACCGTGCCGAAAGAGAAAAGAGGGTCTCTCGATTCCTACTTCTAAGGACATTAATGGCCGAAGGTACAATAAGCGACGAGAAGGGGTGCTGTGTGGAGGTAGAGGAGTACAAGCGGGGCCGACTGTGAGCCGGTTAGGAGAAATGTGTTCGAGATCTTGGGGAGCGCTGCCCAAGCGATTAAACATCCCGTTCCGAAAAACCTGGAGGCCGCTCGCCGAACAGAGAGGGAAAAGGAGAAAAACCAAGGCTGCTGCCGTTAGAGGCGTCTTCCCACCGGGGGGGAACGCCGCGCGTTCGTAGGGCCCGCTAACGCATGCACAAGGATACCGTCCTTTAAAGATCGGCAGGCGGTCCCCGGGGAAAAGAAGAGGTTCGCTATACGCCGAGCGAGTGTCTGCATTCTGAGAACACCTAGCACAGCGTTAAAAAAGAAAGCACAAGGGGTTCAGAGGGGAACCTGACAAGTTCAGGCGGGAGGGAAAAACGAGCCGTTGACGGTCCCGTGAAAGGTCACCGTTATTTACTCGAGAAAATGACAGCTGAAAAAAAGGATTCAGGAAAAAAAAGTCGTATCGGAAGGGAAAGGACCGTCCGAATAGGTGTAATGGAACCGACTCTATTCGGGTTGAGAGTTGCGCAGTGACCTTCACAGAGCGGAGTAACCCGCACCGGAAAACCATCAGCTTGGTAAGAGGCCCCGACGATCCCGGTCTAGTGACCTTGTCGTCGCAGGGGAGGGAAGCAACAGCCGTTTTCATTTTCAAAAGGTCAGGGAATGGGTTAAGCTTGAGGAGGAGCTTATTTGATGTGAAAGGGGAAGAGGCCCACTGGCGGTTTGGCAAGGAAAAGGGGGAAACCCGCCGGTACTCAGCCGGGCCGGATGGGGACCGGCGACCTGTATCGTCTTCGAGGACAAAGTATAGTCGGGTGAGGGGGACCGTGACAGAGTGGCCCTTTCAGCGTACACGGGGCGAAGAAAAGATGTCCATGAGGGGGGGGAGGTTGGGGATCAAGGGAAGTTTGGGTGGTGAATGTTTCACTCGCTATTTGAAGCAGAGACTCTAAACTGTTCCCTCCGTTAAGGGCCGTCCCTATGGAAACGCACCGACACTGATGGAAAAAAGATGCGGGTTTCGTATGGTTATCAGGATGACGGAAGTCACTCTCAGCGCTAAAGAAAAGCCCGGGGTGATGCCCAAAAGACGTGAAACGGGAAGGACGTGAAGGTTACCAGCTTCAGCACCAAAAGGAGGAAAAAGAAGATGGTCACCTTAAAAGAAACACGCGCCCACCCTGTACACGGTAAAAGAAGGGGAGCCACCACTTTTCTCGGTCACTCTGAGGAAAAAATGCGGACGAGGAGGAGAGCACACAAGAACACGGGTCCGGCGCCGCCATCACCCTGTAGGAAGGTCTCGACATAGTGACGGCCGTACGGACGCTCTAGAACGAGGGCGGGAAACAAAACGCGACTGTTTCAGAGACACCCAAAAAGGGAAAAAAAGTGACACGGCAGGGGACGCGGAAAAAAAGGCGGCCCCGTGACCGCTGAAAAAAACCAGAGAAAAAACCGCAAGCATCACAACTCAACCAGACGACAACGTGAACACTGCGGCCGACTCCATGTCGGGCGGGCTTCCAGGGGACGTCCAACTTCGAGTACCCGCGAGGGTGCAACACAAAGGGGGGGAAAATAGGGAAATCCAGCGAACTCTCAAAGAAAGAAAAGAGTAAAAGGAGAGAAGCAGGCTTGCACAACTTTCAGAGAGGATGGGGACTAAACCGAGGAACACGGTCACGGATTCGCCATACAGGGGAGAGGAGGGGAAGCAACGTTAGCGACAGAAGGAGTCCGGAGACAGGGGTTACTTTCACGGCGCAGAATCTTACAAGGCGGCAGGGCCATTTGAAGAAAATGCGGTAATCTGTACCGAAAAAGGGTTCAATTCAGAAGGAAGAAGAATGCATGCATTCCCGGGGGCGTCGGCCTGAAACGAAAAAAAGCCGCGGCGTCATCCGGAAAGTAACGGGAACCGCACCGAAAAACCGGTCAGCGGAAGTAGGACCAATCTGAATAAAAAAAAAAAAAAAAAAAAAAAAAAATCGCAGGGGGAGAAAAGGGGAACTCCGTTTCTCCCGTGGATTCTTGAGCAGAATGCAAGCGTAAGGAGGAAAAAAGGGCGACACCTCTGAGAAAGGACAAAACTAGATTGTAAAACGGCCGGTAACGCCGGGCGTGCGAGAGAAATAACGCGACTGAAAGGGGAGGGAACCCAAAGGGACCGCGAAGTCAACCGGCAGAAGAGGGGGGAAGGGTCGACGTGGAGAAAGACGCACTGAAAAGAATCAAACGTTGTTTTCGATGAAAAAAATACGGGGCAAGGAAGGAAAAAACCCTCTCTCGGAACACACATCACTACGACCATCTCTTACAGTCGGGAAAAGAAGGAGCTCGCTCCCGAAAAAAGCACAAAAAATTCGAAGAAAAAAAAGTGATGGTCCCCGGCCTTCAAGAGGCATGGAATTTCGAGCTCGCACCGGGGGAGCCCTCGCGCCGCCAAAGGGAGGGAAGGGCCACCTCCCTCTTCAATCTAAAGGTGCTGATCAGGAGGGTGACACCTTCACCAAATAGGAAGACCTGGTATCGGTGGGGAAAAAGGTACCGGCCACGCCGGGAAAAAACCATACTCACCGGGGAAGACCTTTTTCACGGACGGTCCTTCTCCCTTCAAGGGGTAAACTAGCAACGCGACAAGACACCACCGCCCGCAAATTCCACGGGGGCAGGCCTGTTTTGAATCCACG
>Ga0179593_1440168_pt1 | contig 25703 bp, 19 predicted proteins | sample CZODoug2_1_08_16_FD_185931 | JGI IMG/M metagenome (GOLD analysis project Ga0179593, IMG submission 185931) | Vadose zone soil fungal communities from Angelo Coast Range Reserve, California, USA - CZODoug2_1_08_16fungal (PacBio error correction) | ecosystem: Environmental > Terrestrial > Soil >...
CCACCTGGACAGAAGTCTACAAGGTGTGGGAAAGAAACAAACTTCCTGATTCACTCATTTGAAATGGAGTCACCGTGGTCACCTTGGACCTACAACTGGTAGTGGCAGTTAGCTTCATCATCGTGACTAAAGGAGCATGCGGGGGCGCCTGGGGGGGGACGGCTGGAACCTTCTCTGCGGTTCTCAAAAACAAAATAACCGCAAGCTCTGATCGAATTCGACGCTGTGGTCAGAACCTATTCTTCGTGCAACCCTTCACCTGGAATCGTTCAAAGTCAGCCTGTCGGTGATGGGCAATTGGGAGGATTAACGAGGCAGGCCGCAGGTCCTGCAGTCCAATAATATGAAGTAAACAGGACCGCAAGAAAGGGGCCTCAAGATATCCTGTTTCCGGAAGGTTCTTGGTTGTTCCCATCCGCCATGGGGTCCAGTCCTGGCTGGGCCTACTTTCAACTGGCACTTCACTCGAGTTGTTCGCAAAAAACACTGACCTTGTGCCCCTCCGATCGGGACAAATCGTCGGGGGCGTGGGGTCCTAGAACCGCATGGAACGCACGCATGTCGCCAGTCAATTGGGTGCTGTACCAAGCTGGGCGCCACCAAACTGGAGGTAACCGGGATCTTAACAAAAGCCGTTCAAAGGAATCGGGGACGGCCGCCCTGGGTTCCCAACTGTCCGGCATCTTTAGTTCGCTGTTGACCAATCGTTGAATATAGCTAGGGTTGCCCCTGCGGGGTTGGATCCTAACTCATCGCAAGAACCTGAACGACAGACAGATGAGAAAAGAAGGGGGGAATGATATTCCCGGGCATCAAGGAATTGTACAAACGGCTCATTGGTCAGTGGTCTTCTTTTTAGGTAGGGAAAAAACGTTCTTTTTCAGTCCCCGCCCAACTGGCCTCTTCCCCTAAGTCCAGACCCTCATCCCTCCCAAGGATTATGCAACATCCAAATCCACTTACGCCCCAATTGGGGATCCAACGTGGAAGCTTGGGAATCTAGCCTGTACCAAAGTTCAACTGCCCGAAGTAAAACGCATAAATATACCGCCTTAAAATACTCAGAACTCCACCTCCAGGGAAAGGACAGACCAAGATTGCTGTGACCACACCTAGGCTGGAATTCATGGACTTCTCGCTAAACGCGTGTCTGCCTACCTTCTACGCCAGGCATCTACTAGTGATAGATTCCTAAGGTTCCTCAACATTGCAAAAACACGACAGCCCCACCAAAATCAATACATCTAAAGGAAGTCGAAAAGAATGTCGGCCGGCCGAAAGTGGCGTGTAATGAGTTCCTCGGTCTAGTTAACGTCTCCTTAAACGGGGATTCAAAATCCTGGGACATGTGCAAAAAAAATTGCTCCAACGGGGGAAACCAAGAACATGAAAAAGACATCTGGGTCCGATAGCGGAACCAAGTGCAGTTCACACTCTGTCACAGGAACCTTTTACCAAACCCAGCCGCCCCCGCTTATTCGTCTCCCCAATACCAGAAGGGTTGCCGAGTGGATGAGTGGACCCTTACAGTTTTCGGGACCTTTACGTACAAACCCTAGAGGGAGGTCTCGAAAAGGAGAAGTTGCATCGAGCCAACCATCCACTCCCAAGGTGTCGAATCGAGCGCATGCCCGAATGTCGCCATTCAATCGATAGTGGTTTAAAGTAGAGTCATCCTTAATGTCAGGAAGGTCGGTTCGTATGGAACCGTCAGAAAGGTCCTCAACTCTCAGGGCCGATCAACGTGCCGTCGGAACATATATATGAGTAACTTCACAGACTGAATTTCATCTGGGGGACACGGAGATCGCAGAGAGGGGTGTGGAACTTACTTCCGCACCTCGGTGGGTAGCATCGAGGCCTCGAACCAGGTGTTGGATTCTCGGAGTCGGGGGACTAGCGGAAAAGGAGAAGGGGAAGGGTGGGGTTCTTTTTTAGAAACATGGGGGGGGGAAGAGAAGGAGAGTTACCGCTTGATGAGCGTGTTACAGGGCGAGTGGCCTGTCCCCGCCTAAGCGAGTGGATTAGAGGGACCCCAAGATCGCATTGGTGGCAAAGCTACCGTGCGGGTCGATTGAGGAGCCGGTACCGTGGTACAAATGATCTTGAATACCGGGGCGTCTCTATCCCGTCTGGGTATGCGAGGCGAGTAGATCAAGGCCCCGATCCATTGGAAACGTGGTTTTTCCTGTCACGGTAGTGCGTAGAAACTCGCGTGTCCCCCCGCCTTCAGAAAAAAACTAGACAGGTTCAAAGCGGCGGGGGATCCATTCCCGACACTCAAACTTGCTTTTCTAGCAAAATTGTTTGGGCAAGTCAGAGCTGACTAGGCCATTGGGAGTGGGTTTGGTGGCATAATCCCCTTCCGGGGAGACAAAGAACAACCTCACCAGGAATGGGGGACAACTCACCAGGCGCAACACGGGTTGTTATGCTAAGTCGTCAGCAAGCTTCTTCTCAACATGCCAACCATCCGGGGGGTCAGAGGTTAGTACGGCCTGTAAGGTGACGTGGGACCAGACTTGCTGCTAGCTCACAGAGACGAATCTTTACCTTACAGCCGGAGTCGCGGAGGTCGACTCGCCTTTCAGGAGGTCCTCCCCGATTCTTCCTTTTACAGGAGCAATGATTCAAGACGAACAACTTTGATTATGTAAACCGTCACATAACTCGGCTACGAGGTCTTGTCACTCGATCCTAAGAGGTACACTTGCGAAACGGTACCCTTGAAGCGGAAGCCGGAATTGGTTCAGGTACCTTTTTTGTAAAGGGTCCGGGGGGTGACTTCATCACGAGTAGGGTACCACCGCAGGACGCCTTCCTGCTCCGGGATCGAAAAAAATTTAACCGCAGCGCTACGGGAAAAGCAATCCGGGGGGGGCAAAGGAACGAGGTCAGTCGCATTCTAGGGCGCCTTCGGGGGCGCCAAAAAAAAGGGGGGCCCATCCAGCCAAAAGAAGAAAGAAACATGCATACGTACTCAAATATTTAAGGGATGGGTAACGGGCGGGGGGGGTAGCTCTAGCTGGGTTGTGTGTGATACCTCCCTGAGCACAATCAACCAATGTAAAAGATCAATAGGAAAGGGAGACCCGCAGAAAGATCAGGTAACCAAGAAATTAGGTGGACAACCACACTCGTACAATAAACAAATCTCGTCAACCCGGAAAAAGCTTTGTTGAATAACATGGGCCTGACTGGCCCCTCGCAACAACACACGGAGGGTTCAATATACCTGGGCCCGGCCTTTAGCCTTTAATACAATAAATTGTTCGAGGCTGTGATTGGGGGAAGATGTTGGGGTCACCAGGGTTTCGGTAGGAGGAGCGGGGACTTGACGAGGGTGATAGGGGAAAGTGGGGGGGCGGGCGGACATTTCTTTGTCACTAAATACCCTACTACAATAAAAAACGAGGAACGTGCTGAACGGGGGTATTGTTCTTCTGATGGGGTGCGGGGAGTCGGTGTGGGCAATAGCTCTCTAGATATGAGGGTAGCCTTGTGTATCTGCCAATTAAGCTGAGGGCCCCGGCCGGACATTAGGGCCCTTTCTCTCCTTCTGGAAGGGTTGGGGAAAAGGTAAAAGTGCACGGTTTGTGCGAAAAAGTTGTGGTATCGGCAAATACCGTACTTAATTTATTTGGGGGTGTACCAGTTCCTGCCATGGGACTAGGCGAGAAGATAGAAAGGTTGTTCCAGAAAGGGCCGGGGTGTCCCTTGAAAAAATACTTCTCAAGACCTCTGGACCAACATTTATTGAACTAATAAAAGTTGAACCACGCGGGGGCGCAACCAGAAAACGGGGTTTGAGATTAGACGTGCAAATAAACTAGTAGAGAAATGTCACCATGCAGCTTGTGCTTTGAAGGTAATTTCTCAAAAAATAAGGAGGCGGGATTCGCGGGGGAGGACCCACAAAAGCCCACTAACGGCCCTAGGCCGGAAGGACACAGCGGGACGGGAGCCCCGGGCAGGGGGAAGAATGGCTCCAGGAGAAAACCCGTCTTATCGGGCGTCGTTCAAGGGGCTTGTTTACAACGCCCCTTCAAAAAAATTTGTATCGTCCTGAACTTCAAAAAAAAAAAAAAAAGGGGTCTATTGTCCTTTCTCTATAGACCTCGTATACTGGTCACAAGCGTGTTGTAACATTTGACGTCAGCTGCTGTTGAGAGTCAATTCTTGTTGGTCCTCAAAGTGAGGCCCACTAGCTCCCACCCGGGGTTGTGGGAAGTACCACTGGTGCGAGGGAAGGTCCCACAGCCCAATTGTTTCCCGCGCCAAACTCACCTTCCCCTACGTCCGCGTCGGGTAGTTTCGTTTTCCATCGAGGTTGAAGGATCCAAAGGGTAGCCTCTCCAATATGCGTCAATCCAAAAGAGATTGAGGGGCGTTGCGCGTGGGGGAGGAAGGCCTTATTATCTGGGCTCCCTTCCCGCACTAACTGAGTAGGCTCAGGTATGGGAAGGCTGATCGGGTTGCGGCAGTCAAGATGTCCGGAGTCACGAAAGGTCACATCTCTACAACCCGTAGGGTTATGCAAGCGCAATGAATATCAAAATGGTCGACGGAAGCCACGGGCTACCCTCTCAAAGTGAGAAGAGGGCTGTCTCTCACTAGGTCCGACTGGACGTCAAAATGTTGGTCGTCACACGTTCCGTCGCGACTTGAAGTCAGGGGGAAAAAAGTCTATATGAAGGGGAAAAAAACAGGCAATGCGAGGCAACGTGAAACACCTGTCAGGTCCGTCGCGTGGGTGCGTGCTCGTGGGAAAGAAAAGGGGAAGGACCCAGGAATCGCAAGAAGTCACCGGACGGCATGCTGCAATGTACGGGCGCCCATAGGTACAGACAAGGATGAACGGAAGAAGACCGGGAGGTTGCCGCGATACAGAACGCTCAGGGGGAAACCACGGGAGGACAAAGGGGAAACCCCCGGGCAACAGTCTGTATTCTAATGTAGGCAGGTGGGGGGGGGGGGGGGGTGGGTGTGTTTTCAGGGCGTTGGGAACCGAGTACCTTTTTGCTGTAAAGGGCCGGAGTAGAAGGGTCTAATACCACACCGTCGGGGAATATAAGGAGAAATAAGCCTTCCATCGAGGTTTCGCTAATGAGAGGGGAGCACAGACGTGGATTTTTAAGGGGGAATGGTAGGGAGGGTGGAAGCGGAATACCTGAAGTATGAGGGTGGCGCTATGCTGGGGTTGGATCGGTCTTGTTAAGTTGGTCAAATCGAGGAGCCCCGAGAGAAGCACGTTATCTACAAAGCAAGGCGGAAATGGTCGGATTATCATCAGAAGGAGTAGGGTTGGAGATTGGGAAGACGGGAATATGCCCATAAAAATCAAAAACGGAACTCTGTTGCGAAAATGCGCGTAGCTTCTCAATCACAAAACCATGAAGTTCACCATTAAAGACTATCACAAACTTTGGGGGGGGGTACTCAAAAAACCCAAGCGCTGACCACGCTTCTAAGATCACGTGAAGATTTGGAGGTGCAGTCATGAGGGGAGTTACCTATGAAGGATAGAACTAGAAACCGACTGACGCTGGACAATCAACTGGGTGGTCACCTTCTGAAGCCTTGCCTAAGGCACAGTAACAACCGGGGGGAAGAAGTATTGGAAGGATTTCAAGGTGGGAAAAACAAGGTTGTGGGGAGAACACATATTGTACATACAAGAGCAAACTGAAAATGAGTTATCCAGACACAACAAAGGTCATCCCACTCAGAAAGACTAATTCCGACATGCGGGCGACTGCGTTGGGTCAGGGGCTTCAAGGAAAAGTGGGGTGGAAGAACCCCCTAGCGGGGCGGACGGGTCCCCCAGTAGCTGCGGAAACACTGGCGGGGGAAAAACACCGACAAAATGCTGGGAAAAGGGGAGGACCGGGTTGTCTCTGCGGAGATGGTCTCCGAGGGGATAGACATTTATCAGCCGTTAGGCCATCGGGACCGGAACAACAAAAAGAACCGAAACCAAAAGCTTTCTGCTAGGTCATCACCTTGCCAGGGGCAACTGTGTGAAATCTTCCACGGGGTGCTATTTAAAGCTTCTCAAAAATATTGGAAAAATCTTACTGGGGTGGAGTCTTTGTACTTCTGCTTCGTGGTTGGCTGTACTGGTTTGGAGGGCGTTAAAAAATGCACACTGGCTACCTTACACCCATAGGGAGGAAGAAATTATCAACCTCAACTCCGGAAAAAAAACGAAAGGGAAGCCATAAGCTGCACTTCATTCCTCGGATCTATCATGGACAAAGTTGGAAAGAAAAAAAAAAGAAAAAAGTGATTAAGCTGGCTTCATCCACCAATGGGCTTGCTAGTACGCGCTACTCCGAGAATTTGAAATCCGCTAGAAAAAAAAGAGGGGGAGGGTTCTCCCCCATGCATGTATGGCGCTAAGTCGAAAGAAAAAAGTGTGTGCGCCAAGAAACGTCAGGGAAGTTGTGGTAGTCCAACAAACGTTCCATACCTACATCTGACTCTGAATGTAGTTCAGGAGTCGCACTATCGGCGGAAATACAGAGCGGGGGTTGGAAGGGGACCAAGGGATAATGAGTTCATCGTAAATGGAAAAGAACGCTGGACGCAAACGAGGGGAGGAACCTACACGCTGTGTTTAAAGCTGCCCACTCCCCGTCTCTGGCACCAGGGAAAAAAGGAACGGGCAAGCCGCAGGGGCTGCTGGGGAGGGTAAGTGAATGGCACCATGGGGAAGTCCGAGCGCCGAGGGATGCAAACTCCCATACGCCAGCACGAAGAAAAGAAAAAATAACATAAAGTCGCCCGGGGGAAGCCTTGCTTTTGGGACGAACGTAAGCTATACGGAGGGAAACCGGACCCGGGTTACGGAAGAGAAGAGGGACACCACCGTCGTGGACCAAAAAGGACACTATCGCAATCGGGAGGCACTGGGAGGGGAGGACGTGGAGGGAACCTAGGTTTAGGCAAAAGACAGGGAAAGCAGCCTGAAAGAGGTTGGTCGGGACGAGGAGGGCCCAAAAAAAAGTTCTAAGATCTGACCAAGCAAAATCAAAAAAGAAGACTAAGGGTAAGCGACAGGGGGCACTGGGGGGGGCCTGCGGAAAGGGGTCTTGCTCGGTGCCAACTAGGGGAAGCAGGGGAGTCAGCTTCGGGATCTCTCCTTCCTGATCCAGGGCGCCTGACCGCCCTGAAGAAAGGAATAAAGTGTAGGGGGGGGGAGTCACTAAAGCGGTCTCAAGGTAAGTGTGGTGTGAGTCACAAACAAGGTAGGTGGGTGCTGTTGGGGCCGGGCACGGGAATACCGACAAGGGGGGGGAAAGACAAGTCAAGCACCCAAACTACTCCAATCAACAACGAAGAAGGGTAAAATAAAACTGTGGAGGAACCCGGGAAAGAAAAAATGCTCGAGCAAAGAAAATCTGGCACAAGAAAAATCTAAGACCCTCATAAGGACAGGTAGACGAAGGGAAAAAGCCCTACCAAAAAAACAAAGCACCGGTGTAGGAAAAAAAAGGCGGAAGACCCACTGAAGGACAAGATGCTAAAAACTTCTCTCCCCAGGTCTCGAGAAAATCGAAAAAAGAATCAGAGGAGAGCAAACGGGGAGTCCACCTCTAAATACGCTGTTGCACCACGACGCAAAACCATCTCAAATACATCGACCTCCGACCAAAGTCCGCCGCCAGTTGGGGGCTTTGCGTTTCAAGGGGGAAGGATGAGGAGGAACCCGCAATCCGCTACATGAAAATGCGGGGCAAGAGGAGGGCTGACAGGGGTAAAACCCAGCCCACGGGCCGACCATTGGTCGAGAGAGTATTAAAAAATTCAGGGGAAGAAGCGACCAGAGGGAAACGCGGGAACCAGAACAATGTGAGGAGACAAACAGCGTTCACGAAAGGAGGTGTCAACCTGTCACCTGAGTCACACCGGAAAGTACCAGAATCAAGGGAGAGAAAACAAGGATCAGGGGGACCTGTGGGGCAAATCGAGGAAATCCCTGAGGAAGTGAAGGGGAGGAAGGGCCGAAGGACGCGGCCAGGACTCAGACTACGATCAGAATTTAAGGCCAAGGAGAGATGAGCCGTCTACGTCACTCGGGGGGGGAAAAAGTCGGCAAAAGACCCTCCCTCTGTAGCCGACCGACGGGGGGTCCCAAAGAAACCGTGCCGGACGGTAGTCTATAAAAGACAAAACCAGGTATAACCTTCCAAGAGGGATAGCGGGAAAAATGGGGAAAAGCTTCACCTATACCTAGAATAGAAGAAGGGAAAATACGTTTTCAGGTAAATGAGGGACCCAGTGAAAAAAACCAATGCCGAAAAACAGGAAAGGGGACAGGGGGAGGGGCCTTCAAACGCGGAGGAAAGGCAAATGGCTCCTTGCTCGGGAACGTGGTGGTGACGGCCACGGACTAAAAAGGGGAAGGGGGGTCGGTTCGTGGGGTGGAAAACGAAAAAATCCCTCGACACCTGGCATGATAGGACGGGAAAACGCCACCACGGCGAACAGGGTTCTTCGAGGGAGGGCACTGCGGCCTCCTCGGCACAGGAAAAAGTAGACCCGGGGGCCAAAGATTGGTCACATAATCAAAAAAAGACAAAAAAAAAGAGGTAAAGTCCTTAGGTACTTCTCCATCGCGGGGGAACACAGGACGCAATGGTTCCACAAACTCGAGAGTTCTCAGGTACAGGAAAGGAAAAGTATGTGAAACCAGAAAATTACGGGTGGAATCGTGGGGAAAGACGGAAACAGAAGAAGACTAAAACCCCCCTTCAAGTCAAATCTCGTAACAACTTTTGGCCCTCAACTTCCGCCGACATTTTTCCTGCGGGCCAGTTAAGTCGAATGAGGCAACCCTGAAAAAGAAATCATAATCAGACAAGGAGTGGGGGGACCAACCACGACAGCCGCAGCGCCCAAACATTCATACGGATCTTGAGCTAGGGGTGAATCCGAGAATAGGGGCCGAACCTCTGTAAAGAAAGGAAAAGGAAAGAAACGCAAATCCCTAAACACATCCTACGACCCGATCTGCGGTGAACGAAGCCAGAGGGGAAAAAGCCTGAGGTGGCCGCTAACAACTCGACCTAATCTCTCTCACCAAAAAAAGGGAAGGGATTGACACTACCGGCGAGAGCAGGGCAAAAGAAGGCCGGTGAAACTTGGTGGCCGCGTTGGTGTAGCAAAGATCGGTTTTAGAAGCATTAAGAGGAGGGAGGGGGCTTGGAAGATGGAGAGGGGCCGGTTCCTACAGGGCTTCTAAGAATAGTGAAGACATCCCAAAAACCGAGACTACATGGCTCTTGCTCAGGAGGCTTGGCTCGTGTGTGGGGGCCAAGGGTCCAGAAAAAAATAGGATTTTTAACTGCAAAAAAGGAAGGACAAGGCACCAGAGGAAAAGGGATTAGGATTTGGAAGGCAATACAGAGCTGAAGGGGGTATTGATGAAGGATGTCAAAATTTTCACATTTAGGGGGGGGAAAAAAGTAGGGAAAGGGGGAGGTGTAAACAACTGAAGGAATGAACGCGAAGAGACCAAGAAGTGAGCAATTGTAAACCTAAGCGGAAGAACACGGATGGACCAGCTTGGGACATGGGTCAAGAGAGCGAGAAATGAAAAAAGGACGGCAGGACAAAAAGGAAGGAACCACGGCTTGTGGCCTGTGGATCAGGAGGACAACGAAAAGGTCTACACACCAAGCGGTCAGGTACGGGGATCCGTGAGGTGGGGTAGGCGGCCTCTATGGGGGGAGGACACAAAAAGAAAAAGGAACCAAAAGAACTCGATGCCGGGCCCTGATAAACCACGTTTTACGAGAACCATGCCAGGTATCTACGTGGGCTACCAAGGCAAGGGAATGAGTCCCGTAATGGACTGTTTGGGGACAGGTGCACGTGGATATTCCTGAAATGAAGGGGATGGTTGGCCTAAGAAGATTATCGTTGAAAAACACTGTGGACCATGGGGTAAAGGAAGATTGTAGCTTCTAAGACTGGTCATCTGTAGATCGTTAAAGGGAAGCCGCGTTTGCAAAACAACGCAAAGTAGAAAAAGGAGAAAAAGAACGGTTTGCGGGTAATCGGGGCAAAAACTATTATGAAGGGCACCAATATAGCAAGGGGACCAAACATGATCTATCAAAGGAACCGAAAATGATCCCGGACTTGAAACCAAACTAAAAGGGGCTATCGTCCAAAGGGACAATGAAACAACATCCTCGAGACTTGCCTTGCGGGAGACGGTATTTCCACAGTAGGGGAAAGGTACTGCCGTGTTACCCGCCCACAGAAGCCGGGTGAACTCAACTGTCATCGGGGGTTACCTCGGGTTCTCGAAGAGGCGGCCATCAAGGTCCCGAAGGATAGCGACCCGAGGGATAACCACGTGGGAGGAGATTGGGAAAAATAATTCGACAGCATACCGAATACACTGTAGGGGCACTCAAATTGGGCCGAAGAAGAATACAAACTACCAAGGCTAACCCGAAAAAACGTTTCCAATTAAAACTGGAGGAAGCAAGCAATGCTTCAGCCTTAAAAGGCTGCGAAAGGGGAGGGGCGAGGTTTTGGGTCCTTTCGGGATACCAAGCCTCTGTTTGATGGGCCTGTTGTTAGGAGGGTTCAGATGATAAAAATCCGCGGGGGAAAAAGGGAGGTCGAGTGCTCGATCCCGAGGGGGGGACAGTGACGATCGCCCTTCCGCAGGAGGCCGGGCACCGATGAGGAATGTCCGAAAAGGGGAAGGGAAAGGCTAGGGGTGGGAAACGGTAAACTTACGTATGAGGAGGATATGATTGGCTGAGGATGGTGGCAACGTGGGGGGGGAACTATCAAAAAAAACTGGACGAAAAACCCACTTGGCAATCAAACCGATGGGTTTTACGCTCCGTAGGGGGGGCTCAGAGGGGGAGTGGGGGGGCTGAGCGTGGATAGGCAGAGGACAATTCGTGTCCTGGAAAACCACCCAATTGGAGAAGGCCAACAGAAAGGAAAAGTGAAGACGAGCTCGTGTTCTCAAAACCCACTTATGGCCGGCGAAGTAAAGAATAAACATTTAAGGAAAGGGTGATCGGAAGTAAAACGCAGAAGGTCTACACCGCGCTTTAAGGAAAAGGAATAAAACGAAGGTGTCCCCGTAAACAGGGACCATTGTCCACCCAGGGCGGGGCAGGGGAATGACAATTCTTACATTTTGTTGTCATTATCGTTTACCGCCCCGTGGGGGTTGGGGGGGGGGGGGGAGACCATAGAGGTGTTAAAACAGATCAGGTAGCATTATTAACTCGAATCAACCCGAGGTAATAACAACTTGAAACGAAGCAAACCATCGTGATGTCGAATCGGGGGGTTCAGGGGGCGAACTTGTAGGGCTTCTACCCTCAAAAAGGGGAGTGAAAACCGGGCAGTAAACAGCCTGATAAGGGGAACCATGTAGTCGGGGCTAAACACCAAAAGGCGGGCAACCCAGGTGGTATATCTGATTGGGAAGTACGGCTCTTTAGGCAAGAGTTTCAAAAAGGTAAGTCTACTAGGAATGTCCATCTTTACATAGAAAAGGGCCTAATCAACGGGGGGCCAGGCAGGAGGTGATCCTTGTCAAAGTTGACAGGCGGGAACAGATGTTGCGCAGTAAAACACTTAGAAAAATGTCTCGTCTAGATGGCCGGGTGTTAGGTAATCCCTAAGATCAGAAAAGCAGCCGGAGGAGCGGAACCAAAAAACCCTCTAACGGTCATAACCTAAAAAAGGCCGACTACGGCAACTCCAGGGGGGTGGGAGGGAAGAAAGAACGGGGGAAATACGCAGACTAGTTATATACGTGAGTGAAAAAAAGTGGGAAGGGAAGTTATCTCAATCAACCGGAATCTCTCTCAACAAAAACAACGGGAAAGATCGCTAGTGGCCGGACAGCGGGGGGGTGCTAGATGAACTTCACGCCCTTGGAGACATCCCCTTCAATCAATAGGGAGGGGGGAAAGAAACACCTTGGAAAAATCAAGAGTCCTCGTAGTGCAATATAGGCGGCCCAGGAGTAAGAAAAACGACGTGTGGCTGGGGACGCCTGGGAGGAGACGAGGGGGGGGGAGAACCATTGGATGAAGCCCTACACGACCATCTCGTAAAGGGTACCAGGGGGGCTTTTGCAGCTCCCCATATGGGAGGGTCAAAAAATGTACAACACACGACTGGGTCTGGGAGGAAGGGCTAAAGTCCCGAGGTAGGTCCTCGAGCAGGACCTGCTGCACTCAGAAAACTAAAAGCGGGAAGAGAGAAGAAAACAAGAAGAGCCCTGGGGGGAAAGGGATTTTTGGCAGCGCCGGCTTCGGCGACGGGGCGGGGGAAAACGTGCCCGGAAACCAGAGGGTCGGAAAAAAAGGAAAGGGCTCAACCCAAACAACCTCCATCAGGCCTGGAGGTCGGCGTGAGCGTGAATAGATCCCATTGGGGCTCGAAGAGTGACTTCCGGAGAGTGTTAGTACCCGGCGGGGGAGAAAAAAAAAACTGGGGGAAAAAAACATGAAACCAAGGCATTACCCTGAAACTTGGGACACTGTCAACGGGGGCCCGTACGAAAGTTTTTTCGCGGGGCCACAGATGGAAAAAAGATTTGAAGGACAAGGGAGTCTAGCCTTCCTGACTACGCAAAGGGCGCCGAACCGATAATAAGCCCGTCAGGTGACGAGGGGGGGGACGGAAGGAAGATCAGTCGGTGGGGGAGACAACCGCTCGGCGGAGGACTTTGTCGCCGTCAAAGGGGGAAAGAACACGGTTGGGTAGTAGGCCCTCCATGGGAAGATAAAAAAAGATCCCGACGCAGCCAACAACTACCTACGATTGCCCACAAAGAAGAAAGGACGCAATGGGGTCGAGAAAAAGCGGCCGGAGAAAAGCAAAGCAAAAAAAAGAACAGACAGCACTCCAGAAAAATCATCATACGGAAGGTGACCATGCCAAAAGGAACTACGACGCGTCACCTCCTCGGTGGGGACGCCCAAAAAATTTCATGGGACCAGACCACGCCGAAATGAGCAAATTCAGGCATCTCTCCAGAGGGGAGAAACGCAAAAGAAAAAAAGGGCTCCTGGCGAGCGGGGAAAAGAAAGACGTCGGAAACAAGGGGGGTTGACCCACTAAGCCCACCACCAAAGATCCTACATCGAAGCGGCCGGATCCCGAGGCGCTTCAAAAGGTGGACGGTCACAAAAAGGGTCAACGGGAGAAAGGTATGCGGCAACATCCAAGGTTCAGTGAACGCCATACCTGTGACGGGAAATATACGGCCCGAAGCAAAAGAACGGGCCGAAACGACGGGTCGGGATCGCTGTACCAAGGGGGAATGCCGGGCAAGCGAAAGCGGGCAAACAAATATTCCAAATGGTAGCTAAAAAAGGGGCGTTCGGACCTTGTTAACACTGGACCGTCGACACAGGGACCTGAAGGAACTCCGGAAAAGGAGGCCAAGGCCATCAGAGCCAAGTGGGGCACCTTCGTGGCATATCTTGCCTAGCGCCCAGGGGGTCTAGAGGGACGGCTTTAAATAAGGGGCCCGGAAAAAAAGGTGCACTGCCATCAATGGACCGGGGGATACCAGTACCAGCCGTTCTCTGGAGAGGTTGACAAGACGGAGGGCACAACTCCGCACCAGGTTGCGAAGACGGGTGAATAAAGGGGAGGTCTGGGAAAGGGGACGGACCCCAAGGGAGAATTCAAACCACCATCGAGCGTGAATGTAAAACAAAAAGAACTATCTTATCTCGCGGAAATTGACAAATCCGAAAAGTGGGGAGGAGGAAGGAAACCCAAAAAAATGCAGAACGACGGTAAAAGGGGTACGAAAAACTGATGAACCCTCTCACCCGGCCTGGTTGCTCGCCCCAGTTGGGGAAAGCAAGGCCTGGAGGGACCGCAGTCTTGTGTTTACTACGAAAGAAAAAAATAAAGTCCTTATCACGACACAAGAAAACAAGGGACACACCGTGGGGTGGACTTTCTAGCAAATCTTCTGGGGAATCCATCCCAGGTGGACCTCCGGGTCTCAGGGCAAGGCCGAATGGTAAAACTTCCGGGAGAACTCAAATGACCAAGCGGTACCGGATCGTACATAGGAAGTGGGAAAATGGTCGCCGACCAACGGGAGGGTACAAAAAGAGAGAGATAAACATCGCAAGTGAATGAAACCCCACAACCTAAAAACGTGGGCCGGAACCTGTAAAACGGAAAGGAAACAAGCCCACCACCCCTTACAGAGAAAGTACGACATTGGCAATCACCAAGAAATTAACTTGAACTGGGAAGAAAAAGGGCGAAAGGCATATCTCGACATATGAGGGCACAATAAAGGGCACACACCAGCATCTTCAATCACCGACCTGAAAAAAAAGGCTGGTGCGTGATCGGTCAAACCTCGACTATTAGGACGACCAGGGGCGAAATCAATAGCGATAAAAAAAAAAAAGCATCCACCGAGAAAGACTATACATAAACGACAGTCCAAAAAACAAGGACAGAAAAAGAAAATCAAAGTAACTGGACTACCTTATAAGGAGCCTGTCAATCGAAAAAAAAACAACAAATAGGAAGAAAAAAAGAAGAGGGAGTGCCCCCAGCGAGCGTACCACAAGTCCTTGGGCCGAGCAAAGGGATTTGGCCTTTTGGCACCGCGAGACGGGTCGGGATCAGGGGTCTGGGCGGGAAGAATGGGGGGGGGAGAGGGGGGGTTCCCTTTGAATGGGCGTGACAGGGAGAAGGAAGAGAGAAAGGTACATCTCAAAAATCAAAAACCCCGAAAGTAATCTGAAGGGATTTGCTGGGAGCTGGCGGCTGGTGGGTTTTGGGCAAGAAAGATGTCCAATACTCTGGGTCGGGGTCAAAAGGAAGGAAAAACCCGGGAAAATCTACCCCGGCGTATTTTAAAACTTTGCGACCCCTGAGCTGAAGGGGAGGGGCAGAAACTTCACTGGGCTACAGTAAACAAAGGACGGCCCACCGTCCGGTGGGTTCGGGGGGTGCCGCTGGGAAACCTGACGAGAAAACAGGAGAAAGATCGAGGTGACTCCATCCGGGGGGGTCGGGACCATTGTCAAAAGAGGCGAAAACCAATAATGTGGGCATGTCAAGGAGGGGACGGGGAACACCCGGGGTTAGGCCTGCCAACCGGGAAAAAAACTGCCGGTTCTACTTATGAAGAACGACGGAGGAAAACTCACCCCGCCTTCCAGGGGTTGCGTGTGGGGCCTTTATCAGGAGGTAGCAATTCAGTGTATAAGAAACCAAAACTACCGACCAAAAATGCGCGAGGCAAGGGGGCAGGGGGAACACCAAGGGAAAAACCGAACCAATGCCAGGGGGGAAGAAGGCGACGGCCCGAAAGGCAGGACAGGGGGGGGGAATCAGGGAGAAGGGGTGCACGGGCATATTCCTGAAAAAAGAGAGATGAAAAAAAATCCAGTATAGGTGAAAGCGGGAAAGGTGTCACGCTAGAGGGGGGTGGAAAGTCCTACCTGAAGGGAATGGTCGAGTACCGGGACAAAGACGAAAAGGTCAAACCGAGTCGAGCTGCAGAGGGGGAGGAGGGGGAGGAGGGCAGGTCAAAAGGAAAAACGAGACGTTCCGAATCTATCCATTGACCGGCCTAAACTTGCTCAAAGGAGAACCGGCCAGAGGAAACCACCAAAACCAGACGAGAGAACCGCAAGGATGCCCAGAGGGGGGGTGCACCCAAGCCGGGTTCGATTGCCAAGGAATGGGGACTGGGAGGGCCAAGAAAGGGAGAAGGGGAAGGGGACCCTCCAGTTCTACAGAACGACTGGGGAGAGAAAAACGATCCTAAAAAAAGGCAAAAAAAAAGGAATAATCGAGAATAATAAACTGCGACACCAACCCATTCAATACACACACTCCCGGATAGCAGAACAAAGTGGAGAGGCATGGAAAAATCGTCGAAACTGAGTGCCACACCAGGACAAATAGGAGCAGGAACATTAGGCGCGTCATCCCGAATCCAACAGCCACGAAAGCCAACGGGGAGGCCTCACGGTGCGGAAGGGAGCTACGATTTGGCGGTTTGTGGCGGTCGTGGAAAAACCTGGAGGCAGGGTTGGTCCTTCCCGCGCAAGAAAGGCGACAAGGGAAGGAGAGGTGCTCGAAACAAGCGGGGGAAAAAGAGACGGACTAATCTGAGCGTAGGGATAAAACAGGGGCTGACGGGGCACCCGGGGGAAGGGAACAATGAGGGCTTTGAAAAGGTCTCCGACGTATGATTAGGCTTAGCTACGGAGGGGGAAACGTTGGAAGGCTTCGGAAACCGGAGCGAGCCAAACGGGTAAGCGACACCCATGGGGGGAAGGTCGTAAGTATGGAGGGGGGCAGACGTTTGGAAGGGATACGGTGAATCGGGGAACCAGGGGCTTACCTGCCCCAAGAACCACACCTGGGGTCCTAAGTGAAACAGAAAAGCACAGGAATAGAGGTGGGGGATCAAAACCTAACCTGTGGACACAAATCAAAGGACGGGTCACAAAATGGGAGGTAAACCTGGAGTAGAAAAGGAGCCGACAACCCACAGCTGCCACGGAAAATTATCCACGAGGGTTGGAAACCGACTCCCAAAGGGCAGAAGGACCCTTGACACCATGGTTGGGGGGGGGGGGGGCGGAGAAAGGCATTGGGAAAGCAAGTTTTGCCAGGGAGGTTTCCGGGGGGACCAGGTTCTGATCAAAAAGCAGACGGGTAAAACAAGAGCAACGACTTCAGTGATCCAGAGAAAAAGGGAGGAAAATAACACTACGCCAAAGGTGCGCTTGTTCCGGGGAAAAGGGGTATGTTTGGGGACCAAATCACTCTTAAATCAAGGGATTAAAAAAACCGTTTCGGGCAGGAAATGGGGAGGGGATCCCACAATTCTTCCCAGTGATAGATGGGGATGTCTGAGAAGGCGCTGTGGAGAGACTAGAGGTCAGCAGGGTTGCGCCGATTCAGGGGGACCGATTAAAGGAAGCAAGAAGACATAAATTTACCTGGAATGAAAATGATTGGGTGGGTTTGGACCGCGTTGGGAAAACGAGTGGCTCATAACAACAGACTGCCGAAAAAAAGTAGTCTCTTCTTATATTCGTCTTGACCCAATAAAGGATCATCATAGGGGCCGGGGAAGAAATGGCTCCTCCAGCAACCAGAGACTTAAAGCCCCTAGAAGTAAGAACGTACGTCAAGCAACGAGGAAATTAGGCACTGGCACGTGGTCATCCCATTACCTACGGATTAGGTGATTGCGGCAAAAGGGGGGCGTGGAAAGAATGACGCGAAAGAAAAATGTTGCTGAAATCTCCTAAAAACAAAGGAGGAAGTGAAGGGAAAAAAAGGAGGGGCAGGGATTGCTATACTTCTGAAGCCCACTTGTTTCGCACTCCCTTATCGGACTGGAATGCAACGTGCAAGTCACCGACGGGCTCGTATGGAAGGTAGCGAACAGGAGGGATAAAAGGAGGTCAGGGGCGCTATGAAAGGCAGCTTGAGAATGCGATTCTGTCAGGAAAGAAAGGCCAAATGTATCTGAAAAAGGTCTGCCGTGTTGTGAAAGGGGCGACAAACCAGGGGCAGAGGGGCACACTGGAATGCGTGAAAAATCAGAATGGACGGATGGATGTAAGGGGCACGAGAAAGGGGGTCCTTACCCGCAGCCTACCTGAGGCCCAAAAACCACACCAAAGACACTCCATCGGCCCAGAAGAAAGAACAAAAATCCGCCTGTTCAGCCAATGTGAGGGGGCGCAAGCCTCAGGGGGCATTCGCTAAGTCTGGAACGCCGTAAAAAAGCTGCACGCCCTAGAGTCGAACAAAAGGACCTATACCCCTGGCCCAAAGAATCTCCAGCGGCAGGCAAGTCGGGATCACGGGTGCATGACCTAGTGGGTTCGGGCTCACGAAATGTAGAGTCCCGAGCATGGGTTTCTGTTACTCCTAGGCTGGTGGCGAAAAAAAAAAAACAGGGCTAAGATATTACACCACAAGTTCCCCGGACGAATGCCTCTCCTCCCGTTGGGACGGGGCTTCTAGTTTGGAATGCGATTGACCCACCGCGTTGATAATGAAGAAAAGGACCGTGCAGGTTAGGCAGTCTAAGTCCTAGACAGGCCCGCGCCTGCTACTCCGGCCCTGCATCATTTTCTTGTGATCTTTCGCCGAGGGGCGAAGGAAAGTGTGGGGGAGACAACCCTGAATCGGATTGAAATGTGCATTAGGTTCCGAGCCACTGGTTCTGGTTAACGACTTGAATAAAGCAGAGCCAGAGACGCCAAAACAACTACGAACTCGGAGAAACCACTCCCTCCGAAAACTTGTGTCGCAAAAAGGGCGGAGAATCAAACCGATGCAGACGACAGGGAAAACAAAACGAGGACCTCATAGGCAAAAACACCAGTGAGACGCCAGGTGACCACAGCCGAACGCCGACGGTACACCGACCCGGGGCGCCAACAAGTCGGTTTACCGATACCGCCGGGAATTCATAGGTCCTCCTGCCTCGTCCCAAGCTGGTGTGACTAAGATCACTCAGGAGAAAGGTCGGAAGACTAGGGAAAAAGGAGAACAAATACGTCTACAGCGCGCGTGGGACCCCCTAGAACAACAACCAAAGCCTATCGCAGCCGGGCGGTCCCGCCGAAACGGAGGAAGGGGGAAGCCAAGTTGGTAATACCACGTGGTCGGTCGCGGCGATGATCGTCGGCAACGCCCGGTTTCATGACCTGGCCATTCCTGTGAAAGGGGGTGCATACCTCGACAGGGTGAGGGGGTTTCCCAACACACGCCACGGTCCGAAGGGGGGTCGAGTCGACGGGAGCTGGAAAGCCTTCTTCCATCAGCAGCGTCAAAAACACGAGTACCCAGTCTTTGTGCTCACCAGTTTCGAGAAAGGGAGGGGCAAAACAGCACCCAAAGAAATCACGACAGGAGGGAAACTAAAAAATCAAGGAACAGGCCATCGGAGTGGCATTTGTGGTGTTACCTTTCTTTGAAGGGGGGGACTTCCGTGAGGGAAAGATCACCCGTTTCTATTGACGATTTACGCGGCCCGGGATCAGGAGACGCGCAGGAAGGGTCAGGGCGGACCAAGGATCTATTTGTGACCGGACTCGTTCTAGGTGTGCTCTCACTTCTGCACCCTCAACAGCACCCTCTGGAGCTCTCACTGGGACGGTGAAACAAAAAAAATCCTACGGACGTTCTAGCAAAGTCCCCCTGACCATGTTAGAAAGAATTTCCCACAACACGCAAGTGACAGGGGACCCCTCTGTCAAAGAAATACCTATGGAATCTAAGGGCAATAATTTTGCAGTCAGGGAAAAACCTTGAAAAACCATGCCGAAAGGGGAGTACAGGGGACGAAAGGATTGAAAAAGTCGGGACCATTTCTAACGGGACCATGGTGCTGAGCGGGGTGCACCAGGAACGCTCGGCGCTTGGGGGGGTCGGTTCAAAGGGGGTGGGGGAATACGAAAAAAATCCACTAAAAAGTCTATCACAAGGACGTTCAAACAAAAAAGGAGGAAAACCGGGGATCTCGGCCGGGGGGAGTTGGAATTGGGCCTAAACAGGCTGTCCCACAGGCACCGGGGACTTCTCGCGGTGCTTGCCGGCCGACGGTCAACTTCTGACGCTCACGCAGACAGGACGCACGGTGAACAAAGCCGGTACTTCTCCCAGAGGAGGTGGGGGAACATAGGGAACAGAAACACGGGGGGCACCAACTGGCACAGAATCGTCTAGAATCTTGCAGGAATGTTAAAACCAAGAACAATCTACGGTGGGGCCGACTTGGTAGGATACACGTCTCAAGGTCACTGCAACTCAAAAAAAGACAAGGAAGACAAACGTGGCTGCTACCTTCGCAATAGTGGGCAAAAATCAATTGGCCTCCTATCGGGGCACTAGCAGAAGCGCTTGCAAAAAGCCTCGTAAGGCAAAACGCATATACATAGAGTCTAAGTCAATCTTGGGAAAACTCCTTTCCTAACGCTTAGAGGGCACAGCAAGAGCCCAGCAGCGAACCCAAACTTCTAGGTCCCCCCAGGAAACTTACGGGATCCATGCGGTTGGGTGGGCGGAAAAGAAGGGGGGAAAGGGGTAAACATCGGATGAGAGGACCAGCAACAAGGGTGAACGCGGAGCCCAAAAAAGAAAAAAAGCTCCCCTCCCCCCGCATTTTCCGACTAATAATTCGAAAAAAGAAAGAGAGGCCTCTCGCGCTGGAAAAAGAGAAAAGATGGATAAAACCAAGTCGGGCCAACTCCTGGCAGACTGAGCTCTGAGGCAAGGGCACAAATCTCTCTGAAGGAAAAAACAGAAAAGAGGAGGAAGGGTCCTCTCTAAGAAGGGAAAGGGGGATGGGGACACTTCTGGGGACCACGACGGCAGAGGGGGAAACTAGAAGTGCAACGTGTCTTGTGGCAAGCGGGTGGCTGTCGACGGGGAAAACCAGAGAAAGAGAGGAAGCACATGAATCTCGACTGATAGGAAAGGGGGCAGAGGTCCCCTGGGGCGACAGAAACGATAAGAAGGGAGGGGAGGCAGGTAAAAAGCAGACGGGGGAATGAATGCACGAAGCTTAAACACCCCGGAAGGATGAAAGAAAGTTGCTGCGCTGGGGGAAAAGGAGCGGAGGGGGGTCCGAGGAGGAGGGGGACTGCAGGCGAAGGCCCAGGGCAAACTCGCCCCAGGGCAGAAAGTTCACTGGGAGCGGGGTGAAGGGAGGGAAATGCTCAACGACAGGTAGGCCAAAGGAGGGGATGGCTGGGGGGTGGAATAAAAAGACGCGACGATTCGGAGTTGGGGACAACCACGTTGGGAAACACAACCATTGTCCACGAAAACGAAGGCATAAGGCCTTGGGGACATCGGGAATGGAAAGAGCAAGGGACACGTCGGACGGCACCAAGGAAGGAACAAAGGGGGGGGGCCTGGGCGCCGGTAGGAAAAAAAAAAAAGGAGAGAAAGGAAACCCGGTGCCGCCGGGGGGCCTTGATCAACTGTGTAGGCGGCTTCTGAGGGACACCACTAAATAAAACTGCGACGATTAAGGTGAATTTCCGCACCACGGTGAAGAGCACGGGGGGCGGGAAGGGAATGTCTACAGCCAGCCAGGTCGTACAGGCCACGCACTACGTCGTGGGCGGCAGGGGGGGGTGGTCAACGGGGGTCTTGAGCTGAAACTGAAAAGAGAGGTATGGGGTAAAGTAAATCCATAGGGAGGGGGGGAATCGGTATGTGTCACCTCGGAGGGGAAGGCTTCTAAACTGTGGGGAGAAAGGTACGGTCAGGACGAACCTTGGAAAAAATCCCCAGAGCTACCAAATTGGAGAGGGGGCACCGTACGGGATAACAAAGACCAGAACAAAGGAAAAAGCTCCAGGGCCGCCGGCCATTCGAGAAGACAATGGGAAAGTGGCCCGGAGTTCAAACTCCAAATTAGATAGCAGAAGTATAAATCCGAAGGTGCCCAACCCAAAAAGCTCGATCAGGGCGAGGAGTTCCAAGGTCTTGGAGAATGTCGGCGGTGAACCCAATTAGAGGGGGAACGAACAGGGGGAAACAATCAATAAACGGACCAGGGTTTGAAAAAGGTTCGCTGGGCAAGTAATGGCCGCCGATCTCAGACCAATCGGGGCGCACCAGGAAAAAAGGAAAAACTCTTCGCCGAGGAGGGGGGACCATTCAAACTTGAACCGTTTGCCGAGGACATACCGCCGCGACCTACAAACGGTGGCAATAAAGGCCAATAAAAAGACACTGGAAGCGACGAGTCTTCAGTTGAAGGTTGGGGGAATTCCTTTGTGGGAAAACCGCAGACTTAGGTGTAGGGTCTCTCTCGAAGTCCGGCACGAGCAGGGCTTCAGGGAAGGTGGAGCGAGACCCACGGGAAAGAGAAGGACGAAAAAGGAAATACCTTCCTGCTCTGAGGGTCTCACAGAAAGGAAATTCCCAAACATCAGGGGATCCGTCCTGGATGGAAGGCGGGGACCTTACGGAGTAGTGAGGATAGGGAAATCGTCTGTTCCCTTGCAGGACCGATAACTAACCAACAATGGGCACCCAGGGGGGAAACGGGTCAGGAGGGGCGAGGGTTTTGGGGGGGAGGGGAGGGGGGATCCGTCAATCTAGCCGGGCTAGTGGCCGCTCTCACCACTCAACATTGCCGGAAAGAAAGGAAACATACTTCAGGCCGAACGCAGGGGGTGCTCAAACCGTACCACATACCTATGCGAAGATAATATGACGGGGCGGTATGGGCAAAGATAACCGGAGAGAGCGAAAAAAATCCCCACCTTGGACAAAATTCAATGAACGTCGGGTGGTCAAAGCGACCACGTCACCAATGGCCGAAGTCCAGTACCACGGGAGGCGAAAGGTCAGGAAATGGAGGGTCCGAACAAAGTGGGGCGCCAGCCATCGGGTGGAAAGAAAAAGAAAGGGGGAGTCAGGAGGAACAAAAACAAGAGGGCATGAAAGACTACTCAATGCCGGGAAAGACAATATACCTCTGGGAGGGTAATCGTTTCAAGGGGGAGCAAAGAAAGTGTGGGAACAACTCGAAGTAGGACACCAAGAGGGAAGAAAGGACCGTACGAAGGGTAAAGAATCTTTGCTCAAAACCAGCAAAATGCGGCACCGGGGTTTATTGTCTCTCGGCGGCGCTGGAGCGGAGGATGGGGCAGGCAGTGGAGGCCATTGACCGAGCACAACCATCAACAAACAGGAGGATCCGGTATCACGGCCCGATGGGGCACTCACGCGGCTAACGAAAACGAGCTGAGAACCCATGTATGGGGTTTGTACTGAGGGGACGGTCCAGTTGGAGTTCTTAATCAAACACAGTTCAGTCCTCAAGTTCACAGACCTCAGGAACGAAGAACTCTACGCAAAGACGCCTCTAGGGCTCACTTTCTCTAACCGAGCTTGACAGTGCGACTACGAGCCAGTTAGGAAAAGCCTATTCGGGACGTTCTTTGAATACCATACCTCAGGGGAGAAAAGACGGGTGACATCGCCGTGGCCTCTGTTATCCTCAATACACTTTCGTCTCCTTTGTCGAAGATCGTTGCTCAAGTGTCTGAGAACTACCCCCATAGTAGCGAAACCTAGGCTAGAAAACTCTTCATCTCAACACAACGAGTAAAAGGTCGTTCTGCAGGAACACAATCTAAAGGAAACAGTGGGGGGCGCGAAAGTGACCCAGTAAACCGGTAAATTTATTTCTGGGGAAGCCAAAAAGACAGTCGTATCCGAGGGCTGGGATTACAAAACGCGAGGGCATCTCCACTAAATCGCTAAGGAGGGAACGGAGTTGAGGACACGTCGGGACTGACAGGCGGGTCAATGGGAGACTCAATTTTCCAGCCTCGTCGGGAGTCAAAGCCACATTTCCCAGCATTTCCCCCCGGAAGACTTGACTCTGAACCGGCGACCGCTTTTTTCAAAGGCCCACGATTGGGGGGACGCGCGTCCCAACAATGAAGAACCTGCGTTGAAAAGGGGGGGAATATCCGACTGGCTGGTCGCTCAATTGCGAACGGGCCCGAGGGCAGGACAAGTAAACGCCTAGCATGCACTCCTAAAAGGGATAAACCAGAAAAAGAAAGCCATCTCCTGTGTGCCGAGAGTGTGAGCAGCCCGCTCGTTCGAGGAGGAAAAAGTGCAAGAATGCCGCTATGGGGGGGGGGGCTGACAACAGGACCGGGGGAGACACCAAGAAAAAAAAAAAGAAAAATCTGCATTTTCGGGCGGCGGGGAAAAATCAGTGGGCATGACGTTGCTCGGGGAACTAAAAAAACTCAGGAGAGGACGCCTTGATGTACCCTTCTGAGACAAAGACAGGTGAAGGGTGAAAAGAAACGCCGCTTGCCCCTTACTACTGGACCCCGAAAGGCACTGGCGAGGGAAATGGGGTCGCGGTGACGCCCTCGGAATTAATGGGAAAGAGGGTAAAAAAGAGGTCCAAGAACTCTCCTCCCGGGAAAACTGAAAACGAGAAAGCCGGACCGTCCATCATATTCGGGAAACGAAAAGCGGAGACATGACGTTGGGGTGAATACACCGCGCTATTATTGGGAAGTTTCCTCCGCAACCATCTCGGGTATCACTGGAGGGGCCTTGGCACAGCCACGGTGTGGTCTGTGAAAAAGGGGGGGAAAGCACCTGGGAAAGATCAAGAGCCCAGAAAAACAAACCAAGAACCTCACTATGATTGAAACCTACTCAGAAGTAACGCCAACTGGGGCTCCAACGTGGATGGGAGGGGGGAGCCGGCGCAGAAACGACCACACAAGACGAGCCCATAACACTAACTCAACGTCAGGTAGACCAACTGTTCAAAAGCCAGAATCAAACCTACGGCGACCTCAACGGTGGCAGACATTAGGTGAAAAGGAAAAAAAAACAGCCTGGGAATGCAGATTCGGTTCCGCCTATGGCCACTATGGGGTCTCCGAGCAAACGTCGGGGACGAAAACTGCTCGCCGGGCTAGCATGGACAGAACAAACTGACAGAAAAACCTCACTCGGTCAAACACCAGGAAAAAAAACCACATGGGGCGAGGCGAAAACGCCGTCGCCGCCAAAAGGCCGCCGCCATGTGTCAGTTTCCAGGGGGTCGGCCGCGGCAAGAATCGTCTGGCAATTCACCCCGGTCGAAAGTGAACGTTAAAGGCCAGGTCCTTGGTGTCAAATAGGCGACAAGGTGCCACAGCAGAACCGTAGACACCAGTAAGTGGGGAGGGAAGACACGGCGCTCGGGCAAAAGACGCGGGTCAAAACCGGGGGGGCCAAGCGTGGAACTAACTCAAAAAGGATTCAAAGGGGAGGGTCAGCGGAAACCTTCAGCCACCAGGCTCGGAGAAAAGCTAACGGACGCCCAGACCAGACGAGAAAAAGGCTGGGGTTCCTTCTCGATGGAAAAAGGCGGGACGATGCAAGGAAAGGTCTCGTTCACGGCCGCCCGGTAGCTCGCCCGGTTACATCCTGTCTCCAACAAAAAATGCCCTGGCCGGGGAGGCAAGCCGAAACGATTGGCCGGACGGAAAAAACGGACTCGGGGACCGACTCGCAACCTCCAACAAAAACCCTGACAGGGAAAGTCCGACGGTGCGGGGCAAAGGTACATAAACAAGTACCCAGGACCCAGGGAACCAGGAAGTTCCACAAGTGAAACATGTGACCACTGGGTCACTAGACATATGAGAGAGAAAGGCAATAAGAACGTTGGACAGTCAGGAAGAGAACCTTGAAAAAAAAAAAAAAACGTCCCGGTACTAACTCGGCTGGTAGAAAAAACGACGTCGCCTTCTCCCACCAGCCGTCAATGGGTGGCCACGGAAACGGGAATCCCGTGGTCTGGGGAGTGTCCTACAAAAGAAGAGCAGACAATCACTGAGCAGACTGAAACAAAGCCACCAACAGGCAAAAACCGTTGACGTGTCGTAAGTGAACGTCGTGCTGCCTCCTATCACAGCCAAGTCAGGGGTCGACGGGGGAAGAAACTAAAACTGAGCGATCACTACATACATGAAAACTGTGAACTTCCGTGTTGTCGCCTTAGGGGAAAAAAGACGACCACTGCACAACTCGTCGTCCAGCGGTCGGGAGGTCCTGCATTTCACACCAATGAAATAACGGGTGAAGAGCAAAGCAAGAGAAACCCAACCCCTTAGCTCTTCACCAAAAAACAA
>Ga0179593_1270276_pt1 | contig 25700 bp, 38 predicted proteins | sample CZODoug2_1_08_16_FD_185931 | JGI IMG/M metagenome (GOLD analysis project Ga0179593, IMG submission 185931) | Vadose zone soil fungal communities from Angelo Coast Range Reserve, California, USA - CZODoug2_1_08_16fungal (PacBio error correction) | ecosystem: Environmental > Terrestrial > Soil >...
ACGTGGGGGTGGTGAGCCACTGAGGTGTGTAAAGAAACCGGTCTGATTAGGGAATCTACGTAAATTGTTCCGTGAATAGTTTTAAGATGATGACGGAGACGAGGGGGGTGGAAGAAGGGGATCCGGGAAACCAAACCGATTTCGGGGCGGTACCGAATAAACTTTGCCGTTGCGCCAGTTTGAACTACTATGTGGCGATTCCGGGGGATGAGTTCAAAACGGTCAGTAGTATAGAGGGGTGGGAGCGAGATGTGGCTGCCGTAAAAGTGTAGTAATTGGGCGTTGTCACAAAGTTACTGGAATAGTAATGGTCACGCAACAAAAATCCAAGTTTCGAAGGGGAATAGAGCTCGGGCTCACTAAGGGGAGGGAGTAACCGTGGCAGAACGAGAGGAATCTAACCAATACTCCGTGCGGATGTGGGGGTAAGTGATCGGCCTGGGCGGACTCCTACATAGAGGTACAAGCATTGCTGACCAGGTCCCAGGTCGCCATTTTCTATCTAGGAAAAGAGGCATTGTCTTTGGGGGCGTTAGCAACCAAATGAGCAGAGATACTTCTATTTGTTCCTTCGGACAGGGGGGGGGAGAAAGTTATTGCCTCAAGGGCTTTTCGTGAGGATAAGGTAAAAAACGGATGCAGAACGTCAAAATAGTGCAAAGGGAATGAGGAGAAGTTTGAAACTCAAAGATGCCCACAGGGGGGAGAAAGCAGGGCAGGATTCTTCAGCCTGGTTAAACCTTGGGATTGTGACGTCGTGGATGTGAATCAGAAAAAAATGGTAGACGCAGGTGTTGCTGGAGCGTTGAGGGTAGAATCGAGAAGGACAAAAACAACAACGAGGGAGGACAAAGAGGAAGTATGCTCAGGCAAACCACCACTCGACAAAAAATAAGGGGGGGGTGCAAAGACGCAGACTCTCCATGCCATGACCCGCCCAGAAAAAAAAAGCCCGCAAAAGGTCAAAAAGACCAACGAAGTCATCGAAGCCAAGTCACCCTCAAAAGACCGAATGAAGGCGTATAGACGTCGCATACGCCAAGGAACCGGATTCCCGACTCGAATTCGCTCAAAATCCTCATGAAGTCTCAAAAGAGGAAAAGGAACGTCATCATCGCAAAAACAGGGGGACAAACCACCGACAATGCTGCCAGGTCAGCGCCGCAAGTTCGCGCAAGGCCACCTGGAATGTCAAAGCGTGACAGGAGAAAAAAGAGACAAGAGAAAAGAGAGAACAAGCACGACTACCTTGGCTGAAAGGGACATCAATGACGCCAACGGTACAACGTGAACCAATCGATCATAGACCGAAAAGGCGCAAAAAAAAGAAGAGGTTGGAAGGGTAGACACATCACATAGTATAAAGTCCCATACGACCCGAGGACGACTCCAAAGAAAAAGCTACAAAAGAGGTAATCAAGGGGACTAGGAACAAAGCAAGAGGCATCGAAAAATCATGACAACAGGGAGAAAGAATTTTATTATGGTCGCAAAAACATATTCGAAGGCATCGTATTCCCTTCCCAACAGAACGAACGGAAAACAACTAAAAAAACAATTGCAACAAGAGTTCAAAAAAACTTTACAGGCAAGAAGAACCGAAAAGAACGGCGCAACACAAATGTGAAAAAAGAAAATCAAAAAAAAAAAAAGCAGATCGCTACGCCGGAGAACATCTGTGAAAAGGAACACGCAAAACAGAAATTGAAAGGCAAAGAGAAAGCAAAGGGAAGGGAGGGGAAGACAGACCTAAAAAATTAAACCCAAGGAGAAAACTTTCGAAAAACCGGCGGGGCCGACGCAGCAAAATCGTTTTCACATTCCGAACCAACACCGCGCAAAATGGAAAAGAAAAAAACGCAATCGCCAGGAGGAGGAAAAAAAAACTCTAAACAAAAAAAAGACGGAGACGGCCCGAACTCAATTAACGGGCCCAACACAACAAAAAGTCAACGGGGACCTGGAACTCCGACAATTCCGAGAGGGGAAGCAAAGGCTCAAAACGGAAGACAGGGGATTCGGCCAGGTGCCGCGTCGAAAAATAAAGGTAACGGAACATGCTCGCTGAAAGCATGCAACCATCACTTCCAGTCACCGAAAAAGCATGGCAGCGCGTGGACAACACGAAACTCAAAAGGAGAGGAACAAAAACTTCAGCCGTGCCAGCTAGGGAAACAGCCATGCAACGGGGGGAAGGAAACCATTCACCAGAACAAAAAAATCACAACCCTCGGTCCAGCTATGTGGGTCGCTGAACCCCAGGACAAGAAAGAAATCAGCACGTTAGACCAACAAGGAGCCAGCACAAATTCGATATCGCCGACATTGGGGAAAAAAGGCCAAGACTCAAAAAGGCCATCTGAGACACTCATAGCCACCACTAAGGTCGATCTCTCAAGCAGCATCACTCTCACACGGGCGACACTTTGAAGAAAAGGGTAAAACGGCAAAAACGCAAGACTCACTAGGAGATTCTTCCACACAACCAAAGACACCACCAGGGGAACAGGACATACAGAAAGAAAGGGGGGAGGCATCAAAGACGAGCTACGAGGTTTTGCAAACCGGCAGGAAAAGGGGGGGGACACGGCTCACGGCAGTCAACAAGCGAAACGTGGAAAGGAAATCGTGCACAGCCGAAAGGGGCTTATCGCTGAAGGGCCTCCAGCAACGACCCCGGCCAAGGAGAGCAAGAAAAAACAGAAATCTCGGACGCACAGGAGGGCGCAACTATTTTATAGAAGGAGAGAAGGGGAAAACGAGGACGTCGTCGAGGGGCAACGTTCAATATTCTCTCAACAACGGGCATGAAAAAAAAAGATTAAGGGGGAATATCCACGCTCCGAGTTCTCAAGAACGACGGAGACGACGCAACTAGGAGCCAGACCCAACCGCCGCGCCCACGTTCAGGAAAAACAGGAACGTAAGGAAACCACCAAGGGAGTTACCCGGAACAAAAACTCAAAAGAATATTGAGACACAAACACGAATAAAAAAAGCAAAGCAGAACCAAAACAAAGGAGAGAACGAAAAGATAGAATAAAGCGGTTTAGAGGTAGTGCCGTCGAGCAGAGAAGAACAAAGGGTGCTGTGGCAGGGTAACAGGTTGGCGGGAGAGAAAGTAAGGGACGAGCAGGGACGCGGCGGTCTGTGTCGGATTACATATGTGCGGAAACGGAGGGACGTAGAATTTCGGGAAAGTTGGGAGATGGCGGAGGGGTTTGAGGGGGGGAAATGCAGCGAATAGGGAAACGTTGACCGCCGACGGAAAGGTTCGAGTGGTCACAGCGAACTTAGAAAATAGTGGGACGAAAGAGGGGCGTCCGAGACTGGGAAGGGTTGTGCTGAGAAGTCGCGAGAGCGGAAAGGAGGACTGCGGAGACGAATACACAGAGCTGAAATGGAAGGAAGGTCACACGGGGAAGGGGTTGAAAGGGACTGGAGCGTACAGGGGATACGGAAAGACGTATGCAGAGTGAACCGACGGTCTAGGAAATGTGAAAACTGGGGGGGGTGGGGGGGGTGACGGACGGAAGGAAGGTAGAGAACAGGGGGGCAGAGGAAACCCTTTGACGTGGAAGTGTCGACCTGGAGGTCGAAGAGTGGAGGGAATCGATCAGATGAAGTGTTCGATTCAGCCCGGAGTTCGTCCGTGGAATGGACTTCGCCAAACGTTTGCGGAGAGGAAAAAGAGAAAGGGGGAAAGGGAGAATTGTGGTATACCCGGGAGTATGGCACGGGAAGTGTAGGTCAGGAAGAGAACAACCGCCTCTGACCAACTTGGACGGCCAACGTGTTACTATTAGGTTATGTAAGGCAGGAGGCAATCGAGATTGGAGACGGGAAGGGAGAAGTAAGGGACGGGAAGCCGGGGGTTCTGGGGACGAGAATGGCCCCTGTCGGTAGCGTGTTTTCGAGGAGCGGAAGCAGTCCAGTGCTGCAAGGGGAAGGTCATATGAAGAAATGGCTCATCCAATTGAGAATTGTGAGTCCAGGTGACGCTGGAAAACCGGAGCTTGAATAGCGGAGGGTGCTGGTGGGAAAATTGGTGGCGGTTTGATGGCGTTAAATCGGATAAAGAAAATGGGATGGAGTAGGGCGTGGGGGCGACCAAGGGAAAGGCGGCGGGGCAGGCCTGGGTTGGAAAATAAGGGTTTGCGCAAGGTGGTGGGGACTGATGGAAACGGATGGAGGGGGGATGAGGAGGCAAATACGTTAGGGGGGGCGAAAGTTGGGCGAAGGGGGTGTGTGTAGTTCTGGCAGACGTGGCAACTTGGGAGTGAATCCTTTGGAATTGGCAATGAGTGGGAATGGTGGGGCAGGAGTTGGACAGATGCAGGCACGAGGCTAAGGGAGTGGGTGGTGTGTGAATCATTCATGTGTAAAAGGTATGGCCAGTCGGCTGAAGGGATCGACAAAGGAAGGAGCTTGGGGAAAGAGGATGGATTAAAAGGGATGGAGGTCGGGGGGGAAGGCCGAAGAGGACTTAGACTACCGAGTTGGAAGGTAACTACATAACTTTTCCTTTTGCGAATGGAACGACGTTTGGCTTAGCGGCGGCGGTTGAGAGACGGCAGTGCTTAGATAGTTTGTACAGGGAGTAGTAAGCGGGAGTATGGCGGGGCAGTGAAGGGTGAAGAAGGATAGAACCCAAACGATCCGCCGGGGCGCAACAGTGTGACTTCTATTCTCGGCGACGCGCCGGAAGGCGAGGAAGGGACGAAGATGTACAGAACGAAAAGAAAGGGAACGCAGTCTGGCGGGTTTTATATTGGGGAGATGCTTAATACGAAGACGTTGAAGTACAAGATTGACTTGGCCCTGCGACTTGGAAGGAAATTTTCAAGTGCAGAAAGCAGGCGGGGTGGGGAGTAAAGCCGCCCAGGGGTCCGCGTTGGGAAGGGAGATTTTTGGAACTTAAGGCCGACTTGATGGTGAGGGAGGGGCGCAAAGGGACTGGTCGGGAAAAGATAATGCCGCCGGGATGCGACGGGAGAAAGCCTATGAACAGAGGGAAGGGGATCGAGGGTGGGTTGAAAAGTTACTAGGGGATGCGGGCATTGGGAGGCCTCTGTCTGTCGGAAGGGCTAGCCGGGTGAAGGGGGGACTGAGGGGAAAGGGGGAGAGAAGGCGGGATGAAAATCATACTCAATGGTGGGGGGACTGTTGACGTAAAGGGAGGAAAATTCTCGGCTCTCTCAACAAAAAACAAAAAATCGAGATGTCTCAATGAAACGACACCAACATTTACTCAACCATGAGTGGACTGTGAAGAAAAACAGCACGCAGAGAGAAAAAAAAAAAAAGCCCCCAGGAAAACGCGAGGCAGAATAACCGCCATAATTTCCTCGAAAACGCCCGTCATCAAAAAGTCAAATAAACCATCGAAGCAATGCAGAGGGGAAAGTAGCGAGATAGAGACGTCGCAATCCGGCAGAAGAGCCTGAGAACGACCAGAAAAAAAAAAACTCACTACTCATTCAAGTCGGCAAAGAGAAAAAAGAGAGGGGAGACTCCCGACAATGGGCGCTTGAAAACCACGCCGACAATGATCGGAAGAAAGGAAGAAGTCAATGGAAGGAAGGAACACTAGGGGGCAACTATTGGAGTACCATTCAAGGGGGGAAGAAACGCAGGGTCCCCTAATCTTGACTGGTTGGAAACTACCAGGCACAATAGAGTGAGACAAAGAACGCCTTCCCCGAAATTCTCAACGGAAGATAATCAAAACGCGCAAAGAGGCAAAATCAGTTGGGGCCGTATACAACCTTCCTCAAATGACAACAGAAGCAAACATACAACCAAAAATGAGCTACCAACTAGGAAAAGCACTGCCGTAGAAATAGCAAAAGAACGAAGAAGAGAAGGCGTCGGTCCAACTGTCGAAAACTGCCACGTAGGTGAGGGTCCACTAACAATCGATTTCTGGACTAGGACAAGGACAAAAAAGAAGCCACGCCCGTCTGAAGAACATATTAAAAAAGAACCGAAAACACAGAAAGAAAAAAAGTAACAGCACGAAAGGAGAAGACATCTGGGAAAAACGAGGCTCAACAAACCCACCACGTCACTCCGTACAAAAATAAAAAACAACAACCAAAAAAAGAAGGAAAGGAAAAGGAGCAAGCAAAGTGCCTTCGAAAGACAGACAAGAAAATCTTCAAAAACATTTAGCAAAAAAAACTTTAAAGCACCCTAAAGAGGGGCGACGCAAGCCACAAGAGTTTACCCAAGAAAGTCAAAACACCAACTAGAAAAGATAACCCCGAGGCACAAGTCGCCCGGAGGCGCACCACGCAAAAACTACGAAACAAAGTCGAAGCGCCGAGAAAAATGACGCAAATCACACGCAAAAATGTCACAATAGCCCTGTCAGCAAAACCGCAATCTTCACGATCTTGTAAAAGAACCGGGAGCAAAAGTCATCAATGGCGGAAGAGAAAGGCCGCTGCAGTAGAAATGAACTTGGAAAATGGAAATCGATAATAAAAAAGCCTCAGGAAGACACTAAAAAACAGAGGGGCGGTGGGGCAAAAGCCAAAAAATGCAGGCTTCACAAAAACTGACCATTCCAGAAACGCAAGAAATAACGACGGGGAAACCAAAGAACGAATGGAAGAAAGCAAAGAGAAAGCTGTAGGTGGGTCTCGGCTAAGAGGAACCCGCGCCCGGTAGACCCACCAGCAGGAGAAAGTCAAATTCGAGATCAGGAGAAAAAGTGGGGGGGGCGAAGGGGGAAAAGAATAACAACAGAAGAGGAAACGGAAGCTCGCCAAACCTACAAGATCTATAGTCAAAAAGAATAAAAATAAACCCTGGTCAAATGGGGTCAACGTCCCACATGGGCTACTAAGGGGGCACCGAGCAGAGCGGAAAATTACCGACGGAAATTCAAAACGCCACCAAACAAAAGAAAACATAAAAGCACAAAACCGGAGGAGAAAAGAGAGACGAGGGGTGTTCACCGAGGCACTGGGCAAGGAGAAGGCAAGTCAAAAGGAAAACCGCATCAGTCGCAAAAAAAAGAACGCCATTACACATGTCCCTCTCGCCCGAACGGAAACAAAAACTCAAAAAGCACAGGAGAGAAAAGGGGGACTATGAAAGAGGGGAAAATCCGAACACAGAAAAGTCCGAAGGGGAAGCCAATTAACGTCAGGAATCAAACAGGAAAAAAAAAATCGAACCACCTTTTTTTTGGTTGGGTTTTTTTTTTTGGGCCCCCAAAAAATGAGAACGCCAAGCAGAAGAACACCCGAAGAAAAGAACCAACCGCACGAACACGTCTCACAAGAAGGAGAGTCAAGAAACAAGCAGAAAACTTCCGGCGCTCATTTCTACCCGCGAAGAAGAGAAAACAAATCGAGATCAAAAAAAGGATGAAAATAGAAAGCGTTCGGAGTGTCCTTGACGAGTGGGAGAACCGGAGGGTGAGGCCGGAAACCCATGGTTGCGAAGGAGGACGGGGGAACCGGAGGCGCGAAAATGGGTCGGGGGAAAGAGTGGAGGATTCGAGGCTCTTTGCAGGAGAAAAAACGGGGAGGACTTAGCGTTTTTGAGACGGACGGGAGGGAAGATAGGGGAACTTGAGAACCGGCCAAGACGGACGTTGGGAGGGAGGGGTAACATCGAGCGGAGAGAGAGCCCCCCGCAGTGGGGGGGCGGACGGACGAAAATTTAGAGAGAGTGGTGCCAAGAATCGAGAAATTAATGAACTGCGGCCACGATACAAGCGTATGACGATGCTCCACGTTGGCGATGTTTTGTTGTAATGACGAAAAAAGAAGAGGCGAGCTTTTCCTAAAAGTATGAAGAATCAACACAAGAAGGGGACGGTCGGTATCAGAGGAGCTTGGGGACGTCGTAGACAAGGGGACGTGAAAAAAAGTGACAGGAAGGAGAGGGATTTGAAGCATCGGGGTCAAAGGAGGGTTGGACATAACGCGAACAGGGTTTATAGATTGGAAAAACTAAGGGGCTCCAAAGTGTGACGCGAAAGAAGGCTGGCCAAGCTGGGGTATAAAATGCCGGATTTGCAGGGCAAGAACAGAGAGGAAAACGGAGAAAAACAGTACGATTGTTATTTACAGTTCGGCATCTGGGGTGCGCGCGGGAAGGAGAAAGTCAGGGTCGGGGAGTGAGGTGAGAGTTGTAACGCGCCGATGGTAGGGGAAGAAGTGGACAACGATACTGCCGTAAAAGGAAAAAAACTTCTGACATGATTAGGAGCAATGCAAGCGGGAAAAGAGAAGGGGGGAAAAGGTGTTGAAATTGGTGGGGGAGGCGGGAGGTTCGGAGACGGCGTAGAGGGAGTCAGTGGAAATTGAACCTAAAATGGCGACTGCGGAAAGAGAAAGTGGTGACAAGTGGGGGGGAAAAAAGGAGGGAAACTGAAGATGCTTAGCAAACAAGTGAAAAGGTGGGCGACAGCTTTGTGGGTGGAGGTTGTGCTCAACTCCTGTGCAGCAGGGTCTTGAAGGTTGATGTTTTGCGGGTTCAAGAGGACAAAGGAAAAGGCAGGGGACCGTTAAGTGTTTAAAAAAAGGGGGACGAAGGGACAGGGGACTGTGGATCAGGAAGTGTGACGGTGACAGATTTGAAGAACTGATGACGGGCGTGGCAAGAGGTGTGAAAAAGCCGAGGCCAAAAAAAAGAAGGGCGAAGACCTTCAAAAAGTTGGAGAAAACAATTTGTGTGGAGGGAAGGCGCGTTGGCAGAGACGGCAGGATAGGAATAGTTGTGTAGCGAGGGTGAGTCTGAGCGTATGGGGAGGCCAAGTGAAGAAGAGTCGGGAGTCCAAAAACTACAAGGGGAGGTGTGCGGAATGCTCGACGATAAAAGCTACCGTTGAAAAAGGTCGGTCAGAAGATAAAGGTCGGAGGAAATTGATATTGAGGCGTGCAGGGCAAAATACAGGGCCATTCCAATAAGGCGGGACTTGGAAAAACATACGGCGGGCTAAAAAAAAAAAATAAATTCGGTGTGGATGGGAAAGAACAAAAAAGGTTTAGGGCAGATTAAGAGATTTTAACCTTGCGACAAGGGGTGGGGAATACCGGGAGAAAAAAAAAGCAAACAGAGACGTCCTTAGCCAGGGATAAAAGCTTAGAGAGGGAAACGAGCAGTGGAAGGAAAGAGGAAGGAGGAAACCGAAAACGCTGGTCCTGGGGGGAGGGGGGGAGGTAGGCAGGCGGGGTGAGGCAAAAACAAAGTACGCAGGGGGGAGAATGAGTTAGGAGAGCCACAACCCAGAGAGGGGGAAAAGAGAAGACATAAAACACAAGAGTCAAACAAAGGAGTAAGAAAGGGGATCACAAAAAACGAAAAAAAAACCATCCCGCCGCCCTACACCATGCTCGAAAGACACAAACTTTAAAAAACACTAGAAAAAGCCATCCTAAATTACTCACACGGGGCGAAACTCAACTTTAATATGCAGCGCGGCATTCTCCTTTGAAAGACCAAAAGCGCGCACACCCACACTCAAGAAAGTCAAGTCGGGCAAAAGAAGAAAATCTTAAAACTCGCGACAAAAGGGGAGGAGGACAACCACCGATCGCGGAGGAAATAGAAAGCAATCCCGAAGGGGGAAGGACCGGTTTCGCGGCAGCAGCGACCATCGAAATCTCTTCCCAGAAGAAACGGCGTCCTTGCAGTAAACAGGGCATAATAGAACACCGGTCATCCTGTCAAAAGGTTCAAGCAAACATCAAGGGACTGCAAAGGAGAAAGTCGGTCATAGACCTTCCGTGAATTTCCCTAACGGCAGAATCACCACCTCTTACCTGCCCATCTAAACAAAAAAGTATAGAAGGAATCAGGAAAAGAGCAATCGGAAAAATACCAAAGTCGCAAAAAATAGTTTACCGAAAGGAAAGAAGATGGACTAAACCTCAGCCCTTCCACCCCGAAAAAACCTTCATCAGCCCAATAACAACGTTAAAAAACAACCGAAACAAGGAAAGGAGCAACGCCAGCCACGACAGGCGCAGAAAAAGGGTGACCCAAAACAAAACGGCTCAACAAACCGCCTCGGACTCAAGGGAACCGAAGGCCATAACCTCAAACACAAAAAACAATACAAAAGGGAGAAAGCACCACCACGCCAAGGGCCATCCAGACATACAAATCCTCAAAAAATTGGCTAAACCAAAAGCCCAAAAAGGCGCCATACGCCTCACAAAGAAAGGTACCTTTGAAAAAGAACACCAAAGGAGCAAAAAGGTACAAACAAAAACGGAACGACCCTTCCGCGTCAGGGAAACTAACTCAAAACTCCAAACTAAAAAGAATCCTAATGAAGTAAAAAAAAAAACCCGCAAAAGGGACATAGCCCTGCGCTCATCAGCAAAAAGAGGTTCCATGCAAGACAACTTCGTTGGAAGAGGACAGTTCCGCTTCTATCACAGGGCAGCGGACACACAAGACAAAGAAACCGACCACGAGGCCGGCAGCGCGGAGCAACACGCAACCTGGAAGGGATTCCCGAAATCTCGGCATACGCCATACCCTATAAGGAAAAACGAACGATGGAGAAACCTGTCAACGCGGAGGACTAGGAAAAAAGACACAGGAAGAAGAAACGGAAAACACCAGCGAAAAAAATAAAAGTGTCTCAAAGCAAAAAACGTTGGGCGAGCCCCAAACAACAGGCCTCCAAAGAAGCCAAACCACTCAAAGGGAGACCCCAGCAAAACCTTTCTAAGAGACAAGAACGCCACAGGGCTGAACCCAAGGAAAAAGGGGACTACGCGTTCCAACGCACCGGAAAAAAACTGCCAGGAAAGGACTAAAAGAAAAGCGTCGAAACTCTCGGAAAACGGGGGGAAAGCCGGATGGAAAACTCACTCAAGGCAAAAAATCGAAAAAGACCTAAAGTGAGCAAAGGTGAAATCAGATGTCACCTTAAAAATCTAAAGCAAACCGGAAACTCTCAAACTAAAAGCAGCAACTATTGTCTATACGATAGGCACTCCCAAGAAAGCAAGGGGGGGGTACGTGAAAATTCCGAGCAGCAGTGAAAGAAAAAGGAAAAACCCGGGAAAACATCCAGAAGGAAAAAAAAAAGATCCTCGCCCTATGTAAGCCAAAAAAAAAAGCTCCATGAAACCGGCTCCCGGAAAAACTTTTGAGCCGCCAAATCGTTGACCGAAAACATGAAGGGGGTGCGAGAAGTGGTTACACGAGCGAGCAAGCTAGAGAACAACACAACGAGTAGGAAAGAGACTATAGTGGAAACGGAAGGGAGGAAAAGAGCGCCCGTAAGTTGTGCTGTGAACAGGAACCTTGGGGGCGAGTGTGAAAAAGGGAGAAAGTGGGCCGGGCGGAGGAGGGGAGGAAGAGCTGGAAAAGAAGCTGGGGCGGCGTTGGAAGGAGGTAAATCGTTTGGGGGGACCTGGGAATCTTAAGGAAAAAAAAACGGACTGTTAGAGGGGAAATAAGCAACGTGGAAATAGTTGCGCCCAGAAGTGGAAGAGCGTGACGGTCTGTGAGGAAAAGAGAGGGCCGGGAGGAGGAGAAAAACGGAGCAAAGGAACAACGGGGAGAAGTTCCATTTAGAGGGGGGGTAAGAGCGTTAAAAAGGGACCCGTTGAAAACGAGATGAGAAAAGGTAAAAGAAGGAATAAAAAACTGTGGTTGTTGGGAGGGGGACCCTGCGGTAAGTATTGAGCGGAAGAGGTACCATGATTGAAGGGGTGGAAGTGATCGATCCTGAGGGAGGGAGGAGAGACAAAGGAGGGTATGCTGAAGGGGGGAAGAAGACGGGTGGGGGGCTGGAAACGTTAAAAGAGGAGATCAATGGTAGACTGCTGACAGGAGGTTGACCGTGAAGGAAGGCCAACAAACCACCTCTGGGGAACGTCTGGCGTGAGTCCACGTTCGGTAAAGAATCTTGGAGGGTAGATGGAAGTAGTCGGGGGAGGAGAATTTAAGGGTGGATTGTCGTTGTAAAAGCGGCCGGGGGGTGTGTAAAAGGGAAAAACGAAGGGGTTTTCAGACGGGTATGAACGATCAAAGAGGGAAAGAAATGAGGAAGCAAGAAGAAATGGACGAGAAGGAGGGTAGCCGGTGGCCGAAAACAGATCGTGGAAGAGGGACGACCGGAAGAGGGGGTAAATGGGGGGGGGGGCGTGGGAATGCTATGGGGAACGCAACGGCTATTTGAGGAGGGAAGGGGGGGGCAGGGGGTGCAACGAGAGGCGAGGCGTCGAAAAAAAGGGGGGAAAAATTTTGGGACCGTTGGTGAACGGATTGCAGGTGAGAGAGGACACCCGGTTGTAGACCGATGGGTGGGGGAATGTGGTCAAGAAAAACTTTAAGGGTGAAAAAGGGAATGGGGGAAAGGCTTGTGATTTGCAAGGGATAAACGGCGGACGAGAGGTGGGTTGAGCCCGGGGGGGGGGAAGATAGATCCTTTCGGGATTCATGTGATCGTGACGGAATTGTGCACGGGGAAAAAGAGGTGTGAGACTGGATGCGTGGCGAAGGTTGGGGTAAGTGCCGCCGGCAATTACAGGTCGTGCGAAAAACTTTTCAGTGTTGAGAAGTGGGACGAAATAATTTGTGGCGAGAAGTGAGGGAGTGCATATAATTTTTGGTAGAGAGGCGAGTTAAGCGTGGGAGGTAAAAATTCACTGAATAGAAAAAAAGTTACGCCCACCGAACCGGTTCACGGCGGAGATTCTAAAGAGGGTCCAGGGGGGGCCAAAGGAAAAATGTCCGTCAACAGAAAAAAGTCTTGGTCCTAACTATGATTGCGCAGATGGAACCCAGACTTTCCCGTACCAATAGGCCGGGTAAAAAGTCGCAAAAAAAATTACTCATAGGAAGGGATGTGCTTTTAAAGCGCCAATTGGGTCAATTGGAAAGAAGAAGGGCTCGAACTTTAGGAGGGTAACAAAGGCTGGTGGGAAAAGAAAGAAGCAAGTATATAGGGACCGCAGAAAAAGGCGATTCGATTAAACTTTCCTGGGGAAGGGTCTGGGAGGGCTGCGAGCAACGGTGAGGGGCCTGTAATGTGGTGAGAGAGCGTTAACGTACGAAACAGTTAAAAGTAAAGTGTGGGGGGGGGCGTTTAAGGGACTATCTAGCTGAAAAAAACCATAGAGGGGGGTTAATATCGAGCATTCAACTACAAAAAATGACCCCACCCTTTCGGGGTACTTTTAACATCCTCCTATCTCACCATCCCTAACCCAAACAAACCTCGCGCCTATCCACACCAGAGGTCCAGACCAACCCGTCATCTATTCCGAAAAAAGGAGAAAAGGACCTCTTGAGCGATCTATAACTGAAAGAACGGCGGCGTCACGGGAAAAAAGGGGAACGACGACAATCAAGCGAGCAAAAAAAGAAACCGAGCAAAGTCGGAGAGGGAAAATCGATAAAATCAATCAAATGAACGAGGGAGAACGAATCTGCATGAAAAAAAAAGGGCATGGCTCATCAATCAAAAAACGCCGAATTGGAATGGAAGAAAGGGTCAGATGGAGGAGCATCAGAAAAAAGAGAAAAAGCGCTTCACCATAATAAGAAAATAGTCGGAAAATTAACAACCATCAGGCTCCCCAAAAAAAAAACTTGAACCCTTCGCTTAAAAGCCTGCACGAAAGGGCACGAAACCCGCTCATCTGTGGTGGAAGAGAAAAGTAAGAGAATTAAATAACGCACTACTATAGAAAAACAAACGAGGCACAACTGATAGACTGCACCAAAAAAAGCGCAAAACAAAAAGGACCCCTGTCGTCAAACGGGCAAAGTTGGGGGGGTACGCAAAATCGGGTGTCCCTAAACTCGGCGCAACCCTCCAAACCTGCATCAACCCCTCTTCAAAGAGGTCAAGCTTCACATAAAAGAACGAACGAAAAATCGGAAACAAAAAAAAAAACCCAAAAGAAATCCGTAACGCCGTCAAGATAGGGAACCGAACGCAAAACCATTCGGAAAACAAGGAGCAGGCCCCCCAGCAAGAAAAACTACACGCTGAAAAAAAAACACATCCAACTTTCGCCCCTCCCAAAGACCTACGGGACAGAAAAAGAATTTAAATGGGACACATGCCCCAAACCGAAAAAAAGGGATTTCACCACGAGCCACGACTGCCGGCGGAGGGAAAAAAAAAAATAATCAAGAATCGCCGTCAAAAAGATACGATCACCCCGCCACCAATTAACAGAGAAGGCGACCGCCGCCATAAAGCAAATGACAGCTGCAACAGAGCAAAATCATCAAGGGAGAGCCGGATGATAAAAAAAAACTATCGGAAAATACCGGACACAGAAAATCCGCCTCACCGATCCAGCCGGGGGGGAGGGGGACAACACGCACCTCAGGTCGACTAACTACTGGAACAGCGCAGCCATATGAAAAAAAAAAAAACAAAACCGCATGCTTCCATAAATCACCGGCAAAAAAAATCCCCGTGGTCTCGGCCAGCCATAAAAAAACAGGCAAGAAGCAAAGTATACACAAATAGGAGAAATCAGAGAAATAGGCCGGAAAAAGGGGGCGGGTAACAACCGACTCCAAGGGGCACTGCGATGAAAATCAACGTATAGGAGCAGAAGAAACATGCCAATCAAAAAGGAGAAAAGGGAAAATAAAAGGGATAAGCGAACAACAAAAGCCGCAGGGACACCAACAACCGTCACAAACCGGGACCAGAAAGTCAACGCCCGTTCACTGAGAAAAAGAGCCTACGTAGGGGGGGAACGTCTGAACGCACGATAAAAGGCCAGTCAAAGCGAACCAACTAACATCAGAAACCGCCTGGAGGGCAGACCGACAGCCTCGCCCAACCAAACCAGGAGAAACCAAACCGTCAGAGCTCGGCACATCGGAGGGGGAAAGAGCTAGGACAACAAACCAAGACGGAGAAGGGGTTCCACGTTAAAGACAAAATAGTTTAATCAAAAACTAATCCAGAGGGAAAAAAACACCGCAGAACCGCCAACCAGTCGCAGCCAAGGTTCCAAAACCAAGACCGCCGGGGGGCAAAGTGGGAAAACCGGAAAGACTTACGTAAAAAAAAGGAAAAAAAGACGTTTAAACCTCCAAACGGGTCAGGGAAGAAAAACGCTCGACGGCAACTACTCACCGAAAAACCACTCGCTCAACAAACAAGAGGAGGAGATCTTAGTAGTGCCCAATGTAGGAAAAAAAAGAAGCAAGGGTCAAAAGGTCACTCTTTGGGCGGAGAAAGGAAGGGGGGGAGCCGGGGAGAAAAAGTGGGCGCAGAGGTGAGGGACAGACGACGTCGCTGGATTCAGGAGTTAAGTAGAGTTTGGGTACTGAAAGTTTAGTTAGAGTAATGAAAAAAGGAATAAAAAAGACGTGTGACACAGAGGTAATAGAAACAGGGTGCGCCGCAGTCGCCAGGAAACGACGGTCGTTGGATAGGCCGGGCGCTAGTCGGATTAGGAAGGGCCAACCGTCTATCACCTGCGGCTTGACGCAGGTCAAAATCGAGGGAACTTTGTAGCTTGCCATTGGCCGAAGGAACAAGAATTAGGCGATATGGCAGACGGGGGCGTCCAAAGGGTGAAGTGGTGTGACGCGTCGGTACTAAAAGAAAAAAAAGCAAGACAAATGTGACGTAAAGGTGAAACATAGAACGATACATTGAGTGAGAGAGAGAACGGGAGGGTTGGCAAAGAGGGTAAGTCCGGTGGATTACGGACCTGAAAAAACGGAACGGGAAGGATTGGGTTGCAAGGCAAAGAGGGACCGGGAGGTCCAGGGCCGTAGCCGAAAAGCCGCGGGACAGAGGGTCTTGAGTAAAAGAGTTAGGAGGGTGAAGGAAAGCCGTCGGGGGGACCGAAGCGATATTCATTCGGGCAATGAAGTAAAGGTGAAAAAAAATCGTGTGAGGAGGAGGAAGTAACAGGAGCCTAGAAGAGAGCACACAGCTGAAGGAAGGAGGTAAAGAAGCTGAAATGGGAAAGAAGGTGAAGGTAAAGTGCCGCTGGAAACCAAGGCGCTTGGAGGTGCGACGCGGGGGGGAAATTTGGGGTTTTCGTTAGGGGGCGTTAAATGATTTTAGACGACGGAGATGAGTGAGTAAGCGGGCAGTAAACGGGAATCGTCGTGCAGGTGACAGGGGAATAATTGTTCGCCGGGGTGGAAGGGATGGAAAGGATGCTGGTGCTTATGCAAAGCCTTTATGGGAGAAGGTGGAAGCTACAGCTTGTGGTTGGGGAAAAGGTGAGAGAAGGTGTCGTGAGCATGGAAGGTGTTTGATTGTGGAAATGAGACCTAGATGTCTCCGAGAACGAGAAAAAAGGTGGTGGGGCGGTCATTTTTTTAAAAGAGGAGGCGCCGGGTCGGGGCTGGAGGAACGTGACGAACGAAGTGTGAAAGCGTTGAAGGAGAAGTTTGGAGGGAACCAAGGAAAATCAAGATTTCGTGGGCGGGGGGAACCAATAGGGGCCGTTTGAACAGTGGGAACGACTAATTTGGGGCATGCCGCGGCGTGCCTAGACACAAAAAGGAAGTTGTAGTCCATATAAAAGTGTAGGATTGGTTACGGGGATGTGAAGTGGATAAGGTCTACAAAAAAAATGCAAAAGTTTGCGCCGTGGCGGAGAATGCTCGACCGAAGCGGAATAGCAAGGAAAGGGGACCATGAAATAACTGGAGTGCATCGATTGATATAAAAGGCTTCGCCGCAAATAGAAGTTAATTTCAAAAATAGGGCGGGAAGACCATAAGGAATGGGGCAATTTCCTAGTGTCAGTGCGGGGAGCAGGTCATGTTGGAGCGAGGGTTAATAATAAATTAGGGGGGAAGGACTTGAATGAGAGGTGGAGACGGTGGTCAGGGAAAAAAAAAAAATGAGGGCCGCCTTATGCAACGGGAAACGCCGCGAAGGCAAAAAGAGGAGGGGTGATTCGAAGGTGGGGTCTGGAAGGAATAAGGAGCGCGGTCAAGACCGTGAACTTGGCCCTTAAGGATGGTTGGGAATCTTGCGGGGATAAATACCTACCAATTGTGTTGCTTGGAGGAGTGGGGGTGGCATTTGAATGAAGAACTAACACAAAACCAAGGGATGAGAAAAGGAAAACAAAAAAGACCGGCATCAAAACCAAGGTAACGTGATGAGTCACATCCGAAGAGCGTCACCAATCCCATCAAGGGCCCCCGGAATAAATCAAAAAAAAACAGCTTTGCCTCTTGTCAGCGATGCACTTCAAAAAACTTCAGAAAAGAAAACCTGGAGACTAGCGCGCTGCGCAAAAGAAACGGCAGCAGAATTCTGAAAGACAACGGCCGAGCACATCCTCACCTCATGGCAAACAAGTAAAAAAGGAAAAATGAATACTCAGAGATCAAGACAACAGTAAGGACTGGAAAAAAAACCCGGGGGACTGAAGAAAGCAAATCAAAGGAACATGTGCAAGTCAAGAGGGGGGTGGAATGTGGTTCAAGCAGGGTGGAAAGAAAAGGCAAAAAGAAAAGAAATAACAAACTTCCAGTTGGTGGGGTGCGGCGGGCAATTGAGTAGACCTCATCTCTGTCGCCACCGGAGAGCCTTGCACCCGGCGGCGGAAAAACAAAAGCAAAACAAAAAAACGGAATCGTGGAAAACTGAACATATTCAGTAAGGAGCTAAACACGCGTAAACGCCAACTCATACACAACTATTGAGAAAGGAAGGCTATGACCAACGCGGCATCGGCAAGACAGTTCAAAGGTCGCACGCAATTAAAGTCCACGATTCCGAGGGAACGAAAGGGAATAAGGCGTCCCAGCAACCCCCGCCGAAAACCCGTTCCCAAAAGGAAAGCTTGCAAACAAAAAACACTGTCCGTCACTATCAAAAGACCAGAACGAAACGCGCTCCATCTGTACAACAAACCACAGGGGCATCACTCCGTAGGGACTGCCATAAGGAAAATCACTCAAAACCATCCAGCACCACTGCCCCCTGCTGAACGCAAAGTGCCGGAAAACAAGACCTACAAGCTTCAAACCAAACGGGAGAAAATTCCCCCTCCAAGCTGCCTACGCACCACGCAAAAAAACTTTCAAAACAACGCGCAAAAATTTAGGGCAAAAACGCAAGAAAGAAGGCGCCCGGCGTCGGAACCACGCAACAGTCACCTCAACTCAAACCAGAAAACACAAATAATTAAAGCATCACCACAGCCAAATTCCAATATCCAAAGAGACCTCACAAGCTTTCAAAAAGTAGGTGCAAAGGCAAAGGGCATACAACTTCATCACTGGAGCGAAAGTGTCCCCGGGAGGTAAATGAACGAAACAAAACGTAAGGTAAAGCCAGAAAAGAAAGGTAAGGGAACCGGACAGGCCGGCAGAGCTTGTTCAAAACACGAAAAACGAAGGCGGACACAAAAGGCTCCTTCCCAGCCGCCAAATAAAGAGCGAACGGCATTAAGTAAAACAGAAAATACACGCCAATGAAGGTCAAAGAGAGGTTCGACGCGGCCCTGGGGACCCGCACCCAACAAGAAAACATATACCACAGAGCCCCATAAGCGGAAGAGAGCCGAAACGTTGTCTAATTCAAGAAAAAAGGCATTCTATAAAAACGGGCGCATCGAAAACCATACCCGGGTCAGAGTCGAATATGAAGAAAATGGGGAAAAGGTCAACTTCAACATTTTCTACCGGCACACGACCAAGCATGACTCTACCGGGAGGGGGAAAAAACGCCACTGAAACCACATTGAAAAAAAATCAAACAGGGGAACGGCTCAATATCGATAGTCACAACGGGCAAGGGGGAAAGACATCATTACAAGAAACGACAGGGAATCAGAAGAAACCGGAGTCGGCGAAACAGGACCAAAGACAGCCCTCGGCAACGAATGATCAAAAAGTCACGACAGGGCCCACTGTGCTGAACAACTAGTTCAGTTGGGACAAAACGAAAAGAAAAACTTAGCGTTCACCGTCAAGAGTAACGATACATCACAAGGACTCAAAAAAAGATAATGCCATCCCAACTCAACGTTTCGCCGCCAGCGAAGGACGACAGAACGAAAAAAAACAAAAAAAGAACAAAAAACAACTCGGACCCGACCAAAGTCTTACCCCGGGAAACAAAAATGAAGGTGACAAAAGTTTATAAACTCTAGGAAGGGAAGAGGCGAAACGCGATAGAAAAAAAAAGAGGAGGGGAGAAGGCCTGCTGTTTCGGGGAAAGGAAAGTCGAGCGTGGAAAACCGGGGCTTACCAGTAACCTGGTTCTAAGACCGGGTGAGCGTCTGTGTCTGGAAAATGACAGAGGGGAAGGCGACGCGATGACGAATTTCGACGGTGGGAAGGCCTTATCAGTTGTGTAGACTGAAGGTGAAGAGAGAAAATATTGGAACTCCGCCGCCTTCGGGCGGACTTAAATGAAAGTTTGGGGAAAACAGAGGAAGTATGACGTTACTTTTGGGGGTGGAGAAAATACGGGAGGAGAGGACTGAATGAGATGGCTCAGCGATATCACAGCGCGGAATGAGAAGGTCCACGTGACTCTGTGAATGAAGGCAAAGTGAAGGTTAACCCTGTTAGAGTGGGGAAAAGACGGGGGAAGGGAAAAAAGGAAAACTTGGGGGGGTAAGGTGCGTTGTGAACGCCGTCTAATAGTCGATGAAAAAATTTGAGAGTAGACATGTAAAGTTGAAAGCCAGTGGGTAAGGGGATGTCCGGAGGAGCAAGGAATATCAACGAGGGTGGAGAGCCCTTTTGGGGATAATGGACCGGGGAAACGTTTCCTTCCGCAAAGGGGGGAGAGATTGAATGCTACGAGGAAAGGGGGCAGATTCACGGGCGTTTGAAAAAAAGCCGGACGGACCCAGGCCATGGACCGAGGGCGCGTCAAGCGTGCGATGGGGGGGGTAAGGTGAAACTCATCTGATGGGCAAATAGAAGAGGTAGGGGAACCTTGTGTGAGGGGCGTGGGTGGAAAAGCGCTGAGGGGAATGGTCGGTCGGGAAGGAAGTGAGTTGCGGGCAGTATCCAAGAAAAACTTCTAACCGGTTTTATATAGAATCAGGAACGGTTCTGGAAAAGGAGGAAGGGGTGGGAGCCTACGCTGGACAGGGAGCGTGAGAAGGGGCGGAGCTACAGTTCCATGGTGAAATGTGGTGGCGGTGGGGGGAGTACGGTGTATGAGAAAAATGGAGATGGATTGAAAAGGTATGCGTTGCCGTAAACGGGAGAAGGAAAAGAACGTAAGAAACTTTGGTGCGTTGTACCGGGGGACTTGTAAAGGGAAAGGGATTGCGTGATACGTAGGCACGGCCGGTGAGCGGGGAATGGAGCTAAAAGCAGTTTTGAACGGGCGTAGGTAAATTCAAAGGTGAGGGAAGAGGGTGGCAAGGGCAATGGCTGGATGGGGTGCGGTTGAGGGGAAAAAAAGAAAAGCCCGGATACGGATCGAGCGGTTTGGTTGGGTTTAGAAATGGTGTAATGAAAAAGTCTTGGGAGGGGAGGGAAAAAACTTGAGGAAAGTGTGACCGAAAGGGGGGAGAGGGGGGGGAGAAAGTGACTGTCGTGGCGGCGGGGGTAGCCAGGCCGAAAATCTGAATGAAGGAAATAAAGAAAAAGGAAGGATGCTACAGTTTGAGAACTCATTGTGGGAGACTTCCGGGCGGGCAGGGGGGGGGCATAGAGGGGAAAAAACTTATAAAGTATTGTGGAATATATGGGGTGAATGGAAAATGGCTTTGACCGACCTGGGTAAAATAGCTGAAGCCCAAACTAGGCCGAAGGGGGGTGCGCACGGCGGATATACATTAAAAGCAAGGGGGGAAGGCGTAGCCGGTGGGGACTAACGAAAGTATCAGCAAAACGCCGCGTGGGAAGCGATGGATGGGGAGAGTGAAAGAAATAAAGACGAAATTAAAAGATCGTGACGGACCATGCTCCAGAGAATGATGGAACAAGATGTGGAAGGGCTGTTAACAAATAGGGGGTAGCGGGTAATTACGTATATGTCCTTGTGCGCGACTGGGGAATAGAGTAGGGTGCCCGAAGGGAGGGTCGGGGAAAGGGGAAGAAAAAAGTTAAAAGGGCTCTATCCCTATTAAAAATAATTGCTGGTTAAGGGAGAGAGGAATTTGGATAGAAAGATGAGATGACGAAGAATGACGGGACCGGGAATTGGTGAGAAGGGGCAGGCGGATGTGATGCAGAGATGGTGGTATACTTATTGGGTGTGAATGTCGATAAAAAGATCGCAAAAAAAAAAAGGAGGAACAAGAAGAGATCTAATCCGCAACCAGACCGTCAAAAACAAATTATTAGTGATGATAACAAATCCTCGTCAAAAACAAAAAAGCCTAGCCAATTCACCCGTCTCTCAGAGAAAAACCAAAGCTGGGAAGATCCAAACTGACGTCAGAGAATGGAAGTCACACAAAGGAGAAAAGAAGATTTGGAAGGAGCGATAGAATACGTCGCAGCAGGCGGCATCTCCGTCGGAAACAGGACCAGAAAAAAAAACAATCACCCAGATTCAACAAAAATGAACTAGCTTCAAAACATCCGGACACAGGGCCGAGGAAACAGCACACCGAAGGGGGGAAAGAGGCATGAAAGCAGCGCCGTCATTGCGGATTGGCAAGTAAACGCAGCGGGATGGCAACGTCTTTCGGAAAAAAACAATACCAAACTCGTGCCAAAAAGCAAAGAAAAGAGGACTGATCGAACTAAAATCACAAAGAGAAAATCAAAAGAAGGAGAAGGGGATCACTCCGCAAAAGGAAACCGGAGCATCTTTGGAAGTAGAAAATGTCCGCATATGAAAGCACTCCATAATCCAAAAAGTACGACGAACAAAAAGACTACAAAAAAAGTACAGAATGAAGAATCTGAAAACTCCTCCAAAAAAAAACAAAATTCGTCAGTCGTTCACAAAGGGAGCAAACAGGCAAAGTGTTTAGTTATGACGCAGAATAAATAGATTCTAAGCCTCGGCGGCCATGAAACACAATCAAAAAAACCGGAGAAAAAAAACCCAACTTCACAAGCTCCAAGAAACTTAAACCGTCCACGATCCGAAAAAGAACGAACCGTCAGAAGCCAATTTAAAAAACAAGCGACCACAAAAAAGCACCTAGGATCGTACGCCGGCGCCATCTCTGAACCCCAAAAAGAAAGCCACCACAAAGCCATTGCCACTGCCCCGGCTAGTGGACAAACTAACTCTTCAAAAAAAGGAGAGCCAACTTGCTCCAATCAAAGGGCCTACGCAACCGCAATACAGGGGGACCAATGCACGTACAAAGACAAAAATTGAGGTTACACCACGGACGGAAAGACCAGTCAAAACGAAAACGAAAAAAACACAAAATCTACCACCATTCACTTCGACGGACAAAAAGAGACGCCATCAGCCACCAGGAAAGAGACAGGGTCCGCGAAGAACATCTTCCACGAATCGGTTTTCCAGCGGCCAATTATCAAACTAAAAGGGGCGGGAAATCCGCTTCGATCATTACCTTAAACTGAAAAACTGGGGGATATGATACGCGCCGGCAAACTCACATTCCGGCCGCAAAAAAAGGAAGCAGGCTTGGTAACACCCCCTCACATTCAGGATGCACGAACGACTTCGCAGGTCAAAAGCAAGAAAAAATAGACGTCATAGTCACCACAGAAATTGAGAACCCTCCCAGTCAAAGAGGAGGGGGGTGGCTACGGCAAGAACGCCAAATCGCCAGGGATAAAAAAAAGACGTAGCCATAAAGTTCGAGGAACAAAACTTTGGAAAAAAAAACCCAACGAACCCCCGGAAAGCTAGACCAACGGAGAAGACGGAAAAAGAAAGGAGAGGGGATCGAAAACCTCAGGCACTCGACCTGCAACCGGTCAAGGCAAAAAAAAACGTCCATGGTCAAAAAAAAAAACGCAAGAGGAAGAGGTACAGAAGGCGGAACACCCAAAGAAAAAATTCAACACCTGGGGAAATAAATTTGACGCAGACCGTCGGCTCAAACTCGCCTATTAGGGTGACCCTGCGCACTACTCGCAAGGAAAACCTCAAAACTCGAATAAAAAGGAACCGAAGGAAAGAAGTTGCTAATCTGCCGAAAGTGGAGATCAACTCCTCTCCGGTCACTGAATCTCAACGCACAAAACGAAAAAAGTCACAAAACAACCGCGGAACAGGCAGAAGTAGCAAGAACACGACTAAACACGTCCGTAGGAGAGTTCAACGTTTCAATAATCCTCTTAATCAGCCGGCAGTAAAACTCAAAAACTACGCAATCGCAGGAAAAATTGAAAGTGACTCCAGAAGCAGGGAGACCGCAACCGCTCACCACCAAAGTGTCAAAACAAAAAAAGGACGCGCAAACGTTCTCCAAGGAGGCCGGAAAGGAAATAGGGGACGAAAAAAGGCCAAGCAAAAGCAAAAATTCGCGCTAAGCTACACGTCGTACTACTAGAAAACAAGGAACTAACAAAAAAAGGAGGGGAAAAAAGAGTGAAAGTCTGCTTGTTCGGATATTCCCGAGGAGGAGAAAGGAGTCACCAGGGGAATTTGGTCATCCAGGGAGTTTGATCGACTAATTCCGGAGCCCGGAGACGTTGAAGGCGGTCAAAGTGTATGATAAAAAAGGGTTCTGAAGGGAGACCGCGATGGCGGGAGAATGAGGAGAGGGGGGAGAAATTGGGACTTAAGGAGTTTTAGGAAAGAAGGGAGTAATAGACCTTGTAAACAGAATAGTACTTTTCGGAGTGGGTACCAATAGGGGCGTAATAAATATTTCGCCACTCAGTGGAGAAAGATACCTAGGCATGTGGAATAGTTGAAGGAGAGAATGGTAATGTCGATTCGAAAAAGAGAAGCAAAGGGCGTCTGACTGAGAAAGTCACAGTTTCGATGTTTAATGACAAGGGCACATTGCCTCCCTTGGACCTAATTTAGAGAGATGGACCGACAAGGATTAGGAATGTTAGGGGCCAAAGGGGGGGTGAAGTGTGAAAGGGTGAAGACAACGTTAATATATGATGAAAAATTTTGGGAAACTGTAGGGAAAATGAAGTTTAAAGTTAGCCATGTGGGAGAGGAGAGGAGGAGAATCAAGGGAGGGTTGGCCGAAATGACGAAAACATTAGAAGAAACGGGTGAGGAAAAAAGTGAGGCAACAGGGGGTGCGTCTAGATAAGGGAGGGGCGACGACTGGGGGGGTTAATACCTGAGATTGCCTTGAGTTGCCCTGAAAAAGCACGAAAATACCAGCCATTTTACCGAGGATTTGATCAAAAAAAGAGGGCTGTATGGGTGAAAAGTGTGATGCCTCGCACTTGGATTTGGAGAATGGAAGAGAAGCGTAAAATTGAAACGGGGGGGTTGGGGGAGGTTGGCCCAAGCGCTGAAGGAAGGGGGGGGGGAGGGGGGGGAGGCCAGGAAGGGAGTTGAAAGCATCAGCGGAAATGATGCAAAACCGTAAGGGCGATAGAAACGGAACGTGAGACCGAGAAGTTGAGCAAAGGTAGAGGGAACACGGGTCGTGGAAGAGGGCGGGAGGAGACAGGGCGTTGTTGAAAGTATGGGGGAGGGCGTTAAGGCGGAAAAGAGGAGACAATGGGGATTGAGGGGGAAAAAGGGAGGGGGGGCACGACCGCAGGGGGCGAAGGCGTCGTGCCGGACGGGGAAGGTGAGCATTGACTTGGCAGAAACTGAAGTAGTTGGGGAGAGGAACCGCCTTTAGGGGAAACGTTGGAGTACAGCTGTTGAATTAAATGGTAAAAGGGTAACGTTCGGGGAAAAGTGGGGGCAGTGGCAATGAGTTTGATGGGGGCGGGGGAGTGACAGAGGAAGGCGCCGTGCGGAAGTATTAAACGTTCGTGTGGTTTTAAAGTGGCATGTGTGGGAAAAGATGGAGGCAACGGGAGTGATGGTGTCGGTGAGAGGGAGGTGGGAAAGGAAAGCATTGTGAGAGTACTGAAGGAGGCGGGGCAGGCGGGGTGGGGGGCCGTCATAGGCCAGGAAACAATCGATTTCGGTTCATGGGGGGGTAAAATCAAAAAAAGTTTGCCGGGGGCGGACCTTGGGGAACAAAAGGGGGGGCGATGTCCTTCTGAGGTGGCAAGCCTGAGTGCGAAAGACGGAGAGGGTAAAGGCTTAAGCCGGGGGAACTTGTGGGCCGGTAATGGATCTGCGCCGGGGGAACTGCAAGAAAAAGAGGTCCGCGCGTGTTGAGTGCAGAAAGGGGTTTGCGGAGGTGACTACCGGAGAAGAGAAGGGAAAGGCGGGACAGGGGGCGGAAATAAATAAGGTCGAATCAAGAGCGGCCGTTGAGGGAAAAGGGAAGCGAGGTAATGTCAAGAAGCCGATAGAAGGTTGCACATTCCAATAGAGGGCGGCAAAGCAGCTGCGCTATTTCATCAGAAAGGGACAGGGGGGCGTTTAAAGACCATTGGGGGGGAACGAAGACTGGTTGTGACGTATGTGTACGTCAAAAAAGGGGGGGCCGACTTGGAAAGGGGGGGATGTTTCGGCAGTCAGTTCCACGGGAAGAATAGATGCCGCCGGGGAGAGAGTCGCTCTTATCCGCTAAGGTCAAAGGGATATTCGAGGTTGGTAAAAGAAATAGATGAAAAGGGTCAGTTTGGGGGGAGAAAATGGAGGGAGCTGCGAGCCAGTGAACGGGGGCATGGGTTGGAGAAGAAGCTTGATGGATCATAAAAGTAAAGAAAAGGGGTGTGATGTATCGGGATTGGTGGACCGGTAAGGA
>Ga0179593_1614469_pt1 | contig 25700 bp, 23 predicted proteins | sample CZODoug2_1_08_16_FD_185931 | JGI IMG/M metagenome (GOLD analysis project Ga0179593, IMG submission 185931) | Vadose zone soil fungal communities from Angelo Coast Range Reserve, California, USA - CZODoug2_1_08_16fungal (PacBio error correction) | ecosystem: Environmental > Terrestrial > Soil >...
AGTAGGAACGAAAAGGGAAAAAAAAGAGCAGGTGGAGTCTGACAGGGACAGAAAAGAAAAAACAATGTCGGGCGCATAGAGATACCAAAGCAATGAAGGGAGGGACGCAGAAATGACCGCAGGTGTCCAATATGCCGAGGGGAGCGGCAACAATAGAGAGCAACCAACCACGGGGGGGGGAAGCGGAAAAAGGAAAGGGAAAAAAAATCAGGAAGAGAAAAGAAGGATCTAAAAACGGATCAAACCCGAGGCATGCTGATACACAACCTTTGGTCCCCAACACAGGCAGGTCGTCAACGAGGCATCAAGCACGAAGTGTTAGGGAAGGGAAGGAGGATAAAAAGACGCAAAAGATCAGGCTAGGCGGGAAACCTGTTATAAGTGCACGGGGAACCGGAAGAAAAACACCAGCGGGTCATCCGTCTGGGGTACAGCAAAAAAGGAGCCCATCAAAAGAAAAAAACAGTCAGAGGGGGGGATCGCACTGGCCGTGGAGAAAAAAATAAAAATAGTGGGTGCAACCAACGAACCCCCAACCACCACGTTACAGTGTGGCCAGTTCGAGGGGGGTCGAGGGCTTGGGGAGAGGTTGGGTGCGTAGTCGTAGGTAGAAAAGGCGGGGGGTAAAAACGGGGGGGAAAAGTGGCCATTGGCAGGAACATGTAAACCACAACAAGAGGGAAAGTCTAGCAAACTATTCATGGTACAACAGGAGGCGTAGACCACGAAGTAAGGATGGGGATGTGCGTGCTCGTAATCCGATGAGAGTAAGCAATTTGGTTGCGAAGAGCGGGGTTAAACACAGTGGCGATAACTGGAACTCTAATATGAATACCGAGGGAACGTGATCTGGCGTCGGAAGGATGGGTGACGGTAGGTGAGGACTGCAAAAGGGCCACCAGCAAAAAATAAGTGAAGTCAAACGGCGATATGGTTCCGCGTGGGAATGGAAGCACTGAAAAAAAAAGTGCGGATGTGATGCGTCAAACCAATTCGCGGATAACACATGGTTCATGAGGGACGACATAACAAAAAACCAGGGATAAAAAAGAAAAGCGGTCGGCGACGAAAACACACGGCGCGTGGGGGAAAACGGCGAGAAGAAGGAAGATCGTGTTGACGTATCAGACGGGACATGATCCGTAAATCGAACCAGAAGGTATAAAAGCGGCCAAAGTATATGAGAACGAGGGACAAACCAAAGCCGAAAGGGAAATCACCAACCACGAAACAATAGGGGGGATGATGGAACAGTCACAATTAATACAGAATGAGTCACTGTTCAAGAGCATGAAAAAGAGGGGTCGTTGGGGATGGGAATTTATTCCGAAAAAGACAAAACCTGGAAAGGGGGTGCGGAAAAACAGGATGATGTGTCGGACCAAAGTACAGGGAGTGGAAGGGCAAGCTAGTCCACAGGGCTAGGGTTCCCAAATTAACTTAGCTGATTTTCCCATGGAAAACGGCCGCAACACCATAGGAAAGAACTAACTAGTGGGCACAAGCGGAGCAAAACCAAACGCGAAAAGCTAACAACGTAGAAGGCACGGGGGGGGAAACACAAAGTCGAATCTGGTCAAGTGGGGCGGTAGGACTTCTGTACCTACGTGGATAAAAAAAGCAAGAAGGCAGCGAGTCCAGAAGTGAGAGAAAAGCAATAACCAAATTCAAATGATACCAAGGGTAGGGGGAATACGGCCGCATCAAAAAAAATAAAAGCGGGAAAAATGAGGAACGTCTAAAGATGAAAAGACCTGCCTAAGAGAAGAAATTAAACTGGAAGAGCCCGGAGACCAGACAAAGAAAAATCCGCTGGAGGGAGGGCAAAATGGGGACACACGGGGGAGATATGAGAGAGTTTGCTCGTGCGAGGCAGGCTGTGTGGCATGATGGATCATCGCAAGACAAAAGATGGTCTGAAAAAGGAAATTATGCGCACTGAGCGGGCAGTGAAGCCTACAACAGGTCCAAGGAGGGCAGGGTGATGGGAAAATCAGTAGTCGCTTTCTCAAAATAAACGAAATACGTTGACTACTGGGCAGGGAAAAGAAGGAGAATGATAGGTGGGTGGAAGACGATGGGCACACAAAGAGCAACGAAAGCATGTGGTGGGGGGGTGCAAAGCACGCGGTGATAGAACAGGGGGGGAAAAAAAAAAGGTTGACTCGGGCAGGAAATCGCAGAAGGAGGCAGGCAAGGCCGGCATATGAAATTGGGGGGAAGGGGTATGGTTGAACTACTAGCAGCGGAGTAAAATGTCCCGGGACTAAAGACAAGGAGAGGGTAAAGAAAAAAATGAAAAAGACACGCGGGTGTTCATAGAGCGTACATAGGCTCCAGATCTCGCTGGAGGTAGAATTACGGGGGAGTCATAGAAGCTGGACAGAACCATTCAACAGGTGGAACGGGGGGAGCGGTGCTGAGTATAACTAAAAATCGACAGACAAGAGCGAACGGAAACGGAGAAAGTCTGGCGGGCGTCAGGCAAAAGGCAAAGGTGTCGTGGGGGGACTGTAGAGGAACGTCAAAACGGAACCGAACGAAGCCGGATGGAAAAGTGAAACTCGGAAAAAGTGAAAGGCCAAGAAATACACCTCTAAAGAACCTTTGTGACCATACACTCCGTGGTGCATAATGTGAAGCGGGTAGGCCAAAAAACAAGAAAAAGACCAGCCAAGGAAATGGGAAGAAGAGACACAATCAAACAAAGAGAAACACAAAACGGTAGAGAAAAGATAAAACGGTAAGGCGGGCCCGGAAAAGCGGATAAATCAGAACGACCGAACGGGGGGGGGGCGGAAAGTACCAGCGAGCATAGGAATTTTCATGAGGGGAAGAAAAAAAAACCGGGCGAAGGAAAAAGAAGGGGGGTCGGAAGTGCGGACATTAGAACACGGGAAAGTCAAGGGGAGGATGGCGAAGGAAAGAACAAAAGAGGAACTACCGGAAAAGAAAGGGTGAGGGGGGGGTTATAAGTGACGAGGGAAACACAAAGAAATAATAGTGCAGAACAAGAACATATGGGGGGATAGGAAATCAATCAGAAAATATCTACATAGACGATTCTTCTTGAAATGGCAGAAAGAAGGGGTTGTCATTCATAAAAAAAAAAGACAAGGAAGAGCAATAAGGTTGTTTCTCATGCACTGCTCAAACAGGCCTCTATACAGAAGGCATGCACGCGCGTAAAAAAAGAATAAAGGTTGGGGACATGAAAGAGGTGAAGTGAGGCACATGGCAATGAAACGAGTTACAAGTCCAACTAAAAGCAGAAACAAAGAGGAACGCTCCAAGTGCATAGTACGTCGTTCTAAAGAGGCCAATGGGACAGCAAAACAAGGAGAAGGGAAGATGGTAGTGGTTGGTGTGGATGCGGAAAAGACGCATATTTTCAGGCACAATCGACAAATGAGGAGTCAGGTCGGTTAGTGGTCAGGCCACACATAGAAAACTGGACAGGTCGTGGATAAGACTGGCCAAAAATAATAGCGGGGTCCAGAAGGATAGTAAGCGGGGGGCGGACAGATGGAACGTGAGCGGAGAACAGAATGTGGGGTGGCCGTAACAAACAGGGAGAATACACGAAAGACAGGCTGGCCGTGACGCCTGAAGCCTAAGAGGTCCTGATAAATGTAATGGGATCTTACCTGAAGGCAGACATGAATGGGAGGGGAAAGAAAGGAAAACAAAAGAGAAGAATGTAACACTAATACGGGCATAGGCAAAAACGGGTTAGAAGGAATAAACAATCTTGTGAGCACCGGAGAAAATATACTCGGATAATATTTAGGACGTTGACTTTATAATAGAGGAGGGGTGAAGAGAGAAAGCAGTCGCCACAAGGAGAAACATCGTTGTAAAGGGTCTACTAATCATACAACAGTATTGATAGGGGTCGAAATTAGGTGCTTGGTGGACGACGGTGGGGGGCGATAGCAACAGCGGGGAAAGGGCGAAATCCCGTACACATGAACAATGAAAGGGGGGGGGGCGGTCCTGCACTGATGAAAAAAGAATGACTCATAGGGGGGGGAAGCAAGACCAAGTACAATCTGACCCGTCTTTGGGAAAAAGACTACGGAATGGTGACACCGGCAGGGTATATTGGGTATGTTGACGCAAGAAAAGATGCCAGCAGCGACTAGCTGGAGGGGACACGGAAGCAAGATAGTCAATCTGTCGAACGAGAACACAGCGGAGAGGGGGGGAAAGGAATTATGATAAAAGAAAGTATAGGGTTCATACGGAAGGGTGGATCGAGTAAACGAAAACATATGGCTACATCGAATCTCACGGGCTGGTAACATAGGGAAGAGAGGCAGGGAGTGTAAGCAAGAACGGGATAAAGTGGGGAGATCAAAGGTCAACAACACAACCAAGAAAGGATGAGTGGGAAAACGAAAGAAGGAGTCACCGAGGCTTATGAAAAGACTACGGAAATATACAGTGAACGCAGATGTAGAAAACATGAAGTTGCAGGTTCGAGCATCAAAAGATAAAAGCAAAAATCTGAAAGGAAGGCATCGAGGAAGAATGCGAAATGAAAACCGCTGGTTGAAGGAGCGGGAACATTTCCGGAGTGCTCGACGGACAAGGATTGGTACAAGAAGGGGGGGCACAGGTTGGTCAAGGTCAATAAAGGATCGAAAGGGACGCAAAAACATTTTAGGTGGGGGAACACGCGCCGGGGGGAAATTGCAAAAGCATGGGGATCACACGTCGCACAAAAAAAAGGTGTATGATGTAACAAACGGGCACTAAGAGCAGGGACAACAGACAAAATAGCGCAACCGAAGCTTAAATGAGGAAGCGGGCCTTTAAGGAAAATCAAGGGAAGGAACGGCGGACCGAAGGGTAAATAAGGGAAAAGGGACGGAGGTGTAAAAAAAAGAAAACCCATCTTGTGCAAACGCTATGATGGAATGCAAGAGGGACAGAACGAACGGAAGTTGAGGGGGGGAGGGGTCATGTACATAGAAAGCGAATGTAAACAAGGCAATAAGGAGGTACCTCATAAATGTGTTACTCAATCCGAAAGAACCTAAAGGGTCAGGAGCAGCCGAAGAAGGGAGGGGGTAACAAGAAGGAGATATCAACAGCAAATATAATTTTGGCTACGGGAAAAGGAAGAACCAGAACGTGGTATTGGTCATCGAGTATGAATGGTCAAAGGGATAACGGTGGTAAAAGGGGGGCTGAAAGGAACAAAATAGTTTGCGGTCAGATTGGAATGTGGGACACAACTGGGAAAGACATGTACTTGTAAGGTGGGGGGAGCAAAACGCAAAGGCGGCGATACAACTTCCGCCGCTCTAAAAAAAGAAAAAAAAAAAAAAAAGAAAGTGGCACATTAGGGCTTTTCCTACCGTGTTCAGAGGGAACTATGTTGAGTCAACGGCCATGTGACCCAAAGCACGAAAAAAAATATACATTTACCGTCGCTTGAAGCTGGAAAGGGGGGTAGGGATGGTGAACCATTGAGGGTCTTTGAGTGGTGTCAACAAAAAGGTATTGGGGGAGGGGAAACAGTTCGTCGTTTCAAGGACCAAACATACGGGGAGAAACTAGTTGAGTGTTGAGCAAGGGGGGGCAGTTTCGTGACTCCTGTTTTTTTGTTTGTATCAGGCAGTGACTCATACGACTTCGCCAGTATAACAGAAAGAAAATGGAGAGAGGGGAGGGTCAGTCTGTGGGACGCCTCGCGCAGAGACGAACTTAGGGGATTTCAACACGTTTGTGTGGGTTTGTTTCCGCAGTAAAGGTGGATGGTAGGGGGACTCGTTGTGGTCGGAAGAAAATATTGAAAACGAATGATGTATGCCAAGGAATTTGGCGGGGGGATGAGAAGGACGCACTCAACATCGTCAATGGGTCAGGGTGGCAGGAGCCGAAGATGCTTGGTGTCTGGGGGGCCGCCCGCACGGACAGGATAGGGTGAGAGAAGATCGAAGAGCTCCCTAAATAAAGCAAGATAACAGACACATGGGGGCGAAGGGAGAGAGGAGATAGTAGGTAAGCCAGACGAAGAGAAAGGGGAACAAAAGAAGGAAGAACCACTGACACTCTGCACAAAATTGACAGGGAGACTGCGGGGAGTCCATCTCCTTTCACCCGGGGAACCTGGTCCAAGTGTGCCACCATGTCAGCGTGGGGGGGTCGCCCACCCGCTCACAAAGCCCAGGGTCCCCTTCGAAGAAGGGGGCAACGATAAGTGGGCCGATGGGGTGTGGCGAAATGCCGGGGAGAGGCCGGAGACAGTCCTCCGATGTAGTAGGAATTGCAGTCTAATGACAAAAAGCCTGAGGCAATCCAAGTAAGATCCGTCGCGCAGGTCCACAGCCCTGAACGGAGGCACGACAAGGGACAAGGATGGTCGATCATCATCCTGCGCTGGCAGGAAGTGAAAACAGACGCGTTGACGAGGAGGATTGTAGGGGTAAGAGTTGCGGAGTGCAGGAGGATTTAGACGAAAGGGAGCGAACGTGACTTATTAAGGACTTGACACGCTTCGAAAAAAGGGGCATTAAACGAGGGGGGATCATGCGGGGGGAAAAAGGGCAAACGAAATTGGGCTAAGGTTTGGGCTCTTTTACATTGTACCAAGAAAAGACTGGGGAACGCTCAGCCAGTGCGTCGATTGCAGAAAGAAAATACACGGGCCAAGGGAAAACCTATCCAAGCAGAAAGTCATGGTCCAAAAAAGCGGAGCAAAGGATCATATGGCTGGTACTTTTAGGATGGGGGGCAGAATATAGGTAATATCGGGGGGGGGCAGGGAGCCATAGCTCCGCTGCGAGTGCGACTTCGGTACTTTCAAAAACATCGGAGACCTAAAAATCTCCAGTCCGCAGTTTGAGAATCGCCCACGGGAGAAGTTGGGTAGTCTGCTGTAAAAGACCCTGTACTCCGGGTTCGGGGAAAAAAAAGGGCTAAGGAGTTGGATGAAGAAACAAACGCTGAAGCCACTTTATTCTTCTGAAGGTGCCGCGAGAGTAGCATACCTGAGAAAAGGACAAACTCAGTTGGGGGACCACGACGTGGGAACTGGCCAAACACGGGTCAGGGAAAAAAACACGAAGAGGAGGAAAAAAAGAACCGCACTGGGGTAAACAAGGACTGTGTGGACAGCGTGGACAAGACGACCAAGTCAAAAAAGGGGGGGAATGTAAACGCAGAACTGTGCGTGGCAAAGCGGCCGAATGTTAAAAGGGGTAAACCGGATATGCAAGGGGAGGTAACTACACGCAAAAAAGAGGTACAGAAAAAAAACGGGAAAGGGGAAGGCAGGACACCAATGAATGATGTTGAAACGCAGGTACTCAGACTTAACCAGTTAACACATGGGGGGAACAAGGATTGGCGTGGTGGTGGTAGGAGGGGACTAGAGCATCCAGATCACTTAAAGACAGTAAAAGAGATAGTCAGGGGGAAAAGGCGGAAAAAAGAAAGAAGAAAAAAAATGCTGATTTGTGAGGTACAACAAGGGGGGAAAGAAAAAAGGGAAAAAAAAAAGGAAGAGAGATGGGAGGCACATGCTATCCGGTGCTGGGGGTCAAAAGCAAAAATACCGTAAGGGGGGGTAGAGAAAACCTCGGAGGAACGCAGGAGAAATTGGGTAATACACAAAAGAAGGGTCCAACAGGAGAATAACATAGGTCATCAAAGCAACAACTCAAGGACGAGGATAAGAAACACTATCTAGATGAGTTCAAGCGAGAAATTCCGAGAGAGAAGATCTAGAAACCACGAAAGGTAGTGAATAGGGATGCCGGGTCTCACGATCAAATGGGAAAATATACGGTGGAGCGAATAACAGAAGATGACTAGGACGAGTCGTGAGTAAGACAAAATTAGGGCGATATGTAAGGGTGGCTCCCCCATGAAAACGGAAATGACAAAAAGAATGACGGAAAAGCGATAGAATGAGACATGATCACGGGACAAGAACAAACACTCATGAATCAAGAACGGGAAAGGAAGAATGCAGAATTCAGAAGGGAGAAAATAGGGATCGGTGCGCCGTATATCAACGGGGTATGAGATAGTTGGAAGAGGGCAGTTCCTGTCAATGTACGCCACTATGGGCACCACAGGAGGGAAGGTTAAAATGAAAAGAGGGTAAATGGGCGCGTGGAAGACCAGTATATAAAAGCAACCAGAACTGTCAAGGTAAGAAGAGCGGGGTGAGCAGAGCAGGCCGTAAAAAAGACAGGTATTGTATATTCGTAATCCGTGCGTAAAGTTTGGGGGAACAGCGGAACACATGTAGAGGGATGAGCTGGCTCATCAATGGGGATCAAAAAGACCACGCCTCAGAGAAACGTTTCTTAACGCGGTTGTGAGAGAACACTGGGAGAGGGCTGTCACAAGACCAATTCGGCGTAGAGAAACATGGTCTGTTGAAAGAGAACTAACAAATCCAACCCAGCGATGTCTACAAAATAATAGGAAAGGGAACTTTGGGGAGGGGTAGATAGAGCAATTCCCCCAGAGAAAAACAAAGGAAAGGGCGATACACCCCCTGAATCGAAGATATTCTGCAACAAAATCAACGAAGTGAAAAGAAAAGTTTCTGATGAGCGGGGGGAAGGACTTGAGAAGAAGGCTGGGGGGACATCATCGATGCTTTGGGATATGGGAACTAAACATACCTGACCTCGGATGATGCCTTAGGACACGACGGGAAAACCGTGCACTTCTTCGCTGCTTATTACTCAAGTCCTTGGAGGGGTACAGGAAGATCAAAGCTACGGGAAAAGGGAAGCTTTGGGGGACATTTCAAACCGCCTGGAAAGAAATGGAAGCCCAAGTCGTCGGGTAGTCATGGGGCGTCTTAAAAAAAGCCAGAGAGCGCCGGAGCGCAGCTTCCACTCCAAATCACTCACTGCGACGCAAGTCCAGAGGCAACGAGAAGGGGCGCTACGCGTGGACTTAAAGACAAAGAAAGAAAACGAAGTCCCTTATGCCATTGGCTATGCTACGGTTCAAGGGATTGGGATCCCTTAGCTGAAAAAAGAGAACGCTCAACAGTTCATGGCGGAAATCAGGAGCCTGAAAACAAGGAGGAGGCTCTGAAGGAAAGGGAAAACGAATCGGTGATTTTGTGATGGCGAAGGGGGAAATGGGGAGGGGGGGTGGGAGCGCTCTGTGGCACAAACCGGAAATGGTTTTCCAAATTGCAAACATTAATAGGGAGAGAGGCAGGTGGGAGCTCTCCCCAGTTTTAAATGGGAAAAAGGGGGAGTCTTACCTTTTTAGACACTTCTGGTGGGTTGAAGGGTTCTTGCCAAGAGAACGTATAATTCCTCTCTATATAAGCGAATACGGGGCCAAACGCCATTGTTGGAAATAGTTGGCAGGCGTCAGCGTCTTATTAGTCGTCTAAATAGATCAAAAAGGGTTCAACGCGGACGGCTAACCGAAAGGATGGCGGCCATCAAATGGATTCTGACCTCGACAATTTCATAAGAAGTTAAAAAAGGTCCGGGTTTTCGGGTCCAATCGCACGGAAAATACTCGTTTGGTCCCATCCAATTGGCGATCGGGAGGGTAACCAAAGGGGCCACATACTCCTGGTTTCTCAAAAGAAAAAAAAAAAACCCAAAAAAAACAGAAAGCGGGGGAAGAAAATACAGTCTCTTCTTATTCATTCAAGACACCCAAAGCCCGAGAAGTTGCTCTGGCCGACTCGAAAGGGAAAAGGTGCTGGGATGAATACAAATTATTTCTCAAAAAACCAAAGAAAAAAACACAACCTCGCTTCACGGAACGATGGCAAAAAGGGTTGAAAACGCCAAGAATGAAAACGCGCGTTCAGAACCAGTAGGTTTTCACCGTTCAAAGAAACGAACCGAGCACGGAGGTGAAAATCCCGTCACTAACGGACTTTCAAAATCAAAAGAAAAAGAAAAGGAATTCTGTTGGATCACGAAAAGGACTCAAACGATAGGCCTGCTCTTGACGGTCTGGGGGGGGTCTAGGGTGATGCGGAGTTCACAGGGACAATACTATTCACGGTGTCAACCAAATACACGAATCAAAACGACGCCAAAGGGATGAAAAAAGGTCAGTTCGATAAGAAGCGGAAGTGGAGGAACGCGTTAGTTGAATCAACCAAGTTTTCCAGGCAGAGGGGAAAAGTACCTGTCAACAAAGGGGGTAGAAAGAGACTGGGGGGCTGTCCACCGAGCAACCTAAGGGAATCGGCAATGATCATTAACCCATAATTGCGGCATTATGGGTGGCTTCATGGGACCCCGAGAACCCAGGTCAGCCCGGTTGAAGGCGTGTACGATACTTCCCCCGAACAGGCAGCTGCTCCAACAAGGTTGGACTGGTTAACAAACAATAGGGAAAAGAAAGCCTGCGGTGCTAACGATGGCCACAAATCGGGGGAGCAAAAGCTGGAAGGAACCGTCACGTTACCCTGATGCACGAGGGTAAGACTTGATCAAGACAGAGGGGCGCTTCAGGGGGGGATTCTAAGCGACGATCCTTGGAACATTGGGCGACGCGGGATCAACAAAGCCCCCTCGGTTGGAAGGAAATGTTTGGGGCTGACACGTTAGAGAAGGAAACCGAGCAAGGAAAAATACATACAGGGGGCCCATCTTTAATGAAACCGGTATTGTCCGGGCAGTGTGACTCTTGAGTCTAAAAAAATGATGGTTAAATACCCCCTAGGCGGAGCAGCACAGCGGCGCTTCGGAGGGGCGAAATGGCGAGAGCAGCTAGCGATAGGGTGCGGTTAGTGTTTTAGACGGGGGTTTAAGTAATTAACTGCACAGAACATCAGCTGGGGAAATTAAAAGAAGGTTGCAGGCTTGAAGTCGCTCACAACAAAGAGTGCGGAAATCCGGAAAAAAGACAAAACGATTAACCTCTTTCTGGTAAAGTGGAAAGCGTAGATGTGGTAGGTAAAACTGACAACAGCGACCAAACCGGAGACTAAAACTTCTCATCTGAAAGGAATCGCAAGCATGGAATGCGAAGAGAAGCGTACGGATGGGATGTAGAAGGATAGCTCAAGAACGGAGGGCAAAAGATGTAAAGGTAAAGAGGGGGGGTAGAAAAGTGACGGTGGTGGAGGGTTGCCACTGCCTTCGAAGGAGGGAGAAAAAATTCATGTGCCAAAGCAGGGAAATTGCACGGGTTAATATCAACAGGAAAGAAAAGGGGGTAAATGTATTCTCGAGAATAGGAAACGAATCGCTCTCGTTATGCCGAAACTTAAGAGTTGACAATAAAGTAGGTAAAAAGAAGAAGGGTGAGGGCGGAAAGAGGGCCTTTTTTTTGCCGATCAGAGGAGAGGAAGACAGACATGCCTCACCCTGGGGAGAAGAGAAAAAAGTGGTTGAGGAGACACGGACATAGTTTGCAGCATCATCGGTGTGCTGAGAGGGACTGAACAGCCAAGGAGAATCTGATGTTTTCCCAGAGGTGCAAGGGAAGGGGGGGGGTGGACATTCACCCATCAGGAGGGGGGGTTGCACAGGAATTGCATTGCTGGAAAATTGGGGGATGAAAAAACAAAAAGGTCGCCTGGCCGGTTCGCTAGAAGAAAGGGGGCGACAATTGTGAGAGTGTCAGTGGGAAGGGGGGAGGCTTGAATCAGTATTAAGGTTGAAAAAGTCGGACACCCTAGACCATTTCAGAGACGGGACAGCGTGTTAAAAAGGAAGGAACCAAGATGCTCTTCGGGTCGAAATTTGATTTGGGAATTCGAACCGTATGGGCAATGTTCAAGCTGTCTCGAAGTGAAACAAACATACGGGACGATCGGTTGGGCGGTCGGTTCGAAAAAAAAAAAGTGGGGGGGGGGCGCATGAGCTGTCGGGACGCGAGTGTTTGGGACCCTACACGGGAACTTCACCTGGAGACACCGATCTTGGCAGGACAGAGCATTGAAAGTGGCTTTAAACGGGTAAATCATGTGGGAATAAGGAAGAAACAGCAAGATTGCTTCCACAGCTAATTTGCTTTGTACCGAGTACAGGGAAGGCTAGGTAGATGCCGACTCCGATTAGGGGGGGGTACAGGGCAATAGGAAGAGCAGGGTGAAGGGGTCAAACAGGTCCCCAATTTTGCTAGCAACGCCGCGGACCACAAGGGCAAAAGGGATCACGCGATGTCGCAGAGCGGCGTGGCGACCGAAGCGTTGCTGTGTCCTCCAGAGACGTGATAAAGGAGATAGCTTGAGACTTCAAGGAATAATACCGAGACGCACCCCAGGAACCAGAATCACGCGGCATGTGTCCAGGTATTGTCTCTCGTTAGACTTAGAAGTGCTGCCATCAGGACGAATCGTACAAGGAAAATCGCGGGGACAAGCCACCTTCCTAGACCCAATTCAACATGGAAAAGAGAAAAGGCCAGGGGATTTTAAATGCACTCAAGCTATAGAAAGTCTGCCAACACGTTGAGGAAACATTCCAGCGGCGAGTTGTCTTTGCCGCGAAAACAGCGCACTCAAGGAAAAGTTCACTGCTCAAATCAGAGAGGGTGACCACGGGTGGAGAGAAGGTCCTTCCATCAGGTGGAGGGAAATTGTTTGGAGAGGACTAAGAGACCCGACATGCCAACTGGAACGAGGGGAAAATCTGCGCGTGATCCCATCCCAGGTATTCACTATCAAGGAAGCAAGGGATTGGATGACGGGGGGAAGGGAGGCTATTTAGGAGGGGAGGACAAGAAGGGCTGGACGACTTGACATGGGACGGACCTTTAGGAGTGTATTAATTTGTTAGATGGAATAGAAAGAGAGGGACGGCCAACACACAAAATCCAAAAGAGGAAATTGACACAATTCGAAAGGGGCAAGAAAAACGCTTTATAGGCAATGGGGGGAACTTGCGATTTCTGGTGGCAGCCGGTTCCGGGGAGCAAAAAAAATTGGGAGGGCCGCGGAAAACTAAGCCAGGACGACGGAGAGGGGCACCTCGTACTAGCTGTTGCAAGAGGGCAAAGGGAGACCACTCGAAAATTCAGCGCGCATGGCTAGGCACATGGCTCATATTTAGCCCCGGAGAGGGGGACTGTTTGAAAAAACATATAGAGGCACATGGGGCGTTTCTCGACCGTAAGCGCTGGCGAGCTAAACCTGGACGGGGAGGTCCCAGCGCACAAAAGCGCAGGAATTCGAAAAAAATCGCACAGAGCCGGGGTTGTCGGCTGTCGCCCTTTACTCAAATTGTCGCGGGCAAAAAGCGATCGGGGGGGGAACCAGAAAAGTGGCGCAGATTGAGGCCGCGATGAGTAGGAGCATTAGCAAAGAGGAAAAGGGTAATCGAACCTGTGCGCGGGAAAAAAAGGAAGATGTTAACCTCCCTGGTACTCAAAGGAGTTCGATAACAAAATAACACTAGGCGAGAGTTAGGAAGGAGGGGGGGGGGCCGAAAGCAGGGTGGGACTCACAAAAATGACACGTTTCTGCACTAACCGAGGGGAACACAGGAGCGAACGACCGAAGCAAAGTCACAACGTAACGGCGCAGTACGACTGTTTGCTTCCTTGGCAAACAGGGAAATGTATAGGGGGGGCGTTTTTCGGCCTGGGGAGGAAACGGAAGTGGATCCGTCATTTGTAGGCCACTTTCCAGCGCAAAATTGCGTTGGGCACGCTCGTAGCTGTGGAAGTAAGAATCCAAGGAGGTTGTGCCGCTATCCGGGACATCGGGGGTTTCCCCCAACAGTTGTGTCCCAAGCAGGAAAGGGAATAGGGCGGACACTCTCACATGACCGCAACGATTCATGAAGGCGGGGGCAAAATCTGGGGGTTAAAAAACAGAGTTCTGTTATCGGACGGATAAGAACGCCGTGGGGATTCTGGGCTAGACATTCGTACGAGTTAACGTCTGACCCAACCGTTGGGAGAATGGAAAGGGTCTCCCCAAGGAATCGTGATCCGTTGAAAAGGGGGGCAGGGATCGGGAAAAGGCCAGAAAACAAACTCAAAGAACATTTCACAGGCATTACGCGGATGCGTGGATAAATAAATTCTGGATTTTAACGGGGGTATAGTTGTCTTGGAGGAGGGTAATTTGGGGGGGTCGGGCCTGGTGTGAAACACGTGTTTGCATAACTTGGGAATGGAGGAGTGGTTCGTCTTGGCCAGCTAGGTCATTCACGCAGAATGTACGGGTATCGGATATTCTAGCGACGAAGGACAAGGAGGGGGACAAAAAAATGGATAGGACCCTTGCGTCGATTCTTCTCATTTGACGCCTACTAGAGAGGCAAAGCCTGAATGTCAGCCACACTTGGGTCTGTCCTCGGTCATTGGGGGGGCGACGAAAGCAGAAAGTTGAGCCCGGTGGGCCAAGACCCATGGGGCGAGGAGGACAGGGTCTTGGTAAATACAGCGACGAAAAAAGAGGGAGAGGGAGAGAGGCAAAAATAATGGAAGCGTTGGCGTCCATCGGCAGGGGGGGGAAAAGACCCGCAAGTAGAGAAGCAAGATCTATTGAAGAGAAACGCCCAAGGGGAAATCAAGTCATATTCTGCACATAATAACTAGGGACATAGGGAGCATTACCGAAGAGAAATAGTTTTTCTTCTTGCTTGGGATGTGGTGGAACACCTGAAAAACTTTCAGAACTGCAAGTACGACCGGAGGACTGGCTGTCCAGGCTGAGGAGAAACTGCCTCTTTGGGGAAAAAGGGACCCGAGCAACCATAAGGCGTTTGGCTTGCAATAACCTCCTAAAAGCGGCGGAAAGTCCTAGCGTGGCTTTATCTTCCTACAGAGAGCGGACGTAGGAGAGGAGCTGCCATAGTCTCAAGTCGAGACCACTCGCTGCACAAGGCAAGATCGAAAGGAAAAGCCGGTCGTATGTACAAAAAACCGTACAAGACGAAAATCGAGCTCGCCACGAAACTTTCTTTTATTTTGGGGGGGACTGTGCAGAAAAGGGGGGACATTAAGCTGCGAGCGACACTGGAGGAGAAGGGGGAAAGTTAAATGGTAGGTGCAGCGTCATAAACTGCAACAAAGGCAAAGAGGACTCAAGTCAGGCAGTCCATCAACTGTAGCGAAAAATAGCTGATTTTTGCGAAGTGGGTTTTTCGAGGGGGGAGTCCAAAAAAAAAAGAGGAAAGGGGTTGACAATTTAACATTGAGGGGCTTATAGCTCGGCTAGCTCCTCATTTTTGGAAATTTGAATTGGGGCAAAGGGGCATGAGGGGAGTGGGTCTGGGTTGTGCCCGAGTGAGGTGGAGCAAGCTACGTGTAGGGAAGATAACTACTGGTACCGGACTGATGGGACTGTGCCGGGTACCTGCTGAGTAGGTCAAGCCTTCGGCTCGTCTGCGTAGGCTGTGGATCAAGCAAAAGCAGTTTCGGAGTGATAAGAGAAGAAGAGGAAGGACCGGGGGTGGCCGTGCTATAACACACAAAAGAAAGGGGTTTCTTGGGGACCATCAACATCATTGGCAGACGTTCGAAAATAACCACACGGACATACTCACGGGGACTTGCGAGAAACCCTCAACAACATAAGTGGAGGAGAGCGGAAAAAGGTCTTGCAAGAGGAACAACCCTTAAAGACAGAGCGAAGGGGGATCTTGCCGGGGATACGAGCGTGGACAGAAGGAAGGGATGGGGAAGGAAACCAAACAAATCGAGTAAGAATATGGACCCAGGGTTAGGCACATACTACGAGCACAACCGACACGTCAGTATTTTTTTGAGACCAAGTGGAAACAAACGCCCGGCTACATGAGGGGTAAAAAGGTCAAAAGAAAAGAAAAAAAGCATCGTTTTACTCAGCAAATGTACAGCGAAAAACGGCAAGCTGCAAGCTGTAACGGGGGGGATAGGGTTGTGAATGTCCCAGTGCAAAGCAATCAAATAAAAAGAGAAGAGAAGCGACACGCGGAAAAGGGGCTGAACTTAGGGGGAGGACTGAGGCGGTTTGTAGGTGAAGAAACATTGTTTCCAGCATCACGGCAACAAAGTCGTGAGATTTTTGACGTGTAAAAAAAAAAAGAAAACCCATCAAAGGAACGAGGATGCAATGGGGAAAGTGTCTCATTCTTGGCGGCAGGCCAGAGACAACCGTCGAAGGAAAAACAGCGGCCGCTGCTTTTCCTACACGTTAAGGGGAGTTTCCGCAGAAGGGCGGAGAAAAAGAAGGGGACTGAATCTCTGTCAAACAAGCGTCATAATCAATCTGGACACGGATTCAGAAGGGGGGGGGAAAGGAAGGGATTGTAAACGATGTAAAATGTCCTTGTGTCAAGGCGAAGCTGACGTTAGCGGATGCGAATATCCTTGAAAATGTGGTAGAAGGAGGGGTGAGCCTGCACAGAAAGACAATCTCACAGAAGGCAGGGGGGAAAAGTGTTGACTCCCGAACGTTCGATCCTCGGAGCAAGTGTGTAGAACCGAAAAATGATGAAAAGAGAGAACAGGTTCATCGCCGCGGGCAACTCCGGTAGTGACGCGCCCTTGTCCGAATCCGGATGGGGAACCACAGAAACCAGCAATCGCCCCAAAAAGAGGAAAAGGCTATTTAACTTACCTGAAAATGTCTCTTCATACTAGATAGGGGTGGACGGGGTAAAAGTTGGGGGGGGGAGCTGGTTGTCTGCGAGGCAGGCAAAACTGCCAAAACTACTGTCCAGGAAGAGGTTGCATCGTACCTCTCACAAACGGAGGAGAAGAAGAGAGACAGAAAACCGAGGAGGGGGGGAAATGCGTGGACCAGGGATGGCCTTGTAGGGCCTGGGACATCTTAAAAAAGCCTCAAAGCAAAAAAAGCAGAGGGAGAGAAAAATGGCCTGGCGTAAGAGATAGCGCCCGGATGGTGCCGGGGAGCGGGAGGAACATTAAAAGAGGCCCCGGACGGCGAGGACTAAGGGTGAATTAAAGAAAAAGGATAGAAATTGTGAAACTTGCTCAGGCAGAGCAAAGCGTCGGGAAACGGGAAGGCAAAAAAAACAGTTATTGGCACAAAACGCCTTAAAAAGGTGGCACGGAGGGAAGAGTCCACCGGGGAGAAAAAATGGGTCAGATTCGGAATCTCACTGAATCGAACCGCGTAAGGAAGCTGTGACACCAAGGCTCCTCGGTGGGGGCGGTGCGTAAAAAAGACCTCAGGGATAGAGGGATAAATATGGGAATACCAGTCTGGTAGGTAAAAAAAAGGAAAAGAACAGGATTACCGCATCCACCTGTTCTACAGACGAAAATAACTGGTGAACGGAGCGATCATACAGAGAAGGAGGGCTTCTCGGGGACCTGCCAAATAATTAAGGAAGATTTTGGGGGTCAACATGGAAAAGTAGTTCTGTTGCGTGGTTCAAAATAGGCGGGCGTACACGGGGGGTGGGGGGTGGCACAGGAATTGCGATGAGGGGAAAAAAATGGGTCGGAAACTAAAAACAGTGGCGAAAAAAACCTTCCATGTAGCTCTAGCACGAAAGTGTCAATACCGGGGAGAGGGGCGGGATTTAGGTGGGCTGGTATCAGGAGGGGGGGGGGGGAAATGTGACAAAAAAGTCCACACCTAGCTGCAAAGGGGGGGAAGAAAGTGATAGGTGTCTTGAAGCATGATGATAACCACTGATCCGTCCGGGTGTCTTTGGGGTGGGAGTAATAAGGAGTTTAAAGCAAGCAGGATCCGGAGTTTGGAAAGTCCTCAACATACGGTCTACGAGCGGGCCGGAGAGGCTCCCCCTCAACAATGGGGGTCTTTCCTCTAGTGCGTGGGGGGATCGGCCACGCATTTCATGACAGGAACGACAGGATAGGAGGACTAAGGAAGCGGAAATCAATCGAGTGACGGGTTGAGGGGACGTCCTCTTGCAGACTCAAGAGAGTCCAAGAGCATGTTGTTTTAGAGGTCTCACGCAAAGGTGGAGCTATATGGTGGCTACATTGGGGGGGGAGCGTGCCACGATATTGGGGGGAAAACACCCACCACCAGCAACACACCACGCCCCCAGCCCGGCATCAAAGTCTAGCACCCACCCCCCGATCAAGAGCTAGACAAACTGCCCCGCTGGAGAAAGCTACCGTTGAAAGGAAACAAGGGACTGTGTTCGTGATTCGACTAAGCTTACTCTTCACAGCGTTTGGGGCGTTCTTGCTAGGGGAGGGGAAGGGGGTCGAGAGGACTTCTGCCTGACCGCCCCTCCTACGTAAATTCAGGCTTGGAGGATCTAAACGCCCACGAAAACAAATATCACCATGCAGCATGGTGACTGAAAAGAAAGAGCAGGCTACTAGGGTATAGGCTGGGACAAGTACTAAGTGGAGGGTATAAAAAAATAAGCGCTGCAACTGTCCGGACACAAAATGTCCTCATAAAAAAAACATCGAAAAAGTTTCAAGAGGGGGGGAGTACAGATGGAAGGAAGGGAGAGACGCTCAAGACAAAATAAACCTGGAATTGGGGGTCTAAAAAAAGTCTATCGGGGGTTGTCAGTACAAAAATTCAAAAACCGTAAAACCTGGAGGGTCCAACAAACCTCAAGGGGGGAAAAAACAAAAAAAAAAAATGAAATGATGGGGTTGTAGGCCTGTAGCTATAACCAGCATTCAGAAATCGGATCGATATGGTTACTTGTCCGCAAAGGCAAAGGTAAAAACTAAAAATGTCTCGGGGTCGGGTGCAGGCTGTATCAAAAAACCGCCGAACTTCACAAAGTTATCAATATTAAAACGGATGGATGTAGGGCGTCAAAATCGTGCACTGTAGGGAAAGTGTCATGAGAGGAGACTTGAACAAGGGGAAGGGAGCGGTGTTGATTTCAGGAGGGATTAAGTCTAAGAGGGAAGCAAGGACCTCAGGACCGGCGTCTCTGTAGGAGACGTCCCTTATACACTCTTCCTAGGGGCACGCGAACCTGGAAGGGCCTTACGGGGGAAGGAAAAACAAGATTGTGGGGGGGACCTGTCGTAGTTAGGGGAGCTCAAGGGGAAAAGTGAAACCAATATTTTCCCTCCTCTCGGGCAACTAGGCCATGTGAAGAGGTACTTAGGACGGCCTGGGAGCATACGACGGCAAGGGGTGAAATAGACAACGAAGAGACAATTCTCAATGCTCGTGAGCATCACTAGGTGGACGGGGTAGTGGGTGTTAGTGATTTGCAGGGATTATATGACAATGAGGGGGCGGGGTAGCGTGCCGCGACTGTCACTGACTTAGGGTCAGAAAGCATCAAGAAATACAACAATCCCTAAACATGGGGGGACAGCAAGGAAAAGAAACGGGCCTGAAGATTGTGGTCTCGGTAATACCCTGTGACTACAAAGAGAAGGGGGGGCAAAAACGGGTGAATAGAATGGCGATTAAGGGAATCGGGGGAAGTTAGGAAGGAGGACTGTGATTGAGCCAATCCGATATTATGAATTCATTAAAAAGAGCGAAGGAATAAAGGGGGGGGTGCCCCGACTATGATATGGGCACAAAAGGATGAGAGAAAAAAAACGACTAGGGGGTGAGGGAATTACAGAGGGCGCAACCTAACCCTATAGTGTAAGTACTGACAATTAACGGGGGCAGGCCCACAGTGGAAATCGACACCAACATGAACCGAGTGAAATAAAAAGAGATGCAAGCTCAGCCGGAAAATCAAGCAGAGGGGGGAAGAAATCCAAGAGCTGACCAGTACAGCTTGATTTTCTTTTGTGGGGAAAGGGGAAAGGCCCCCCGTGTAACTTGCGGGAGGACGGATTCAGCAACTGCGGGTGGGGACTAGAAAACTGGGGGGGGAGAGGTGGTACAGCCGCCGATGGAGAAAAATCTTGTCAGGGTTTCCACATTCTTGGACGAGGTAACCGGACTCGGTTTTTTAAAATTTAAGAGGAAGGGGGAAGAGGGGGCGCCTCATCCTGAAACAAACAATAAACGCGAAGTGGGCCGGCAAACATAGGAAAAAGTAACAAGAATGTCAACTGAAGCTTGGGCACACAAATAAAAAGAGAGCGGATAACATGAGTATCGGAGACAAGAAGTTGGATGGGCTTTTGACCAGGGAAAAACAGAAGACTCACAAAAGGACGCTGGACAACGACAAGCTTCGTCTGAATTTTTCTTCACCCCAAAGAAAGGCGGAGGACAAGTGACAGGTAGGGTCGTCACAGTGGCCAAAAACAGACAAGCAAAAGAAAGGGGAAAACTGGACATCGTAATGCCGCAAATCCAAGTATGGTCGGAAAAAAAGGTTCCTATTTTCTTTTCTTCGGTAGGGTTGCGGCAGGGAGGGCGGGGATATGTGTCAAAAATTCATGGGAGAAAACGGGGAAGGGCAGAATACCACGCTGATTGTCGGGGAGGAAAGGCGTGTCGTTCAGTCAACTCTCTCCTATGCACGGTAGTGTTGATAAGAATCCGAGTTTTTTCGCGCGGAAAATCTGGGAAAGAAGGGGAGTGCCAAAAGGGCTCTGGAGAAAATGCTCAAAAACAGAGATCGAATCAATTCAGCCTCCACTAACGTGTCGGGAGGCGGGGAGATGAATGCCCTCTAGAGAAAAGAAAAAAAGTCGCGGAGGAAAAGTTAGGACAGCTACTACACATCACCTTCTATGGGGGCGAACAAAGGACTTAGACATTGCTTTCTCTGGCGTGGGTGAAAGGTTCCCCCATAGAGACCGGGAGGGGGCAGAAAGCAATGAGCACAAAAGTAATAAGGCCTAGGTCCAAAATATGACACGAGAACTATTATACAGGGGAACCGGACAAGGAGAATGATCTGGTCTGCTGTTTACTGGGATATTTTTACAAAAGGACGGAGGAGGATGACCCGGACTCGGGGGGGAGACAGTAGGGCACGGTTTCGGGCGGATTCAATCTCCAAGCTCCGTGAGTGGTGTACACTGCCAGGGAAGAACAATTGGGACGTGAAAACCTTGGGAGAAAACAAGGGGACACTGAAACAAGGGGCGAGCGTGTCAGGGGTTTCGTTGGAAGACAGAGAGCCGCCCTCGAAGCAGGACGGGATCAATCTAAAGTCGAACTCCTCAAACCGAACTCCTAAACCCATTCTCAAACGGGACGGAAATACGGGCAAAGATGAGTCCCGGGGGTAGTCTGACTAAATCGGGGACCGTCCTAGAGCACAAAGAGAAAGCCGGGAAACATGGAGAGGGGGGACATACGTGGTCAGATTTATCACAAGACGGGGATAGGATGTGCGGCTCAGGGGAGGCAAGGTGCGCGATGCCTTCAAAGAGACGAATCAAGAGTGACGCGTCGAGCTCATCGAATCAAAAAGGGGCAAAGAGGGAAAGGGGGATAAAAGGGGGGGAAAGGGGTGTGGAACGTAGCAACGGCTTAAAAAGGGGTTTTCAACAAAATGTTAAGAGGTAGGAACTGGGGGAGAGCGCCGCAGTTTTGTACACTTTAATTGGTGGGGGGAGGTATGTGAAAATGACAGTAACATGGCTTCTTGGGGTTCGAGAGCCAGGGGGGGTTATGGGGGGGACAATACAGAGGTCGATCCTCAGCATGAGATGGGATAGGGGATTGTCTTCTTAGGATTGAATGTCTAAAGATCTACAGGAGAGGCGGGGGACGGCCCAAAGAATTGCTCCCGTAAACGCCCGCCCAACACGAAGCGCGTTGCTAACCTCTAGAAACAAAGGTCTCTTTATAGGACGCTAAGGACACTTAGTAGGAAGAATCGGGGAGGAAATCCCGAAGACTGATGCCAAAACGGCCCTAAATTATGCAAGAACCAGAAGAAAGAGAGTGAAGACCAAATTCTCTAAGGCACATACAACAACAGGGAAGCCCCACGTCTAATTGGAGTGGTTAATTATCTGGGTTAGGCAGTTATGAAGTAGTACGGGGGGGGGGGAGAAAAAAGGAACAACTCGCAAACAAGTAGGAAAAAGGAACAAGGGTTGGGAGGGAACCTGTCCTCAGGAACAAAAAGCAAAGCCAGAACTATCTTTGTTACTGGCCAAATACGACCTGACTTGTGACACAGTGCCAAAAGATAGAAACCTGGAAAAGGAAGAGGTTACTAGGCAGCCACTCAGAAGATTAAAGACCGAAGAGGAAACAACTTGTCATGACCATTTTTACTGTGCTAAACTTCAGGAAAGTCTGCCAAGACGAAGAGAGTTGAGAGAAAAAAATGGCGGTCCCGCAAAAGGTTACGACACTAGGGGCGAGTTGGTACTCGCGAATACCGCTGAAGTGAGAAGAAGGGGGGTGGGGGGAATGCGGCCGCCCACATTTTCACGGGAAAAAAAAGGGGAAATGGGGCCAAAAAAAAGTCAGAAATTGTTTTTACTAGAAAGAGTCCAACGGAAGAAAAGGAAATAAACGTACATCAAATGCTGGACACAAAAGGCAAGATTCTCAGTAAGGGCTGGCGCCGAAGAAATTTCTTTATTGCAAGAGCGGGAAACTAGAGCAGAGGAATCCTAACTTAATGGTAGTAAAAGGGAAAGAAACGGGGCAGGATGCAGGTCCAAAGCGAGGAAAAAAAAAGTAATCAGGTTTCACTTAAAAGATCAGTCACGGATGGGGGGTACTGGGGTTGTAACAAGGAAGGACTTGATTCTTCCTTCAACAAAAAAAGGCAGTTGCGAAAGGACTAGATAATATCCCATTTGGGAGAAAGGACGGGCAACGCCCGACCAGAGTGATCTCAATACAGGGCGATTAAAATGGGGAGGAACCGCCGAGGAAGCCTGCCGGCAAGGGAAAAAATACAAAAAGACTTTGCCCATCTTTGAAGCAGACGGTATGGGGGACTAGGGGAAAAAAAGCATGGGGGGGATACCCGATCACAAGTGCGTTATTGAGAATTCAATTGCGATTCCATATTATCAGTTAAGGGAGGTGGGGGTAGCAAAAATTGGAAATACGCGACACAAATATCTACTGGTCCACGAATTAAACATTTTTGCAATCTGGAAGAAAAAGAGAAAAAACACCACGGAGGAGAAAGGAGAACCAGAATTGCAAAAAGAAATTGACGTGATGGACCAGCGTAATAGATGATTTGCGTGAGTTAACCTATCCCCAAAGGAGTAAGGAAAACATAGCGATAGAGAGATCGCTCAGGGGGAAGGGCAAAGAAGCGTACCGGAGGGGAGGAGGCAAAATTCGGCACAATGTCCACTACTATTGTCATTAAATATGGAGAAGTGCTTGTCGGCATTAGAGGAAGGGCTAACGGGGGAAAAGGGAAGTGGCCGGCGGGAACATGCCCTGGCGTTTGAATGACAAAAATTTGGGGACTAAAATCGAAACAATGCTTCAAACCTTCTAATCTCCTTGAAGAACGAAAAAAGACGTTGAACAAGTCGGTAACAAAGCAGTATGAAAAAGAGAGTGGATAAAGATGTTGTTACTATCGATTTAAACAGGGGGAAAAAAGTGTGAGGGCCGCAGTCCAGCCGGTTAAAAGACTACCACTCAAGGGGGCGTCAGCTGCAGAGGGGTTGAGCAGGCTGCAAGAAAGTGGCGTTTCCAGCCAAGGTGAAGGGTGTCCAGCATGGGGGCCCGATGTACGTAGGGCGGGGGGGGACGACTTTCGAATTTGGTTGAAATTAATGGCGGAAAAATGGGGATTCAAACACGAGAGGCCGCAAAATCGCTAAAGAAAGTTGTCATCCATGAGACGTGTCAGGAGGGTGTTCGGGGATATTGGAATTAAAGAATTGCCAGTGACCACACTAGACAGTTACCAGGGGGCAATTGAGATGGGGGGGAGATTTAACCAGATGCCCTTAGGGATTGGATCAGAAGTGGAGAGGTGTCACTTCAGCAGGGCGGGGAGTGGAGGGGGGAAAACAATCCTGGGGTCAAGATCGGTTTATTATGTCATGGGGTGAAAGGTTCTGATATTTTTGGGGTTAGAAATTCAGTGATTGGGTATAGGAATTAGGCACAGTTAGTGGAGGGGACAGAAGCATTAGGGGGAGGGGCCGGGGGGGATTGAACTTCCTCTTGCAAGAGACGGATTCTTCTTGGGGGGTTTTGGGAATTCAAAGGGGGGGGGGGGGGAGTGTTATATGGGGGGGGGGGGGTATTTCGACGGATGCCAACAGAATGAAAGCCCGAACATTTCGGGTGATAGGAGACACGGGGTCCGCGCGTAGGGGAGCGATCAGGGGAAGCCAGCAATGAGGGGATGGGGCGCAACCATCCGACTACATTTCTGATATTCTTTAGAAGAAAGCAGAAGAACAAACCGGCCCCAAATAACCCATCAACAGAGGGGATGAGAGAAGGAGATGGCGACATGAAAGAATAAGGAAAAGAAGTAACTGGGAAGATCTTCCTCCTGCCCAAAAAAGGAATGGAAAAATGTCGGAGAGAGTCATTCCGAGGAAATCATGAAAGGTTAAAATTTGAACACCAACATGAAGCGTTTGTTTCCGACCCCTCCAAACCATTGGTAGACAAGAAAAAAGAAAGATAGGGGAATTGTAGAAATGACTGATCTAGAGCCTAAGCGGGGGGATGGTGGGGGTGTCAGTATCCTTTCCTCATGACCAAACTGGGGGGTAAGTCGAATCCGCTCAGGAGAGTGTAAAAGAAGGGCAAGAGAAAAAGGGAAGCACGGGTTCTTTGCGTACTGAGATATGTAAAAGGGGGGGGGGGGAAGGAGGGGAACGGAAAACTTCGACTGGGACTAGGGACTTTATCTTTTTTATTAGGAAGGAGGAGGGAGAAAATAGGGTACAGTGCACGAGACTCGGGGGGGTGGGGGGGGGGGGGGGGGGGGGTGGTTGGGGGGGGGGAGGGGGGGGGGGGGGGGGGGGGGGGGGGGGGGGGGGGGGGGGGGAGGGGGGGGGGGGGGGGGGGGGGGGGGGGGGGGGGGGGGGGGGGGGGGGGGGGGGGGGGGGGGGGGGGGGGGGGGAGGAAGACGCCTACGCACTTGGGGACGTCTACCTTTACATGCTCGACTTGTCTCGCGTTGGAATGAAGTTCCTTGGGACAGGGGGGAAGGGAACCAAGAAAGGACTTGGCAAAACTCCTGAAAAGAAGAAAGTGCCTACGGGGAGGAAAAAAGGCAGGGAGCATCAACCAGGTATTGCACTCCCACCTCGAAAGAGCAGTCTCATAAAAACAGGCAGCATTGTACTCGGGGGGGGTGCAGAATGGAGGACTAGAAGGGGAGGTGGGAGCGTTCAAGCTGACCTTAGGCTATTTCTTCAAGACTTTGCAAAAAGAAAAAGAAAACGAAAAAGCGCCTCCTTATGTTTACATTACATCGGGTAGTATGGGGGTAGGGAGCGGAAAGACCGGACCATTGTGCAAGCGAAAGATGTTCAGAAAAGACGGAAAGAAAGGGAGGTGCGATTGGAGTCAAGCGATTAGGATTCAGGGGAGATCAGATATCCCTTTGTTTGCCGAAAAGGGGAAGAAAGGGTACGCACGATTAGAAAAAATAGGGGGGGAGGAAGAAAAAGGGGGGGAAGAACGAACAGAAGTGGGTTACTTGCCTAAATGAACACGGGACAAAAGGGGTTGAAGGCAAACATACCACTCGCACTAAACGGAGACAGAACAATCTTGGGTATTGCTCATCAGGGACTGTCCGGGGATGCGTGGCTTGCCTTGGAGCTTACAGTATAAAACTTGGGGGAAGAAAAAGGAGGGCTTGGGACCTTGAACAATTTTCTGTTTTACAGGGGGGAACACGGAAGGGTCGAAGGTCAAAAAATCAGGGGGGAGAAGAGGAACGGAAAGTTGTTCCAAAGATGGTTCCAAGAAGGATTGAATCGTAAGT
>Ga0179593_1680428_pt1 | contig 25694 bp, 39 predicted proteins | sample CZODoug2_1_08_16_FD_185931 | JGI IMG/M metagenome (GOLD analysis project Ga0179593, IMG submission 185931) | Vadose zone soil fungal communities from Angelo Coast Range Reserve, California, USA - CZODoug2_1_08_16fungal (PacBio error correction) | ecosystem: Environmental > Terrestrial > Soil >...
CTTAGAGAGGAGGTAGGGTCCGGCTTGAGGGAAAGTGAGGCCCAAGGTCCCCCTCAACACGAGCGTTCTCTACATAGCGAATGCGCCGGCGGAGGCTAAAACTGGCGCAAGAAAAAACAAAAAAATCTCCCCAAAAAGAAAGAAACGTGTGAAAACCCTAATTTCCTCTTAACCTTGCTTATAACTTCGCAACGTAGTTATTCTAGAAAAAGCGAGGGTGTGGGCCGGGATGAATCGAGTAAGTACCTCTATCAGCAGATGCCTTCTTTTCAGGCTTCCACTTAAAAAACTGAACCTCGGCGATCTGCAAGAAGAATGATCGGAAAATTGATGCGTAGGAGTGAGGAGGAATAGTGGTAAGTAGTCATAGCTCGGCCATTCTTGTCGAGCATTCGCCATCGGACTTGGGGATCGACTGCAGCTTCTCGGTGAGAGTGGATTCTCGGGCGTAGGGATGAAGCCCTGCGTCATCAGTTCATCTGGGAAAGAGGGCGGACGCGCTGTAGGAGATTAGGGGACCGGGACGCTGTGGCTGCGCTTGCTTGGGGCGGGACCCTTCTTGAATGCGGCGGAAAAAGAAGGTCAGCGCGGTCGGGAAGGGGCGAAAACGTATAAATGGAGGGAGTCCTCAGGAGTTGGGAGCTTTCTGTGAAGGCTATGGCCGGAGGAAAAGAGAAACCGAAAAAAGCCCGCCGGACCGCGAGGTGAAAGAATCGTGGTGGGGGAAGAAGGACTGGGAAAGGAAGTCTTCCAAAGTCCTTGAGAAGGACAATCGGCGCGGGACCGCCGTTTAGGGGTATGGGAACGGGCCCCTCGCTAAACCACCGAGGGAAAAGGTTTTTGGGGGAAGGGATTTAATGCCGGGGAGGAAAGGGACCATCCTTCGAGCGAGGGGACAGCGACGCTCCTCAGATGAGGGGTCAAGGGATGGGCTGGGAAAAAGAAAGATCGATAAGAGAGTATGAGGAAAAAGAGAAACGCCGCATGGTACAAAAAGGCGACTAAAAAAGAGGATAACGGAGTAAGTATTGAGGTTCGCGGTGGTTTAAAAGTAAGATGCCTTCCAAGGGAGAAAGAAGAAGACGGAAAACCCTAGAAGCGCACAACAGTCCAGTCGAAGCTCTCGGAAAGAAGAGAAGTCGAAACCAAGGGACCCGGGAACGGTCCTCAAGAAATGAACCCACTCACGTAAACGGCGAACAGCCGAACAAAACAGAAGCCGTTGATTAGCTAGGGGGACGAGAGGAAGTCTTGTGCTAATGAGATCCCCGGCGTACCTTTAAGTTTGATCGAGAAAAGGAACCTCTGGACACAAGGGAAGTGGACGAAGGACTGCTCGACAAGATCCTGAAGGGTCAAACAGAAAGAAGCTGAACCTACCATCAGGACCCGTTCTCTTTTTGGAACGCCCCCTCAAAAAACAGAAAATTTCGAAAAGAACGCGAAAAAGTGGAAGAAAATCCGAAGGGGGGGGGTCTTTCAAAACAGACACTCGAAAGCCTTCATAAAAACCTATTTCTCCACAAAAGAATGCCAGGGAAAAATGGGCACGGGTCTTTTCCGACGGAGAAAAAGAGGAACTGGAAAAAAGGAAACCATAGGGGAGTTCGCAACGAAAGAAAAAGAAGAGGAGAGATGGTCACTCCTAAGACAGCATAGCAAAACAATTGATCCCCGTTAAGATGGAATCAGAACAGAACCCGTGCACCTTACTGTAGAAAAATTCGGGAATGTTTAATGTGAAGGACTAAGGATACGTGCTCTAGCGCGTGGAGTCAGGGAAAGGGAATACAACCCTACGGAAACGGAACCTTTATAACGGGAAAGGGGGGGTCAGGGGGCAAGCAAAGAGGCGTTCTATTGTGCAGACGGGTCGGAAATCGAGAAAAGCATAAAAACTAGAGACTGCGAGATAACAAGGAGAGACGAAATTCAAGAAAAGGTTTGTCAAAAAGGTAAAAGGATAAAAAACAGGGACATTCTGATTATGGGGAAAAGCCATATATCGACCGGGGGTGTAGGGAAGATGACAAAAAAAAAAGAAAAAAAAGGGAATGTGCAGGTCCCAAGGGTTCGGAGGAAAGATTAAAGTGGTACGAGGGGTCAGACTCCAAAAAGCGGTAAAGACATGGTGTAGGAAGGGACCCCGATAACGACCCGAGTTGACCGTGACCAGCCGGAGGTCTAAGTCGACGGTAAAGAAGCATATAAGCGAGAAACATGAAAGGAAGACTCCGAAAAGCGCAGCTACGAAGGGGAGTGAAAAAAAAAATGATCAAGTATAGATAGCGAATCGATCTTGATCGAGGGGGGAATTTTCCCATTCCCATTAAGGACGAAAAAAGGAGGGAGAAAAAAAGTCAGAAAACGCGTCTAAGACTGTGACGAAAGCAGTGAACATCGAAAAAGGTGGTTTTAGCGAGGAAGAACCCGTTTCCCCTACCGAGGGGAAAACTCCCTCAACGCTGAAGGAAAAAAAGGCTTTGGAAGCGCAGGTCCCCAAATCTCCAGCAAACGGGTGAAGAAACGACGGGCTTGCTTTTTGCGTGGCCAGCAGAGTAAAAAAGGGTGACAAACTCGAAAGGGAGAACTCCCAATTAAAAGTAAAGGAAGCGGAGATAAAAGTTCGAGTAAAACGCAGGTGCATTCCAAACAATCTTGCATCCAAGGCACAGCGAGCGCATCCGGGAACGAATAAGGCAGCCAAAAAACGACCGAGCAAAAAAATCAATATCGAAGCAAGTTCATTGTTCGCGGACGCCCAGGAAAAGCGATCAAAAAGGAAAGATGGAAGCTAAACCAAAAACTAGGGAAGTGGCAGAATTACATTGTCGCGAGAGGGAACGACTACTGGAAGTCTGGGCAGGATTGTGGGAGCAGGAGACTCGCCGGACTTGTAGGTGGGAAAGGGGGGAGAAAGATATAAGAAAAGGAAGATAGAAAGAAAGAAAATAACCGCGGAAAGCTTCTTAATATAGGAAGAAAAAAAAGATCAGTGGAACGGGTAGAATCAGGCCAAAGACAAGCGTTCATCCGAAAAAGCTGGCTGGAGCAGTCAGTAACGGGGGACCTATTGCGCGAAAAAGGGAGTATTACCAGAATAGAAAAAGCTTTAGGGAAGGGGGCTTGAAAAAATTTCTAGCACTTGAAACCATGTCGCTAATTGCGGGGAGGGGGACTATCCGGGAAAAGACTGCTCGAGACGGTCGCTCTAAGATATAAAAGGAAACTCAAACAACAACAACTTATAAATGAGAGAGAGAATACGGAAATCAGGGCCATCGAGCCCTGTAGAGGCATTGGTTAATAGATAAAACTGCTAGAACATCATTCATCTTCCTGCTAAGAACACACGAACGAAGAACTCGGGAACGTGTAGACCCTGCAAGTGCACTTCTCAAGTCGTAGTTAAAGAGAAGAAAAGCAGGCCTTGGTTGAGGGAAAGAAAGCAAATGTACCGCATCTTTCAGCAAATCTTATTGAGAAAGGGCGATCTGGCAGAGGGGGGGATAAAAGTCGTTCGCGTAGAAGAAGGGCCCGGAATGTGCGAGCCTCGTAGGTCAAAGAGAGCAGAAGGGGGCGACGCATCGAAAAGAGGATTGGAGGATTCGAATTATCTGGTCGGCGCTCTTCTTGAAGGGCCGGGTCGCTTCTTGGGCTCGGCGTGGAGAGGGAGGCAGTATAATGGGTCTAGAAATTGAAATTCGTCGAGGCGGCCAAACCAATGCAAGATGGCGCCGTACGAAAGTTAGGTGGAGGTCCAGAAAGGGGATTGTCAAGGGAGAGGGCTAGGTGGAAAACCGACACAAAGTTTCAATAGCAAGGTGGTGAACCCTGGGGCACGACCTACTCTTCAAAAAAGTAACATCGCGCTGAGGGAGAGACGCGGTTAGTTGGAAAACCCTCTAAGAAAAAAAAAGGAGGAGAAGAAAAATTAGCGAAGCATCTGGGCAAGAAGACGCTCGCTTGGCCCAGGAATGAGTTTGGGAAAGGGGGAAGAAGAAAAAGGGAGTCGTCGGGAATTTGGAGGGGTACCATATCCGACCGGCGCAAGGGCGAGTGGGTTTCTTGAACGATTATAAAAAACAGAAAAGAAAGGCGCGTAAACAGCGTTGGGTGGGACAGAAAGGGAATTCGGGTAGAAAAGCTACACAAACGCAGGTACACGGAAGGGATCACGTACCACTTTAAGGATACGACAGGAGGGGAAGGCGAGAGGAAGAGAACAACATGAAAAGAGAGACCTTCGAACCTCACGCCGAAGCGTCCTTGTCAATGCCCCTCCCCACTCGACACAGAAGAGGAAGAGTTCGGTGGTATATACAGAGTGGAGGGTTGTATGGGCAGCACCGAAAATCTGACCACACTCCCTTGGAGCGACAAACAGAAAAAGGCGGGTAACGGACCCGGATAACGGGGGACCTCCAAAAATTTCGAAAAAAAAGTAGCAAGCCCAAAAGGAGCAAAAACACACGAGCCAGTGCACTGGTCTTTCGTCTGAAAAAAAATCTTCACGGGAGATTCAGTCAAAAAAAGAGGCTGGAGACAGAGTAAAGAGACCACAAAAGGGAGAAAAGATCTAGAGACAAGGAAAAACTAGCTCATATAGTGGACCTGAAAAAACCCCGTGCACCTTACGGGGGGGCACTGGCATTCGTGGGGGGTATAGAGAGGGGAAGGAGTTGATGAAGGGGGGTCGAAACCCAAGTGATTTCTACCGTTAGAAGTGAAACCATTGCATGGGAATTGGACCTTGGCAGGAGAAAAAGTAACGGAATCTTGGGGAGAGAAGGGAAATGCGGAATACAAGTCAAGAAAAGAAAAGGGACTTAAAGAAAAAGAGGGACTGCTTCTAGGAAAAACAGTACGTCGAGGGTGGCGATTCGCTTAGAGGGGGCTGGGAAAAAAAGTTTCAGGAGGGTCCAAATTCGGAGTCGAAAGGGAACGGGAGTGGTGAATGCCAGGACGGGTGAACACCTCTGGGGGGGGTGAAAAACGAGGGGACGGACGAAAGGAGAAATCTACAGAAAGAGAAAAATCTACCAGTAAGATAGTGGAAACCGTCCAAGTTGTCCTATCGATATTGATCTGAGGCATACCTGAAGAAGAGAAGAAGAGCGAAAAAAAGAGGCCTTATGAATGGGGAAAACAGACAGCTTGAAAAAATGTTGGTTGGTTAGCGGCACAAACAGTCCCATAACCGACAGGGAAACTCCTCACGTAGAGAAAAGAGGGAGAATATTGGCGCAGGGGAGACGCGGAGTCGGGTTAAAACGAACAAAACGGCGGGCTGGGGGGGCCCATACCGCCATAGGGAAAAGAAAAGAGAGAGCAAAAAATAACAGAAAATCAACAGGGGGAGGGACTCAGGCAAAAAAAGGGGCGCTGGTTTTCCTCCTCAGAAATGACGACCGCAAAGCAGCAGACAGAAGGCCAAACAGGAAAGCCGGCAAACAGAGTCCAACGCAGATAACGTCGCACAAAACATATCACACTGATGTCGATCGCGACGAAGGAGAAAAGAAATAGAAAGGAGGAAAACTCGCCAGGAGAGGAAGAGTGCGAACCGCAAGGCGAGTTCGTTTGGAGGGCCGTCCGGACAAAAAGAAGGAGAATGAATGGAAAAAAATCCATAAAGAAACGTAAGCTGAAAGGAATAAGAAGCACTTGAAAACGGCAAAACCATGCGAGCTCTCGAGACGGGAAACTGACTAAGGGAATCGGGATGAAAACAGACTCTAATTGAGCGCTTAAGTTGATCGGCGCCGCAGGAAGGAACTCCAAAGAAATCTCGGGAGAAGAGGGTGAATAAGATCTAGCAGGGAAGAGATAGCCGTGAGAGACACCAACAAAGGGGGAAAGGAGAGGGTCTCAGGGAAGAGGGGAACCTGCTATGAATTCAAGGACCTCCAAGATCAATCAAGAAATGGAGGAAGGGCGTTCAGGGAGAAGGAAAAAGGGCGAAGGAAAATACGAGCAGTGAGGATCTGAAAAGGGAGGGCGGCAGAAAAGGGTCGTAGTGAGAGAGAGGGACGAGCGCGATAGGGGGTAAAAGAATTTAAAGTAAAAAAAAGGGGGGTTCTTGAAAAGAATTCGGCAAAAAAGCGCGGCCTGGGAGCAGATCTAAGAGGATCTTGGAAAGACATCACCGAAGGGGACGTCACTAAGATGACAAAACAAAGGAAGGTGCGACAGTGAAAATACTTGTCAAAGAACTCAGCTTCAAAGAGGACTCTTGAAGAAGACGCCATCGAGATCATGGAAAAAACGCGGGGATGGGCAAAGGGCGGGGCCGGCGGCGGAAAAAAGGACCGGGGGCTGCTGCAAGAAAAAGACTTTAGAAAAAGGGGGAGCGCAGGAAAGCTAGCTTTGAGGGCAAAAAGGGGAAAAGCAAAAATGAAAAAACTCAACCAAAGGTTCAAGCAGGCATCGTGTTACAAGAATTTAAAACCTGCAGCGACCGACAAAAGGAAAGAGACCATCTGGGAAAAGCCGGAAAAATGCAGGAAAACCAAAAACAAAAAATGTAGAATATGGGTTGCAGGGGGGAAAGGAGAACATTCGGAGAAAAAACTCTCTAAAGGGAATTAGGTGATAGAAATATCTGACTCACAAGTAACACGAAACACGCGAACGGCTCAGTAGGAGAGAGGCTAAGAATTCTCCCGTGAAAACCTGGCGCCCAAAGTCATCCGGGAAAAAAATAAAAATAAATTTAAAGCACAGGACGGTCTAGGGATGAACACCTCTCGAAAGGAGAAACATCGAAATTGCGAAAAAATGGGAAAGCGGGAAAATCGCGAGTTCTCGGAGCCAGAAAAACTTACGTTTAGCCGTTGAGAAACGCCCTCGGGACCAAACAGGGAAACTACAGAGAGAAGAGGAGGTGACACTGAGTTTATAAAGAGCGTCAGTACACCCTACAAAATCCAGGCTCTTTGGTAAGGAAACAAAACAAAGAGGAAAGGGAATTCACGGGAAAGAATCGGGACAAACCAAAGGAGCACCAAAGTACCGATCACTCAGAGAAATGAAAAGTGCAAAGCTACATAAGGAGGAAATGACCTCAGAACAAAGGGGTAAAGTTCCACTGAAGGGGATTGTTAAAGAGAGAGAAAAACAACACACACAAAGAGAGAGGAGCTTCCAAACTAATCAGAATGTGGAAGGGAGGGGTTCCTGAGGGAAAAACACTGGCCACAAAAACGTGAAGGGGTTAAAAAAAAGCGCTAAGCATGTCAAAGGATTTATACCCGAAAGGCCGGAAAATGCATGGTGTGAAAGACAAAATCCCAGGGGGTTTCGAGAAGGTCGAAAGAAGGTCAATGGAAATGCGTGAAGAAGAAAAAGACTCCTAGGGAGGGGGGGAAGCCGAAAGGATCTGAAAGTTCAGAGAAAATATCGAAAGAAAGGAGTGAATCGTTTGGAAGCGCTCCGAAAATCAAGAACGAGTGGGGAACGCAGTGTGAGACGGGAAAGGGATGTAAGAAAGCAGTCGTCAGAAAGAGGGTGTAGGAGTTTTTGAGGGAAGAGAAGAGGGAAAGAAGAGCCTCGCACATCGTGTCAAAGTCGGAAACGCTAAGGTGGAAAGAAATAAAAGAACTCTCAAATAAGCATCGCAGACTAGAGAGGGGGTCGGAAAGGAAAAAAAAGGAAACAGAGGAAAAGAATAGAATCGTTCTAATAAAAGAGGATGAATGAAAAGAAAAGAGAAGGATGGCTATGAAGAAAGAAAGCTCCTGGAGAAAAAAAAGGGCTCCTGAAGGAGAAGCCTTAACAAAGAAAAGTTAAAAAAAGGGAACAAAAAGAACTGGCTTTTGGAAGCCTGGCCGGGAAGGATTTCTAGCGGGTAAAAAGCCAAAAAAAAAACTTTTTTGGCGGGGACAGCTACCTAAGAAAATCAAAAAAAAAATGAAGATCAAAGCTCGAAAAGCGCAAAAAGAAGCAAAAGTCAAGCGGAAACAATCAGAACTCCTAAGCGAAAAAATGAAGAACAAGAAAAAAAAAAGCTAAGAAAGAGGGGGATCAAAAAAGCGGAAAAAGCACCAAAAAAACTGAGAAAAAAATACAAGAAGAACTATGAATCAAGAAGGAAGAAGAGAAAAGCTTTGACTAAGCGAAAAATTAAAAAGGGACAATTGAATAAAGGCGTAAGAACCACACGACAAGAAAAATAGCGAGGCAAAAAAAAACAAAGATTGAGCGGAAAGAACAAAGGATGTCGAGAAAGCCAAAAACGAAAGATTAAACTGCGCTCGGAAGAAAGAAATCTGGAAGATCAAGATTCTCAACGTGTCAGGAAAGAAGCACCAAAAAAAGCTAAAAGGGAAAGTCTAGAAAGTGAGTAGCAAAGAGGAAAAGTCGCCAAGAATCAGTTAATGAGAAGTAACCCCTCGAGGAGGGAACGCGATAGCTGAGAAAAAAGAAAGATCTCTAAAGAAAAGTCTGAAAACGGCTGAGAAGGTGGTAGAAAAGAAGATCCCGACCTTGAGAAACCTAAAAGGCACATGCCCTGCAAAGGGAGAAAAGGCCAAAGTGCGCAAAAAAAAAAAGGGTGAGAGAGAGTAATAGGCAAAAAGATGAAAATTCTAAAAAGAAAAGACTTGGGTCGCTGGCCGTGGGAAAGCTAAAAATCTTTGACTTCAGCGGAGAAGGCAATGCGGGGGAAAAATTGGAATAGGGAATCGGATTCAAAGAGGTGGGGAAAAAAAAAGGAAATCAGGAAAAAACTAAGAAAGAAAAGCGAAAAAAATCTTCTGGAAACCAGCTTCAACGGGCGTTAAAAAGAACCGTGAATGAAGAAGAAGAATCTTGTAAGGGGTGCCGGAAAGGGAAAACGCGGCTGCGGAGAAGGGGAGGGGGGCTGCGAGTACACCCCACCCACCAAAAAACAAAAGGGTCCTGTCAGGCGGGCTGGCCCTGCAAACTGACCTTAGGGGAGGCGCCGAGATGAAGGACGAGTGCATTGGGATTAGGGTGTCAAAAAAAATCGTGAAAAATCCCGTCGGGAAAAAAAAAAAAATTTAGAATTAGAAGAACAGACAACCGCAGCGGGAAAAAAGCCGGGCAGACGGAGGAGAGTAGGCATGTTTAATAGGGAAAACTCTAGAAAAAAAGTATGGTCCGTGGGGGACATTCGGATCGGGCAGAGACTTAGCGACGCAGTGTAAAGGAAGGAAATGAGAAACTATATAGGCTAGAACGTCCTAAAAACTAAAAAAGTCAAATTCTCGGGGATCGCGGTAGATGCCTGGCTCAGGACAACTGCGCGCGCCAAGAAAGGGGATTTTGATCAAAATACTCTCCCGGCGAGGTACAAAAACCATCTCAACGGAAGGAAAGAGGGCCTGGGAAAAAGGGAATTCAAGGGACCAACCAGAATCTTTGAGAGAAACCCTATAAGCGAAGAAGGAATCGTGACCAAAGGGGAGGAATTTCGACGGAAAAAGGAAATCCAGGAATTCGAAATTGACCTCAAAGAAGAGGAAAAAACCCAGAAAAAACCCGACTTAGGGCTGAAAAAACCCATTGAGAAAAGGAACTGAAGGTAACGGTCCCGTGGAAAGGAAATTGGACAGGGGAGCCCCGATGGCACATAGAAAAAGAGGGAAGGTTTTGTGGGGGGGGGGGTGGGTGGGGGGGGGTGGGGGGGGGTGGGGGGGTTCTAAGAAGAATTGCACGGTGAAGGAAACTTCACGGGGGAGGAAAATCTGGACTGGACAGCTGGATTAAGAGAAAAACAAAGGGAGAGAGAGAAAGAATGCAAAAAAAACATCTTCTCGAGATTTTTTCAGAAGCCGACAAAGCACGAAAGGAAGAATAGGGGGGAGTTGAAAAGGAGGGGAGTAGGGGTAGAACAAGGATCTAAAGAAGGGGACCGGCAGTGAAAGAAGTTGACATGAAGTCCATAAAACCGAGTGGGGGAGGGGAAGAATCTCTAAAATAAAAAGGGGACTACAGAAAGAAAAACATAGTGTAGGTCCGAGTGAAATGGAAAAAGAGGTCACAGCCGCTGAAGAAGGCAAAAGAAGAAAGCGTGGAAGAGATTAAAAAAGATCCTGTGCTACCCAAGGGGACAGCCGATTAAATTGAGTGAGGGACGTCGAGGGAAAGGGACCGGGGGGTTTTAACGAATTAACCAAGTTTTGGCGCAAAAGGTCGGAAGGAAAGGACGAAAAAAAACTCCTAAGAAGGCGCAGACGACGAGAAAAGGGGGAAAAATGCTATCGAATCGAGAACTAAGAAAAATTTCCAGAAGTATAACTCAGCAGGGAAAGCGAAACGTGAGGAAAGGAAAGATCAGAAGAAGAAGAAGCCAGCGAAAAGAAGGTGACGTCACCATCAAAAACAGAGGCTCAAGGGACTGAAAAAACGAGGAAGGCCAAAAGCCCGAAACAAGTTTGGGAGGGACCTAGCCAGGGAGAAAAACACAAGAGAATGTTCGGAGCGGGGAAACAATGTGTTTAGAGCAAAGGCTCAATCCCTCCAAAAGCCAGGAGAACTGCAACAGCCAGAGAGAATCAAGCAAAGTCAAATAAACGCACTCAAAACAACGAAGAGGAAGTCGACCGGAAACAAGGCAGGGGGATGGAAAGAAGGAAAAAAATCTAGAGAGCTGAGATAATACGAGGATCGAAGGGGATGGTAATTTCGGTAACCAAGGAGTATGAGTCCGCATTTATCCACCAAAGCAAGTACAGGAAGGGAGGACAAGGATTGCGAGGACGCTGGAGAGTCAAGGATCCGCTATCAAAAACAAGACCTCCGGGGGAAATAAGAAGAAAAGCGTGGAAGGGTATCCGACCTAAAAGAAAAAACAAGAAAATCCAAGCGGGGGGAGAGCGTAGGTAGAAGAAGACTTAGACCGGCTAAAAAAGATCCCATACGAAGGAAAAGCAGTGTGAGGCCGAGAATCTGAACGAGATCTGAATATCAGGTGAGGTCTGAGAAAGCCTTATGGAGGGCTCCGGGAGAGGACAGTATAGGCGAGAAGATGAGAATATCAAATCTAAGGATTCCAAAGAGAGTCGAAAGACGGAAATCCTTTCAGAAGGACCAAAAACCAGAAGGAAAAGTGAAGGGAAAAAAGCAGAAAAGGGAGGGGTCAAAAAAAGGTCGTAGGGAAAGCTGCGAGGGGTGCGTGAAGGGGGACAAGGGAAGGAAGATGCCAGCGATGACACGCCGGAGGAGAAACGCCTTAGAGAGCATGAAGTTCTGAAATCAAGCAGAAAAAATAAAAAACTAGTAAAGTCAGTAAGGAAAGAGTGAAAAAAAGATCGTAGGGATTCAGCTGAAGGAAAAATTGAAAATGAATCCAGGAAAGGACTTGGACAGAGAGGCGGGATAGGAAAGATAAAGAAAAAAATTGAACTCGAAAAAGTCTTGGCCCCCTGGAGGAGAAGGCATCAGGAACGTAAGCGATGGAAAAAATGGAAAGGGGAAGGAGAAGGTGGGAAGGGGGTCACACTGTGCGAGAGCGCAACTAAAGAAACTCTAAGGGCATCTGCAGTACCGGGGAAAGAATATCGCAAAAATAAAAAGGGAACGTCAAGGAGAAAGTTAAAGAAAACATACGAGAGTCTTTTCAAAAAAAACATCAAAAAAAAGAACAACCCACAAGCCAGGGAAAGAGAAATGATGAAGAAATGAATTTAAAAAGGAACAGGAGAAAAAGAAGATCCCATGGAGTCTCTGAACTTCGTATGAGACATAGTAAGTTTTACGGAGTTGGAGGGGTGACTAAGAGATTGCAAGCGAAAAAAATCGGAAGGAAAAGAAAAACTCTCAAAAAAAATCCTAAAAAAGAGGGGGGGACCTAAGGGAGAAAAACAACATCACTTTAAGAAGAAAGCCGAACTCCCTCAGAGGGAGGAAGAAAATCGAGGGAATCATCGGCGGTGTATCGTTGATCCTGGAAAAAACATGATCAGGGAAGAAGAGTAGAGGTCTCAGAAAGAGGATTGCAGCTAAAGACTCTAGCAGGCCCTCCACGGGAATTTGGGGAGACGAAAAAAAAGACCAAAAAGAGAAAAGAAAATGTAACCGGAAAAGGGAAAAATAAATACCGTCAGTGTCGGAAAAGAATCTAGAAGAGCCACCTATTCAGGACAAGGGGGGGGAAGAGCAAGATAAGAGCACGGTCTTGAAGAAAAACAAGCGGCAAGAGGAAATTTCCGAAGGAACAGCTGGAAGTCAGGACAAAAGAAGTAGTAAAGGGAGGGAAGACTTTCACCTAGAGAAGGAGTGGAAGGTGAGGGAATGAAAGACCAGGGGGAGAGTGTTCGCAGAGTAGGGGTGGATGGAAGCTGAAGGCGCAATGGAGTTAGGAAAAAATTTCAGTTACAAAGACTGGGGCGGGTCGAAAGAAAGAATTGCGTCGTCATAAGTAAAGAAATTAGGGGAGAAGAAAAAACATTAAGAAGATCCATAAGGAGTAAAAAAAGTAAAATTTACTAAAAGACCCGAGCAGGAGCTGGGGGGAAGGGGAATCCTTACCAAGGGAACTATTACTTTGAATGTTAAGGAGACATTGAATCTGCCGTGGGAAATTTTGGGGGAAAGAGTAGCAATAGCTGGGAAGGAGGGGGAAAGGGTAAGGACTAAGGATAGCAATGCGAGGAGAAAGAAAAGTCTAAGGGAGAGATAGTCGGAAGCCACGGGGAAACAGGAACGATAAAAAAGGGATCTGGAGTAAAAAGGGGCCTGCAAATTAAGTAAAAGAACAGCTAGAATTGCGAAAACGAAAAACCAGAGGAAAGAGGTAGCCAAAAAGAGAGGGCCTTAACAAAACGGGGAAAGCCGTTAAAAAGTACTAAAAAAAGATTTGCTAGAAAGGAAGGACGGAGCTCTGGAAAAAAAGACGCCGGAAACATGCGGGGTAGGGGAAAGAGCGAAAGGGGAAAAAAAAAAAAATGCTTGACCAAAAAAGCGCTAAAAAACAGCACCTCTCAAGAAAAAAAAGCAAGCGTAATCAAAGACCACGCTAAAAAAAAAACGCCGAAACATATCAGAAAGGGGATACAATGACCACTAAAGGGTATCAAGAAAAAATAAGGAAGGCTAGATAGTCTATAGTAATGTAAGATCGAGAAATCCTCGGCTAGATAAAGAGACAGAATACCAATAACATAGTCGTAGAAGCTCAAGGAATGCGGAGGAAGAAAAAAAAGGCTGAGCTCGGGTGAAAAAGGGAAATCCAAACACTCAACAGGAACGAAAAAGAAAAAGCTTGGAAGAGGGACGCATAAAAAATTTCATGGACACGGACTCTCAAAAGGGAGTGGAAGTGGGAACTTCGAAAGTGAAGGGTAAGCAAGAAGAAAAATCCTCCACGTATCAGGGGGGAGATCCCGTATGAAACAAATGCCCGGGCAGTGTGACATAGGCAAAAATCGAAAAAAAAAAACACGAGGCTAGAAAAAAAAAGATTAAAAGGTAGGTCAGAGAGAAGATCCAAAGACACCAAAACGAAAAGAAAACATGGAAAAGTAGAAAACTAAAATCCCCAAACCGTTAAAAGGGGACCGAGGGGGAGGGACAAACGGAGGAAGAGCTGCGAGCTTCTAAAAAAAGGAAAGGGGGGACCTGGAAGACTCCTGAAGTCAGAGAAGTCAGCAAAGTAAATCGGAAGAGAACATGATCTGGAAAATTGCTCGGGTAGGAAGGCATAAAGAAAAAAAAGTCGAAGACTAAAGGGGGCCCAAAAGAAGTCTTGGGGCTGAGAAAAGAAAAGGAACAAAGGAAGGAAAGACACGGGAGAAAGAAAAAGTCGAGACTGCACTTGCGGTTCAGTTCGGGCGTAGGGCAAAAAAGAAAAGCGGAAGGTTAGAGGAAGGGGGGCCGTGAAGGATTGAAAAGGAACACTGCGCAAAGAAAAAAGAAAAGGCGGCAAACCGAGGGAATACCGAGGGGAGATTACAAATTTGTGAAGGGATCTGGGGAAAAAAAAATGAGCTTTAAAGCGGGAGATGTTGAGAAGACAGAAAAAAATGGAGCGAATATTCAAAAGAGGGGGAGATTTAAAGGAAGAAGGAAGAAAGGTCGGCGAAAAAGGGATCTTTTGAAAATCCAAAACCCTAAAAGCGTCACCGAAAAAAAAGATGGAGTGAAAGCTCTAATAAGCTCACGAGGGCGGCGCTGAACACAACTTCGAGTAAGGAAAAGAAGGAGGGGGAGAGGTGTAAGGGGGAAAAAAAAGATGGCCTGAAGGGTAGCGAAAGGCAATTTCAAAAAGACGTACGAAAAAAAGACTCCGGAAAAAGATGTGAAGAAAAGAAATTCTGAACAAAAAAGGGGAAAGAGGACGAAACAGGACCAAAGACATCGAGGAAATGCACGTAAATGGGAAGGGGAAGTCACAGGGGCACAGGGGGAAGGAATGGAAAAGGAAAAAAAGCTTGATGGCTATGGGGGGGGTTTTAGAGCAGGCAGTTAAAAAAGGGGAAGAACACAAAAAAGGGGAGGAGGGAGATGAACCGCTAAAGAAGAGTGTAGAACCCAGTCAAGAAACTGTAAAAATTGCGGAACCGAAGGAGGGTTGAAATTCAGTGAAAGAGGAGACTAGCAGAATACACCAAACAAGGAAAAGTACATGAAAAAGGGCTTACCTCTAAAGCTATAAGGAATGAAGGTAACGGAAATAGGAAAAGTGGAGAAGAGCAAAAAACAACGGAGGGAGAATTCCCAAAGAAGAAAAGAGATAAGGCAAAAATGTCTCAAAACTTTAGTAAGGGTACGTGAAAGGGGGTGAAGAAGAAAGACGGGAGAAAAAACTGAGTGGCCATCCTCAAAAGTTTGGAGGGGCGGGGCACCAACCCAGCAGTACTTAGTATTGTGAAGCAGGGGGCGGATAAGAAATTGAGTGTGGGCAGAAACGTAGACGAAAAAAAGTCGTACCAGAGGTCACAAGAGGAAGACTCAACAGGAGTAAGGTAAGACTGATAAAAGAAATTTAAAGAAGAGCACAGAAGCCGGAGCAATTTCGGAAGGGGTCAGTCCAGGGCGAGTAGGTTCAGAATCGGGGAAGCAAAAGGGATCGAGAGGGGGGGAAAAAGGTGGACCGAGGACGAGAACCAGATGGGAAACCTGTTGGGGAAAGAAGAGTTTTAGAGGAGGAAAAACTGAAACAAACGATAACAAAGGAAAGATACTGACGGGGAGTGTGTAAGCGAAGGAGATGGGGGAAGGAGCTATCAGACATTTACCATAAGACAACATCATAAGAAAAAAGGACGCGGAGAAAAAACACTGGAAAAGAGCCGTCTGGTTGGAAGTGTGTAAAACCCGGGAAAAGAAAAACGTAGGACGATGAAGTATTTCTCGACTTCTAAAGAAAAGCCGGGAAAAAAGAAAGTTGAGGTGGGAAAGAAACACATGCGACACAAAAAGCTAAAAAAAAAAGGCAAGCCAGGAAAGAGAGTCCCAACAGATGGACCGTAGAACAAAACCTGAGGAAAGCCAGGCAAAAAAGGGCAAAAGAAGGCTAAACCGGAGAAGGTCATAGAAACCGAAGAAAGAAAGCCAAAAAAGCGACAAAAAGGACATCAACTGAGAACGATCAAAATTAAGGAATTAAAGGGAAACTCAGTAAAGCGGGAGAGGAAACGCAGGACGACATACTAAAAACAAAGATTTCGACTTCATGGAGTCAAAAATAGTGATCCAAAAAGGAAGCGAAACCGCCAGTGGAAAAAGAAAAAATGAAAGATCTGAAGTCAGGAACACCCCAAAGAGAAAATAACGAAAAACTAACAGAATAAAGCCGAAAAGTCGCGGAAAAGGATCCTGAAATGAAGGCCCTGAGAATAAAAGAGGGGCGCCGAGGAGACACCCGTGGGGAGAGCAGGGGGGGACGAACCCCTAAAAAAGAGAAAAAGAGATTCAAGATCGAACCAACGACGAGGGAGGAAAATTGGAAGAGACCAAAGATACTGAAAAGGGTATACAATTCACGGGTGACCCGGCGTTCTGAAGGAAAGAGCAAAGAAATCACCAAACAAAGGGAAAAACCCTGAGCGGGAAGAGGTCGAAAGGGTCTGGGAGGAAGGGACGCAAGGGGAGATACCGCTGTCAACGACTTGGCTAAAAATAGGGAACCTGAATAAAGGTCTGTGTGGAGAGAACCGAGTTTCAGGGAAAAGGTCGGAAAGAATAAATTAAGTGGGACAACGGAGAGTCCAGCTACGGGAGAGAAGGGGGAAAAAAGAGCCAGAGGATCTTAAAGGATCGACGGGCCGACGGAACGGAGGTGCCGAGTACAAGGAAAAAGAAAGTGAAGAAAGGGGGGAAAAGAAGGCGGTACAAACTCTGAAAAAGGCTGCAGGTCTTGAGAGCTCTACACTCAGTGTCAAAACTGCAAGAAGAAGGAATGGCTGGGGGGGCTCAGTGGAAAAGGAGAGGGCTAGAGAAACCCTCCGGCAGCGCGAGGGGGGGTTGAAAAAAAAAGGAACTTTCAGTACGAAAAAGTTGAATAGGAGAGGGAGGAGTGGTTGAGACCTGGGGGACAGGTCGAAAGAAAAAGGTCGGTTAGATCGTAAGAGCAAATAAAAAATCGGAAAAAAGAGGGTGGAAGGAATGGGAATCGATAGGAAACTCAAGAAAATGTCTGTGCGAGGATCAACGGAGAGGATGGAGGGGGATGCGGGTAAAGAGGGTAGAAGAGGAAGAAAAAAAAAGTAGGGAGAGGAAAAAACATTGAAAAGTACAAGACCCGCAGTGGTCAGAATCTCCCAGCGAAAAAAAGAAAAAAAACCTGGGGGGGGAAAGGGGTAGAGGTCCGTCAAGGGAGGGAGGAGACCACTGGGCGTAAGGGGGAAACTTCCACTCGGGAACGGAAATAAAAAGTTCAGGAGAGGGGGGAAAGAAAGCAGGGGCCAATGCCAGCACTAAAAGCGGAAGAGAGCTGAAACATACTCTTGAAAAGGAAAAAAAGGAACTGTCCCTCTGAAAGGCCGAAAGACAGTACAAGGTGGAGGGAAAAACAGGCTAGCGAAAAGGAAAAAGGAGGACACACGGACAGAAGCACTGAAGAAAATAAACAAGAAAATCACTGAGACAGAAGGAAAGGGTGTAATACGAGAAAAAACACCAAAAGAGGAAGGGGAGAGGAAGACTTGAAAAAGAAATTGAGGGAGAGAGAGCGGTTCAGAGGAGTTATCTGGGGTTTTGGGGGAAGGTTGGAAGCAGAGAGAAAAAGAGGTTGGAGTACTCAAAGGAAGAAACCCCAAGGGAGAAAGAGAAGGAAGAAGGGACCAGTTACATTCCAAAACAAAGGCGTTCGGAAGGAAAGAGGGAGAGACTTGGGTGCCTGGCAGACTACAGAGGGAAAGAAAGAGGGACGACGTAATTGGGGAAGCAACGGAATACGAAGTTGTGAGAGGATGAAAAAGGGAAGCGACGTCACCAGACATGCGCTGGGTTTAAGGAAATTACACGTGGAGACACGTCGGGAAGCATCTGCGTGGTGTCGGGGGAAAACGGGCACAGAGGACTGAGAGACCGGAAGGGTGGCGAAGAAGACGGGATAATCTCCCCCACAGGAACTTAAGCCGAGAAGGAATCTTTGTAGGGGAGCCGGCCACAGAAGGAAGGACAGAAAATCTTGATAAAGAAAAGCACATGCAAAAGCTCTCTGAAGAGGGGGCTATCCGAGGAAAAAGCCGATGAAAGGACTGGAAGATGGGAAGGTTAAAAAGAACAATAAGGGCGGGAAATCAAATGGATCCGGGGGAGGGATTTAAAAAAAAAAGCGACGAAAAACAGTATGCGTGGGGCGGAAACAGAAAGCCTAATGGGAAAAATGCGAAAAAAAAAGGCAGCAATCGTGAAAACCATTTTGAAAAATGTCCGAGAACAGGCCCAAGATCCAAACGACAGAACGAAAACGCAGCCCCCCAAAAAAAGAGAACATAGGAAACAAGGAGAAAGTGAGGAGGGGCCTGACAGAAAATCACAAGGAAAAAAGACAAAGGAAGAAGCTAGCAGTTACGAAAGAACCGTCGAAAATGAAGGGGAAAAAAGACGAAAAAGGGCGGAAGAAAAAGGAAGATCGCAATACAATAAGGAATACGAAAAGACGAAAAGAGGAATCAAAAGACGCGCAGATACGAAAAGAAGAGTAATCGATTGGAGAGTAAGGACTGGAAAAGGTTACCTAGAAAATTATAAAGCACAAGCCCGGAGGAAGAGAAGAAAGTCGAAGAGAATGAGTAAAGGTAGGGAAAAAACTTAAAAAGATAGCGCTCGAAAAACAGAGAGGAGGAGAAGTGAGAAACTAGTGTGTCCCGAGATGCCTAGAAAAGAAGGGGGTTTTAGTAAAAAAAGAAAAGGGTAAAAAGCCCCTAGGAGGAGACAGAGAAAGTCTTCCTTGACTAAAAGAAAATTTGACCTCTACGCCCCTTGAATAAGCTAGAAAAGAAGAGGATCTCTCGAAAAGGGGACTTGGTGAATAGGGCTGACCGCTAAAATCTCATAATACGGGGAGAGCACCGCCTTACGGTCCAGCTGGATGGATTCTGAAGGAGGGAAAAGTCGGGGGCCCTTCAGACGGGGTAAAAAACTTCAAGGGAAAAGAAGTTGAAAAGAAAATGCTAACAGAAAGGTTCGGCAAAAGAGGAGAGGGATAGGAGTACAAGGAAATGGCTTTTCTTCCGTGCGAGGTTTGAAAAAAAAGTCTCTTTGGGCGGCAGTGCGAAGGGGAACGTTGGGAATTGGGAAAAAAAATGCTGACGCGGAAAAAAAAAAACGTTGAATCCTTACAGGGAGGAGTGGAAGGTTTGGGGAGAGGGATAAATGCTGGAAAAAGCAAAGCGGGAAAACGGAGGCGAAAAGGGGGGGGAAATCCTGGCGGATAACTCATAATGAAAGGAAAAGAGTAACGGGTAGAGGAAACACCGCAAAGAACAGTGAGAAGAAATGGTGGGAAAATCTGGGAATCTGGGAACTTCGAGGGGTAGTTGGGGATTAATAAAAAAAGAAAAAGAACTCCTAGGACGTAAATTTGGAGAAGGGAAAAAGAACGATCAAGGAAACTGAGAGATAGGGGTTCTAGAGAAAATCCGAGGAAGCGCACAACAGAAAAAATAACTGGACCTCTCGTAAAAGGACTCAAAGACATACAAAGGGGGATAATAGGACTTGAACCACTTGGAAAAAGAAACCCTTAACCATGGGTGCCAAAAGAAAATTGGAGAAGGTGCCCGGAAAGGGTAGCGATTTCCCGGGGAGAGGGATGGATCTCAATGCCATGAAAAAAAAAAGAAGGACCGGGAAAGTAGCCAGACCGAGAGGTGAAAAAGAAAAATTACAGGAAGATGATAGTAACGTGGTCTCACGAAAAAGAGTCAAGAAAAGGCACGAAAAAAAAAATGAAAAAAGCAGCACGGTCTAATCAGAAGGGAAAGGAGAGGGTCACTGAAGAGGTTCTTTAAGAAGAAGGATGAGAATCTCAGTACCCTTGAAAGAGACAGACGGGAAAAAATGTTGAAAGGCATGATGTAAGGGGACCTTTTGGGAGCTCGGAAAGGGGAACAGTCTACCGCGAGGTCAAGAATGTGTGAGGGTGGAAGGGGGAATTAAGAAAAGTCGTTCGGGAAGCGGGAGGGAAAGTTCAAGGAGATGTAAAAAGTCGGACAGAGGAACCCGATTGGAGGGAAAGAAAAATGATATAAGGGGAAGAAAAACAAGATTAAGGTTGGAATTTCCTGACAAGGTCAAAAAAAATTAAAGGGGGAGAAGATGGGGGGAAACGTCGTGATAGGGAGTTCAAAGAAGAGAGGGGGGGGGAATAGGAGAACTGAAAACGTTATGCACGAAAAACAGCCGCAGGAGAAAAGCACAGTTTCGAAAGGGAAAAAGAGACAGATAAAAGAAAGAAACAGCCCGTCAGGAAAAGAGATACCTGGGGTGGGAGAGCCTGAACAGAAGATCCTAAGTTAAGTTCAAAGAGAGGGAAGACCGTCATAGAGATATCAGAAAGAGATAATGATTAGAAAAGATGAAAGAAAAAAAGCTCAGGAAAAAAGAACTTCAGGAGGGGGGAAGGGGCCTGGAAAATACCGAACAAAGGACAAGGAGTAATGTTCTATCTCTGACATGGAGAGGTCTCAACAATTGAAAAAAGACAAAGGGAATCGGGAGAAAGACACAGGGAATGTGACCAAGAAAAACTAAAGGAAACTTCAAAGGTGGGTGGGGGCGCCGGGAAAGAACTCAACATAAAGAGAAAAAAGAAAAAAAAAACAGAGAAAAAAAAACCAGACCGGGTGAGAAATCCGCAAAAAGAAGAGAACCCAGATAGCAAGAAAGAAATAACGCACATCAAAGAGAGAAAAGAAAAAAATGCAAGAGAATACGATGAACATTTCTATGAAAGGAATCGAATAGCCTGAAAAACAGGAGGTGAAATTCAGGAAAGACATAAGGCCAGAAAAGATCCTATGAAGAAGAAGGAAAAGCGTCTGGTAAAGAGGAAGGTGAAAAATAAAACCAGGGTAAGACGGGTGGGGGCTCGAACTTGAGGGGTTCCTCATAAAAATTGACTTAGCTAAGAAGGTGAAAGGTGGAAAAGAAAAAATAGAAAACATTAGCAAGGAGTTTATTTGGGCTCTCACAAGAGAAAAGGCCTAATAGGGGAGGAGGAAGAGAGATCCTAGGCCGAGAGCTAAGAAAAGGGGGGGGAAAGGTAGAAAATGAGTCTAAAGGGGAGGGATTTTTAGCGAAAGAGTAAGAATCTCTTGAGGGGGCAAAGATCGAGGCGGGAAGGTCAGGAAGGCACAAAGAAACTCTCCCAAGGAGACTGGGCCGGGAAAATTTAAGAGTCGGACAGGGTTGAGGGAAGCAAAAAAAGACAAGGGGGGACCGGGAGGGAGGGGCTGAAAAAGAAAAAAAGGACAGCAGAGCGAAAAAAATCCATATTCCCAGATCTGAATTGGGGAAGAAGGAGAGGCTGAAGGAGTCGGAGATGAAAGCCATCCATGGATGAGGAAAAAACCGACATCTCAAGAGTGGGGAGCGGGAAATCGTAAAGATATCAGGAGCTCGTAAGTCTCCTGTGCCCGGGATGGGGTCCATGGTGGGAAGGGATTAAGGGAGAAGGAAGGAGGGGACGCGGACTTGGGAGAGTCTGTGCAGGAAGGCTTTTCTAAGGAGCGGAGGAAAGGCGCAACAGGGCGAAAGGGTCCGGAAGATAGGTTAGGGCCTAAAGCGGTCAAAAGCTCTGGGAGGAACATGCCAAAAAGTGAAATTAAATCGGAAAGTGTGTGAAGAAAGCACCTTCGGGGAGAAAGAAAAGAAGATTCCAAGCTGAGGAAATCGGATTTACTCTTGAAGCCCCTAGAAAAAACACGACAGAAGAATGAGCACAGGGCTTTCAGGGGCAAGTGGAAGAGGGGGGACCATAAGGGTGTCAGGAAACGAAAAATTTGAAACTTGTGGGTACTACACTGAGGGGGGGGATCTCCTAGGCTGGAAAGAGGTTTGGGGGGAAACACCCTAAAAAGTATTCTAGACAGAAATTTAGGAGTTCAGAGGGGGGAGCTTAGATGAAACATAAGGGAAGGCAACTAAAAACAGGTCAACTCGGTCAAAAGATTACAATACACCACTAAGAACTGGAAGTTTTGACCTCAAGGAAAAAAAGGGAGGGGAAGCCGAACAAATTGGGACCATTCACCCAAGCATCTAGAATTCCGAGGGAGCGGGGGGGTCATCGCATGGTATAAACCGGATTAAAAGGGAAGTGGCAAACACCGGAGGAGCTCTCATTTTAGGATTCACAGAGAGAAGACATAAGAAGGGACTCGGCGAAAAAAACCAGTAACCATGAAATGGGGAAAAGAGCAAGTGCCCTGACAAACAGTGAAACTCAACCGCACCCGAGTAAGGTCTAGAAAAAAACAGGGAAGCGGCTACAGTCAACGGGAGCCGTCATGAAAAGAAGAATTAAAATTTGAATGAAAAATACGGAGGGGGAGGGAAAGGCAAAAAAACAACGAGGGAAAAGACTTGACAAAGCAAGAAATCCAAAGGCCCGGAGGGAAAACGTGACAGGAAGGGTTGAATAGGAGGGAGCTGTGGAAGGGGGGAGACGGGAGGATAGAGGCATGTGAAAGGACTTAGGGAAACCTCGAGTGAAAGAATCCGGGGACCGAATGGGGGGGGATAAAAAAAAACAAATGGGGGGTTACAGTGGGAGAAAATCGCCATTAGCCTTAGACATGAAAAACTAACAATGCCGAAAGAACAAAGATAGTGGGTCTCTAAAAGGGAACCGACCCTGGAGATGGAAAATCTTCATAGCGACGACCGATGCGACGAGTGGCTCTCATAACTGGTGCGGGAATGTTTTCGCGAATGAAAAAGATGGTGAAGAAGTAGGGAGAAAACAGGAGGGTCAGAAGGTTGGCTTTGAAGAATGTCTAAGAACTTTGGGGGGGGCCCTTGCAGGTATGGAACAAATCACGACTGGGAACGGGAGGAAACCCACCTCTAAACAGCCTTCCCGCACAATACTAAACAGGGAGGACGAGCGCGATAGAGGACAGAAGTTTCGCCATAAACCTCCAGGAAGGGTGCAACAGAAGGGCGAATCAGAAGGACACTAAACGAAAAAAAAGGGCAGACACATAAAAAAAATTGGAAAGTAACCAGTAAAGTGGCCTCGAGAGCTAAAGGAGAAAAAAAGTAGGTCACGAGGCATGACAAGGAATAAAACAGAAAAAAGCAAACTGGTTTTTCCAAAAAAAAAAAACAATGCAAGTGGCTCACCTGGAGGACAGGCCAATTAAAAGAGGGAGGGCCGCCGCCGGGGACCCTGGAGGGGAAAAAAGGGCTCAGGATCAAAGAGGCAGCAAACGAGAGCTGGAAAACAAGGGAGAGAGAAGAAGAAGCTAGAGCACAGAAACTGAAGGGTTTCTGAAATCAATCCCGGAGATCAATCACGAGAGAGGCAAAAACAAGAAAGAGACTCGAGGCGAAAAAGGGACTCTATGGACATGTCGACAGTCTGGTGAAATCGAGAACGAAAAGAGGGATCAATATCACCTCGAAAGAATATAAAAAATCAGCGCTAAGAGCTGAAAAAGAAGTGGACCTTAGAAAAAAAAAGGCACCATCAGAGACATCTATTCAGGAAAAGCTTAATCATTAAGAGCTCAGAGTCACCGCCCAGATGCGTGGAGCAGAACAGGGAAAGGATTAGACCGGGAGGCGGAAAATTCTAGTCAAGGGACAGTCCGGTAGAAAACAAAAGAGAAAGAGATCCCGTGAAAGTCATCAAAGAAAGAGAGGGAGGCGCGGGAAGTCAGAGAAGGCTCGGGAGAAGTGGAGGACACGGAGGACCCTCACCGCTACATAAGAGGAGCTTGAGAAGGAGTCGGAAGAAGGAACTACTCAGCCAGGTGGGAGGGGAACTCTGATCGGAAGCTGTCGCTTGGGGTCGAGAGGATCTACAGGTTTCATGGTGTCGGAAGCGAGAGTCAGGGGAAATGGAACGGTCCTTACGGATAGTCGAGAAGAAGAACTTCGCTTATGAAGGGTGATACCGTTTCGGCCTAGCCCCCATGGTATTGCATTCAAGAGGGACAACACAGGTAATCGAGAGCACATAACTCTGGGAGGGGGAGGCAGAAAAAAAGAGGAGTTGAAACCGAGGACATGGGTTGCAGTCTTAAAAACGGGCGTGGTCTTCGGGAAATTGTCAGTGGATGGCTCATATGGTTAGGGGAGGTAGGGGAAAAGGGAAAAACATGGAGGAGTGAGGGAGGATTTAAAAATAGGTTTGCAAACAAAAGTGCTTTGATAGGTAACGCAAAACCAAGAGGGTTTAAAGAGAGTGGCACGGGGGTGAGAAAACAGACTCGAGACCACAATAATGAAGGATCGGAAAGAAGGAGTGGAGAAGTGCGGGGGTCGGTGAAGGGGGGGAAACTCGAGAAGGACGAAAAAGGGACTTTCTTATTCTGAGAAAAATCAGAGGGAAATCAGAGAGTGTGTACGAAATGAATACTGAAAGAATCAAAAAAGAGGGAGGATACGGAAAAGGGTTGTGAAAGAAATTTAACGTCTTAAGAGGTACAGGGGGTCGAGTGGGAAAATGCTTCAGGAAAGTAATCCAGAGGAGAAAACCTTCAAAACAGGTGACACAAACGTTCCCTCGACATCCTCAGAAAAACCAAGTCAGTGAAGGAGGGAACTGGCCAAAGTCTAATACCCAAGAAAAAACTTCAGAAAAATTTAGAACGAGGTGAAAAGGGAGGACAGTAGGCGAGGGGAAAAGAGAGTTCTCGACCTTGAGATTCCAAGGAAACCCGGAGAACCAGGGTTCGAAAGGGCTCGGTAGGTCAGGAAGGTCAAGAAGGGTCACAAAGACCAGACCATGCGATCTGGGGACTGCAACCGCACAAGCAAAAGAAAATTATAAGGGACCAGAAGATTGGAATAACCCCTATCCAAAATTCAAAAAACTACACAAACATTCAAGAGAGGGAACTATCAAAGGTGAACGTGGGTAAAGAAGAAAAACCCGCGATGAAGATTATCCTAAGAGCAATCATCTCTAAAAATATTAGGAACGGGAAAGTAAAGAAAAGGGAAAGCAGTTAAATGAAAAAGAAAAAAAAGCAACTGTTGATGAGGTAATGAAAGGGGGGGGAGACTGGAAGAGATTTTCTCAGGGTAAGCAACATCTCACTAGGGGTTACTCAGAATAGGGGGAAACCCAAACTTTAGCGAAAGTTCACATTATATGGGACTTTTTAGGGAAAAAATCAGGCGGGGAGATTGGAAGGGAGGAAAAAAACTGAAAGGAGTGCCCGAAAGGGCTACTACTAACTACAAAGGAGAGCCGTGTACCATCTGGCATTGAGCCCAAAGAAGGTATAAGAGGTTCACTCGAGCTCGGGGACCTTAAGATCAACAAGGGGGAAATTCCCTTGTTCATCGCCTGACGTTAGCTGGGGTCAAAGGTTAGAAGCGGCCCCTAGCAAAGGTGTAGAAAAAGGGGCCTCTTACAGCGCAAGAAAAGATTTGGACACTGTTTGTTCAGGGTAGAGAGTACTGTGCATAAGGGAACCAAAAGCGCACTCCTTACGAAAAAGAGAAGAGTTTGAGATGGAAGGACACGTAAAAAAGGGAAGCCTGTGATCGGGAAAGTTCCAAGGAAAAAAGAACCTGACGGCAAAGAGAAAGAAAAAGGGAGTAAAAACGAAAGGATTCGAACGAGGGGAAAGCAGAAAAACGAAGGGAGCACCCATGAGGAGACAAAGGAGGAGGTAGCATTGAAATCTGAAAAGTGGCTTCTAAAAAATTACAAGCAAAGACGGGAGCTTTGGCAAAAAAAACGTGGGGAAAAAAAGAAAAGGAGAAATAAAGGCAAGAACAAAGAAAAAAGCTACCCTGGTAAGACCTCAAGGGTAAGGCTCAATCAGGGCAAGCCAGGAAAAGGGACAGGGAGACAAGAAAGCAGCAACCTGCAAGAAGCGAACTGAAACTTCGAAAAAAAAGAGAAACTGATCACCGGGGAGGGAACGACAAAAATAGGAGGAATTAGAGTTTCTCAAGGAAAGATAAGTTAATCAGAAATAGATGGTTGAAGAAAAACTAAAAATCTGAGGGAACCAAGTAAAGCAAAATCGCAAAGGAACGGAAAAAAGACGGACGAGTACAAATAAGTAAAAACATGCAAGATGAAAAAAAAG
>Ga0179593_1325139_pt1 | contig 25691 bp, 30 predicted proteins | sample CZODoug2_1_08_16_FD_185931 | JGI IMG/M metagenome (GOLD analysis project Ga0179593, IMG submission 185931) | Vadose zone soil fungal communities from Angelo Coast Range Reserve, California, USA - CZODoug2_1_08_16fungal (PacBio error correction) | ecosystem: Environmental > Terrestrial > Soil >...
CCGCGCAGCCAGCTGAAAGATACATGGGAGAAACCCATGAGGGGAAAAAAGACCGAGGGAAAGTCACGATGCCATTGTGAAAAGGCTGCGCCATCGAACCAAAAGGGGGGGACCAACATTCGGGAAAAAATGAGATAGCCCAGGCCCCCATAAAGGCCAAGCCCAGGTCCGGGCCTATGGGGGGGAAAAGGAGCGAAGGGGAAGTCCGACAGGAAGGAAGAAATAAACCAAAAAATGCCGCCCGCCCTCGGAAAAGACAAATTGGGGGGGGGGCCAGGGGAACTTGGGGGTAAAGGCTGAGGCGCCCCATCAGGAGGCCGGAAGGAAAAAGAAGTGGCGGGTGTTCAACAAGGGGGGGGGGAGTGGGAACGGCGGTGAGAAAGGTGGTCTCACGCATGAGTAGGGACACAACCTCGCCGAAACAAAAACGACCCGTCCAGGAAATGGAAAACCTAAACACGGTGAAAAAGGCTGGCAAAAAACAAGGAACAAAGACTCCAAAAGGGAGAAGCAACCCTCCATTAAAACCCATTGAATTAATCAGCGCAGAGGGACCTGGTTCAAACGAGCCCAATCAGGGACTCCAGAGTCCAGTCATTGGAAAAGTGCAAGCTATTGGCAAGGTTCTCGCACGTGGGGCTAAAAAAAATGGACCAAACAGCCGGGAACAAAAAAAACATTGAGCAGGGACTGTGACCCTCACCGCTCAGGGACGGCCACACAGAGAAAAACTCCAAAGGAGCTGGGGAAGGAAAGCAAAAAGCGTCACGGCAACGCTCTGTTCACCCCATGTTGTGGGAGTGGGGAAAAAAAAAACCAGGCACAGGTCTTTAAAGGTGCCCGGAAAAAATCCCCCTGGGAAGAATCCTACCCTGCAGGCACGAAATAATCATGGAAAAGGAAAGAGGGGCTCCAGTTGCAGGTACGACTGCCACGTGGCAGCGAGACTGAGAAACGAATCAGAACCTGTCCACTGAGACGTTCCTTGCGCCAAGAAGTAAAAAACGGGACCTCTTGGGTGGAACAGCGATAAGTGCGGAATCTTATTTTGAACAGGAAGGGAAGGTTGTGCAGCCCCCTCACAGCCCAATACGGGATTGTTTACAGACATGTTGGGCAGGGTCTCGCAGCCCCGCCACCTCCCCGCGTGCCTGGGAGGAAACACCCCGGTCCAGTTCTGGGGCGCTGTTAGTTCCAAAATGGGGGCCACCAGGGTCAGTTAGGCAACGCCGTGTTGTGTTCAGCCCACACCCCCCCCCCCCGTTGACTGCTACAGCGACATAGTCCAGCAAGCCCTGGCCCCCGCCGGTCCCGCTTTATCGGTCAAGAAAACGGGTGCTTTCCGGAAAGGTGCTGTGGCCCTCCGGGCATTACCGTGCGCACCAGCTTATCTGGAAAAGCTAACAGTTGTTATTGACTAAGGAAAGGAGCACGGAAAAGAGTGAAGGGGGGTAAGGAACTACCTTGTGGGCATGGTGTCTGAAAACTTCGGGAACTCGGCCATAGGAACGGAGCCATAAACAGAGCCGGGGAGGACGAGGTGCTGTAACAAGCCACGGGGGGTGGGACATCGAATTCAACCACCTCTCGCTTGCCGAAAGGGGAGGGAAAAAAAAAGGAGAATAACGATTCAAAAAAACAACGGAGTAGAAGGAAGAGAAAAGCCACTCCCTCCTGGGGGAAAAGGGCCAGAGCCGCATGCAAGAGGAGGTTTGGGGAAATCGCAAACCGTTGGATATGTTGTTAGCGCGACCCTAATAGCACTTGACAATCAGCTGAATACAGACGTGCGAAGGTTTGTGGGGAAGAACAAACATGCAAGAAATTATAGGGGGCAGATGTAAAAAACCGTTCATTAGAAGCCCCTTCAAAGGGGCCAAGGAATTTGATGGTCCCACGGGGGGGCAGTACGAAGGCCGAAGCCAGCCAGCACATGGAAAAAGAAAGCAAAAAACAAAAAAAGGGGGGGGCGAAAGAAAGAGGCGCGTAAAGGGCCGCCGAAGTGCAATGTCGGCGTGATCAAAAGGAGTGGGCCTGCCCACACGGTTCGTTGACACAACCCGGCCTAAAGGGGGGGGAACTCAACAAAACGAAAGGGGACAGCGCAGCAAAAGGGAGGAAGGTGGCGGAGACCGCCCCATGCTTGTCACCAAATCGGATGGCAGGGTCGGGCTGACCGCTCACGGAAAGAAACCGTCCCAAGAATGCTACAACTGATCAGGACTAAAAGAGGTCCGGCTCCGTGGCAGAAAACCCCGAGCAGAAAATCCGGTGCTCGTCTCGGACTGAAGGGCGACTGGCAACGGAAAAAGAATCGCTGGGAGGAAGTGGAAGGGGGGGGTTAAGGGGGGGGGAAAAGGTGAAAGGAACAGGGGGGATCAATATTAGGCGCCCCACCCGCCAAAGGGCACCAGACGCGCCGGCGGGCGGCGGGCATCAGAGACCGTGGAAGGCGCTACATGGTGTCGCTGCAGCGAGAAAACGATGGCCAGGAAGGAAGCCAGGGTTGAAGAACAGTGGGGGAAAATAGGATAGGAGCCCCAAGTGCATCACAAAGCCCCTGGAAGAATCAGCCTGCGCTTAGCCCCCCAGGCTCGTGAAAAACAAGGAAGGACCGGAGAGAGGGGCAGACCGGGGGAACGGGGTGTTTGCCTGTGCCCATCGGGAAGGAAAAAGTGGGGGACATGATGCCGAAAGGGAAGGGGGGGGGGGGGGGGAGGTCGTCTGGGGGAGGCGGCGGCGGGAGGGGGGGGGGGGGGTGGCGACATAGGGAAGGAGGGGGGACCACGGTAGCCACCTTGCCGCTGGAAATAGCCAATGTCACCTATTGGACAGGCCTGACCCTTGCGGGTAGACGGGCCGGACAAAAAAACACTCCGAAGGGAAGGAAAAAGGGTTGGTTTCTTGTGCCCCCCAAGGCAACTGGTCTACGATCCTTACGTAGGGGGCGGCCAAAAGGGGCCGGATGGGAACGGGGGGTGCCAAAAAATGTCCCCCTGGGGGGGGCCCGTTGCCGGTCCCTACACAGTGTCGCGCCTAGTCAGATGACCCATGGGGTGGGAAAGGAGCCCAGCAGAGACAAGGAGTGAAAGGTGGGCGGTTGAAGAGGGCTTGTGCTGCAGAACGTTAAAATGAGTGTTGATTGATGGTCCCGAGAGACAAAAACCCTCACGCGAGAGGAAAAGGGATGGGGCGCAAAAGGAGGCAACAAGCGCAAAGACGCACCAAAGAAAAGATAAATGTGTAAGCAATAGCATGGCGCGTCCGTAAGAAGGAAGGTTTTTGAACGATGGGGGAAAAACCATCGGAACTGGGGTCGCTGAGGGGGGGGGTGTTCTTCCGGGTCTCACTTCTTTTTTCCTGCCTTTACCGGGTCAGGTGGACGGGGAAACTGACGCAGAACAGCGGGAAGGGTGGAGAGGATTTCCCTTCAAAAGGGGGTAGGGGTCAAAGTTTGTTCGTATGGCACAACCACCAACAGACGCAGGCCCCCGATTAGTCTCCACCTGGGCGGGCAGAGGAAATTGTTTGGGGAGAGAAGGGGGGGGGGGGGGGGAAACTTGGAAAACTCAAAGTCGGTCTGAGACCTGCAGCACGTTGCAGCAATCGCTTGTGAACCCTCAGCAGGCTTGTGCAAAACCAGGGATTAGCTCAAAAAAAAAACTCTGCAAGGAGGGACAAGAAAGAGTTTGCAGAAGGGAAAAAAAAAGGATCACGGTTTTTTGGACCCTGAGTGTCCTGCTCACCGGGTGTGCTTGGTTCAGAAGTGTTGGGGATTGGGCCATGTAGGAAATCAGTCCGTGGCGAGGGAGGGATTGGCCCGATTCAGGGAAAAGCCAAACCAAGCTCAACCAACCAGGGGATCTCTCCTCAAAAACAAACTTAAAAGAGAGAGACCTCCCATAGCCGAGCCTGTTTGGGGCCGGCAAGATGGACAAAACCAAACAATCAGCCCAGAAAAAGGTCAAAAAAAACAATTTCCAAGTACCCCCACAAGTCCTCAAACTTCAAGTAAAAACAGTTGATGAGTCACCCCTGGTAGAACAATCGGGGCAGGGGAGCCAGTTCTAGCAAGAAAGGGCGTGCAAATCGTGTAAAAAAACAACATAGTGTGAAACCTAAGCAAGCCCTGGTTCAACCGTCACTGATGTCCACATTGCGTCGGGAACGCAGGGCCGCGGCTAACCAGAAAGAACGGGGACATAAGACCAACACAAAACTACGAACAAAAAAAAAACACTCTAGTGGGGGGGACCAAAAAAAAGGATGATCATAAAAATCAGGGGTGAAGGGTAGTATGGAAGCCAGGGACTCCCACCTCCACCGAAAATAAAAACGACGACGCCACATTAGAGAAATGAAACCATTGGTCTAGGGTCTCAAAAAAAAATCAAAAAAACAACATGACAAGGCAGGAACCCGATGTTTCGACCACACGGGAAGACCAACCCCCCAAAGAAACAGAAGGGGAAAAAATCGCAACTGAAAGCCTGTGTCTGAAAACGATCGGCCAGACAGCCCGAAGGGATGGGGTGACGCTCGCAGAAGCTCATTCAAAGACCTGGGGGGGGAAGACAGATGACATACCCACTCCTAGCGGAGGGGTTGCCTAAACGAAAAAAACAAGTGAACGTTTCGCTCAGAAAAACAAAAGAAAAGAAAAACCACAGCACCAACATCATGTGAACATTTCTGAGGACGGGCGTCCCCCCAAAAGGGGTTTAATCAAAAAAGGCGACCGAGCGCGGCAAGGTCCGTAAAAATTAAGAAATCAGACCCCACCCTTCCATAAACCAAGGGTAAAAAATTAGACCATAAACTTCCCCCCAAAAACGACGCCCGTCAGCGACATTAGGTCCATAAAGAGCCCCAACAGAAAAAAAAGACAAACTTTTGGGGCAAACCTAAACTGTTCGCCCGGGGCAACAGCAGGAGGGAAAAATCGCCTGTCAACGTTAAACCACATTCTTTCACACCAGCGTCCGCCCGTGGGCACAAAGCACGCCGCAGTAAGGACAAAAAAAACAACAACCAAAACCCCCGAGAAAAACTCCCCCGAAAAAAGTAAACCTTAAGGCTTCGGGGGGGCATTTCAAAAACCAAAGGGCACCTCCACGGGAAGACCCGGCCCAAAAACAACGCCAAAACAAGAAAAAACAACCGGTACTGCAAAGAGAAGCCAGGCCCGGTGGCCACCCAAATGGTCGAAACTCAGGAGACCCCTTTCTTAAGGGCTTTCAAATTTAGACGAAGCGATGAATCTAAACGGCTCCAATTAGATGGACCTCCGCACGCGCTGAAGCATAAAAAAATAAAGCCTCAAAAAAAAAAGGAGATGGGAGCCCGCAAGGAGGTCCTCTTTCAAGGGGACCGGCGCTCTTCTGGTGAGGGAAAAAGGGGGAAGACGGAAACCTCCCAAAAAACTACACCCTTCCACTGACTTGGGGGTACCGAATAACAAATCACGGGCGGGGGGAAACACAGAGCCATGGATCGCCTAAAAAAAAAAAAGGGCAAGCACTGGCCAAAAAGTGGCAACCAAGAGAAAAGATCGACAGATCGAGAAGGAAAAAACTGGCCTGGGCAAAAAGGCGCGCCATGTGGGGAGGTGGTCCGTTGGTTGGGGGAAAAAACTATCAGTGAGGCGGCAAATTTGGGAACTGGCGAGTGGGGAAAAGCAAAGGATGAACAGAAAAGGATTAAAAATTTTGCGCCAACGCCACAGAAAAAGCACCCGGTCAAAGACGGGGACGGGAAGGGGGAGGAAACAGGGGTCAATAGGCCCCTGTAGTCACACAAAAAAAAAAGGGGGGCAAGTTGTGGAAAACAACGTGAGTCCGAAACAGGGTTGGGGGGCCAAAGCTTGGGGAGTTATCAAAGAAGGAAAAAAAGAAAAGGGGAGACACTCAAACAGGACCAAGGCGGGGAAGATTTCAGGAGACGAAAAGATTCTCGCCGCACCAGGGTGGGAGAAAAGGGACCCAAGGTGCTTCCTACCGAAAAAGGGGAAATGAAATGCGACAGTGAAAAGAACCAAAGGGGGGGGGAGGGGGAAAAGGGGGAGTCTTTATCAACGACACAAGAGTCCCCGGGATCTTGCGGGAGGGAAAGGCGAAAGAAAAATTGTGGGGGGGAAAAGGGGAAAGGGGTGTCCTTACGGAACCAAAAGGACGCCCAAGCCATCAAAACAAATACAGAAAGGCTGGAAACTCTGGGGGGTGCAGGGGGTAAAACAAAAGCTTGAAAAAGGGGAAGTAGGTTCCAACATGAACTGAGGACTTGCGAAACTCGTGGAGGCCCAGAGTCGGAAGATATCAGAGACAGGAAAACAACAAAAAAAAAAGGGGGAAAGGGGGAGAGCCAACAGAAACATATCAACCATTTCAAGCCCCCCATGCGGGCGCCGCTGAGGGTGTGGGCTCTGCCAAAAAAATCTGGGTGAAAAAGAAAAAAGGAGGGGGGGAGGGACCCGAAAAAAGGATCTGACTCAGCTGTATTCCTTTCAATGGGGGGGTCAGTGAGACACAAGGAAGACCCAGTAAGTATTCGTACCCCCGGGAAAAATAGAAAGGGGTAAGCCAAAGGAAGAGTACAAAAAGAAAAAGAAAGTTTCGAAGGTCATTACTCAACGTGACAAAGGAGACAGGCCCAGAAGCAAGGGGGGGAAAGAAGAGCAAAGGGACTCACAGAGCAGGCGGGGCAGATGGGTCAGCCATGGAGTAGAAAAAAAGAAGGGAAGGGAGGGGTAAAAAAAAAAAAAAAAAGAAAAAACACGGTCAACTAAGACAACCGGGAACAACATAACAAGCCGGGGGGAAAAAAGCCCAACACAGCAAAGGGAGGAACCAGGGAGAAAGAGACGTAGAGGTGGACGGGGGGCTGATAAAACAATGATTGTTCAACCTCAGGGGGGGGGGGGGAGGGGGCAGAAAATGTGTAACACGAACTTCCACCCGGCGGGGTAATTAACAAGGAAGCGAGAACAAAAAGGAGGTCAAGAACTGCTGGTCTCATCCGCTTAGTTAGAAACGTTTAAAATCGGGAAAAGGGGATTCAATGGCGGAAAAGGAAGCAAGGAGCAGAGACGGAGACAGGTCGGCCGTACGGGGGTGGGGAACGGTTAGGACAGAAAAAGGGGGGGGAAGAAGGGAACTAAGAAAAAAAGAAAGAAGTCTCTACAACAAAAACAGAAGGAACAGAGACACTTCGGTTCCCCCAAGCTACCATCTACCTTGGGGGGAAGAGGGTGGGGGAGATTCAGACTTATAGTCTCATAATCCTGTTTGCAAAATCTGTTAAAAAAATGACAAAAAAAAAGCTACAAGGTACCGACTAAAAAGCCCCTGTAAGAAGGGGGGGGGCGAAAGGAACACTTAAAATAGGGTCGCGTTTAAACACGGAAAGACTGAGAAAGAGAAATTTGACCTGATTGGGTTTGGGGGAAATGGGGTAGAAGAACTAAGGGGAGGGGCCGGGAAAAAAAAGGGCGGCCGCTTTAAGGGCTTGGGGCTTCGGTAGGAGTTTTGCGAAAAAGAAGGCGGAGAACAAGGGGCTAGACAAAACAAGAAAAGGGGGGGGGAAAAAAAAAGGAGGCAAGGAAAACTAAAGAATTGTCACTTAAAGCCCATAAAAAAAAGAGAAGCCAGGAAAAGCACAAGTGTGGGGGGCGCGGGGGGACAAAGGGCAGGACTGGGTCATAAAGACGAAAGAGGTCAGGCGGGGGCGTCACCTTGGCCTTGTAAACAGGGGGGGGGTGGTCACCGGGGGAACACAAGGGTGGTGGTGTAAGGGCTCGCGAGGAACTACGAAATTCAGGGAGAAAAGAGTCGGAAGATGTACCCATTGGTCGTTTACAGATGAACAAAAGTAACCTCCGGGCGGGGGGGGGGGGAAAGGGGTGGGAAAAAAGGAGGTTCACTCGTAATAATTTGGAAGGGCATAGCACCAAAAATCAAAAAGGAGATTAAATCAAGGGGAAAACAAATAATGACATGAAAATCGTCGGCGCACAAAGGAAAAAGGGAAAGGGAGAAAGGGAGAAAGGGAGGAAAGGTACGAAAAAGTACGGTAGGCTGATGGAGAATTCACAACAGAGGAAAGAAGGGGGCTGGAGGGGAAGGGGCGTCCACTTGACTTCCAACCTCAAGTAGAGGAGGGCAAGGATGGACAAGGGGGGAACGGGGAAAGAACAGCGGGATCCAGGAAGGATGGGGGGAGGCGTCCAGGGGGGGGAGGAAGTGGTCCCAACTTGCTTCCCATCCTACCCATCCCCCGAAAAAAAGGAGAAGAAAAGGGGGAAGGAAGTCGCAGAGGTGGGAGGGTGGAGGAGGGGGGGGTTCAAAGGGGAGGGACAAATCCCCGGTTCTTTCTGGGGAAGCTCAAATCCAATGCCGGTGAAAAGAACAAGGAACTGAAGTGGGAAAAAGGGGAGGGGAAGGAAGGGACCAGCTATGAAAGGGTAAAAGGTTTTAAAGGTCCAGTGCTCAGGGGAAGAAGCCCGACCCCTAAAAAAAAGGGGAGGACTTTTCATCTCATCACGGTGGTACCTGAGGGGGGAAAGAAAGGGTGGGGGGAAGGAAAAGAAGGAATGGGAAGGTCAAGACCGTGGCTGACTTAAGGTCTGCTTGCCGCCAAACCATGAAAAAAAGAGATGGGGACGAACTCAAACAAAAGCTGATAACAAGAAGAGACTCATAAAAGAAGGTAAAGAAGGGGTGGGGGTGGAAAAAAAAAAGGAAATACTCGGAAAAAGCGGCAGAGCCCGGAGGGAAAGAACAAAACTACAATTCAAAGAAGGACCGGGGGGAACCAAAAAAAGTGAAAGTCATTTCACACGTGTTAAGGTAATCAATGGAAGAAATTCAGGAACCAGGGAAATAAGAGGACAACTTAAGATGAAAAAACAGAACCTTGGAGGAAAGAGGTTCAAGGGAGATCCTTTCAGGGTCCCCCAATGTTCAACCAGGGCCTGGGTACCAAACAAAGGCCGATTTGGGGGCTGACGGAAAAGAAACTTGGGAACAAAAATCAGTAAAAAGGGGGGGACCAGTGCCCAAAAAGACCTAAAAACATCTGAGAATGGCAAAAAGAAAGAAAGAAAAGCGGAATGAAGGATTAAAAAAGAAAAGGGGGGCCAAAAAGCAAAAAACCGGATAAAAAAAGACCAATAAGAAAATTCAACAAGAGGGCGTAGGGGAAGAAAAGACGAAAAGAAAAACGACATTCAAGGAGAGGAAAAAACAGATGTTGACGGAAAAAACCAAGAGAACCGCCAAAACAAGAACCAAGTTCTTTAGGTTGGGGGGGTCTCAAAAGCTCAAAACCGGGAAGGAAGGCAAAAGGGTGACAAGAAGAGCCGAAGTTTAAGGGGGGAGACGAGAGGCAGAAAGTTTCCGAAAGAGGAAAAGAAAAGGGCACCTGCAAACAGAAGAGAGGTTGGGTTAAATCGGACCAACAATTAGGAAATCAAGTTTAAAGATCAGGCCACATCAACTGAGGCAAAAAAAAAAAAAGGGGTAGGGTCCTCAGCGGGAGTGGGAGTGAGAGGTTCAACACCATCAACAGGGGGGGGGCCCATCCACATGAGGAAGGGGGGAAGGGAAAGGTAGTAGGGAAGAAAGACGGGGGCCGAAGACCCTAATACGGAACCCAAAAAAAGGGCCATAATTTACGCCAGGGGACCTAAAGGCAAAGGGGGGGGGGACGAAGAGTCCAAAGATACCATACGCGAAAAAACCCGGAAGAAAAAATACAAGCCCATTGGGAACAGGAAAGAAGGGGAAAAAGGCTCAGGGCCCACCGGGAAAGCACCAAAAAGAAGAATTAAGAACTGTTCCATGCAGGGGAAAAAATCCACGCTTGGCAATCGGGACTGGGGGGGTCGTGCGAAAAGGGGGGAAGATCAACAAACTGCGACGACAAAACCAACTCCGGAAACTAAAAAAGGAAGAACCTGAGGTCAACCTCCAACAAAAGAAAAAAAACTTGTGCCCACATGAGAGGGGGGGAACTTTCAACCGAAAAATAGGCATCAAGGGCCTCCAGGAAAAAAAAAAGAAAGCTCAACCCTTTCCGCTACGCGAGACACGAAAGGGGGGAACCAGCATTGTATTCGGAGCGCAGGGAAGGTTGTTGCGGGGAAGGGGGAACTGTTCCTCTCGTCATGAGAGAGGTAAAAATTCACGGTCAGGCATGTGGCACTCCCCAGCTGAATCTAAAAAAAAAACAACAAAAAAAAAACAAAGCTCCAGCGCTGGTGGAGCCCGAAGCGCCTCATAAAAGCTATTTTTTGGGACGGCTAAGGGAGGGTGAGGGGAAAGGGAAGCGACCCACGACCCCAACTTGGAGAAACAGGCCGAGAACAACGGGTCACTTCCTAGAGCCATGGTCTGGAGGGAAAGAAGGGGGAATGAAAAGCAAAAACAAAACTAAAAAACTGTGCAAGAAAAAGGAAAGAAAAAAAGGAAATACGCCCGCAAAGGGAGTCCAAGGGGGAGAAAGGAAAAAAGAAAAATGACCCCTCCAGGGCGTTACTGAATTTCACCAAGAGGGGGGGGGGGGGGGGGACGCAAAAAATCTTCAGGACAACGGCCATTTCAACGATTGGGGGGAAAAAAGGGTCAAAATTTCTACGAGAAGAAGAAAAAGGCCAAAAAGTGAACATTGGAAGTAAAAAAAAAACACCGGGGCAGAAAAAAAAAGTACGCTTTGTGAGTTGACCCAAAAAGGTGGGGCAAATGGGGGCGGTGAAAGGAACAAAACAAGGGGGGGGGGGAAGCCACTAAATTTGCTGTAAAAAACAAAGATCGAAAGGAACACGAAAAGGCCTCCACCGCGCCAAAAAAAGGGTTGGGAGGGGGTAGGGGCAACAAACCAGTTTGGCTGATGCCTGGGTTAGAAAAAAGAAAAATTAAACAAAAAAAAGAAACTCAAACCCAGGGAAAAAATGAGAGGAAAAACTGAGGACGGATTACCTCCAGGAAGGGAGCACGGAAACGGGCTATCAAGGGGTACAGCACTCAGACTGGGTGGAAGTGAAAAGCAAACTTAAGGAGAAAGCAAGAGAGTCAAAGAAAGAAACTCGTGGGTGTGTACGAGCTGGAGGGGAAACCATTTGAAAAAGGAGTGCAGAGAATAGAACAAACTAAGGAAGAAAGTCTGAGTAACGGGGGCCTACCGATGGCAAAGATAGACGAGACAAAAAAAAAAAAAGGGGGGGTAAGGTAGAGAGAGAATAGCTCCCTCCAAAAGAAGGGGCCGCAACATCGGAGTCAGACCTTTTGAATCGACCAAAAAAGGGGGGGAAAAATAAGGGGGGAAAAAAAAAAGAACAATTAAATCACGAGCAGTGAGGAAAAAACAGCAGATTAGGAAAAAAGGGACTGAAAGTTTGGGCATGGAAAGAACGAAAAAAGTTATAGGCTTACCCCTGGCCTCGAAAAACTTTGGGCATCAAAGGAAAAGGGGCTTCAAAAAAAAGATCAGTAAAGGGTCCATGAAAAGAAACCGAAGGGGGGAAAACGAAGGGGAATAAACCAGCAGCAAATGAACATGCCGCAGAGAAGCGGAGGACTGGGAAAGGGGGGGAAAAAAAGGGGAGGGGAGGGAAAAACCGGGAAGGAGGGGGGAACCTCAATGAGGGGGGGGCTGCAACCAAAAAAGTCCGTTGGCCGAAAAAAACTCCAATAACTCCAAAAGAATGATTGGACCCGGAGAAAAGAAAAATGGGGGGAAGGGGAAGAGGATACGCCCCACAATGCGGTCACCAATTACCATTAGGAAAATGGGGAAAGAAAGGGTCTGGGAGCTCCAACGGAGCCCTTAATTACTAACCTGAAGGAGTAAAAAAAGAAAAAAAAAAAGGGGGGAAGGCGGCCAACTCAAGGGAGACAATCCCCCCGCTCGGGGAAAGAAACTAAAAAAAAATGAAAAACGGGAAACCAAAGAAAGGGTCAACTTCATAAGAAAAAAGAAAAAAAACTGTACAAGGGTAGGACAGGGGAGGAAAAAGGAGGGGGGAAGGGGGGAGGGAAAGTCAAGAAGACGGCCCAAACAACACCAACAAAACGACCTCACAAAAGGAAATCCCTCTGTTCATCCAGCTCCATGGTGGGGGGGGATCTTCAGGAGGGGGGGGGGGGGGGGAATTCAAGCACGGGAGGAAAAAAAAAAAAAAAAGCCTGAAAGGTGCGAGGGGCCAGCCGCGAAGAAAAAAAATGGCAAGGAGAAAGCACCATGGAAGAGGGTCCATATGAAAACCAAAGGGCTCTTTCAAAAAAAAAGGGCGGTATCAAAGAAGGGTTGGCAAGTTTGTGGGGGAAGTGGAAGGGGGGAAGGCCAGAAAGGGGGGGGGAGGGGGGGGGGGAAGGCAAAAAAAATGGGCCAAAACACGTAGGCCGCCAGCAGGCCGTTTGGGGACTGAAAAAAAGGGTTGGTTGTGGGACTGAGCCCCATCAAAATCAAAAGGGAAAACGAAAAAGGGGAAAAAAAAAAGCAACGCTTGCAGGCGCGCCGGAAAAAAAACTATTTTGCGCAAAAAAAAAAAAAATCGGAATAAAGGGGGAAAAGGGGGGGGGAAATTTGCGTCGTTTCGGAAAGGAAAAAAAAAAAAGGGTGAAAATAGTGTACTATCGGAATAGTTTACAAAAAGGTTCCTGTGTGGACCTGGTGTCCCGATAAAAGGGGGGGGGGGAAGGGAAGGGGGGGAGGGTTAAAGCGCGTAACCTACAAAAAACCTCGTAAAAAAAAAAAATCCTGGGGTTTGACGCCACTCAAGACCCAGCCTGAGGAAAGGGGCAGGGTGAGGGGGGGGGGGAGACCAAAAGTTGTGTCTGCGCGAATGAACAGGATGGGGGGGGGGCGAAAAAAAAACTCAAAAGGATGCAGGCCAGTCTGGGGCCGCCAGGAAGCCTGAGCGGATCGACAGAAAAGACAAATTCGGAGGAGAGGGGGAAGGGAAAAAAACTCTAGAGTGGCAGAAACAAACGGTAGGGAATTTCCAGACAACACATTCAAAAAACAAATTTTCTGGGGTGGGAGTCTTTTGAGGTGGAAAACGTCAAAATAAAGGGGGGGAGAATCACTTGTCCTTGTCAGGGAAGCGGAGAACATCTGGGCAACTTTCCGTAAGAAAAGTCCTTGGAAAGTCAACGCCCTGGAGAAAATAAGAAAAGAATCTCCGTAGTTGATCGCGAGGAAGAGCAATGGGGTATTCAGTCGGGGTACAGTATAAGAACTTTTTTGAAGGGAAGCCAGAAAAAAATGAGAAAAGACCCGGGGGGGGGGGAAGAAAGTCAGCCGGAAACCATGGATGAACCACCCAACGAGCATGGGACGCAAAAGGTTTCTGAAAACTCCTTTTCCTCACTGGTGTGGAGGGGAAGGCCTGCTCCACATCACGGGGGGGGGGTCCGGGGGAATGGGGAAGGGCGCGTAAGGGGCAAGTGGCCATCCAGATCAAGTGTCTCGGGGCTGAAAGGGAAAAAAAAAATTTTACAGGCCTCACCCCGATAGGGTATCTCGATCAAAAAAAAAAAAAGGAGGAAGAAAAGGGGAAAGAAGAAACCAGTCGGGATGGTTTTTTGAACAAAAAAACTAAAAAAAACAATCACCGAACCGCCCGAACGACTATGAAACGTCAAAAAGTGAAAAAGGGAGGGGAAGCAAGGCAAGGGGAAAAAAAGAAGCAGGGTTAAACAGTGAAAAAGAGCCGAATGCAAACCTAACGTTCCCAAGAAAAAGGGGCTTTTGGGACAGCAGAACTTGGAAAAGGTGAAGGGTGAGGGAAAAGAAAAAAAGGGCTATTTGCCCACTTGGAAGATCATCTTCTTGAAAAAAGTTCCTACCTGGATCCCACCACCAAACGAAGGGAAAAAAAAAAAAAAAAATCAAAAAGAGACAGAACGCAGGATGACATCTCGAGGAACTAGGCTGTTGTGGGAAATCCAAGGGTCCGCCCTAAAAAGAAAGAATAAGAAGGGGAAAAAGGGAAGGGGGAGGGGGGAATGCCGAAAACACCACCAAACCAAGGACAGGCGACGTATGGTTGAAAAAAAACCACCAACTCCCCCCAATCAGCCAACAGAAAAAGGGAGGAAGGGGGAAGGACCTCGTCGAGAACCTAAGACATAAAGTACTCCCTAGTGGGGGGGAAAGAAACAATCAAACCCAGTGGATGGGTGATACCGCAACAAAGAAGTTACTTGCACTGAAAACAGCCCCAAAAGCGAGGGGGGGGGGTGGAGAAAAGGAGGACAGAAACAATTATCCAATATTGGGGAACGGTGGGAAAAAAAAGGCTAAGAAGCCCTCCGGACAAACCAGCACCGGGGAGGGGGAAAAAAAGGGAAACAAGGGAAAGAAGAGGGGATCTAAAACCCGCCGGGGTCATCGGCCGACCGAGACTACTCGTCGTGGAGCCGGAAAAAAAAAAAAAAATACAAGGAAACCCACAAAACCCAGTCCAAAGAAAAAACCCATCCGCCCTGTCCGAAAGATAGGCAAAAGAAAGGGAAACTCAACGGCCCGAAAAAAAAAAAGGATCCAAAGGAAAAAAATGGGCCATCCCGGCGGGGGGAAAAAAGGGGATCACGGGAGCACCGCAAGAGGTACGAAAGAACGACCTTGGGGGGAACTTCAACGTTCCCCTGTTATGAAAAACACGGTTGGGTCGCAGTTGGGCGCAGGGAGAAAACCCCCTGCTTGCCAACCAAAAAAAAGCAGGAAAACCACCCAGCCCCGCCCCTGCAAAGACCCAAGGTCGGGAACCACGGCCTCACCAGGAAGGAGAAAGGGGCAAGAAAAAAGAAAAAACCCACCACGACCCCCGGGGCTCAAGAAAAACACAAAGTGCCAAAACGGTTCCCAAGAAAAAGCGGAAGCGACAGGCGGAAAAACAGGAGTTACAGAGGCAAGTGGGCACTGTCGCGCGTCCCTGTGGGAAAAGCTTCACACTACCCCGTGCCGTACAGGAACGTTGAGGAACGCAGGCAGTGCCAAAAAAAAGAACCTCCGTGGTGCAAAAAGGAGAAGCACGGCGGAAAAAATTGTGTGAGGGTCCCAAACCCGTCTTTGTAAGGGAAGGCCCCATGTCCAAAAGCAACTACACAAACCAAAAAAAACACCCTGGGGGGGGGGGGTTTGGGGGTTTTGGGGGGGGGGTTTTTTGGTGTTTGGGGTTTGTTTTTTTGTGGGTGGTTGTGTTTGTGTTGTGATGTGTGGAGGGGGGGGGATTGGGGGGATGGGGTAGTTTGTGTTTTTCTTTTTTTTTTTTTTTTGTGTCATCTGTTTTTTTTTTTTTTTTTTTGTTTTTTTTGTTTTGTGTTTTTTTTTATAGGGGCTACACCCGCGCCCGGAAACCACCCCCCCCCCACCCCCCCCCCCCCGCCCCCCCCCCCAACCCCCCCAAAAAAACCCCACCTCCCCCCCCCACCCCACCCCCCCCCAAACACCCCCCACCCCCCGCCACCCACACACACCCACCCCCCCCCCCCAACCAACCCACCCCGCGAACTCGACCACAACCCCCCCACCCCCCACCCCAAAGGAACCCGCACCCCTGTGGGTGGGAGGCGGGCCACCAACCACCCACCCCCCCGCCCAACCAAGCCGCGCCCTCCGCCTTCGCCAGGAAGATAATGGGGTGAAGGGTGTTGGGGGGGGACGCCCCACCAACCCACCGGCCAGAAACGAACCCGCACTCCCCACCCCCATCCCACCACACCAGCGCCCCCCCCCCCCCACCCCCCACCCCCCCCCCCCCCCCACCAGAGTGAACGGGGGAGGGTGGAGGGGGGGGGACCCCGCCCCCCGCTCCCCGGGAGAGGGAACCCCCCCCCCCCAGCCGCCCGGGTAGGAAACCCCACCCCCCCCGCCGCCTCCCCCCGACACCCCGCCGCCGCCCCCCCCCCCCCCCAACATGAACCCCCCCCCCAGCCCCTTCCAACCCACCAATAACTACTCGCCCCACCACGACGCACACGCCGCCCACCCCGCCCCCCCCCCACCGCCCCGCACCCGCCGGGAGGGCCGAGCACCCGGCCCCCTTCCGGCCCGACACCGACCCTGCTCCCCCCCAGCGCCCCAGATCCAACCAAACAACACCCCCTCACCCCCCCAAACCCAGTGACCCCCATCCCACCCCCTCCACCCACTAGCTCACGCCCACCGCCCCCCCCCCCCCCCCGACGCGCCACCCCCCACCTCACCCCCATCGCCCCGTAGGGGGGTAGGATCCAAAGAACCCAAGCCCACACCCACCCGCCACCCGCCCGCGCCCCCACCCCGCGCGCACCCCCCCCTCCGCGCCACCCCGCCAAACACCGCCGCCGCGAACAGTCCCCAACCCCCCTCGGCGCCCCCCCTCCACCCCCGCCGCGGCCACCTCATAAAAACACCCCCTCCGTCGAGCCCCCACTGTGGCCTCCAAGGGAATTTTGTCCCTGCCCCCCCCCCCCCCCCCTAAACACCGGTGAACCGCCACATGCCGCTTTCAGTCAACGACTCCGCAACCTAAATCAACACTGAAAGGAGGGGCCGGCCAACGGCGCCCTAATAATGTGTTCCTCGATTGTGACATAATACGTGTAATGGTAGAAAAGGCGGGAAAGAAAAATAGGCAAGAAACCATGGCGGAGGCAACGCCAGTGTGGGGTCTGAAGAGATCATCCACCCTTCCGAGGGAAGTCCAGCCCTGCGCTGGGGAGGGGGGAACCAAAGAGGGGGCATGTTGTAGGGAGAAGACGGGGGGGGCCCACTAACTTTTCCTAAAGACGTTGAAACGGAGCCCCTCCACGAAAAGCAAAAAAAAGGCTAAAAGAGAATGGGGTCCTTGTCAATGGGGAAAACATGAAGGGGGGACCTCAAGAGCCCGTGAGAATGTACAAAAAAAATCGAAAGAAACTCTTATGGGCCCGCCTGGGGAGCACCTTTCAAAGCACGGGGGTGACACCCCCCACTGTGGATTGCAGGGGTCCAACCGGGGAAAAAAAAAGAACGAGCTATCAGCTGAGACCCAAAGCTCGGAGGGCGCTCCCAAAAAGTTGTCTAAAAAAAGCAACAGTGCAGAAAAAAAAAAAAAAAAAAGAGGAAGGGAGAGGACCGATGGAAGCCCTCTGAATCTCTCCCGTACTCAAAAAGAGAAAGGATTCTCTCCGCTGGGCCGCCAGAGCAAAAAAAAGCCCGCGGAGTGTGGTAAGGGGGAACATCCTTGCAGATTGGGGTTGAAAAGCAACAGGCTTACTTTCATCTTCGGAAGGGGGACGGCGAAGTGGTCCATAGAACCTGAAGAAAAGGTAGGGCAGGGCTAAAAGGAATAACGTGACAAAAACCGCCCGTCCATTCACTGACCGAAAGGGGACAGGACGAGAGGCAGAGCGCACCGGGCCCATTTTCACGAAGGGAAAATCAAAAAAGGAAAGAAGACAAATGGACGCAAGCCAACAGGCGAGCGAAAGCGCACGTAGGTAAAAAAAAGGATGTGAAATATCGTTTTAGCTCAAAGTGGCTTCCCCAGTACACCGACACAAACCTGCACCAAAGGGGAACAGCACAGCTGGATGGAAAACGGCCTCAAGACGGCGGTTCGCGCGAGCCCCCGCCCCACATGCGTGTGAAACAATCGTGGATGGCGTGACAAGAAGCCTTAACAAATACCCAAAAGTCCTACCCTGAAGGGACCCAAGCCCAACCGCCCACGGGGGGAAAAAAAGAAAAGAGAATGGAAAAAAGCCGCTGAAAAACGAGGGGAGGAAGAAGGGGCCATGGGGACAGGAAGGGTGATCTCAGACATTTCCTTTGCCGTCGTCTTTCGGGGGCCGATGCACGTCAAGAAGAAACGAACAGAAGACCCCCGCGGCAAACAACAGACCACCCAGCATAGGCGGATCGCAGAAACTGCTACTGGAGAAACTTGAAAATGGACAGAGGGGTCCAGCGCAAAAAAAAAAAAAAATTAAGCCGGTTGTGACATGCCGCGCGAGCGATTCAACCAAGCGCCCGTCCAACGTCAAAAGGCGCTTCGCCCCGACTGCGGGGCAGGGGCAACCAAAAGCCCGGGAGTTGGCGCAGAAGGTGTTAACCTGCTTGGGGACCATGGGGGGCATGTCGCAAAGGTCGGTGGAAAAGGGGGAAGACGCATGGACGGAAAGGGGGGAGGCAGCTCTGTTTTGGAATACGAACCTGAATACCAACACGGCGAGCAGCACGCAAAGGGAAGGAAGCAGCCCAAAGACCCGCCCAAAAACTATGGACAAGGAAGTCCCTTCCTGGGACTGGACGGGTGCTCAACCAAGCCTGGCCGGCGTTGTCGGGGGCAATGGCACGGTATGGACCTTCAGGTTAGGGAAACGGGCAACATGGGGGGCAGTATTCCGGTTCCTCAATAGTTTTGGGGAACGTAAGGAGCTCGCGGGTCCCGACAGTGAAGGAAAACGATCGGTGAACTCACCCGGAAAAAATCGTTGTGGACAGAGCCTCAGGACATGAGGGACCAGTTTGGCTGTCCTTCGTTTAACCCATAGGGGGGGGGGGGGGGGGGGGGGGGGGGGGAGAAGGGGTGAATAGCACAAAGAAGCTTAGCACACAAAGGGCAGGGCCGAAACAGACAATATCTCCCGATCGAAAAACGCTCGGTAAAACAAACTAGCAGCGACACGTCAACGAAGGTTGAAGGGCGCACCAGCGCCAGATTTACAGGGGATGATTTTATGCGTGGGGTCTAAGAAACTGTTTAAGCTAATGAGAACATGACCCAGGGGGGGGGGGAAGGAAGAAAAAAGAAACAGACTGGATTTAGTCACGCGTACTGTGTCGCAGGGGCTTCCCAACCCCTCTCGCCCGGAAAAAAAAATGAAAAAACATAGGAATATGTTTGGGAGGCGGAGGGGCAAAATACCTTCTCTCTCAAACTTCAAAGGAAAGCCGCCGGTGACCATCCCAGGCACGGGAAACCCCAGGACTGATGAAGGAGCCGCAGCAAAACTCTGAAAGGAAGTGACAAGAGTTGCACACGTGTCGCTCGACTTGAACTCCCTACATCCCTGTGTTCTAAGACCGTCCATCACGGGGTACCTTGACCGTTTCAAAAGGTAACGTCGGTGGGCAGGTAAAAAAAGAGTTATTAACCGTGGGGAGGACGGGGCTGAGGGGCGACAGAATGACCCCATCTTCCCTAGATTTCTCTACAACAACACGAAAAAAAAAAGAGAAACCTCCTAGCGGAGCCGGTGTTTGGAAAAAAAGGAAGGGAGAAAAATGCAACAGCCTAAGGATGAGATCCTGGGAAATAAAAACCGAGGTACACCCCTACGTCACTACCCATTTAAAAGAGACCAGTTACAGAAACAAGTAATGGAGGATAAGGGCGAAGTGGAAAAAAAAAAAAGAATCGTGAGCCTTGGAGTAACTCGGGAGAGGGGGCTATCCATCCATGTCTACCAAATGGGGATTGTCCCACGGCCGATTGGCCCTGGAAAAAAAAAGCCCAAATGAGATAAAGAAAGAACGGGGGAAGAACAATCAAGACACACCCAACGTAGCTTTTAATCACCCAAGGCGAGGTGGGTAATGATGGGAGACGGAAAGGAGAACAAAAAAAATTCCTCTAAAAACGGACAAGGGGTGGAAAGAAAATGCCCTCCTTTTGGTGGGGGGGAAAAAAGGAAACAAAAAACTGACCAAGGACTGCAGGAGCGATAAAAATGTGACGGAACAAACAAGAAAAACGCCCACAAGAAGGCACACAGACAGTTTTGACAAAATCAAAAAAAGGAAGACCGGAACGCGCCACGCTAAGGGTGGTGCACATGAACTCGTCCAACTCCACTGGTTGCTGGGACGAGACGCGAAATCGGTTCAAATGGTGTGCTTGACAACCCCCAAATACTAGGGCTATCGACAGAACAATTATAAAAAACGTGGGACGGGTGGAAAGGCGCCAAGAAAAAAAAAAACATTGGCCCACCTGCCCCCTCAATACTTCTAGCGCATACCAAAAAGCCAATGGGTAAAAAAAACAAAAGAACAAACGCCTGTCTAGGGAAAAGAGGAGAGCCGAAGCCCCCCCGCCCCTGTCAAGGTCAACCATTACGCCCCAAGTAAAAAAAAAGAGTCAAGAAACAAAAGGTCACACTACGGCCCCAGCGCCGCCCGAACGCGCATCTTGGAAAAAAAAAAAAACCGGGAGGGCTGGCGCCGCCAGAACCCAGCAGGCGCCCCTTCCATAGGGGGCAAGGTTGAAAATCTGGGAGCTTGGAAAAAAGAAAGCGCGGTGCTTGAGCAAAAGAAAAGGGGGGTTTGGGCACCCCTGCACGCATCCCACCCAAAGCAAAAGGAACTAACAGACAAACAAGAATTGCCCGAAGGATATGGGTCCCAAAGGGGGAACGCAAGGAGGACATGCACCTAAAAAAACAAAGAAAAAAAAACTAACACCCCAGGGTAAAAGTAAAGTCCTTTTCCTCCCACTGGTCTAACAAGGAACGTAGTTCAAGAAAAACCAAAAAGCAAAAGGGGCCAGGGAGAACTTAGGGGGCGAAGGCGCGGGAACCAAAAGCAAGCATGCTCAAGAAGAAGAAGCGAATAAGCGCAACCAACAAAAGAACGAGATTTCCAGAAGGCAAAGGACCCGGAGAGTCGTGCAGGTTGTCCCGACCACCGTTGATTTCTGAAGTGAAAAAACACCTCCAGTCCTACCAACACACAATCCCAAAGGGAAAGAACCAGAGATGTCCTGCAACAGTGTTGCGCAAAACCTCCGGACCGCCACTTGGAATTCGGTAAATCTCGAACTGTGAGCGGCATTCGAACGGCGCGCCACCGATTTGACATTGGGTGTGCAAAAATGATCAGTGAGTAAGGGAGTACGGAGTTTAACAGCAAATCTAAAAACTGGCATTAATTTTTTAAACGTGGGGGGGGGAAAAGTTTGGTCTCGCCCAGGGAAACCGACAAGAAGAAATACCCCGTGCCATCCGCGCCCCTTGTGAGTTCCACCCACTGGGAGAAGGGTGGGTCTTCCATTTTGGGTGGGCCCCCACATCCCCACTTGCGGAAACTAAACAAACGGAGGGGGGGGAGCACCAACTGGTCGGAAATCTCAGAATAAACTGTCTCACCGCTGACCCATATGCATACAAGATTTCATCAAGGGAGAAAAAAGTTGTGACCGTGAGAATGCAATCACTCCCAAATGCTAGTTTTATGCACCGATTGGGAAACAGGAGGAAAAAACGGCCAATAAAAAAGTGGGAGTGCAATGGTTGTCTACTTGGGGCTACGACAAGGCAAGCCAACCATCGACAGCTCTTTCGACAAGGTGCTGGAAAATACTGTCAAAGGAGAGAGGCAACAAGAAGAGGGGGCCAGTGCCTACAGGCGGCAGGTCAGAAAGGGACGAAAAAAACACAAAAAAAAACGGAAAAGGGAGGAAAAAAGATATAGCGAAAACGCAAAGGAAATGGCAAAAAACGCAATCGACGAATGAAGTGGTTACAGCAACAGAGCGCCAATCACTAGCGGGTGATAAAGATATGAAAGGGAGGCATGGAAGGTGGGTCAGTGTCACTCCAAGGTCAAGTACAAAAAAGGTGGGCGAAGACGGGGGGTAATCAAAGAAAAGATCCGGGGTCAAAAAAAGAGAGAAAAGTGTGAACACGGGACATGGGTGTGCTCCGAAAAAAACCAGTAACATCAAAAAAAGGAAAAAGCAAAGAGGAGGCAAAGTCACTAAGGCAAACGGTGGAGCAAAAAAAAGGAAGGAGGACACAGTCGGACGACAAACCTGCCGAAAAAAGCGGGGGGGAACACAAGAGCAGAGGACACGGGCGCAAGAGAAAAGGAGGGGTAGGTTCTTTCGTAAAACCTGGGGAAAAAAATAAAAAGTAAGTAAGGTGAAGGACCAAGGGGGGCCGAAATCCGGGACAGGGTGGGAAGGGAACGATCGCACAAAAAAAAGGAGGGTCCAATCGACACGGTGGTCAAAAGAAAGAAAAATTCGTTAGCGTCTAAGCAAACCAAAGGGCGGCGTGCCTCAAAACGACAAACACTCAGTTCGGCCGTTCGGGTGAAGGAAAGGGGAGAAGGGCAGAGGAACTTTCAGAATAAATCCTAAAAAAAACCAAAAAAAAAACGGCGCCCGGCGCCGCACCGGGCCAGACCAAGGACAAAAGGGGTACGCTCTGTCCTCTGGAAAAAAAGACAAAAGACTGAGGGCAGCCGGGTCCAGCAAAATCAAGAAAGCCCAAAGAACAGTCAAAAGGGGGGAGAAGTCAAAAAGGGATCAGCTCCTCCTGGGAAAAACTCATCAAACTTTGAAAGGGGGGGAGGGGTGTGGGTGGACTGGGAGGAATGGCGACGTAGGAAACAGAACGTGGCACAGGAGCCACTGGAACCAGGGCTTTGGGAGGCCGCCGGGTTTTTACGGAAGTCAATCCCCAATGGCGAGAAAAACGCATCGGCAGAACCGCAAACCTGAACACGCCGGAGAGACCATTCCCGGGGGAGGCAGTTCTATCGGTTCAGTCCTAAAGGCGATCGGACGCGCTTTGCCGGTTGGACTAAGAGGTCGGACTCGGGCGGCCAAAAGGGGGGGGAGGTGGGACCGGGTCATCTTCCCAGTGTAAACTAAAAAAGACTCCAAAAAAAAAAAAGCAGACGATGGAAAAGCCTCCGGGGCCCTGAAAAATGGCGGGGGGACCGCATACATGACAGATGGAAAGTTGGACACTGACTGGGAGGGGGTGGGAGGGTTCTCAAAATGGCCATACGTTGAGGAAACACACCTCAACAAGATGCAGGGGCTGAAAGCAAAGCGCCCCATGGAGATCCACATCAAGTGGAAGATTCCATGAACTAGCATAGGACGTCACAGGTAGGCAGTTCGATGTAAAAACACAATCCGCAACCCTGGAGGGGTCAAAAAGCACAGAAATTGGGGGGGACTGGTTGCAGGTGGGCTTATTTCCAGGAAGCAATTTAGGGAGATCAACATCGGAAGTACTAGGGCCTGGTGTTTAAGTCGGGAAGGGCCCTGCAGGGAAAACAAAACATCCGTCGCCAGCCAATGCCGGCGCATATCAAAAAGTTGGGTTGTTGAGTCCGTCGGTGTGGGAAAATGAATTTGAGCAACTTGGTCCATGTAGGGTAGCCGCCAGCAAGGGAAAAACGGGAAAAGAGACGGTGGATACCTTGACATGCTCCAAAGAGAAGGAAGGTGGGGAAGAAAGGGGGGAAAAGAAAGGGGGGGGACCAGTTAAAAAAAAAGATGATCCGGAACGGGGAAACTGAGTTGGGTTGTCGGGGGAAACCAGGGGGCCGAAAACACAGGAACCAGGGTTTATAGGGGCCTGTCCACTGGGGGGAGAGGAAAATACGTGTGGGAGCGATCTGCAAAAACCAGGCTAACCACCCTAATGAGTAATAAGCTGAAAAAAAAAAAAACGGGAGGGAAAAAAAAGGGGAAAGACTCTACCCTAGCCTTGTCTCAAAAAAGGAAAAGACTCCCGACACCACGGAAAAATGAAGATGCCGAAAAACAAAACCGACGGGGTACAAAACTCTCTGAAAGGAAAGGGGGACACAAAGAGAGCAAGGCATGTACCAGACCTTTTAAAAATCAAAAAAAAAAAAGGACATCGTGAAAACAACTAGTGCAAAAAGCATGCCGAGTGCTCCTGACAGCAAGCAATGGGACAAGGCAGGAAGGGGTGGAAACACAGCTGAGTGATAACGCCGGCCTGGCTACCAAAAGAAAGGGAAAAACACCCACACGAAAACATGCAAAAGAGGGTGGGACAACTCCCTGAAACTGGCACTCGGGGGGAAGCCTTTAAAAAAAAACAACGTTCCCGAAAAAGAACAAGGGCCAACCAAGATGGACAGTGGAACTTTACAACTCACCAACTTTCACCAAAAAGGGAAAAATAAGAATAAGGTTGGAAAAAGACCAACTGCAGAACAAAAACGCCCCACAAAGCAAGAACAGCAGGCGAGTAGCCGCTCCCCACTGCCCGCTTGAGTTAGGAAAAAGAAACTGAAGAAGCTTGTTGAACATACATCAGAAGGACCTTGATGGGCAGTAGATCATGAGAGAAAAAGAGGGGGCATTGGAGGTTTTTTGGACAGCCCTCCAAAGGGAAAGACCTCAGTGAGGGGATCTTAAACAAATATTAACCCATATGAGTAAAAGAAGCGCAGAAAAAACAAACATTAAAAAACACAGCAGGTCCGCAGACTGTCCCTGATTGCGCGTACCAAACCACTAAAAGGGGGGCCAGGAAAGGACAAAGAAGAAAAAACGTCATAGACTGAGAAACCAAGAGAACGCCCCAGTTCCCAAGGAACCAAAAAAAACACACCACAACCGCACGTCCGAAACTCAGTTCCCTCGCAACACACAATCGGGCCCCAGAAAACCGCCAAAGTGAAAAACCATGGCGGACCATATCTTGCTCCCGCTGCAACTCAAACAAAAAAAAATGGGGAACATAGGGGTGGACCCCAACGATTGTACAGCAGGCTCTCACAGTTGGATCCCCAGACAGTGCGGAAGCAAAGAAACCGCCGTCAGAAAATCCAAACACACTCAGCATGGTCGAATACCATTCCTCAAAAAACGCCAGTAGGACAAGAGGAAACACCCCATCAAAGCTCAAAAGGTCAACCGCAAGACGCCCTTTTGGGACCCAAAGAACATAAAAAAAAAAAAGGACGAAAAGCAGGAAAAACCGTCCCCTTCCAAGGGGACAGGTAATGGGAGGACGGAAGGTACATATTCTGCTCAGAAGATGTCCAAAAAAAAACAAAAATAAAGATCACGTCTGATACGACCCGACAGGAGGAGGGAGTTCAGGGGACATTAAGGCTCCTATACTGAGAAGAAAAAACAAATGGATACTACGGGGGGCACCTGGGCCAAGGGGAAAAAAACAAGAATATGTACGGTATGCTCCGGACTCACGAGGAAAAAAAAAGTTTCATCAAATAGAAGAAATCCCACACTGCGCACGCACACCTAGGGGAAGAAGTAGTGAATGGGGGTGTGCAGCAGGACGTAATGAATGTGTAGGAAAGGGGGGAAGGACTGGGTGTAAAAATCCACTGGAAACCCCCATTATGGGTGGAAAACAAAAACATTGTTGACTTTCCCTCCATCGCGGAAATACCTCCCAGTGCCCTCTGCAAAAAAGGGAAAAGCAAAAAAAACGGCGCCAGGGTTCACTACAGATTGAGGCCAGGGGTTTGGTCCAGAAAACGCGGTGGTGGACCCTGAACAAAAAAAAGTACTTCAAAAAGAAGAGGAGAAGCACTCATCTGGCACCTCCGCGCCCCCGTGAAGAAGGGAATGCCATGGTGGGGGGGGACAAAAAAGGGCCCATGTTCTTTCCTGGGACCGCATTGTAATGGATGAACCAAGTGAACGCGGGGAAAATGGAAAGCGCTCAGGGGGCGAAAACAGGGACCACGTGTAGGTGTGAGAGCCACTATTGAAAAAGGGGGGGGGGTGGGTTTTTTAACACCTTGGAGTGCAGGGTGGGAAGAACAGGAGAAAACGAAACGAAGAAAAGAGTGGGTCAAGTCCCTTGCCTCTCAAGGGTGCCGGGTACCTAACTGGGGAAAACGGAGACGATTTAAAACCCAACGAAAACAGCAGGGTTCGGAGAGACAAAAGGCAAAAGTAAACAAAAAAGTACATA
>Ga0179593_1368351_pt1 | contig 25685 bp, 32 predicted proteins | sample CZODoug2_1_08_16_FD_185931 | JGI IMG/M metagenome (GOLD analysis project Ga0179593, IMG submission 185931) | Vadose zone soil fungal communities from Angelo Coast Range Reserve, California, USA - CZODoug2_1_08_16fungal (PacBio error correction) | ecosystem: Environmental > Terrestrial > Soil >...
CGGCTCGAAGGTTCAAAAATTGTATGTTACTAGAGAGGAAGAAAAGATTCTGAAAAGGAGGTGGAAAGAGACATTCAGTAAGGGCAGGGGTGGGGTGCGAATACAAGACAGGATCAACCTACCTAAAGCGCATAGCTGCAACCCGCAGCAAAGATTTAGAACCGGAGAAAGTCTTTGCTCCATTCTTTGAATTCTACAGATAGGTACTCTTACCTCCAGGAAGAAGGAAGAATACTATGGGAGTGTCGAGGAAAGCTGGGACGGTCCTGCAGCCATCGCAAACTTAGGCGCTACCAGTTTCGGGAACCGAAGGAGTATAGGGACGCAAAAGAACCGTAGGGGGCTAAAAATCTGAAAAAATTTATAAGAAAAAACACGTTCGGGGACCAAAGGCAGATTGCTTTAATAAAAGGGGAAAAAAAACTGCTCTACGGAAAAAGGGGGCGACACCGAGAAATCCAGGAAACTTTTTAGCGCGAAAAAGGTCGGGAAAAGAGCAAATACCTACTCCAGCCAAATTATAATCGGAGGGGCCAGTTAACAACAAAAATTAGACCCAGAGCGCGAAAAAAAACAACTCACGGGGTGCTACGGTTAGCAATCCAGAGGGGGGGAGAACTTTCTGGGAAAGAAAAAAAAATAGGGGCAAAAAGAAGCGCGCAAACCAGGAAAGGTACAGCTGCCAAATCAGCTCATTTCTCTAAGGGGAAAAGGGGGAAACCATCAGACCAAGGAGGTTCCGAGGGAAGGATCATTGGGGGAAAGCAGCAACTTCAAGAAAATGAGCGTTGCAGGGGTATACTAAAGAAAGGGGCGGAAGGAACCAAGAATTGAAGAAAAGGTACCGGCAAGAACAGAACAAGTGACGCGAATATGGAATCTGGGATTGGAAACCTTGTTGGAAAAGATGAACAAACCTCAGAGACAGAACTAAATGGAAGGGCACGACACTACCAGACAGAGGAGAAACTGAGACGCATTTCCAAAGAAAAGACGGGACCGGAGGGACAGTGTTGGCTCTGAATTCCTGAGAAGGGAATAGTGAGAAGGAGAGGGTGGACAAATGGCTGAAAAAAGAAAGCATGGCAGGCATAAAGGAGAGGAGGAGGAGAAATAGAAACGAAAAGGGGTTCTAATCAGATAACTCTAGAAAGAGGAGGGGGACTAAGGAGCGGAGTGAGTTAAGGGTAAAGGAAAAAGGTAGACAGGCCAAAGGGGCATTAGATACAGGTCGTCTTCTTCGCAACATATGAGGAAAAAGGGGTAAAGGGAAAAAGGGGGGTATGTCTGGAGAGACGTAACGAAAGGGAAAAAGGCACTGTAGAATAGCAATGGCTCAAAAGGGGAGGGGTCTCGGGAAACAGTCAAAAAGGGTACGAATGGGATCTATACCTCCTAAAGCTAGAAGGGTCCTTCCCTCAGAAAGAGGAGGGGGGGGGAAAAAGGGTTATTATGAACCTGTAGTACGGCAGAGAGTGCGTAGGTAATCTCAAACTCTTAAGGAAGCTGGGGAGGAATAAAAGACCCAGGGAAGGGGATACCAGCCTGGTTCAAAAAAAAAAGAGGGATCCGGGCCTACCTTTTGTCTAGGTTTCTACACCATTTCTGGAAGAGTGGAGGCTTTAGCTGAGGGATGGGAGAAGAATAGTCGAGAGGGGGCACGCTTTGAGGGGGCCAAATAGGGATTCCTCGACCCCGGACAAGATATAAAATGAGGAGAGGGGGAGGCATTTTCATCTACGACTATAGAGGCTTAGAGAAGGGGAGACCGTTCAATAGGATAAGTAATGTTACCCGAGAGGAGTGTTGATCAGGGTATGCCTGTAGAGAAACGGACTTCACCCACTAACAGGGAAGGGGAAAAGGGAGGAGCAACTTTAAAGGAAATTACCAAAGGGGGGCAGGAATAGATCCACCGGTCTGAAGGAGCTAACAAACAACTGATTAGTGTTAAGATAAGCTATGCCCAAAGAATCTTAAGAAAAGGGGTGTTAGAGGGGGTCGGCAGACCGAAGGAACACAAAAAAAGAATAGGGAGACCTACTTTTCAGTCAAATGAGGGTCGAATCAGGTTGACTCGGACGAGAGGCTCAGTCAAACGAGGAACGGAATAGGAGGGCGGGAAACAAAGGAGAAGGAACCTTAAAAGCGCATGAAGTGTATCAGGAGGGTCTGAAAAGGGATAACACCAAGCTCAAATACGGGAAAGGGGGGGCGGGAAGACAAGGGGGGTTCGGCTTGGGGGGTATCGTCGCGTGACAACGGGGAGGGAGAGAGGAATCCAGACAAGAATTGCAATAGTAGGAACTCCATCTCCTTACGGATCAAAAGGATAGGCGAGAAAACGGGGAGGAAAGGTTTCGACTTGAAAAGATGGGCTTTGAGGAACAGGGGTAATGGGAGGGCAGAAAATAAGCTGGACGTATACAGGGAATAAAAAGTTCCAGGGCTCAGGCAGCATCAAATCACCTGAATAAGATCTTAAAGAGTTCAAGTGAAGGACAGAAAATAAAGGCAGTGGGGAAAAAAGGATGTCCAGTCCGGAGGGAGCCAATACAAGGGGGGTGAAGACCCTTGGTTGGGGGAAAAAAGGGGGGCATTGAAAAAGCTGGAAAGCCAAGAGAATGCGCGGGAAGAAAAAAACGGCATGACTTAAAGAAGCCTGAGACTCGCCTCCACGTAATTGGATTGGGCAAGAGTGGGGAAAGCGACTGTAACGAGAATGACCACCGAGGGAAAGCAGAAGGACAGTGGGGTCTTCACCCTGGGCTAAACACCGGGAAAGAAACTCGTGAGGGAGTTCGCCGGGGGAAAAATGGCGGGCAAGCGCAAAAAAAAAGGGCAAAAGGGAAAATTCTTGAAGGGCCTGAAAATTCTCCTTGGGGGAAGGAAATTAGGAGGAAGCGGGCCTATTCAACAGGGGGGGGAGGTAACTAGAGAGGAAATCGATTACCCAACGAGGAGGACAGACGACCGCAACAACGAAAAACCGTAAACGGAAAAGCATTTCCCAGGGGGGGGAATGGGTGTTTCAGATGTGGGGAGAAGGGGGGTTTCCTGGCTTAAGGAAAGAAATGGGGGGAAGGGGAAATAAGCTTGCGGGTTTTAGGTTAGCTTCGGCGAGGTCCAACGGGGCGTAAGAAAAAAAACGTGCAGTGTAGGAAGGTAGTGGAGGGGTTAAAGAGGCGGCGGGGGGCAAAACTTGTCGGCGCCGTAGGGCGCAATTGTGACAGAGGGGAGAGAGAGACATTGGCAGTCGTGTAAGAGCCGAAGGGAAAGAGGAAGTGGATGGTTGCCAAAAGATCCGGGAGCTAAACTCAGGGAAAAATCCACTTAGACCTTTGGGGTTTTTAAAAAGTTTTCGAAGGAATCGTTCGTACAAGAATGTGCTTTGAGGGGGAAAAAAACAGGGGGGAACGCCGGTGGAGATCAAAAAAGGCTACAGGGAGGGGAGGGGTTGGGTGATACGGCTTATGGCTGTTCAGTCTCTCCCTAGGGGGAGGCTTTCACCAATAGGCAGACAGAGGACGCGGGAAGGGTTGAGGCTCCGGTCTTGACTACGACCGCTAAATAACGGGAAAGAAGAAGTAAAGTACGATTCTCGGGCCAGGCTTACGAAATCTGTTCTGAGAGAAAAGGTGGGGGATACAGAGCTTTCCACGTGGTAAAGAAGAATTTCTCAGGTTCTTAAAAGAGGGGGGTGGGGGGTGGGGGGAGAAAATCTGTGGGGAAGCTCGCAGGGTTTTAACGGGAACTGGGGGAGATCATTGAGAATTGATTGGGGCTACTGCGAAAAAGAGGAAGAGGTCCGCAGACTGGCACTTTCTAATGGGTAAACGGTCTAATATAGAGCCTTCGGAAGGGCAGCCAAAGCGCAAAGATGAGAGGGGGGGGGGTCTATTCCATCCCGGGGGGAATAGTGGGTAGGATGAGGGAAACTCGACATTCGGGGGGCGGAGGAGGGGGAGCGAACAATCAAATGCCGAGGGGGATCGGCAACAGGAGAGTTTAAAAAAAGAGACGTCAAGAGGTCGAAAAAAGAAAATAGGTCAGAAAAGAGGGTCAAGGGAATTGCCTTCGCGAAAGCGTCGTTGACGAATCGCCAACACACAGGGGGGTAGAAAAGAGAAAGAAGAATCCGGAACGGCAGAGGACAGGAACCGTATTTCGACGGAAAAAAAGAAGAGGGAAAACTAGGGAAAGGTCCACGAGAACTCGCACGTAACGCGAAGCAGGATGAGGGGGAGGGGGGGGGTTGGACCGAAGACAACAGAGGCGACCAAAGCAGCAAAGAAGAGTAAATATCTGGAAAACGAAGTGTCGAAAAAGGGGCTTTTCGACTTCGGAAAGAACGTCGCAAAAAGCTAAAAAGAAGATCCTAAAAAAGGGTCTAGGGACTCTCCAGCACATAACATGGACCCAGAGTCCGAAGAAGTCCAAAGGGAAGAGGGATCACAAAGGAAAGGGATTTGGCCCAAGAGCCGGCCACAGGATAAATGGGGTAAGGGATTGAAAACAGGAGATGAAAAAAGGAGTGAGAATAGACATCGAGCTTTAGAAACATCCGTTCCTTGTGGGCGGATTAAAGCTGAAGGGGGAGGAGAAGACTCCGGAGAAGCAAATATTCGAGTTAGTCGGGGGGGAAGGGCTGGTCGGCCTTTGAAAATAAAATGGGGGAGGGATGATCACCCATACTGCAATATATATTCTTCGAGTTTGGCAGGAACCCAAGCAGGGGGAAAAGAAACCAACGGAGAAGTATAAAGTTATTTTATTCTGAAATCCGAGGAAAAAGGTACCAAAGGATACGAGAGTTTCTAATCAATTATAAAGTCTCTAGCGCCCAGGTCCCACAACCCCAGCATATAGGAAAAATTTAAAGGATCGTTTGTACCGAAGCGCCGAAAGAAGATATCTAAAGGTGGCGACTAAAGAAGTTCACCGGCACCGAACTACGGAAAATAGGGACCAGTTCTAGAAAGCAAAACTTCAGCGGGGGGAAGAACGGTGGAAATAGCATATCACCAAACGAAAACTAGAAAGAAAAAAAAAACGAATCCGAAGGGGAAAGAACTGGACAAAACTGAACCCACAATCCTGCAGACGGGACGCGGGGACTATCGGAATCGAGGGGGTATCGGTGAAAGGGAAAAAGAAGGAAGGGAGGGGGAAAAGGAAAATGCACCAAAACTTGACACTTTTTCAACCTGGCTAATAAGAGGGGAGGAATAAGGAAAGGAAAAGTCATCCGGAGGGCTCAAAAAGGGGAGACTCTAGGAAGGATAATGTCTAAGAGGAGTTGGGTATGAGACTAAACGAAAGGGGTGGTGCGTCAAGAGGGAGAAGCAGGGGAAGGGGGGATCATTCAATTAAACAATGAACTCCAGGGTTGAATGGGGAGGAAGCTTCTCAAGAGAAGGAACAAGGTCATGCCTTTACATCAACTCATGAAGGAGGGAAGGACGCAGGGGGGAAGGAAATTACCCTAATTCTGGAGCAGATCAAGCCGATCAATGACGACCGGGGGGGGGAGGAAAAGGGAACACTCGACCGCTCCAACGTTTTAGAAAGGGTGGAAGAAAGATTACTATATGCTTACGCGCCGGGCTTAGGAGGGGGGCGATTAAAAAGGGGAATAGCCAGGAATGACTCAGGGGGAAGCGACTTTGCCATAATCAGATTTTCTAGAGGCAGACGGGGGACTACCGGTCTACTAAAAGGGGAGACGAACAGTGGAGCTTAGAGGGGGGGAAGGTCATTTCTAGGGCTTCTAAGAAGACGGGTTGGACGAGGGGGGGATAAGCAGAAAGGGAGGGAGGTCTCTCCCACCTTAAAAAAGTCGGAGCGCTCAAGGGGGACTCAAGATACGACTAAGCCTAGTGCTTCCAAAAAAAGTGGCAAAGGAAAAGGGGGGGTTAAGAAGAGAGGGAAGGTTGTGTATAGCATCCTACAGGGGGGGGGCGCACGATGCAAAAGAAGTCGAACACGAACGGACCATTCTCAAAAAGACTTGGGAAGAAGAAGGGCCGAAGAAGGGGAAAATTAGAAGAATGGCATCGAAAGGAAAACAACAACAAAAGGGAGAAAGAGATGCCCGCAATCAAGACGGGGGAAAGGGGCTGACGGGAAAGAGGAAGTTACAACGAGATCCAAGATGAAAGGAAGGTTCCGGAAGACGTTAGTAAGCGTCGGGCTAATCAGGGAAATGGCGGAGGAAAGATGAAATCCGTCCTCAGCCACAGGAGGAACTAAAAGGAGCAATGTTCGTTAGTCAGTTCGGAAAGGGGAGTAAGGGTGAAAAAGGCGAGAACCAAGTGGAAAGGCTCTCATCAAGACTGGGGGTAGCCAAAGGTAAAGGCGGACAGCCGACAAACCAAAAAAGAAAAAACGGCGAGGGGATAAAGCCGACTCGCGCATAACAAAGAAGGAGAAATGTAAGACTCAAACCAGGTTAAACAATGCGGGCCAATGGAAGAAAAAAAAGTTCCGTAGGAACGGGCAAAAATTGGTGACGTATGGACAGAAACATCCCAATGCGTGAGGAATAATCGCAGAGCCCTCTCAGAAGTCAAAGAAGCAAGTCGTAACAAGCTGGAAAACACTCAGACGGCGGTGAGGAAAAAGAGGGGAGGGGGGAAGGGACGTCGGAAAGAAGGCTAGGGGTAATGAACCTTTTAGCGGAAACACAGCCAACCCCATCAAAAAAAGGGATCGGGGAGAAGGTGGGGGAAGGGGGGGATGACCTAATTTCTAGAGGAGGGTCGCCATCAACCCATAGCGGGGGAAGAGAAAGGGAATAAAAATAAGGAAAATCGCCGACCAATGGGTGAACAAACACCTGCGAAGGGGGGGGGAAAGTAAAATAGATGAAGGGGGAGAAGAAGAGAAACCGAGGGACTCGAGAAACCAACAAGAAGTGATCGGGGGAAAAGAATTACACGGTTGCCTGCCATTCGCTGTAGGAAAGAAAGGAGGAGCCACCGGGGGGGGGGGAGAGAGTAGGGGGGGAAGAAGGAACACCAAGGACCACAAAAAAAAACTACTAAACATGAGCCTCATATGCTGAAAACTTCGATGGGGGAGGTGGAAGGGGAAAAGGGGTTTCAGCGTCCATTCAGGGAGTTTCTGGGGACGGCGTCAGTCTTCGGGGGGGTAAGAGATGCTCAGGAAAATTCTATCGCCCTTTGCGCGTAAGGGTCGTGCGGGGGGTCTCCGGGGGGGGGGGGGGGGGGGGGGGGGGGGGGGGGGGGGGGGGGGTGGGGGGGGGTAGGAGGGGGGAATGAAAAACCTTGTCGGTAGGCAAAGGGTGCAAGAGAGTCAGCCCTTGAAGGAATAACCAGAGCAACGGCGAATTGCAGAAAAGGAATGATGGGTGGGGGGGAAAGGGCGAGAAACAGGTATATAGACTGCCTCCTGCGGGAGCGTCGCCGTTGGGTTGGTGTGAAACGGGGAAATAAGGGCTCGGATACCTCGCCGGGGGGAAAATGGGGAAAAACGTGCTGGAGGGTTTGCTATGTTACTACGCGAACGGCCTCGGACGTTGTGTATCGTTGGACTTAAAAAAAGGGGGGGGGGAGCGGGGGACTAGTGCCATGCTCACCTATAAGAGGAAAGCCGAAAGGAAGGAAGTGGTCTTGCCGACGGGGAAGAAGGGGGCAGGAAAGAACGAATGGACATCGATACGGGGCTATGGAGGAAACGCGGGACGCGGTCAAAGGGAAAACTAAAAAGGCGGAAAATGGCCAGGCTGTCCGGCAGGTTATGTCAGGTCCGGATAAAAAGTTATTGGGAGGAACGAGTTGAGGTGGTCGCACAAGGGAGGTTGCGCAATAACTCTTCTACACGGTGTCCCCCTGGGGGGCAGGCAGGCGGGGATAAAGGGGGTTAAATGGAAGGAACGCGAGCTGGGACCGGGGCACTACTGGTTATTGCTGGCTGACTCGGAAAACAGGAGGATAGAGGATATGACTTCTCTCAACTGTAGCCCACGACTGTTCGCTGGGAGAAAAAGGGACCAGGGAAAGGGGGGGTGCAGAATGAAGGAAACGCGGGGAGTAAAAATGGGTAAGCGACAAAAAAAGAAAGGGGAAAAACAAAAATAGTCCAGTGCGGGCACTAAAAGAAAAAAGTCCATGGCCACTTAACTTCTGAAAAGACGTTAAGAAGGAGTTCCGTAGACTTTCGGGAGAGAGGAAAAAACAACGGAGTGAGTGGGCGGAAAGATATATAGCTCTAGAGAAGTATTGGAAAAAGGGAACATGGAGGAGTAGCCTCGTTTAAAAAACGCTTGTACGCCGACGAGTAACTTCACCAACGTAGGAAGGAGGGTTTGGGGGGGAACGAAAAAACTCTAAGGTCATGAACGCCCTGATAAAACAGAACGAAAATTCCCGGAAAAGAAGTTAAGGGAAGAAAGGGAAGGGCGAAACAAAAACTCAAGATATCAGGCGTCGGTGAAAAATGCAAAAGCCGGCATCCCAAGCAGAACAAGGAGAGGATACCTGGAGGGAAAGGAATATTATCCAGCAAAGAGAAACAGTGGAGACAGCAAAGCGCAACAAAGAAAAAAACTCTTCCTCCAATATCAATTTAGGGAGTGTCACACACAGGGGGAAAGTGATGGGAGAAAGTTCTCACTATCTTCCTGCTGTAACGCCTAACCTAGCGTATGGACAAAGTTATGGGGTAGTCAGACGGAGGTCGAAGGTGGTGGTCGAACAAAAAGAAAGGGACAATATCATGTGATCGCAGGAACTTTCTGACTTTGCCGGGAAAGGGAAGAAGGAGGATAGAGAAGACCCGCATTTTACACCCCCGACTTGAGGTCTCCGTGTGGCAAGTCCACAATCCTTTGTGAAGAAAAAGAAAAAAAAAAGAAGAGGGGTCGGGCCGCTTCTGAGAGGCACCACGGAACACCTTCGAATCGTTGAAGAGGGAAACTAAAGATCTCAGTAATTGGCCCAACACTCCCATCCGGGGCAAGGCAGGGAACTACTTTGTTACCGGCAGACGACGCGGAGGTCAAAGGGGGGGACTAAAAGAAGGGAGAAGGACCAGTTGAAACCCTCAGATAATAAACAACAACGACAATTGACTCCAGAGGGAAGAGGGGTCTAAAGATAGAAAGGGACAAAACCAATAAAGAATCAAAAAACACTTAAAAAGACAACGAAAAGAAAATAGACCCTTGAAAATGCAAAAAAAGAGGCAAAACCGCCTGAGCAGGGGCCGGACTAATAGTTATCGACAGGGGGTGTCGTTGGAAGGAGAGGAAGAGAGGGGTGTGTAAGGGAACTCCTATCTTGACACTGTGACCGGAAACGCATCTGGAATGCCATGAAGGCCGGGGAAGGGGAGATAAGGGGAACGATCTGGGGGCCTAAAAGGACGATATGCGGAAAATTAAGGGAAAGGGATGGAAGTTGAGGGTCTCAAGTGAGGAACCGTGGTGTCCCAAGAACGCTATAAGAAATTGCGGGCATGCTGAAAAAAGGGGTAGTTAAATAAAGGCTAATTAAAACAAAAGGAATGGCGTAAAGGAATGAGAGGAAGGAAATTTCATTCTGTTAGAGCAGGAGGAATGGGGGGACGGGGGAAAACGCTTTTCTGACAGCAAGCTAAAGATATAGAGAGATCAAGGAGGGAGTATCAAGGAAACCGAGACCATGGAGCAAAGAGAAGGGTTGGGCTACAAGAAGTGTTTATAGGGTTCATGGGGGCACCTGACCGTAAATAGTTACGAAGCCGGAAGGCGGAACAGGGTCAAGCCCGCAATACAGAAGAAACGGAGGTTAGGAATCCACCTTACATTGGAAAGAAAATGAGGTGGGAGAGAAAAAAGTGATGGCAGAAAACGTTTCGAGAAAGGGAGGGGAGCGACAGGGCCGGAAAACGAAACTGGGGAGAGGGGGCGGGAAATCAATGGTTCGCTCAAGAATTCCTCTTAGAAGTGGCGAAACAGAAAAGGCAATCAAAAAGAAGAAAGGTCATAAAGGATGTAGGGTGTTTGAAATCTCACGAGCCTGATTGCATGCGCCGAAGAATTGGGCGAAAAAGGGAACTAAAGGGGGCCCACGGACTGGGTTAGTGGAAAAAGGTGAATCAGCCAGGAAGGGGGGGGAGCGACGTGAAGGTAAAACGACCGGTGAAAAAAACAGGAGAGCAACAGAGTACGCCGTGTGAAGGAACAGTATCTTTCCGATAATATACACGTCGGAAGAGAGGAGGGGAAGAAAGAAAAAAAAAAATCGACAAAACAAAGGGAAAGGAGAGATGACAAAAGAAGGGATCTGAAAGACCTGGTATCGAGCTATTGGAAGAAGAAACTGCGAAAGAAAGAGCGTGACGTCAGGCACTTTAAGGGATACGATCGCCAAATGGTCGTTCGAAGGCTTCTTAGGCCAGACCGAGGACAAGAAACAAAACCAAGGAAAAGGAAAATGCTCGGTCATTCTTTGGACCTGAGCGATGAGGATCTGAATAGTCACAGAAACGCGACAGTTGAGAGAGGTTGGAGGGGGGGGTGGGACAGAAAGGTGTGTCCTTCTTGGCCAGATGAAAGAGGAAAAAGCCCGCGCGAGTCGAAACAGCCGGGAAGCAGAGACCGAATGATCAGCGCCCCAGATGCAAGAACCAAGCTACTTAAAAAGAAAAAAGGTAGGGGGGAAGGTAGAAATACTTGAGTCACACAAGTGCAGGGGGGGTCTGGAATGGGGGGGGGTGGCAAAGACACCGTAAGGAGACGGAGGGGAGACCATTCAGACATCCCCTTCAAAGAAGGCGCCAAGGACGGAAAATTGAAAAATGAAAAGGAAAGGGGAGACCAAGCGGGGGAGAAAAGGGACCACTTGAGTTATACTCGCTAGAGAGTGAAGAACATCCAGAGGTAGTAGGGGCACTGTGAAAAGTGATACCAGGTCTGACCCAGCCATATCCTAAATGCGGAGGGGAATGTTCAAAAAAATCTTTGGTCAGCTTCTGAGGCCGCTGTTAAGAAAAAAAGGGAGGGTAACTTGGACGATTGGGGGCACGCGGAGAGGAAATAAGCCCGGAGATCCGGGACGGGGCTAAGGTGATGCAACCATTACACGTGGGAAAGACGAAAAAGACTGAATCGTCGAAACGACGCATGGAAGGGATAGGAGGCCAAAAAAGAATGCGAAAAGGCCAGATTAAGGAAGGAAAGGCAAATGGGGGGGTGCAAGTCAAGATGACTTCGGCAGGCGAACACCGGGGTGAACATAGAGGCGGCCTCGTCCAAAGAGGAAACGGAAGACCAACAAACAACGCCAAAATAAAAAAAAGGACGAGGCCCGCGGCTTGGGCAGAGGTTCTGAGAGGGGGGGGTTGGGACGGGCAGTGGGGAAAGGGGGAGGGGTCGTGTGGAAAAAAAATGGGTGGGTGTTGTCGGGGGGGGGGTCGCGGAGAAAAGACAACGGAAAGGATAGAGGAGGCATCACGTCTACGGGGTAGAGGGGAGGAGGAAGAACGACCTGGGAGCGTTGGCGTTCCGCGACTAAAATCTCCAGGTTAGAGGTTCCGGCGGGGAAAAAGCACGGAAGGGGGATGGGGGGGGGGGGGGGGGGGGCAATTGCGCGAAGGCTGCAAAATTCTATAGAGGCGGCGCCGGTGGGGGGGGGGGGGGTGGATGTGGGACAGTTCAAGGGGGCAGGTGAACTAGATATAGAATGGGAGTGTCAAACCGGCGGGTTGGCTATGGCCAAAGAAAAACATAAGCTTGGTTGTGGGGGAAAGACTGCAGAAGGGGGTGTATAAGGCGCAAAGGGGAAAAAGGAAGACCGGGCGGAAATGATTACAGGAAACAGGGGAGTGACTTGCGGAAAATGAGCTCCTACGGGAAGTTTCTCAAAAATAAGAATCTAAGTCTGCTTTCTTAAAAGTAGGCCTAGGTAACGTCGCACGGGGAAAGCCTTTCCAGGCGCCTTAGGGGAAAAGGAAGGTCAGGTACAAATTGTGATGATGGGGGGAAGGGGGGGGGGGGGCGACAGAGAGGGCAGGGGTGGGGCGGATGGGAAAAAGCTGGCACCGGTGGGATAAATGTCCATTAGGGCATACAGTGTGGGCCTGGCGACAAACGCTATAAGGGGGCCTGGAGGGGCAGGAACTGGAAGGAACGTCGGTAATAGGGGGACATGCCGTATAGAAAAAAGCAGCACCATCATTGGAACCCAAGCAAAAAGGGTTCTATATAATCTGTCCGGAAATGAGGGGTAGGGGCAATGGAGGGATCTCTCGAGGTGTGAAACGGGGGAATAGGGCAAACCAATCAGGCCAAAGGAGGTTTCGCAGGGGGGGTTGCACCCGGACTTCACACCGTATAGGTACAGAATTCAAGGGACGGTACTCGCGCCGAAAGGTATCTATCTCAAACAATGGAAAATAGGGCTCTTGAAGGGGGGAAAAGGATAGGGGAAAAGGTGAAAAATTTAAAGAAACCCGGTAGGGCGCTAGGTGTGAACTTACCGAAAAGGGCTATAAGCGGAAAAAGGTATGGTGTTTCAAGAAACCTCGACCAAAAAGAGCACTCTGGACGAAAAGACCTCGAGGAAAACGGACAAAATAATTAAAGGGCAGGAAAGGGATCAAGCTTGCAAGGTAAAGACTTCAAAGTTCGGAACACCCATCCTTCTATGACTCACTAACCATCGTCTCCCGCGCGGCAAGCAGTAAAAATAAAAGAGTGCAAGCGGAAGAAATCCGACAATAAGCGAAAGAACCAGGCCATCTTTTCTAACACAAAAATCTCTTCCTACAATGTATGGAGCTCTTCAAAGAGGGAAGAAGGAAGAGGGGAGGAAATCATCCGCCGGGCTCGGGCAGACGACGCCGGACTTCGAAGGATGAAGCGGGGAAACGAAATGGCCATTTAAAATAAAAAACATACCTGAAAAATCATTGAGAAACTGGATCGGAATCACATAACAATGAAGGGGGGGAAAAAACCTATATGATAGAACAACGAAAAAGAGAAAACTGGCTAGGGGTAGAAATAGAACGCCGTCCCGGAACAGTCTAAGGGAGGGAGTGAACGGGGGAATGGCGTCCCAACAAAAGGAAATCATAAGCTTTGCCATCACAGAAGAACATGGGGGAGGACATGGCCCAACAGCCGGGGAAAAGAAGGGGGGGGGAGGAGAGGATCTGGTGGAAAAAGCCCAATCATAGGGTCAAAGTTGATACCACTAGCGGGAATAACAGGAATTTACACAGTCACAGCACAAAAAACCACCTACAAACATAGAAAGAGGTAGATAAAAACCATTGGGGGAAAAACTGGTCCCAAAGATCAAGAAAGGGTGCCTTAAAAAAACTACTAACTAAATTACTACACCCGTATCAGAAGACTTCAAAAGGGACAGCGTAAAGAGGAAAATCGCATTGGTAATGTGCTGCAGGGAAAAAGGTGGAAGAGATTCCAGCCGAGTTTAAAACGGTAATCCGGGGTCGGAATAGAGGCGGACATACAAAGACAGGCAAAAAATTATGGTCAACATCACTCAAGTTGCCTCGGGGGACGAATGTCAAACCGACGCAAGAATCGAATGTAAGGGGGAAAGCCATTCGCCAGTTGGGTGGGGGGAAAATCGAGAAAGAGAAGTGGTAGAAGGTTAAGGCGTCAATTAACTTTTAGCCTCGCGAAATTTCCTATGGAAAGGATGGAAACACTCGGAGGGGAACGCGATAAGAAAAGGAAATTTCTGCCAGTTGGTTAGCTAAAGCTCATGCTGAGGAGGGCTTGTGGCAACAGAGACTTCAGGTCAGGAAAGGAACTAGGAGATGTAAAGAGAGCACGCTGGAACGGGAAGGAATAACATCGAAGGGGGGGGGGATTTAAAACTCCTTTTGGTAAGGTTGAAGCCCGATGAGGCTAGAGGGGGGAAATGAAGGAGGAATGAATTGCGAGTTAAATGGTTCCACCTACGAAGAGTGGCCTACACTCAGTCGGTGAATCTAAAATTACAGGGGGAAAGACCTCCGAAGGGAAACCTTCTCTAAGCCTAACTGTCGGCAGCCAGACTTTGCGAGGCAAAAGGCCGCGGAATGGCGAGGCTATTTTCGCGAGAGTCAAGGGGGGAGGGAGAGCGAGGGAGATAATTTTTGCTCAAAAATCAGGGACAAGTAGCGCACCTCACACCTCTAAGGGCGTCCGAGCTTCGTGGTTACCTCTATCAAAGAGGCGGAAAGGAAGAGAAACAGTGAGATGGAGTCAGGGAAAGGGGTGCCGAATCCGAGTTTGGATTAGGGATCAAAAATTGAACAGAGCGCAGTGAACACGGGAGTAATTGCTGAACCGCTAAGGAGAAAGGGGAGAAGGGCAATCGGGGAAGAGTACCTAGATACCCGGAGGACGAAGGGAGGGTCTCTCAAAACAAAAAACTTGGAAGGAGGAAGAGAGGTCCAACGATATGAAGCGGTGTATCGGAGAAAAAAAGGGGCCTTGAAAAAAAGCCAACTTCTATACGTGTAAAGTACGGGTGAAATCACGTTTGGGATGGAGCGTGGTCAGGGTGCTCGTCAAGGGAATAAAAAGCCGGAAGGAGGAGGGAACTGATAAAAAAGGCGACTGGCAAGGGAGCAATAGGGCGGATATCGTGGATGAACCCCGCGAAGTACGATTCAACGTGGTGCTGGGGGGGAGAGAAGTGGCCTGAGGGGAGGAAATGGTGAAGACGGCCGAGAAAGGAGAGGGGCGCAATCCAAGGCGAAGACTCATAACGCAGAAAAGACGAGACCGGATGCGAAAACAGTAACGGGCAACGTGATAAACCATATGCTGTGGAGTGGGGGCGTAAAGCCCTCGAAAAGAGGGAGAGTCCAGGGAAAGGCTCCAAGGAAAGTCAGAAACGGGAGCAGTTAGATAGGCGGCAGCTGGGAGACCGACATAAAGGAGGGTGGGGTAGCAAAAGAATTACGGTATCCGTCAGTGACCACCTCCGAAGCGGTGAGCATCAGCAGGGGAAAAAGGGGGGGGAAAGCAAGACCGAGGTTTAACCAGAAAAGCTTGATGTCAAACCGACCGGGGGCATATTCAACTTGTCACAAAAAGGAGTTGGAAGGATAATGGTGGAACTGGAAAAGACGAGGGTCCCGGCCTTGAATTGCACCACTTGGCTAGGGGGGAAAAAACAACGCTGAAAAAAATCGGAAAATTCGAGGGTAAGCTACTCTAAAAAACAAAACGCGCATCGGGAAAGAAGTCACGCTCCTTGAAAAATGCGAAAATGTAGGAAAGGCTTCCGTCAGGATGCACAAGGTGGGGGAAAAAAAGAGGGGGCGGCGGTCAAAAAAGGGAAACACGCTAAAAACGGGGAAACGAAAAGAAAAGGGAGATAAACGCATAGTCCTCGGCATAGCAGGAGGTTGATATGGTGTGGGGGGGGAAGGGGACTTCTGAGGGGGTTGTCATTCCGGGGGGGGGGGGTAGGAGGCGTTGGGGGGAAAAAGGGGGGTGTATCTGCAGGTACCATCTTCGTAGCTTAAATGGGGGGGGCGGTGCTATGGAAAGCAGGGAGGTCTTTACTTTGAGTCAAGTTGCCCAGGGGGGGTCGAAATTTTAACAGCGCTCTATCGCGTCGTCGGGGGGTGGGAAAAAAAAAGAGAAAGGGACCCGCCTGGCGTGAAAATTGGTTTGGGCACCTGCCTGGAGCGGAAGACGAGAGCTTAACCGGGGGGGGGGGTTGCTAGGCAGCCGCCGACCATGATCGGGTAATGGGCGTTTCACACGAAAAACTCATCTGCGAGTGTCTATGTGTGAGCATCCACTCGACTGGGTCGGAGGTGGGGGTGGAAAACCCTATGTTTTCTTGTCTAGCCCTCATTCTAAAGGGGAAGCAGTCGAAAAGAAATAAACTATCCAGAAAGGCTTCGGGCTGAGAAGCCTATGGTGATTGAAAAGAACGAAGGCAAAACTGGAAACACATCAAAATTAAGGGAGAGCGGGCAGGGCGTACAGGCGGAAGCTTGTCGTGGCAGCCGGACGAAAGGACTGTAAAAACACGGAAATTGGCTAAGTGTTGTCGGGCAGTCGATTTTTGGTGGGGACCAATCGGGGGGGAGCCTCTCTTCTCGCTTTCCGGGGGAAAGGGATGGGAGGGAGAGGGGAACTTAAAGATATCGATCTAAGGGCAAACGCTTGCGAACTGTGAGGCGGGTCAAAAGAAAGAATTATAGAAATGGGCGCCAGCCTGTCGCCCAGAGCGCAGTTCGATTAGAGGCGGGAAGAAGGTCGGGGCAAAAATTAGTCGGGACTGCGGTGGAAATGTATCGGCAACAACCTCACGAATCTTGTGTCTCATGTGGCACAAGGAGGAAAGGTAAATTGGAAATACTTCTCAATAAGCAGCTAGGGGTTCGAGCCACGGGGGTCGTCAAAGTGATGAATAACGAAAGGGGAACGGAAGAGAGGGGGGAAACTGACCGACGACATCGGTAAAAAAAGTTCAGTAGCGGTGTGAAGGGAGGGGGATTCAGGGGGGGTATTTTTGTGGGGCGAATCCAGGAAAAGGACCAAGCGAGAATCAAAGTAATCTTCCCCCTTCTCACCAGTATGATCTGAAAAAGAGAAATGCTGGTCAGGCGTTGACTGCAGTCGGGTAGCGAAAAGAAGGCAGCAGTAAAAAAATTTCAGCCCATCTAGGCGCGGAGCCTCAGTCGCCAGAACATCAGGAGGGCTTCCTTCTCAGAGGCAAAAGAAGAAGGAAGATCTCAAAACTTTCTAAAAAACAACTAGCTCTGTCCAGGGGAAAAAGGGGAGAAAGGTCGTTCGTACAAAGCCAGGTCCGAAAGGTGAGGGAAAAAGAAGGGAAGGACTAAGGACCTGTTTCAACAAACCATCGTGAAGACAGGTGGCCGGGTGGTGGGGGGTATGTCTGGAAAAACGGTCGTAGGCAGACACAGAAGCGTCAAGAAAAAATGGGGAGGGGCATAACGCTGCTGCATGGGGAAAAGAAAGGCCGATCCAATAACTCAGAGTAGTAACCACCATCGATTGCGGAACTGGGGGTGAGGAAATGAAAAAACGCCGCCGGCGCAAACAGGTAAGTTGAAACGGAAAGCGGCACACCAAAAGAGCAGCTCATAGAGGGACATCCATAGCTCCTGGCTCGCTCTCCAGTCCGCAAGAGGGAAATTGCCCAGGGAGGGGAGGACTCTGAGGGCCTGGCTATATATGAGGCAATGGCAAAAGAGCGTCCTAAGGTACGGCACAGGGCCAGGGAGAGAAGAAGAAAGGAAGTTGATTACCGGGGAAGCTAGACACCCACCGAACAAAGAAAGACAGGGTTCCTTCAAAATAAAAAAGAAAAAGTAAGTGGACGGTAAACACCTTATAAAACTCAGACTCTCACTCACTTCCTCGTGGAGTCTGATAGAAGGTTGGCAGTGGTTAAAAAGTAAAAAAGGGGTTATATAAGAGACCGTATCTGTTACCCCCGGTTTTCAGAACGAAAGAAGATCATATGATACAGGAAATGAATGGAAAGGAAAGGGAAGATCGGGAAGAAGCAGAAACTTTGAACAGCAGATTAAGAGAATAGGACGCGACGAGTCAGAGGGTCGGTGCTGCCCGTATTGTGGGGGGGGGGGGAGTCAGCAGAGAATCATGGTTTTCTAGGGGGCTTCTCGTCGGTGCCCCATCTGCAGGCCTGTGAGAAGCGCAGGGGAAGAATAAAAAGGTAGCAGTTGAGGTACTCATTAAGGGGGGGGGTTCAAGGAAGGCGGGGGGCACCCTAAAAAGGCAAGCTAAGGCCAGGAGGATCACGCCTGCTGTAGAATTACCGAGTGACAACTGGACCGGTTGGGCTAAACCATTGTTATTTAGAAAACACTTGCCGATTACGAGCGACCTGGCGCCTGGGCTGATGAAGGCGGAAAAAATGTCGCCGAACTACTGAAGCGGGGAGAAGAGGGGGAAAACCAGAACATGGAACGGGCCTCTGAAAACTGCTTCTAATTGCCGGACATGGAAAAAGAAAGAGAACGTGGCACGGACGCGCGATCGGGGGGGAGGGCTAGGAAATTCCTGGAAGTCGCGCATGCGGGTGCCTCGTGGACGATGGATAAAAATCAGGCGACACGCAGGTCGCTGCAAAAAGCTGGGGGAATCAAGACTATTGTTCCAGAGGCGTCAGTGCGCCGAATGCAGAGGAGGTAAGGGCGACTACCTTAGGGTATTAGGGGGAAACAATGGACCTATCAGGAAGATCTACATCGGATGAACGGAACCTGCAACAAGAATAGGCGCCCACAGTAAGGAACGCAAGGTCCTTAAATACCATATAGGTCCGGGACGGAGAGAAAAAAACAAAAACGGAAGGAGGGGGAGAGTATGCAAAAACGAAGACGGTGGGATCTGAGAGGAGAGTGTACAACTTGCCGCCGCACGAGCAGTCTCGCCGGGGCGATAGACGCAAAGGAGAGGGGAGCTCGTTCCAAAGCAAGAACTAAAAGCTTCCGAGGCGGAAACACCGAAAAAAGAAAACGCAAAGGTCATCGGCTCTGACGAGCGGATGAAGGTGAGGAAAGGATAAACACAGAGTCTCTCTAAAGGGTCGTTATATTTTAGTGCGCGCCAATGGTGCCCTTCTTAAAACGGAGGAAAGCGTAGCGCGCCGCATCAAATAATGGCGAGAGATTCCTCGCCCCATGGACCGTCATGAACCGTAGCTTACGACAAGAAGAAGTTGAGGCAGACGAGTAGAAACAATTCTGGGAATGTAAACAGTAGTGGGCGATTGTCAGGAAAGAAACTTGAAAGCTCGTGGAATTCAGCGAACCGCAGCCGCATCAGATTGGACCGAAGAGGGGAGAGACCAGGAGGGGGAAATCGAGAAAAGGGAGGGGGGTATCAACGGCGAGTGCGGGACACAGTCAAAGGGTCGGGAGAAAAAGAGAGAACTTGAGAACATAAGGGGGGGGGTCAGGGGGGTCATGTCTAGAACAGCGTATTGAACAAGCCATAGCTCATGGGAGAGGACGGAAGGCAGAAACAGTGGACATCTTCAAACCTCTGGAAAATCCAAACCCAGGAGGGTGGGGTCGCTGTGGGCACTCCGAATTGAATACTCTACCGGAAAGAGGGGAATCCCTACTCGCAGGACTTGGGCTTACACCTGCAGAAGGCAGACACAAAACGAGGGATATAAGGAGAGGATCGAGAAGAATAGACCTGCGTGCGCGGGAAAAGATACACGGCCTTTCTGACAGCCCTGTAGGCCGCGGAAGCATGAAAAAAAAGTGGGCAAGAGGAGAGAAAAACCGTCTTCACTACGCAAGAACAAGGACGAAAAAAACCTGTCTATCCGCATAGTGACGCGGAAGGAAAGTGAAGATTTAAAAGTGTGGTCAAGAGGAAAAAAAAGGAGGAGGGGCGGGTGTGGACACTGGTCGGGAGGGCGTTGTTGCGGGTGGATCGGCTTAGATTCAACCGGTCTATGATCCAGCAATGCACGGGTCACTGGTCAGGAAAAAGGCGTTTCTGAGGCAAGTCCTGGTAGGTCGGACGTACGTGGTCGCCAGGGCCCAGCAGAGAGTCGGGAGGATTACCCGGAGGGGCAAAACGCACATTGCCCTCTCTCTGGGGCTAAATGGGGTGGGCAAAGGCGAAGCACCTAGCCGGGAGCTTATGGGGAAAACTGCTGATGAGAAGCCTGGTTGGGTTGTGGATCCAGGGGTGAAAAGCCATTGCGCGCCTTGGGGGAAAAAAAGGGGAAGAAACGAAGAGTCGTTTTCTATGCCTTGCGCATCAGGGACGAGTAAGCAAGTTTCTGGGATAAAGAGCAAGGGGCTTGAAACCATGGGGATCCTCGGGGAAGCTGAACGACCTTATCGTAGTCCGGTGGCAACCTTCGAAAGTGGCGTCTAAGCCGACCAAGCCGGACTTCCGTGATTAGTCGTTCAGGGCGGGGAAAGGGGGGCGAAGGAGCAAAACTTTAAACAGGAGCTTATGGTGGCAAAATCTTACCTTTCTCCTTGTGGAGGACAGCGATGCTTTGGTACGGAGTCATTTGGGGGGGAAATTTTCTCGGTGGGCCTCCCCTTGGAAGGGAGGGGAATAACTGGTTCGGCGGAGAGAGGACTCAATCCCTCCACTGGCACTGAGGGAGATTAGCGACCTACCCTGAGAGAGAACCGACATTTTATCCCATAACGACGGTTCGTCATGGTGATTGCCGATTTGAGAGGTCAGGGCGGGTAGTACACCCCTGTTGCTTCTACGGGGGTATTCAACAAACAATCGCCTCGATGATAGAGGGAAAGGACTAGTTCCCCGCGAGTACTTCTCAGAGGGGAGGAAAACATCGGACAATAGGAAACTGAGCTACGTCGCACGCGGAAACGTTTAGCAGGAAAAACAAAAAAGGAAGGGGAGGGCGAGAATAGGGCCGATACAAACTTGGAAGGACCGAGGGCAAGGGGCAGAGGACTACCACTAAATTTTAGAAGTGGAAACTAGGAAAAATGCGGACACGGCGGGGTGGTGCGAGAAAAAGCGACCGGAACGCGACGATCATCCAGGAAAAAAAAATCTCGGAAAACTTACATCATGATTTCGGAACTGTCATGGTGGAGGTGTAGGCGTCCACGGTTCGAATGCCCGCCCATCCTCAAGAGAAGAAATATTTCGGCAACTCTATTGCCTCGGCCACAGGACCATAATGCGATTGGCCACAAAAAAACACAAAAAAAAGGGAAAAAAATCGCTAGTCGAAAATGCTACAAAAACACTATCTTGCGAACAAACCAAGAGGATGAACGCAATGTAAATTGATGTCAGTAAAAATAGTTTCTGATCTTCTATCCGACTGAAAACAAAGGCCGATGTACCCTCATACTCATTGAAGTTGGGGGGGAGCCATTTAGGAACATGTCTTCTATCCAGTCCAAAGTCACGATAGGCGAGATATAGCGGCGGTGGGAAAACACGAAGGCTAGACCAACCCATATCTAAACCAAGAACCGAATCTTGGGAACATGGTGCCATAGGAAAATCCCGGCAGTCACAGACCCTGCGCGCGATAAGGGGGTAGTTCACGATGCAGTGACCATCGCAACCCGGCGACGTCAGTCTATCAGAAGAAAGTATAGAAAACGGGAGGAATCAGAACAATCACCATCTAGGGTTAAAGGTCTCCTACAGTGGGGCGTCCGAAAACGAACCAACTATTGGACAAGGGGGGAGAAACGACGGCAGGTTCAGTCAAAAAAAAGGGGGGAAAAGGCTAGACTAAACTCACCCTAAATTAAGCGCCTTCCATGCCGATTGGGAGCCGGTGACAGTAGCCGCACGCCAACTAAAAGGGGACAAGCATCATAAGACTAAACAACGTATCAAAAGAAAAACTCCTGTTCCTCCTTTGCTGGGAAAAATGATCGACACAGGGGCGTAGTTTCGTGAATCTTAAGACTCCGGCGGAAGGGGAAACAGGTGTCACCATGGATACCTGGAGAGTTCTCAGGGGAATTCATGAAAGGAAATATATTCAACATCACGGTGGCGCTCAGGTAAACGAAAGCTTCGGGATCAGATTTGACCCGTACATTGGTGCCGGCCGTAAGGGGTCAAATTCTCCTTGGATAAGAATGAAATCGAGTGGACAAAAGGAGAAGGGGCAACGCGGTGAATTGCGAAAGGGGGCCATAATCATTCATAAGTGAACATAAAGCAAGGAAAAAAAAGAAGTGAGGGTCAAGACGCGTGTCTGCCGGGAAAATCAAGATAAAATGCTGTCATATCGTAAGACGCTCGCAGAGGAAGAACAGGGACCTGGGCATCCGTTTACACTCCTGGAAGAGGGGTGGGGAAAAAACCGTACATAAACGTGATTAAGATTAAGTGCGGCGATGCAGGGGGGCTAGAACGACTCCGCCACTTGGAGAGCGGCCCATAGGTGAGATAACGTGGAAAAAACTTAATTCACTTACCGCCTTTGGAGTAAAATAACAGAGAAGGTGCGCGCAAGGGCTCTGTTACGATCAGGACGAGGAGAGGGAATCGGATCCTGTCCAGGATAAATGAGAAAAGCATGGACCAAGGAGCCGCCAACAGAGCAGACGCGAGGGGAGGGGTCTCCCGCGAACGAACCTCCGATATCCATTCTTCTTACGACGGAAGGGACCTTGGGCGGGGGCCAGGTGTATGAAGTTACCGCCCACAGAAGGGAGGGTGGGCCTTCCCAAAATAAGGCTCAAGAGTGACAACAGGTTCGATCACGAACCGTGCAAACCCGAACGACGACGTTGCCTTGCGGTTCAATAAGCCGGATAAAACAATCCAGAAGAAAAGTCGGGCAACTCTAAAAAAAAAGATTAAGGGGGTAAATAGATAAATTGAAAGAGGGTCGAAGACGGTGTATATAGATTCACAACGAATGGGAAGTAAAAACGTCTGATAATGGGCCTGACCGTGACCGGCACGGGGGGGGTTCAGTTTAAGGGGTAGGGGACGATCGGGAACAAGGCTGATAACGCCCACTACCGTCAGTGCTTAAACGTAGTTCTACAAAGGACGGAAGGAAGGGGAGCCAGTCTATTTATCAGGCGCTAAAGGCAGAGGAGGTTGTCCGTGGGTGGATGTGTGACAGAGTGGGTGAAAACGGAGGACACTCGCACCGCCGCGCGTCGAGAGCCAGCTCCTAAAGCCCGATCTAGAACTGGAAAGCGAAAGTATCGGAGACGATTGCAATGGTATCGTAAGAAAAGGGATGGGCTGGGTGGAATTGGGAAGGTCCTGAACCAGCCGCCTTATACTTGTCACAGAAGAACCATGTAAGGACACCGAGCCATGTAATCGTATAGGACATTTGCAGAAACCACGAATCAGAAGGCGTTTTAGCCAACAGGAGTGGGGCTGCCAGGGGAAGGTGTGCGAAGGAGGCAGTGAGCCGGCGAGAAACCAGGTAGCCTTGGAGAAGTAGACAGAGTTAGGTGACCGCCAGAGCTCATGCTCTTGAGCAAACAGGCATGGGGGGCAAGGGGAAAAAAAGCATCCGCCCAAAGTGCTGGACTGCGATATGGTGGCACGTTGGAAGACTATCCGCCTCTTGGGGGAGTTTGGGGGGGGGGGGAGACGGTCCAACTTGGGAAATTGAAAGTGGCAGAGATAACTCATCGGAGAGGGGGGCATGAGGCGGTATAGAAAGGAAAACCTGGCGTGCTATAAGAAAGTTAAGTCCATTGACTCCATGGCGGGGGAACCAGATCTTAGGCGAAACCGTCCAAAGGTAAAACAGGGGATGAGAGACTCTCTTATTTTCTAAGGAATAAGCAAAAGACGACCACATGTCGATCAGGGAAAAAAAAAAAAAAAAAACTAAGTCCTCGCCGGAGGAAGAAGGGTAGGGTGGTGGAGGAAGTGTGGGTTCCAAACAAGGAATCGTCTGGGTGGGGGTTCTTGGTAGGAAACCACAGTCGGGCTGGCGGTGTTCGGGTTGTTTATAGACGGGAAACAACGGTCGATCGCACCGTGAGAAGAAGTAACTCCGGGGGCTCGACGGTGAAGGGGGGAAAGAAAACAATTTCGGCCAGTCGGGGGTCCAAGGTTTCAAAGATTAATATCGACGTCGTTGCCGGAGGAACCAAGAGGCTCCAGGGGGCAAGAGAGCTGAAGGGGGGGGGAAGTGGCTCTCGAGAAATTGGATTATGCAAATGTCGTTTGGGGTGGGTACGACAAGCCCGTTAAAAATTCCTAGTTAGGGCATTAAGCGGGCTGTTCAAACATCGTCGGAAGCGTGGGTGTGAAAGGAGGCAGGTCCAGGCTATGGTTCAACGATCGCATGGGACGGTATACCATGGGAAAATCAAAAGGACAAAAATCGTGCGGTGCACTCCTAAGTCGCCGCCCACGGGGGCTTGGAGGGCGCAAACCGCACCACACCAATTGCAAAAGGGAAGAGTTGGAAAAAATTCTTGCGGTGGAGTGAAGCTTGAGTCAGCGAAAAGCAAAGCCCGGTCAAGTACGAACCTGACTGGGGGACTGGGAAAAGTTCTAATTTTGAGGGACACCAAAAGCAGTATGGAATTGGTTCGAAAGATCTGTGCTTGGCATATACTGGGGAAGCGCTTGGGCCTCAACTGGAGACATCAGCGGGCAAATACTTGGGGGGACTGTAGAGTCGCGGGGGAGGAAACGCTGTGGTTGGTTCTGGAGAAAAATATTTCAAGGACTAAGCCTGATATCCGGAAAAAGCTGGCCGGAAGGGGAGAGCATAAAGTGATTATGTCTTGGAAGAGCGCGTTAATCATGGAATAGCGTATACCTGCTTTAGGCAGCAGTTGAAGAGTCAAAACCCTCCCGGCCTGATGCAAAGAGAAAAAGTTTCAAAAGTCCCCCTTCAGGGCCTAAGAGGGGGCCGGCTCTGCGCCGAAAAGGAATGGGGAAATTGAGAACGCAGAAGTAAGTCAAACACAACAACGGATTAATGAGTGAAGGAGATAACGCCGAGGCGAATTCCTTGAACTATCAGGAAAAAAGGGCTTAAGAAGTGACTCGACCTCATTAGCTGAAGGGGGGGGTTTTGTGCCTTCAGCGCCCAAGGAAAAAGGCAATCAAATCAAAAAGAAAAATTCGTGCCACCCAGCTTACAGACATCAGTAATTGAGAGTATCTGGCGACCAGGCAACAAATTCATTCTTCGTTGCTAGGGCCCTAACATAAAGAACAGACAACGGGGTGCAACCATATAGATAAAAAATCTCTCAGTAAGAAGCATCAGGCTAGAAAGGGGGGGAGACACCAACGAGAAGATTAAAAGTCCAAGAGCTAACAAAACAGCGCTTGCTCAGTAATGAGGGAGGGAAACTCAGGACGAAAGATTCTTGGGACGAAGGTCGACGGGAACTAAAATCGGACGAAAACTGGTTTACTACCACTCGGGGATAGGTAAGGGGTGCTTGAGAATGTCTCGGAAAATGACCAAGTAGTCAATCAGATACCGTCAAAGAATTTCTGCGAACTACTCTTCATCTAACGAGGCAGAAGAAAAAAACATGTGTGTGGTGAACTGCTATAAAACCAAATGACTTGTTTCCTGAGATCCGACAGCGTTTCTGCACATACACGTGAGAATGTTTCTTCACGGCTAGGAAAAGGTCCCAAACAGTATACATAGTGGGGAAAGCATCAATCAGCTCATAAGGGGGAAAAACAGCACGCACCATCTCATAGGGGGCACGGGCGCACAGCTATGGGTTAACGTAAATCGATATAAAGACAAATTGGAAGAAAAAAACGCCGACCATGTGCCACCTCAGTAAAACAACTACCACCACCATTGAGACATTCCTGCGTGAGATAAACCGGGAAGTAGAGCAGAGCCCACCTACCAAGAAAGAGTTGAAGGGGAACATAGTAAGAAGGAACGAAGGGAAAAACCGTATCCAGCTTGCCACAAGAATGACCGCATGAACGCGATGTTGGGTGGGTGTGTTGGTTTGGGGGGGGGGGGGGGGGGGGGGGGGGGTTTTGTGGTTTGGGCGATGGGACGGATCGGGGAACAGGTGATTTCGTTCAAGGTTAAGATGCCCAGCGATTGAAGTGGTTCATCCGTCTCTGCGACAAGGGGCGGCACAAGGCTTATCGGGAAGGAAAGCACTTTCGTCAGTTACAAGCGAATGGCGGTAAGGTCGATAAAGTGGATCTGGAACTTAGACAAGGGGGAAGCACTGCC
>Ga0179593_1485743_pt1 | contig 25675 bp, 18 predicted proteins | sample CZODoug2_1_08_16_FD_185931 | JGI IMG/M metagenome (GOLD analysis project Ga0179593, IMG submission 185931) | Vadose zone soil fungal communities from Angelo Coast Range Reserve, California, USA - CZODoug2_1_08_16fungal (PacBio error correction) | ecosystem: Environmental > Terrestrial > Soil >...
TACTTCCGAGAGGAAAAGAGAAGAAAACTGTGGTACGACACCCTGACGAAACCGTAATACTTAGTCTTCACTGAAATTGGACAGTAGATAGCCACGGGGAAAAAAAAAAATAAAGGACAAGACGCGGATCTCGGGAGGGGAGAGGACTAGACAGTTGGGCGGAGCGTTCAAAGCGTGATCTAACTGGGAAAAAAATATTGAGAAGAGCAGGAGGATTTTGCTGAAGTGGGAAGAGGGGGTAAGGTCGATCCCCTTGTCGCAAGGGAGGTTGCAGGCTGTTATAGAGTGTTTTGGACAGAAGAGAGAGATGAGGCCGCAACACAGATGTTTCTGGAGGAAAACTGACAGTGCAACCACACAGCTCCAACTCGGAAGGGATGCCTTGCCAGTCCTGCTGGCATGCTGAATTTCGGAGGAACGCGGCGCTTTCTATTAGAGGAGATCGTCCTGGCGGAGAGGTGGTTGGTAGAAACGAAACCAGCTTCGAGGAGGAAGAGAACGAAAAAAAAAAAAAGAGGGGGTTCCCTTTTTGGGAAAGAGTGTAAGTGGGCGCTCTCTAAAACAAGAGGAAAAGGAATTGGCAAGGGAAGGGAGGCCAACGCAAAAGGAAAGGAGTTGAATGGAGCACCCGGACCTACAATTCTGACGGCTTCAGTTGACTTTACCGGGGAAAGAATGGGGCATCTATTCCATCCAAGAGAGCGTGCAAATTTAACTTAGGGGAAGAAACTTCACGGGAATCAAGGCGAAGGAGAAGGGGGGCTTAACCTGTTTTCTCTGACATACTGCGTTCCACGTGATTTCGGCTAGAGAACCACTCAACCATTCAAACATCACAAGCGGAGAGTGAGCTGATCTCCCCTTAAGATACCAGGGGAACGGGTTAGATTTGCCCTGATAACGGAAAAAGATCGCCACTTACCCTCAAAGAAAAGGGAGCCTACATAACACATTCAAACTTTAACAGAGGGAAAATGAAGGTGGCCCTTAAGCCGGAAGGAGTAATAGGTCATAGGTCTAACCAGCGAAGAAAGATTCTGGAATTTCTAATTATCAAAAAGGGGGGGATGGACAATGAAGGCCTTCACTGGGGGGAGGGAAAGACCGTCTTTTTAGGGGGAGAGGGCAAAGCTGCACAGAACTTTCACAATCCTAACGGATCTCCCGTGAAGGTTTACAAAACGAAGGCATAGCCTTCATCCCCGAAAAAGGGGGAGTCAGGGCTTCTACAGCTTGAAATAAAAACCAGCTCAAATCATTCAGATGTCAAAACCGGCTCGGAGAGAGACGTAAGAGTATTAGGAAAAGAGGGTCTGTCGAAGATGTCACGCCTTAAGGGAACTCCGGGAGAAACGGTCTACTTTAACGGTCACGAAAAAAGAGGGAAGAATTCTGGCGAAACGCGATAACTTCAAATTAGAAAGAGGTTAGAAAAGAAATTCACTCAAAAACACCAGAAAGAAGCTAGAGTGGAAACCCGTTGAGAAGATTCACTTTATTCCACCATCCACTTCGGAGAAAGGCCATTGTTCTTCTATCTGGAGGAGGAAAGACGAATAATCAGGAAAGAAACCAGGGTACTTGAAAGGGAAAAAGCCGACAACTAAGGAAAGTCAAAAACACTATCTCGGAAGGTTTAGGGGTGTAAAATCTCCGCACATCTTCGCAAAGGGGGGGAAACTGCAATGAATCAATTTAAAGTACGGAACCTAAAGAAGAAGACAGGAAGGAAGTGCATAGGCTCCAAGGATTGTAAGTCTGACCAGCATAGAAGTCTGGTTAACGAAAAGGAATCGGAGAGAAAATGCGTGGACAGGGAAATTGGGGATTTAGTTGAAACTACTTAATTCACGGAGGGGGGCGGGGGAAAAAACCTTGCTTAAAGAAAGAGGGAAACAAAGATGATATGACTATCTTCACCAGGACCCACAGGTGAGGGGGACCGTCTTCCTCGTCAAGGTCCAGAAAAAAGTTGAAGAGAGGGAATCGGTGGGGATTGAGTAAGCGCAATCCGATAGGAAATCAATCGAGGCGTATCTGGTAGAAAGTCCGCCCTCTGAAAGGAGGCAAGTGTTCGTAACGCGCCTAAAGGAGTAAGAAAAAGGGTCACAGGAGGGAACATCTGAAAATAGAAGGGCCCGGAGGGCGTGGGAACCGCTCACAACAGCTCTACTCGAAAAAAACTAAGAGTTCTCCAAAAAAAGGGGAAAGAATGCTTCAAAGAGTACAAAAGGGGAAAGGGGGGTCCATTTGGAGAAAGGTTAAAACCAAACACCTTCCCCGTTCAGTTCGTCAGACGTACGCATCACCTCGATCACGACGTGCAAAAGATTGGATCAAATCACATCATAGGGACCTTTAAAGGGAGAAGGAAATCTAAGAGGATTGGTTAGTACAGGGATAGACGAGAACCTACATCTTACCTCGTGCGGCCGCGAATGATCAGCTTTCCAGATCACTTCGACAGAAGGAAGAGTCAAAAGGGAGAGAAGAGCGCGGCTGGGGGAAAGAAAGACTACTCGGGGGCAGACCTGAATTAAAGAAGAAGGGGAAAACACCCCTGCCTTCGCCGAAGCGCTTCTCCAGAATGTCTCAGAATCTTGTCGAAAAAAAAATCCTCCGAGAAGATGAGCTCGCCCGGTCGACCGGGAAGGACAACACAGGGAAAGATTGCATGAACTTAACACGGCGTTGAGAAAGAGGCCGGTCAAGGGTCGTACCTTTTCGCGGGCGTTAAAGAAGTAAACGTGACTACACCTTGTCCACCTTCTTGAACTGGAGGAAAAAAAAGCCTTTGCGCCAAAAGGGGAAACTCGGAGGAGAAAGAACCTCCAGGTCAAAAAGCAAAGAAGGCCAAATCGGGCCTTCTACGTCGGAGGAACGTTGATCAGACTCCACAACAAAAACTGAGGGGGTGGTAAAATCTTTTCCCTGGAAGACCGTGAGAAGGCCGGTCGGAGGGGAGGGAAGGGGAGGAACTATCAGAGTATATGTGGAAAAGGAGAAGTTCTAGGAAAAGATATGCGCACAGCTCGTAACCAGCGTGGAAAAGGAAGGTATCCCTTTCTGGGGCAATGCATGGGAAAGTGGAACTCCCGATTTAAAACCGCGGGATCAATTCCGATTCCGCAACTGAAAGGCGTTAGTTCATGGCCGCCTCAATGGGGATCGAAAACGGTCCTACCTGAGAGGACGGCTCTCTGGCAGTCTTATCCGTGATAAAAGGACTGATAAGATCTTCTAATAAAAAGGGGGAGGCAGGAAGACGCGAACCGTCGGGGGGGGGTTTCCCTATGTACTAAGGTCTTCATCAGAGAAGGGACCGGGACCACTCAGGAGACCTAAAAATGATGCGATCCTCATCTCGAATTTTTCGGGTCACAAGGGAGGACTAGAGGAGCGGACTCCCCAGAGTCAGCTTAGGTAGTGAATTTAAGCGAATACAAAAACAATCAAAAACGAGAAACGATCTGGGATACTGCTGTTCACTTGTCCCAGCTGCTGGTCAACCTTTCACGGGATTAGGGGGCAATAGGTATGGGGGGGGGGGCGAGGAGGGGTACGTGAAAAGGCGGTCAGTTCGGCAGTAAAGAAGGTCCCAGTTTAAAGGGAAAGTGGCTAATTGTTCCCAGGTAGGGGGGTGAACCTTTTGGTTTGTGGACTCTAGTGAACGATTTAACACTTTAAGAGTGAGGGTGGGAGCGGTTGACTTGTTCCGTCCTGGAGTAGCTTCAGGCCCGCTTGGTCTTCCTTGACAAAAAAGGGCCCGGGAAGGTCTCACGGGAGAAAGGTCGCATGGGCTCCTCAGGTGATGTGAAGCCGTTTGTCTGGTCGATCCAAGGGGTGGGAAGCTTTTCCGTCTGATGGAAAACGAAAAGGTTACCCGGAAGCCGTTAAAGGTATTTACTGTAGGGCTAGAAATGGTTCGCATCTTGGGGGGGGTTAAAGACAGGTTGATCAGGGGGAGAAGCGTTGCCTCGACCGGACATCCAAGTGCTCTCCACTTCACGGTCAGGGGGGAGGACCCTATACCTGGGTTAGTCAAAAAGAGAGGGGGGGTTCTTTCGGCGGGACCATAGAGAAGATGACGAGGGGGGGGGGATAGGAAAATTCGGTTACCGTTCATACTCTTCACGTTCTGGGACACCTCCTTAACGACGGAATTGAAAGTTAACTGGGGGGAAACAGGTTATAGGGGGGGGCTCTTGGGGTTCCTGGAAGGAGGTGGGGGGATCGTGAAAGGACGACCTTGTCCCCGGAGGTCTATTTCCTGATCGTATGAGGGGTTCCACTACTAAGACTGAAACTAAAAGACGGAAAAAGGGGACTTTTTAAAAGAAGGGGTGGGGGGAATCAGGAAAATAGGAGGATAGCCGGTACCCAAAAAGAAATAAAGGGTTTGTGGCTTACCTGTGTCCTTTAACTACCAACTTCGCTTCGTCAGGTTCATATGTCCTGTCTCCCCGAAAGCTCGGGGTTGTCCACATTAGTGGTCTTATCTCCACGTCTCGGTTTGAGACAAGTCTTCGGAAGAGATACCGCTTGATTATATCTATTTTACTAATACGAGGAGGAGAGGAAGTCCATGATCTTAGTTTTCTATAGGCGGGCCCGTTATGGTAATCAGTCCCCCTTCTCATCACAAAGGTTTCTGACCTTGACGAGGGGGGGGGGAGTCGTAAAGGAAGGTCGAAGGGCGTTGATGCCAAAAGGGACAGGGGGCGTGACGCAACCAAAAAATTCCTGCAAGAAGGTTCGTTCCTTTGATCGATCAACATTGGGGGGTGGCTCCTCCCGCCCGCGGGAGACGGGAAAGTACTATTTCTTGGGGGTTCAAAGCTAGGGGGAAGAGGGCGAAAGTAAGGCGTTTCAGCCGGCCGGCCGTTCACACAGGGATAAAAAACGACCGTTGTCGTCGGTATGTGGGGACTGGCGGCGTGAAAGGGGGGAGAAATTGGCTGCTTTATTGTACACGGGGTGACATGAGCAGGGCCCGTCTCTCATTGAAGGAGAGGTTCGTAGCTGATGAGGGGGTTTTTAGCTTGTGGTGCTAAACTAACCTGACAGAAGTGGGGGGCCCAAAGGAGGGCAGTTTACTTCCGGTTCCATACCGAGATCGGGGGGGAAAGCGGTGGTTACTGATCTGTGAGGCCCATAAAGGACTGGGTCTAGTACGGTGGGATCTCGGTGGGAGGGGGGTTTTCAAGGAAAGGATGGAAATAACGCGATGATTTCTCGGGTTATGGAAAGGTTCACTGCCCGACTGAAGGGGTGTCTTTTGCGATAAAGGTTCATAGCCTGTGGAGGGGAGAGGCCGGGCCGACGAGTTCCCCCCCAAAAAAAGCAAAGGTTATTTGACAGGAAACTGGTTTGGACGACCAAATCTCCTCACGTCGCCTAGGAGAAAATCGCGAGAAAAAATCTAAGAACAGCATGCCGGCGCTGGAAAATGAAACTTCCTTTCGAATGTAAGGCGGGGGGGGATCTCTTTGTTTTTGAAGGGGGAAGCTCATCCTCCCAATCGGGGGGGAGAAAACTCTCTCAAGGTACTCTCTTCCCACAGAATAAAGGGGAGTCTGGCCACGGGAGAAGGAAGGTTCAGATAGAAAAGTCTAAAGGCAGGGGAGAATTTCAAAAGTGAGTCTGGAGCATGGGGCCTACTCAGCACGGCTTTTTGAAAAAAAGAGAGGCTAGGAGGAGAAGAGAAGTCCGCTGATAAAGCTCTTGCCTGGTATGGAATTTTGGATGACCACGGGAAAACCTCATGGCCTCAGTTCTTGTGGGGGGGGGGGGGGGTTGGAAGAAGCAAATATTAGGGCGCGAAGCGAGTTGGGGAAGCAACCGAAAAAGCGAATGGAAGAATAAACGAAAAAAAGTCGATCTTCACCAAACGGGAGTAAATAAAATATGAAAGGGATGACCGAGAGGAGCAACATCTAGATAGCTGTTAAAAGACTCCTCGAAACAAATGAAACTTGGCGTGGAAACTGAAAGGGGGAAAGGCCACTTTCGAATCCTGGGGAATCCCAAGGAAGAACGAGGAAGCCGTCAGTCCGGAGTACCTCGACCGACCGGTAATCTTTCCCAAAGTTAGGCTTGACGTGTCTTGGGTAAGGGAGAAAAAGAGAAGGCGCTTTGCCTAAAGGGCAGCTTTTCTAGGGTTCGGACCCCGGGGAGGGGGGGACCAGCCCGACATGTGGTGACTAGGGGTAGGAATCGGGGGGGGGGGCCGATCTTCAGAGAGAGTTAAGCACCCTATGGTTCGGATCTTTTGAAAAAAAAAAGGACTCACGGTCGAACCGTAAATTGGGTGTTGGGGGTGTGTGGGGGTGGTGGTGGTGGAATTCACTTCCCGGAAAAGGGTGGAAAAATTTATTTCTATCTATTCTCTTAGACTCTCCTGTCTATCTCTTTTCTGTCGGAACACATCCTCTATAGGAATAACCAAGGGGTGGGGAAGGGTTTTGGTTTAACAAGCGGGGGGGGGGGGCGATCTCTTTACGGAGCCACTTATTTCAGTTGAAAAAAGCCTGACACTTCTTGTCCGGGAAATCAGAACTCTACTCAAAGGTTTTAACCGTAGAGGGGACGACTTAAACCCACTATCTCAAAAGGGAATAAGGGGGAACGAAATGAACTTATTGAACAGGGAACGTGCATCATCCACAAAAGCGTGCCCTTCTATACGGTGGAAAACACGGTCTCTGAAAAGAGCAGGGCGGCCCGGCTTTCAGGTTCTGGGGCTGACCACTCCGAGGAAATTCAATCACAGGAATCCAGCCCCGGAGAAGATGGGGGAACTGGTCGATGAAAACCTTGTACACCGTAAAATCAACGATCTCCACTGACCCTCCAGCCAGTGAAACCGATACCGGTATACAACGGCACCAGCGGGACAAACCAGAATTTGGCCGTATCAGCCTAGTCAAGAGTAGATCAAGGGGGTAAAAGAAACAAACGAAATCAACTCTTTCAGAAAGTCGGAGGACTCGTTCTGAGGACAACAAGGCTACAGGCACTAGAATGCCGTGTTCATGGATTGTGGGGGCCACTGGAAAAACCGAAAAAAGAAGAGTCGCCGAGGTCATGTCAGTATGGGGGAAGCCCCCTGAACTTCCGGGTAAACTAAAGTTAGTCGGAAGGACGACTTTACAACATAAGGGTACAAAAAGGAAAAAGCAAAGACGGGGCCGTCTCTTCTAAAGCCTGACTCAGCGGACACGAGTGACTCGATCAACCTGGGTCTCGACGGCAGTAGAAAAGCGATCAACGGTCCGTGACTTTCACAAAACCTTGAACACCGTGCTCGAAAGAAGTAAAAGGGGGGGGGGGATACCGATACTGCAGACGTAGAAAGGCGTTCTGACTAACCATTCGAAAAAACCCTGTCCTCTATCGGGGGGGCAATCGGGGAATCAGTAGGGAGTTCCAAAGAGGAAGGGGAAAAAGGACGCGGCCGTCGGGAGAGCTTCTTCTGAAAAAAAACTATCATTCCCCGGTACCTTGGGAACGGGGTTCTATGGAAGGAACACTCGCGGAAGGCACTAGAAAAGAAGATTCATTTAAGTTCATTGGGGAATCGAACTCAAGTGCGGAAAGGTGGGCCTTATCGTTAAGAATGAACGAGGGGAAATATCAAAGGGATCAAGAAATACGCCAAGTCGGTGGAGAGGCTCCACATCCTCTTTTTAAAAACCTTTCATATTTAATCGAAGGGAAGGAGGTCTGCTGCAAGGGGTAGGCACGGGATGTGAAGTTGAACACTAAAACCCTCTGAGAAACTGCGTGCCGATTCACCGAAACTCCCCCTATCACCGTCCGAAAAGATCGGGGAAAGGCGCCGGCGGGAGACAAATAAGCGGCAGAAAATCTCTCGAAGTCCAGAGGACTTCTGATCTAAGCGGTCAATTAACAGGCGTATCGGACTGCAGGAAGGAAACAGGAGACGGCCGGGGAGGTGAGTCACCTTGACGAGAAACACAAAGTTCTTAAAGCGGGGCACCGGTATGCATCTCTTCCCGAAGAGGCCTGGGAACGTGCCTTGCCGCAACGTGGACTGCTTTACCGGAACTTTATTAATCCAAAAAGGGTGTGGGAAAACGGCAGGTCTGCCTCCTTACCAGAAAGGTGAGCCAGTTTCAGAAATTACCGATGAGGGGGATCATAATTACTTCCCAATCCTTTCTAATAACAACAAGAAGACTACGCACACCGCGGTGGATCAAGCAAATGCAATCTCGTTGAAACGAATATCCATTCGTTTATCGGGAGTTGTTGGGTCGATTCCTTCCTATAGGGAAAAACTACATAACTCGGTGCAGGGGGGACTCTCGCAGAAGCCTCGGGTTTACGGAGAGGAGAGAAAGGTATCATGATCGGAGTCCGTCTGCGTCACGCGAAGGGAAGTCCCTTATAAACTCCTAGTTATAAGAACCACTCCCCCGCCTGGATCGTTCCCCGTCGAAGGATCAGGAAGGGCGGGAGCTTGTAGTAAGGAAAAATTCAAGGGATATAGACTTTCCAGGTCATTAGATAGCACCCCGTCAGTTCTTAACTCCATTGAGGGGCTGAAGAGGGGGCTATCAGAGTGACCCTTGGTCGTCACATACGTAATAACGAGACACTGACCTCTGTTGGGGAAAAAAGACTTCTTCCAAAAGGTGAATCGCACGCTCGAGTATAAACTCGACCTTCGAGATCAAAACCGAAGAACAGAAAGGTCCTTGGGCCCTTTAAGGGGCATTAAGTTCATCAACAACAAAAGTTATAAAATAGAGATCCCTTAATAAATTATAGGTCAAAAGGAAATTTCGGCTTTTTCTTTGCTCCGGCTGAAAAAAAGGGGGTCTGGGATACTACCGATGGCCAAGGGGGGGGGTGTCCATTGAAAAATAGAATTACTTTTTTAAATTTTGGGAGGTTGGAAGTAAAACGTGATAATCGTTCGAGCCGCTTAGCCACTTTCGGGCTTTCCCGGGGAGTGCAAACGGCAAGGTTGAGTAATCTCCTTTGGAAAGAATTGCACAGTCGGGCAGGAGTGAGAGTATTCGAAAACGAGGCTGCTAGGCAAGTAGGAGGGGCAGGGCAGCTGCGTGTGGGGGCCTGAAAAACACGGTTCAGAAGGCGCAGTGATCGGACTTCCCTCCGCTCAGGACTGAGGTCACCTGAGAGATGGAAGAGAAAAAGATTCTCTAGCTCGTCAAACCCTAAAGAAGGATCGCTGGAATCTTCCCGCGAAACGCAAAAAGGTCAGTGGGGAAAGGCTGAAGACTAAAAGGGGGATCCACCCAACTCCGTCCCCACGAGCTTTAAACTTGATCACAAGTTGGAAAAACTGCATGAGGTGGGAAAAAAGGAGTTCCTGAGGGATTTCAGGGACCGAGTGGGCATGAATGTAGAGGGGCTCACTAAAGGGGTTCGTTACTCCGGGGACATCCTCGTGAGTTGAAAAAAGGTGCCTCCTGAAGGGGTAAAAAATGGGGGGGGGGGGAGTCCTCAGTACCGTCGGTGAAAACGAAGTCGTTAGCAGGACAAGGGAGGGTCCGTCCAGGCTTAGTTATATTATGGAATCATAGGCCGCTTGGGAACGAGAATTTAGCGTCGTAATGACGCAAAAAACTTGCAAGGGGAAGGTACCTCGGTCATCCGTGGATCCTCTCTGGTTGAAAACGGGCGATGTTATCGTCCAAATTCAAAGAAAACAGCTTTGGACGGAGGTGGAGCTAGCGTGACCTAGTAAGCCGGGCCTCGATGAGATTACCTTTGGCCTCGGGGGGCGTATCCTCTTGGGGTGAATACTTATCGTTTACGCGCTCGTGTATTCGGGGCCGTCACATCCACCGGGGTTCCGGCCATCTGGAGTACGTGGGGGGTACCCTACCGTGGTAAATGTGAACGAAGTTTGAACACCAAAAGGGACGGGGGAACTGGAAAGGTGAAGACCTTTTATCAACGTAATGTTCCTGACACGCCTGGTTCTTAAAGGAAGTCGTTCGAACTACGGAAACTGCGAGGTTTGACATAGCTGGGACCAAGGAGCAAAACTCGGGTTGGGTTCTACAGGAGGGGTGATCGAGTAAACGGGCCCTTCAAATAGGCCTTGATGGAGGGGATTGACAACTAAGGCAAGGAGCCTAATGGGGACCGCTTTGACACTACTAAAGGATAGGGACAGGGAAGGTCAATGGTGGGGCAAAGAATATGGTCATGTGTTTTCGGGGTACTTTCTTTACGACCTCTGGACGGTCTTCAGTGTATAGGTAGAGGTCCGGGAACGAAATAAAGGTTGCCACGGGGGGTCGTGAACCGTGGATCATCGCCATTCTATACGAAAAGGAAAGAGACGAGTGGAGATAAAAAGGACGATCGAAAGGCAGAATCTGACGGCAAGTGGGTCTGCGAGGTTCGGCAAGGGGAGAAGAAAAGGTACGACCCTACAGGTTTTGACGGGCCCGTGAAGAGGTGCGCCAAGCGGAAGTCGGGCTATCTCTTGGTCGGCGACGTGAACAAACACTCCAAGTCCTGCCAAAAGGGGAAAAATTTAAGGATCCTTCATTTTGGGGGAGAAATGAACGCGGCTGAAATCGACCGAATAATGGTGTCGCCCCCTTGTCGGAAGTTGACTGAAAATCCAAGGCCGGACTGTGCCACCTCAACTTCCGTGTCTTACGTAGGGGAGTGACCGGTCGCCTTTGGGAAGGGGCTGTTTTCTTAGTGTGATGGGGGAAGGGTTAGGCAAGGCCAAGTAGAGTTCAAGTCTCTTGAGGGAGCTCTGGGGTTAAGGAAGGGGGAGGGTGTCGAGCAAAGGACGCATAGAGGAATAACTACCGGGACAAAAGGGACATCGTTTCTCTGTGGCGGCGTGACTTTGGAGGACCATACGGGAAGGTTGAAAGGTGGCCTCTTGGCACATTCGGTTTGTCAAAAACTTGACCCCCACTAATACCTCCCCCTAGTAGTGTCTCGGTGAATGGAAAAGGTCCCTGACAACGACTTGAGGGGTGGAGGTTTGGCACGTTACTTCCGTGTAAAGACCGGTTATAGAGCATCCAACAGGGGACCAACACTTTACCCCCTGGGAATTTGGGGTCGACGGAGGGGTGAGAACAGGGGGGGGGGGCGAGTCGCGATTCTAAGATAATAAAAAAAGGGGAAGGACGATCAGCAAACGACGAACCGTTCCAAATTCATTAGGGTCGGGAGGGTCGAGGTTCTCTCTTGGGGGTCACACTCATATCTGCCCCCGGTGGAAAAGAAATCCTCGGAGCTCTCGGGAAAAAGGGAGCCTAATTCCATAACACGGGGCTTGTCCATTTAGCCCGAAGGGGACAGGGGTAGGAAAATAAAGGGCAAAATAATAGTCAAGCCGCCTGCTGACTCAGGTACAGAAGGAGCCTGGCGGGGGAAAGACTGGGGGCGTGCTCGAGGGGAGACTCTCCCTCTTCTAGACACTTCTGTGCTGTGATGTATTTATTCCTCGGCTCTCCTCCTTATTCTCCCGGAAGGAAATACGCCAAAGTATTCAAGTCAAAATTATGTGGGAAACACAGCTATCAAATGGAGCTACGATCGGTCAAGTCCAACGCTCAACAAAAAACAACTGAGAGAAGGAGGAGGAAGTGAAACGGCCCTTCTGGGCAAACCTCATCGTCCTAGAAACCAAGATGCTTTCGGCAAATGTGGAACTCAGGGGAAGCGTGGAAAGACCCGCTATCGCAAAGAGATCGAGAAAGCAATGCTAACGCGACTCTGGAAGAAAGAGTCAACGTTATCAGTATTAGGCGATGCTAACAGACGTGGCGAATTTGACGGTGCGATTTCGAGGATGCGCGGGAAAACATGTGGTTCAGAACTATCGGTTGTGTTTTGTCCTATATCTGCCAGAGAGGGACCTCAACAGGGAGACGGCTTGCCGGCACAAAAAAGACACTCGACCGGGGGAAAGGACCTCGGCCCAGGTTCATGAAAAAAAGGGTGGCTAGGATAGGCGCGGAGAGGCTTCCGCGAGTTTGTGGCGTAAACAACTCCCGTCTGTCAATCACAGGGTGACCTGTGGTGGGTAGAAGGGGGGGGGCGTCGATTCAAAAAAAACGCTACACTAATTATGGGTCACACGCCAACATTAAACGGGTCAGGTAACCTCATCACAGGGAGGAATAAACAATTCTTAACGGGTCTTGGAAGTTACCAGAACAATGGGAATTCTAATGCCACCAGCGGGGCTACAATTTAAGTTCGATATACCGCTCACATAAAACGTCTGGGCCGTAGCTTTTGAACTGGTTTACAAGTTTAAAAACGTCTGGGATATCTGCGGCCACTGCTTGAGGGGGAAAGGAGGAACTCAAAAAAGCAACCGATCTAAACCACCACTATATCCCCTCTAAACTGCTTTCCTGAAAGTAGGGTGCCCGGGTTACAATAGATGGGAAAAAAGGGCTCCTTAAAGCTTGAAAACTATGCCAACTGGAAGTAAAGAAAGTTAACCTAGTTACAGGAAGGACTTCTTCAACAAGGGATTCAAGCGCTCTGACGGGTCTAAACCCAAATAAGCGGCGAGGGGGGCCAACTCTGCATGCTTCCACGCCAGGAGGAAGGAGCAAGGACAGAGTCGTTTCATTATTTTGGATTTAAGCTTTCACGGGGGGAGATCCAACCGAAGACCACAATATTCTGCTATGATGAGTATGTAAAAACCTTCCAATACGGCCGGGCATCCCTATTTGAGGAGCCTGGGAGGGAAATCAGGCATCACCGGGCTAAGAGATGCATAAGCCTAGCCTGAAGGGGCAAGAAATACTTAGCATCATCTTAGTCATCCCGAGGCCGTACCGCGGACGCCGGGACGGAAGGTGCTTTGACGGAACGGGGAAACCCTACTTTTACAAGCTGAGGATTGGCGACGAGTAAACCATATAATGACTTCTCAGTCTGGTCTTCAAAAAGAAAAGAAAAACTCCTTAGCGGGGGGAAGAGGGTAGAGGAATCTCCAGTCTTGACACAGGATTGCAAGTCGTCGTGAGGCAGAGCTTCTGGAAAGTTAAAAAATACCAGAAAAAATGGAACGGGCTGGGAAGGAACGGGGATATTTGAAGAGACTTACACTATGCATTGACCTGCATCTAGTGAAGAGCCCTTCTTATACTTCTGGGGGATAGAGCCCGGGAAGAGAAGGGGGCTAAAAGTAGTCCTTCAGAACTGGATTGGGACTGAGCCCGCATCCTGAGTTGGTGAACTTAAAGGGATGGGAGGCCGAGGGAAACGGTGCCGTGTACAAATCCCTGGGGGATTTGTACGGACAACGATCATTCCAAAAAACAAGCGGGAACCGTCTTTGCACCTCAAGCGACGAAACTCTCTGCCTAGAGGTCATCGAGGCGCTGAGTAATACCTGGAATAATAAAATGTCTTTCATCCGAAGTACATCGGGGGAGCGGATGAGTCCACATCTTCCAGTAACGGGGGGGCTTAACTGAGCTTAAGGACTCGGATACTCCGCAGGTTCACAGGAAAACTAACCAGTAAAGCGTACGCCAAGTGTTATTTCAACGAAATTATAAAATCGTTCCTTGAATCACTACGGCTTCACGTTCGGTAAACGACTTGAAGACGAGATCAAAAACCGTGTGCCAAAAGGCCTGCGATACCATACACGGGGACAGGGCGGCGGTTCACAAGGGACCGCAGTCATGTCGGCAATATGCCTCCACCTAAAGTCGAATGAACTCGATAACGACGTGACCGGGGGAACGGAGAAGGCAGCTGGGACAGTGAAAAATCGTGGGGGCTGGGGGATGGGGGGGGGAATAGTCCTTAAAAGAATCAGTTCAGACTTACCTCGGGGGCTACTTCGCAGAAGCTCGGGGGGGAATTAGAATATCAAGTCAAATCTACGGGGCCTCAGCTCGAGCGCTTCGAACGGAACGTCGCCCTTCGGACAGGAAAAAAGGGAATTTGAGAAGGGCCACCACCACGCGGACGCGCGGGCAGAGGCCGCCTTTGAGTGTCGGACAGGCAGTGTCACCGATCGAGAGGGATCTCGCGAGGAAACGCAAACTTGGGAGGGTCATAGTAAAGCCTTGGTGCAGCTTCTACACACTAGGCCGGGTGAAAGACATAAGGGGGACCCAGAAGAAGGAATGTTCGCAAGGAGGGCTCGGCATAGGACGAATAGCAATAGATCGTATCAAAGACCGAGCGCTCAGGAAACACGAAAAAAAAAGGACCCGCCTCGGGGAAATGCGTCGTGCAGGCCAAAGTTGAAAAGAACAACAACACGTAGGGAGGAAAGTATGAGATCAACGGGGCTGAAAAAAGGAGCCAGGTAAGTCTGGCGAGCTTACAGATCGAGAGGAGGGTCACCGTTGCTTTTTTGAGACGAGGCCGCACAATAGAACATCAGTCGGAAGGGGGGAGGGGTTACTGCATGGGGAAATTTGAACGTGGCCCGTCCCAATGTCAGACGGCGTTAACCGTCTGCCAAACTGAAAGCGGGACTGCACTCCGGCAAGGTGTGGAATGACGTGAAAAGGGGACCTAGCATCTCGTCTCAACGGCTTATCATTCTCTAAACGGAGAATCTCCTAAGAAATCGGTCAAAGAGGTATGCTCGGTGGTGGGTCCTTCTCAACGAAACGGTCTTCAGAAGGGGGGATCAGGCTCGGTGGGACAACGCCGAGCTTCGAATCAGGGAGGGACGGATCTGACTTGCTCCACATCGAGTCAACCTCGAGAAAGAGCTCTCGGATTCCCATAGCTGTAGGGAAATAGTCTGTCCTACTGACCAAACAACACCAACACGAGCGGGGGGAGGGGCAAGGTACCATGAAGGAGTGGAAACGTCGTCACGTTCGAGTTTCCCATAGAAGGCTATATTGAGGTCAGGATAATTCTTTAGCGTCCCATTGCCCTTCCCGGGCAGTATTTGGCAAGGGGGTCAACAGGCAACTTGGGGCAGCTCGTGAAAATACCGTAGGTTACACCTGACTCGGGGTCCGTGAAGAGGCAAGTACCTTTGTCCAGGGCCTCGAGGGGAAGAATGCAGAACACAAAGCCTTTAGGCAGGCAGTACACTGGACGACACATGGAGGGACGGCGCCGAGGCGGAATGCCCGTGAAAGATCGCGTGAGCGGTGAGCTCGCGGACTCCGAAGGACCTCTCTGAAGTCGATGGTAAGAAGGGGTCATATGAGGAAAGGGAATCTGCCTCCGGCCGCTAGGGATGATAGGTAGAGTCGATAGTTGGCGAGCGCTGGAAGGGGTCTGTCCGTCCGGGTGAGAGAGTTTCGCGGGATGGGACCTTCACAGCCAAGATTTTGGAGAGGCAGCGGTCGAGGGGAAGAACCTATCCCTTGAGTTGCACAGATCTGATGAGGGGGGCGAGACAAAAAAAGGTCCAACGGGCGCCATGAAATGGAACTCCTGCTCGTTGCCGCGGCAACGTGGAGAAGGGAAACAGTCCTTGAGAACACGGAGGGGGGGAAACATGCTTAACTGGGCGATAAACGTGGGCTCTTTCAAATCATTATTGGTGTGAAATTAACAGCTCGTTCCAAACCGGGTGTCATCGATGTTACTTTTTTAAAAAAAGAAGCTAGAGCAAGGCGAGAAACGGGAAGTGGCCGCGTTATAATTCGCTGGCAGGAAGAAATACGGACCCCTATTAAAAATTGGGGGGGGGGGAAGGGTGTACTGCTGAGTAAAGCGCTGAAAGAACTTCCGTCCATTGGGATTTCAAAACAGCTGCTTGGGCCACCGTAGGGAATCTTCGACTAATGCTTTATAATTAGAACCCGCGGTTATCTCCTAAGAGAAAGGAGGGGATAAAACTAATAAGTTGGGGAAAGCCGAATCAGGCCGAATGTGTCTCGTATTTCTTAACGTTTAGGTCACAGAAGGCTTTACTTCCCTGAGTAATGAAAGGTTACTGTCTACGTCCTGGGGAAGTGCCTTGGGAGGCAAATTACAGACGAGGCGAAAAAAAAAGTGGCTTTGCCGAAGCAAAAGGACTTGACATCTACCACCCGGAACAGCGGGTATTGGGGACGCCGTGAGGAGGAGAAGGTTGGGGGGGACGAAGAAAGAAGCCCCCTGCTCATCTTGAATCAGGGATTCGGGGGGGGGGAGCCCCCCGTCTAGGGATATTTTAGGGCCGCCTTCTGACCCACCTGAGGGGGAAAGGGACTTTGGACCGTGCGAGTATGTAAGGGGGGGGGTCCACGTTCAGGGCCCGTGCTCTTTTTATCTTATCTGGTCAATACAGATGAAAGTGGAGAATACGCTTAGAGTGGGGATATCATTTTACGTTGAGGGTACTGTTGGAGTAACCGAAACAACCGTTGTCGCATAGTCATAGCCGGAAGTCACGGGGGGGTCAACCGAGCCGGGCCATGTGGTGTATCAGGTAAGGCGGAAAAACATACTTGAACTTAGGCCAGGGCTAGGATCTTAGGGCGGTGTTTGAAACCGTTACGAGTCCCCAAACCCCGGGGGGAGTGCTCGTGTTCTGAATTAAACGACAGGGGAGTGGAGTTGGGGGGGGCATAAAGAAATTGAAAAAGGGACTTTTGAGCCTTTTAAGCAAACTAGACCTTTTTCCAACAAAGTGGAAACCCAACTTGAAAGGGGGGAACCGCTACGCTTTTGGGGGGAAGGGACATCAAAATCTCTCAGCTGCTGAGAACCCAAAAAAAAAATACTCTCCAGAGAGGGGGACGAGCAGCCAGCATAAACTGATTCCGACTATTCGCCGGGGAACGACTTGCCGCTCAGGGGGGGACCTGCAAGCTGAAATTGCAGCCGCCCTACTTTTTCGGAACAGACTAAGCATCTGACAAAAAAAGAGACTCCTAGTAGGAAACACCTGGCGTCAACGGAGAAAATATCCCCGGGGATAAATCTCGCAAAGACGAGAAAAAGCCCGCCAAATCTTCGCTCGCCTACCGAGCGACAAAAAGATGGGTAGAAACGAGTCTGGAATGTGAAACCGCTAAAAAAGGAGTGAATAACCTCCTGGCGAAGGGGGGGGATGCCCTGTCGAACTTAGGACCTGCCGTGGAGTGCAGACACTTACACGGTCCTAACGAGTTGTGGGGTGACCCACAATCTCAGAGAAGGATCTTTCAGGTGACAATCCGAAAAAAGACTTCTCCAAAAAGTAGTAAAAGAGAGGGACGTTGACCTGGACGTAGGCTATATTTGGGAATCTCTCACTGCGACCCCGCGGGCGTTATGCACTTCCTTAGGAAACAATTAGGAAGGGTCATCAACAAAGATAAAGAAGGACATAATCTTGCGAGAATGCGCGTCTACACCGGGGGACTAAGCTAGCGGGTTAATGCCGGGTTGAGGGGGCTTCAAATGGCGGTCTTTGCCGGACGGGTCGATATTTTGGGGCAGGAGTAGAGAACCGGGATGCTCCCGTGAAAAAACCATGGTGACTGCGTGAGGTTTTGGAGAGAAACAGCCGATTAAGGGGGGGGAACCAGAGGTATACTTAGCTTTGGGAGGTCAAAAACCCGCGTGCAAGACGTTAGAACCATTAAGGAAAGCTGCGGCGCCTTCTTGTGGGCTATCTTCGCTCTTTAGAGAGGATTAGTCCTGCGAGCGCTGGGGGGGTCGAACCCCCAATCTCAGAGCTTCCAAGGGGGAAAAAAATTGGGGTGTTGGTAAGAGCCGTTGGAAGGGGGGTTCTCTCGTATGCGACTGCTCCACGGTAGGCTTTCGGTAAAAACTGAAAGGAAAGTAAACCCTCATCCGAGAACATCCCTGCGAAGTGTTGCGTCCTGTTTACCGGAAAACACCTAAGGGATAGAACAATCTTCCACGAAGGAGTTTCTAATTAAGGAAGCAAGACCATGTTCCCTGAGAGCGTTTGTGTAACATGAAGTTGTAAAGGTGTAAAGCTTAAGCACCGTCGCGTCCACCTGGAATGATGGGTTCGAAGGGGAACAAACCACTTCAAGTCAAATAGATATGCTGATAAACGGAGCTCAAAGTAAATGGAGGGGACGTTCTAAGGCAACCGGTAAAATCAGGAACCATGCGCCACGGTCAATTGCAACCTACAGAAAAAGCACTGGGGAACCAGCGTGAAACAGGGACAAAATGTGTACGAATGCTGGGGAAAAGTCATCTAGGGGGGATACAAGGGGAACCCCAACTATGATCCGGTCTAACTGAAAATGATCCCAAGGCTTCTGACAGACCAACTGAGGAGCTAATGCACTTCTTCAAAAAGCCCTTCGACTGGGGTAGATGTCAACGTCAGCATTGAAATAAAACCACACGCGCAAGGGTGTGGGTACCATCCAAAAAACAAACAGGGTAGGACAAAGTCACGCCGGGACGCTACGGGTGTCGGACTTCGATAAATTTTAACCATCAGATCAACATAGAACCTACGGCAAAGAGCTGTATAGAGACTCCTTCATCGTTATTATTCAAAAAAGATAGCTTAACGAAATCTTTCATATCAATTGCGGGAAAACGGTCGACAGGGGCAAGAATAGTGGGCACCCGGAAATGCGGAGATCCCGACAGCTAGAGGGGAATAGCGCCGTCTGGTAGGGAGAAAGTGAAAATCCCCACCCGGAAAGCGGTTTTAACACCGTTGAATAAAATGAGCGCCTTCGTCCAAACCGCGTTCCCACTCTGCCGCATTGTTAGGCTAGTTAGAGAAATAAAAAGATCGAATAAGGAAGAAAGTAAGGGGAACTTCTTTCGTGAACGATAACTCAGATCAAGGACGAAACCCCAGACTCCTGGACAAGTTCAATCTATGTCATGAAAGGGCGTCGAGGGGGGGAGGAAACGTGGATGCATACTACGAGAGGTAGTACAATTAGTAGAGGGGACCCACGAATTGATTAAAAAGGGGGTCTCTCTCATCACGTTGTTAACAAAATTTATAGAGCCGTCGAGCGCGGGGGTACAATCCACTTTGGGAAGAAATTTACCAAAAAAAAACCCTAATGACTGGATGTCAAAAACTGTGCGGCTCTGGGACTAAAGGAAATTCGACGCACTGAGTAACGGAAAGCTCCGTAGGACCTGGGATGTAACTAAAAAGGACAAATCTCTGAATCTAATCGAAGTCAAAAGGTTGGACTTATCTATATCGCAAGAGGTCAATTCCCTAGAGATCGTGGAAGTCAGTCCAGACTTAACGGCCAAAGTGGTCTGAAAAAACAGTGTACTAAAAAAAAAAGGTAGAGAAGTGGGTGTGGGGTGGGGTGTGACCTGCATCACTCGGTAAAAGATCTGCCCGAAAGTGGCAAAAAATCAAGCTAATTAAGGAACGGGTCACCGGGGCTCCAAACACCGGGGAAGGAAGGCAGCCGGGGAAACATAGGAGAGTGCATTGGGGGACTAAGGGGGTTGGTTCGAAGAAAACCTTTCTAGGGTGCCCCGCGACACGAAAACTAATGCGACTCAGCTTGGAACTGTCACTTCCTGGACATAGTCGTTTGCCGGGAGGAGTTGTATTCGCAGTAGTCAATGGAAAAGTTAAACCTAATGAAGGTGCGGAAGAGAGATCGCGGTTAAAGATTAGAACAATCCTGATCAGATAAAGAGCGCTTCGAGGGCGGAGCCTTCTAATGAACGTAGTTTGAAAGTACAAAAAGAGACACCGAGAGGGAAGTGCCACGCGATGAGAAGCCAGATATTTTCGAGCACGGGCAATGCAAGAGGATCCTCTACCACCTGGGGATGAACCGTCCTTAGGGGAAACCAAAGGTTGCGCAGCGGCTCCGCCGAGACGGACACATAGCGTTCACCTCACAATGAAGTTGCGGGTCCTGTCTAAGGAAGGCGCAAAGGTGCGAAACTCTGCTCCACCGAGAAACTCGGGAAGTAAATCCCTCGCCGGAGAGCGTCTCCAGCACAAGAACACGCCCTTCGGGCCCATGATAGGGCTTTCAAAAAATTGATAGGCGCTCAAAAAATGAGGGGAGGTAGGAGACGTCCGGCAAGAAAAAAGAAAAAGTTAAAGGAAAAATTCTTTGCTTTCTCATTGGGAGCGAGCTATTGGACCGAGCAGGGGTCTATTTGTGCTAAATAGTTTGAACAGAGTCGTCCCAAAAGTTGGGGAGAAGGTGGAGACCGTTACTAGGTGGGGATATGTTACGGGACCAGCGGTTCGCGGAGAGACTGCGCAGGAAAGAGCAACGGTTACTCCGGCAAGGTGGAGCACGGAAGAAAAACCGGGAGACTCTTGGTGCGGAGCCGGCTCGGAAAGCCTAGGCTATCATAGTCGACAGCGCGAATCGGCGGGAAGGTGGTGGCGCGTCCCAAACAAGCGGAACATTTCCGAAGACGGGACGCCCGAACCTGAGATATCGGTTCGGAAACGGAATCGATCGGCTCGCGGTCGATAAGACTGCACAGGAAGCTATATAGCAGCGCTGCACCTAACAGGACAGCGTTAAATCGTCTCAGGACGACTCGAAACACTCCCGATACAGAGTACTACCAAAGGGAATGGAGCAAGCTTTACACTCGTTAGATTTCGGACCGAGGGGTGGGATTCCGAAGCGGAAGTGGGGTGTCATAAACCTTTCAAGGATGGGGGAGTTGACCTGCAAGGGGGGAAGGAAGGACTTTTGGAGAACGCTCAGGTACGCAAGGGTAGGATCTTTCTGGACTTGGAAAGGAACGGGGGTTGAAGGGGGGAATAGATGGGGAAGATTATTGCAAGGGCCCCCGCTTAGAAGTGATGCGCGTCGGGAACCCAAAAAAACAACCAGAAGTCCTCCGCGCGAATTGCCGCCAGAGCAGAACGAGTGTACTTTTAAGCTCGGGAGAGTTCCGAAGGGAACCTTTTGGAAAAAAATTCGTGAGCTTTTTCCGTGGAGGTACCGCACGGTCGTTGGAAGGGAAATATGGAGCGGGAACGAGGAGAGGCAGCTTTAGGTGAGCTGTCCCGCCGGGGGTGATCGGGGGCGACACGAAGGTCGTATTTGGACCGGTCATCCACCGGGGGCGGTTGCCAAGGAAGGATCGACGGCGGAGGAGAAGATCCAACGGTTTCGGTAAAGAGCGAATGCGTGGGGGGACTCAAAAAAAGAATCAAAACTAGCCGATTAAGTGTCCCTTGGCGGTTCCGGCTAAAGAAAGATGAAAGGCCTATGGGGAAAAGACGTTTGGACGAGAGGGCGTGAATAAAAATGGTCACACTGGGAAAAATGGGAAAAGTGCAATCCAAAGATCGGACACATCTACCTTGGTTCCGTCAAAAATGGTGTTGGGGGATCGGTCTTTTTTCACACGAACGAAAAGACCGACCGTGGACGTCGCAAAGGGCAGGTGTGCCCCGAGGCGCTGACTGATGATCACAGGGTGTGTCAAACTGGATAGCCCTGGGGGGGGCGGGAACTAACACGTCGCCTTCTGCGGGAGAGGGTAACGATGGCAAAGCTGGGGGCCAACAAAGTTGTCGTGAAAAAAGAGGGGGACCGTGAGAACATTCTTACCTCGGCTGAGGACCGGGAGGTTATAGAATACCTAGTTTACGACTAGCTTGGAAAAGGTCAAAGCGAAAATATAAGGAGGAAGAAGGGGAGGTACTTTACTTCAGTTTATGGAATGGGGGTCGGCCCGTCGCAGACAAGGTTTCGGTTTATAAAATGAAGGAAATGTGGCGTCCACAGAAAGGACTAGCAGTCGTCTTGTCAAAGGAGAAAGTGTCAGGGGCTACACTCCTGCCCCGAAGAGGACGCCGTGAGACGAGCCTTCAAGTTTGGGAAAGAGGAGAAAGAGGGGAAAAACTTGCCAAGAAGCCGTGAGTCTTTGGGGGGTTCTCCAAAAGGGCCGGGATCAGGGGGGGGGGGAAGTGATGTTCACCGGGAAGTAGGGGGGAAGTTGACACTCTTGATGGCGGCGTTGGGAGTACGGTCCGAACGGTAGCTCTATGAGTTGGAAAATCCAAGAAGGAAAATTCACGCAAGTAAGTGTCTAGGAGGGGATATAGCTCGTGAGTGAACTTGTTGGTGTGGTTGTCCATAAGCCAGTAAGACAAAACGCAGAGAGGGCAGAGAAGGAGGGGCAACCGAGGGGAAAATCTCCAAAGTTGGGGTCGTGGGTCACAGTCCGGTGAAGGCGTGGGCCCTTGTTCTTCAAGTGGCTCTCATTGTTTTTGAAAAACAATTCCGTCCCTTAAAAACCCTCCCTGAAAAGTACCCCGGCCGGGAGTGAGGGGGCGTAGTATTCTTTTACCTACCCACCGTGAAATGGGGGTTGGCAGACCGGAAACTTTCCGGAGCCTTTTCACGAGCCATCAACGGGGTTCCACCCCACAACGGGAAAAATGTGTGATTACGAGCTTGTGGGTAAAAAAAAAAACCACTCTAAGGAACGTTCGCTAAGAAATCAACGACGGACGCAAGCAGAAAAAGAAAGCGGAGTCGACTGAAAAGGAATTGGCCTCCGGTAGGGGGAGGTTGGTTGTGCCAGTCAAAAGAACATTTCCCAAACATCTGGTTTCGGGGGCCAATCTCCTAGAGGAGAGCGGTCTAAAGAAAATCCTACACTGTCTCAAAAAGGGGAAGAAAAGCTATCCCCCAAGGCAGGAAAATCTCGCAAATTAGCAAAAAAGAAAGAAGCAAATGCTTCGCGCATGTGAGCATAGATCCAAATCCGAGGCGGAGAAACTTCTTATGGGGCTCGGGGAGAATAAAGCAGGAGGCTCCTCGCTTGAAATCTGAAAAGGGTTGGAGGAAGTGAAGACCGGGGGGCAAATTTATTAGAACGCAAGGTGCACGGGTCGTAAGGAAGAGGTTTGCACAACCTCTATCGAGGATGTCAGAGAGGGTCGGCAAACGGTCCTAGATCGAACAAAGGGGAGCTTTATTAAAAGAAAGAGGAGGGGAAAAATGACGGCTTTCAAAGAGAGCTTGTTGGACTAAACAAAAGATCCTGCGACCCATGAGACGGGGGGCGTGCGCAAAGGTTATGCAACCCCGGAGAACGTTGCAAATCAAGCCCAGTAACTGCATAGGGCATCGCGCGAGGGGCGACGAAGAATCGTTACCCACGTCTGTGAAGGAGTAGAGAGGGCAAGAAGGGAATCTTAAACGGTCCCAGGAACTTTTCGAAAAATGGTCTATATTTGGTCGAGTTCCGGGGAGGCGCTCCCCTAGGGACCGAAAATTTTCTGGAACTATCTTAGTCAGGGGTGTTAAAGAGATACTCCAGGATATGAAAGGAACCAAAGGGGTGGTGTTGGAGATTGGGCAAAAACACCCTATCTGAACAAAGGGGGGGTGTAAACATCCTGGCGACGAGCAGCCGTCTTTATATAAGAAGTTAGATCTGGACGTGAAGATGATATAGATCCGGGAGCGGGCTTGACAGAACGCAAGCTTAAAGGAGATGAGGAGAAAACCTGTGTCCCTTGGGGGGGGCTGGGGTTTGGAGGTCTGATCTCACCTTCGAACAAATGGAGTGTCTTCCACGAGCTCACGGGTAACTGTAGCCGAGGGTCACCTCTAGTCCATCACCTTTCTTGACTGGGGATCGGGGTGACGGGACATTAAACAAAGAAGTGGCACGAGCGAAAGCGGCAAAGTGACGGTTTGCAGAACAACGTTCCTCATCCAAAAAAGGGACCTGCGATCCCGGGTAAACTTGACCTCGTTGAAAGGTGAGGGGGAGGGGCCACTTCTTCATTGGGCGTCGACAAACAACACTCTTAAGGGCAAACATAGCTCGAGAGACGCTAGAGGCATCTGGTAAAGATTGTCACAGTGAAAAAGGGCACAAAAGGCTAGAACAATGTGCCACGACATCCCTAAGGAAGACGGAAAACGGGAAAACCATCGACAAATGTTCCGGAATGCAGGCGTAAAGGATAGCTATCACTGGGGCAACCCTACAGGTCAGGGGACTTTTAGGCATGAGCACAGATCATCTGGGCCACAATGAAATCTCAGAGGGCCTTCCGAGAGGGGCAGGGTGTTGGAAACTGGGAATCCGGGGGACAAGCATCAAGATTCTGGCTCAGGAGTGAAGTGATTGACTCCCCCGGAGAAAAGGGCCGGACAAATGGAGGGAAAGGGTACTACATTGAAGAAATGTAAAGCTAACCTCGTAAAAACATACATTCCTGACAGATGCGTCTCTTGAGAAGCCCTTCTCGAAGGTCAACTCGGATACTTCGGGACCTGAAGTCTCGCCGGACGTGACCCCCGGGAGAAACGTTATAGTGGGGGTCCCTAATCTTTGTTCACCAACCCAACGCGCTACAGGGAGGCTATTCGAAAAAAAATAAAGTCAAAGCCCAACCAGCGGAATCAAATTGGACACCGGGGAAAGGTACATACTCATGGGCGGGGCAAATATGTGAAACAGTTCCGGACGGCCCAGGGGCTGGAAAAAGAGAATACGAGAAGGGCAGAGGGGGAATAAAAATCTGGGTGGACGAAAAACTCCGGGAAGTCAAAAAACACGAAGCGAAGTGAAGTTGACGTAAAAGGTCCATAGAAAACGAGGGGTTTCCTTCCGAGGTAAAAAGATAGGAAAAAAAAAGGAGTGCCATATTCACACGGTTTAATTTTGGTAAGCAAAAACTTCGGGGTGAGAAAGGGAGAGTTTATGCCTTCAGAGGTCCCTCGGCCGGCAAAAGCTTTGGATGTGTAACAAAAGGCAAGAGAAGATAAAAACAGGGGGCGTACCGAAAAAAAACCTACAGCATCTCCCTAGCTTACAAGTGAACTAAATCGAGTTCCCGGCGACAAAAGACCGTGTACAGAAGACGCTTCAGAAGAATTGACAATGAGGGAGCGATAAGAGCCACAGAGAAGACAAAGAAGAATCTTAGACGTTCACGCGACTTCGAAAAGAAAAGAACTGAAAGGTCAATGTGGGGGAGGGAACAGTACGAAGAAAGGAAAACTCTTCAAGGGAATGCCGATTCAAAAGTGCAATAATTCCCTAAAGGCTTGAAAAACTCTCACCGCGGTTCGAACGAACCGGAGGTCACGATCGTACTCAGAACAAACACGGGTCAACTGCCGAGCACCGACTTGAATAAGGGAAAGGTTTCGGAGGTGAAGGTACGAAGTTCTTGGGAAGGGGTACTCAAAAAACTTCGTAAAGAAACTCATCATACTTGCAAAAAAGGTGTCTCAAAGACACAGGGGGAAAACAAAAGTACAGAGCACATATCGGGGGGGATGGGAAATTTTGGGGGGAGGGAAGGAGTACCGGCTATTGAAACGGAGCTGACAGCTGAGGAAGGGGGCGCTAGTTCGCGGTGTTAGAAAGGGGGCCTGAATGGAGAGAGCAACAGGAAACATCGAGGGCCGGGGCGCACTCTCTTCGGTCGAAAAAGTATGTTGGAAAAGCCAAAAAAACGCCTCAGATCGAGCAGAGATAAAGCCGCGGGCTAGGAAACGGGAAGTCATTCATGCCTGCCCACTGTCAAGAAGGAAGGCAAAAAAGTAAGGTTCTTGCCATGAACGGAGCCTGCAAGTGGGAAAAAGCATCAACGGGGGGACGCCAGAACAGCGGGCAGGGTCACAGAAAAAAAATTACCGACACGGGAAAAATCGAGGGAACTCTGGTCGCGCGGTCGGAAAAAAATCTCTGAAACCACCGCAAGGCGTAAGACTCGACAAACTAGACGGAGCCGGAAAGAATACCTTAAAGGGAGACCGATATGGTCAGGGCCAGAAAA
>Ga0179593_1592204_pt1 | contig 25675 bp, 34 predicted proteins | sample CZODoug2_1_08_16_FD_185931 | JGI IMG/M metagenome (GOLD analysis project Ga0179593, IMG submission 185931) | Vadose zone soil fungal communities from Angelo Coast Range Reserve, California, USA - CZODoug2_1_08_16fungal (PacBio error correction) | ecosystem: Environmental > Terrestrial > Soil >...
AAAAAGATACGCTCCTTATAAACTGCGCCCATAAAACTCAATTGCTCGGCACGTATTCGGCACTTCCTCGATCTCAACCCGGCCCTACTGAGCCAAGGAAGAGGTCCGGAAGGGGAAAGAAAGGAATGACTATAAGACAACTCCCTTATCGATGGGGCAATCTTCAAAAACAAACAAAACAAAAAAGGGTTCCAGGGCCCGGTCCTTGGGGCCAAGGGTCTTATCGGAGATCTGTGAAACGCGTCGTCCGTCTTCGCTGACGCCAAGGACCGCCTATGATCTGCGCTTTGATGCGACCGGCAGAAGGAGACTTCTCAGGCTGACTAAACGGCCACCTAACCGCGGGGCAGCGGGACATTCCGGTGGCCTGATATTTGTTGAATTTCAACAGGGTGACAGGGAAAGGAAGGGTTTAATGGTAATCCAAAAAGATTTTCAAAATACGCTTGGGACCTGCTACAATGTCGGGGATGGAACGAAAACGAGAAAAAAGGACGATCGAGCTCTTGTAGGGATAATCGCTAATGGACGGACCTTTATTAACCGAGAAGGTCTCGCTGCGAGTCGTATACGTCCGTTCAGTCACGCGCTGTCAGGGACTTTTCAGAGTCCGCTCGGCAGGGGCTAACCTTCTTCTCGACCAAGAAAGGGGGGGGTCCAACATCCTCGGAAAACAAGTGAGTCAGTCTAACGCTTTGGGAGCGGGTGGGGGTAAGGGTTGGCGAAGACTAAAACGGGCGATTACCAGCCATGGAGGGGGGTGTCTGAATGTTCTTTAAGCATCTGGTGGGAGCCCTTTGTGTGGAGGGAGGAAGGGAAGAAGAGGAAGCGAATCGGATTTCTCTGCGACCACTTTTCAAAGGAATGAAAAGTCCAACGCGACGAAAGGAAGTTCAGGAAGGGCAGTTGAAATATCTGGTGGGAAGAATCCGGCGGGCGTCGGAAGATGGTTGGTTAAGGGGTCGATGAGCCTCGGGACTCTTGGGGAGAGTGTGGGGGGGGAGCGAGACAGGGCTCGGACGTGTTAGGTCCTAAGGGGGTCCATCGCGGTTTTCTCTGTCAGAAAGGGAAGGGGTCAAAGGGTTACCGGCAGATTAAGGGGACAAAAAACCGGATCGACCAAATTATCAGGGGAAAGGGAAACATAGGCCTGCGATGGATGTAATGGGCAAGGATGGCGCGCCGCGAGTGCGGATAAGCCTCTTTAGCACTTGTGAGGCTGAAATAAGGAGAAGAGTGAGTCTTTCGCGGGGACCGAACAACCCGGGGCGGGCGCGGTGGAATGGCGTGTTTTTGATCAAATGGGAAAGGAGAACCAGAACAGCCGGAAGCCAGCGGATCCTCATACGATTACTGTCGGAACGATTAAGGGGTGAATTACGCTCAATGTGTTTCAGATGCGAAGGAAGGTCCGACGTGAAAAACATGTCCAAAACGTGGGACAAAGGGGAGAATCAATCGCAGTTGGGGGTATGCCATTCATGGAAAGCAAGGAAGTCATTAAGAAAAAATCCTGTAGCCAAAAATCCTTGGACCTCCTTAGTCTCTGTGGTCAGGGGAAAGGGGTCATCGGGAAATTTGGGGGCTAAAACGTACGCCGTTTAAGCGCAAGCGGCACTTGGGTCACCCTAGGTACAACAGGTCCTCAAGAGGTAGGACAAAGCAACGAGCGAGCACCGGAAGGAAGCGGAGAAGGCGGTTCCCACCGAAATGACTCAAATAGTGGTGAATACTAAGGGGGGCTACATCTTTGAAAAATCCTCACATGTTGTTCTGCTCAACAAATCAAAGCGGGGCCGAGGGGACAAGTGTGCGACGACAAAAAGGGATTCACCAACCGTTTAAGGAAGCGGAAATTAGGAGAAGCTCTGCGGGCAGTGGGGTGGGGAGGTGGCAATTCAACGCGTCGAATCATGGGGATGGGAACGGTAAACAAACTAGGTATGAGGTAGGAAAAGGGTCACCCGTGCGGTGAAGACCCATTTGAAAAGGAAGAGTGCCGGGCAAGGTACTGGTAAAACTTATACGTACAGCTGTCCGCTACCACAGGGTTTGCCAGGGAAGCGGCAGTACCTAAACCTATAGGGGTCAGGAAAACAAAGGTTGACTACCTTAAGGTGTGTGAAAAAGCCCCCCCCACACACGGATTGGTGGACGACGGAGCCCTTGGGTTTTTTGGTTTGGGTTTACGACGACTGATCCCCGGTCACGAAACTAGCGATTGCGTCTCTGGTCACCACACTCAACAACAACAGTGGAGCAAAGATCTAGATGGTCCTGGGGCAGGAAAACCTCAGAGCCAAGGCTCTGAAAAGGAAGTTAGGTCTATAACACCCTCGACAGTGAAAAAAGAGGGGGCTATGAGGTAAGTCATCGGTTAAACTACCACTAACAGGAAGTAGAAGGTACTGAAGCTGGAATTCTCCTTTAAACAGGACTGGGAGTTTACTGAAAGGGTACCTTTTCGGTAAGGTTACCTGCCGCGTTTGAAGGTGGATGGCTAAACGGCACGGGTACATGTACATAGCGAGACCATGTACAAAAGGTGGAGGGGAAAGTCCCTCGCTCTCCATGAGACGCGGGAACGTACAGGAACGAGCCAATTATCGACAAAAATCTAAAAAAAATCAGGGGGAAAAAAAAAAGGTTATACACTGGAAGGACCGGCTGGGGGTGTGTGACCGAAAACGGGAGGAGAAGGGAAGAATAAGCTCCCGAGGAAGATCGTAGCTATCCCAATCATTTGGAGTGGGAACCGAAGACGTGCCGTCTTACTGGACAAGTGACTAAGGATGCGGAAGGGGTGGGATTGAGAGGGACAAATAGAGACAACGTTTACTTGGAACGATGGTAAACGTGAAAGGTTACTGGGCTAAAAACCGGCGGCCTGTTCGTCAGCAAGGACCCCGATAAAAAAAAAAATACATAGGAGTCATGAAGGAGTAATTGAGGGGGTTGGTCCTGGTTTAAGCAGCAGGGGGAATGCAAAGCTTGCATATTCACAGAGGTCCCAACGGGGGATTGGGCCTAGTTGAATAGGTGGTGTTTCCCCGGGGGGGAAACGTCAAGGATTCATCTTACCTCCCATAATCGTAAGGTGCAGAGTTTTGGAAAAACAGGAAATTGAGCGGATTTTCTTGTCCGGGTGCTACCCCTTAAGAAGGGGGGGGGGGGGGGGAAGCCAACGCTTTGGAATTATCTTAAAAATCTCCTCCAGGGAGACGGAAAGTCAGAAGGGAGAACAAGCAATCTCTCGAAAGAAACGAAAAGAAAAAAGGAACGAGGCTTTGATCATCCACGTCCTTTCGCCTCACCCGAAAAAAAAAAAGGGGACCCAATCTCGCGATGGGATCGGGGGGGGAATCGTCAGTCGATCCTGTGGGGGGAAAATCAAGATCTTGAAACGAAAAAGAAAAGGAAAAAAACGAGAACAAAGGAGCCCGTTCTTAACGACGCCCGTCCTTCGGCATTGACACCACATAGACGCTCTCCATGCAAGGAGAGAGGCAGGAGGACCTCATCCGAACCACGAATGCAGAGAACCAGAAGGGTCACAACCCAGATAGTTTTAATGCCGGTCGGAAAAATCATCGAGGCGAACGGTTAGTAGTCTAGGCAAACGTTGGGGCAAGAAAGTGAATGCTTGCGCTGAGTCGCAAGAGAAAAAAATAAAACACCCTGGGGGAAGACCAGAGCTTCCACAGACAGAGGCGCAAATGCCGGGGATTACGTGACATTCGCACGGAACCCTCACCACTCTGAGCAGAAAGGGAGTATGTGTAAATCGGCCGTTTCCCCCAAAGAAGCCTGGGTCAGAGCGCAAAGCGGGGGGGGAAACAGCCGCTAAGCAAGCGAAGCGGCTTGCTCCCATAGAAGCGCACCGAAAGGAGCAGAACCGTCTTCAATCACCTTTCAAAAAAAAGAAAATATCGCACAGCCTATTCGAGTAAATCTGGGGGCATACGATGGGGGGAAAATGGGTGGGGGGGGGGAGGGAGGGAAAAAGAGTTGAAAAAATACGGGGATTGATAAAAGGGTTACACGAGAGGGGGTAGGGAATGGAAAATCCACGAAAAAAAGAAACCATTCTGGCCATGTACAAAGAGTTCCAAGGGCGATTCATCAAAAAAAGGAGGAGTTCCTGCGAAGAAGATCAGGCGTCATCAAAAAAATAAAAAAAGCGTAAGGAAGGCGGAAGGCGGCAAAGTCGCGAAACTGACCTAAAGTTTTCACATAGACTAAAAATCAATTGGGCATGACGAAAAATAACCCATCAGACAAGTTCTGCCGAGAGTGAGCTCTTTTGGTGGAAAGGCGATACGGAGGGGTCAAGAAAAAGCAGACCGCGCCACTGAACATCATCTTAAAGAAGCAGCGGCATTTAGATAGAGGAAGGGGAACTCGAATAAAAGAATCTGAGAAAAGTGAGAAGGGAAAGGGGGGGCGCAATTATTATCAGGCACGCATCTCTCCTCAACCCCACCGGGGAGAAGATGAAAAGCATGATCCGAGCAAAAAAATACCTACTCATGAAAGATTTTCAACCGCTGGAGGTAAAATCCTCCGGAGCCCGCAGCGGATGCCATGAAGGTAACAGGAGAGCGAGGACCGAGATACAATCTGTCTATGGATGTCTCGGCCCAAAAGGGAAACAGCGGCCTTCGGGCCGTAGGAGGTTAATTAAAAAACAGGAGAGGAAGAGGGGGGGAACTTCCGCTGCCGGGCGGCAAAAAAAAAAGAAAAAACGCAAGCGGAAGAAAGACATGTCTGAGTTTCTGACGTCTTCCGCCGATAGGGGCTTCGCATCCGTCCGTCGTGGACGGCAACCTCCGAAGCGAAAAAGGGGACGTTGTACCAAGAATTTGGGGGGGACGGGGGTTGAGTTGACACAATGGGGTGAACACTGAGGAAGAAATCAAGCCCGAGTCACAGAAAATTAACTTGACCTTCGACCATGTAGGAAAAGAATTGGGGGAAAAAAGTGATGGAAATCTTGGAAGCGAGCATGGGCTGTGCGGGAGAAGAACGATGACGACGGCCTTTCAGCCTTGGCGGTGCTAAAATAAAGTGGAGAAAGAAGAAGGTGCACGCAAGCAGACTAGGATAGAGGTTCCGAGACTAGGCGCTGATAAAAAAAAAAAGAAAAAACAGGACGGGGGCACGACGGGCTTCCCCCTGGGGAAAATCTCGACGGTAAAACGCCCTCATGGGTAAGATGGTGTCGAAAGGCAACAGGGAGTTCCGCCTTCCATCGCATGGGGGGGAAAAATGGAAAAACTGTAGAGAAGATTTGGTGGAAAACGAAGAATCAAGCGTTTGATTTTAGAGGACGCAAGCAAAGGGGCGAAGTTCAATAAATTCGCCGAGAAAGGAAGGTTCAGGGGGGGAAGGAATCATGGGTACTGAAAAAGGAAGGCAGGGAGATATGACATGTTTGGAGAAGTGGGTCGCGGAAAGAGCAGGGCGCGGTTCTCTTTGGTGTGGAAGAGATATGTGGGGAAAAACTTATCAGCTCTTGAGAAAAGATCACGTCAATCTACGGTGTTCTCGTTTGGAGTTTGGACTTGTGGGGTTTGGGGGTAAAAAAAAAAAAAAAAAAGGTAAACCTTAATAAATTCTATGGAAAAAGGAGAGAAATCAGCCGGTCCTTGCTCTGGGAGGTCATCAATTGCTGGAACCTGGTGGTCGAGAGGGAGCTCCTCTAATAGGTAAGGGGGAAACTCCTACTGATAGAGAAATGAGAGGAATTTATAGATTTCTTCTTTAGAAGAAATAAACTCAGGGGAGTACTTAAGGGGAAAAAGGCGGGCGTTGATCCAGTTTTCCTTCTATCCTGGTCGAAAGAGTAATCCGAAATCCGGCTCTAAGAAAAGAGATGTTGGAAAATTACTCTTACGGGATTTGAATGAATCGGGGCCGCACAGGGGAAAAATGGAGGGAACAAACTGGGAGGCACAAGCGCGTTGCAGAAAAAGAATGGAAAGGACCGCAGCAGGAATTCAAACCAGGTAAAGTTCCTCCTTAATCTGACTTAGGTAGGGGGGACTCGAGGGGGGGGGAGTTGGCCTGGGCGACCGAGACGGGACAAGAAAGCAATGGAAAAAAAGAAGGACAACAGGAAAAGGTGGAAAAAATATCTTTATCAGGACGTAGAGTCATAACGGGTCAACCTGGTACAAACAAGGAGAGAAAGGAGGGTACGAAACGAATTTCAACAGGGGGGGGAGGGCGAGGCTCTTCCAGGTGATTAGACTCAGAACCTTGGCGTGCTAAAAAGGGAAAAAGACAGAGTTTGCTAGGGGGAGTCAGCACGCAAAGAGAGACGTAGCAGAAGGGGTAAAGGGAAGGGCTTTCGAGGGGAGAAAAGGGGAAGAAAAGAAAGGCTAGCGAGGTGTACGCCATTGGGGGGGAGGATCGTATAAAGGGATGCCAAGGACGAAACACGGGGAAAAGAAAAAAAAAAAACAAACCGAAAAAATCAACCAAGAAGGAAATATTTCCGCTCTCAGGTTTCGACTGGGGCACCGGGAGGAAAAAAGAACTCGAAACCTAAGAGGGGGGGTTCGGAACACAGGAAAAACGGAAAAGGATTTTTCGACGGCGGGGGGGGGGGGGACTGCTGGGATTCAGGGAGCCCCCCTTCCCTCCTTAAGGGTAAGTTCAAGGGGGAAGGTCGGTTCTTTTAAAAACGCAAAGAAAAACCGGGGGAGAGGAAAAGGAGTCTCATTTGGCCGGGAGACCCAGAGCACCCTATTCCCCGTCTGCTGGTCGTATAACAAGAAAAATCAGAATCGTCGAAGAGTGAGAAAGGAAGGGATTAAGGGGGGGTTGAACCACTAAGCTTGGGTTAAGAACTGGGAGACTATTTAACACATACTGGGGGGAAGAAAGGATTATAGGAACTGGGCGTTTACACCTTACGGCTAATTCATTAAGATCTGGACAGGCAAAGGAATTGAGTAGAAAAAGAAAGGCCGGGGGTTCCCCACTAGATGCTCATAGGACGGAGGTATTTGAACCGAACGAACTAAAAAAAATAGACGAAAAGACTCCGCTCGTAGCGAACCTAGGAATAATGTTCGCACATCAGTACGATGGCTTGATAAGATGTTCTTAGTGAACTACAGATAGAAAAGGAAGATCAAAAGGAAAAGGGGGAGGGGGGAACCGCCGATGACTGACGTTTGCCACTTCAAGACTTATACTCAGCCGGGGGGGATAAAAGGAAATTGGGGAATCTGGTAAGGATCGGTGGTCACGTCGAAAAGGGGACGGCTCGGGTCCAGGAAAAATGGAAAAAAATAATAAACATGTTGTAAGGGGGGGCCGGAAAAAAATGGAAGGAATGGGAGAGGGATCAGGTGACTGACGAAAAAAAGATAGGTGCCTAATCAGTGTGGGGGGGCCGACATGGGGTTCCAAGGACAGACAAGGAGGCAAAATCCCCCGGCGGGGCAAAAGAAGATGGAATTGGGAACCAGATTAATCAAGTAGAGCGGATTTACTGGGCTTCGTGTATACGCCAGGAAAAAAAAATCATGGGGGGGAGAATCACCGCCCTGAAGATCGGGACGCGCGCACAGAAAAAATCGCTCCAATTCAAAAAAAAAAAGAGATGGAGGGGAGACAGACTCAGAGTAGGTACACAAGCCTCAAAAAATACGAGGCTAGGGGTCAGAAGGTCTAAAGGAAGAGATACGGGCGGGTCCGAAGTAATGACAAACTCAAAAAGAAAAAAGAACACCTCTGTACGGTTAATGAATTAACCAGAAGCAAAAAGAAAATCAGGAGACCAAACCCAACGCTGAAAGCCCCGCGAAAAAAACAAAAAACCACGTTCCTACCTGCATGCGAAATCAAAAAAGGAAAGAGGAAAAGAGGGGAAAAAAAGGGCTGGCCTGAACTCAGAGGCTAACCTGGTCAAAAAGGAAAAGGTGGAGGGAATATTCCTCTTCTCTTAAAAAAGATCCACAGAAACCGCAAAAAAGAGGGGCAGACGCGCTGAAGCTGGAAAGGAATAAAAAACCGTCTTCAAAAAGTACGCTCAACGCTCTCACAAAGCAACCGTCGATAGGTTTCAAGGGGGGGAGCGAGGCAGAGGGGGAGAAATCCGACAAAGAGTAAATAGCGTGCTATCAGTTCTCCACACGTCTTCAAGAGGTCAAAGGGGACGGAGGACAACGGAGGCGAGGGAAAGGCAAGATCGATCGAGATCAAAGAAAAAAGGAGGGAAAAGTCACGCTACCACTACATTTAGAGTCCAATGCGTCATGGCTCGAAAAAAGGGTACAGAAAATGAAGCAGATGGCTGTCACATTTGAGGAAAAGGCAAAAAAAAGGGGAAAGGTACACGTCCCTTTGCCCCGCTGGCCGTGACGTCACCTAGCAGTAGAAGAGGGATTCATAGGAGGAAAAGCGCATATTCAGCGGCGGAGGAAAATTCTGAGGAGGAATAAGATTGGAAAAGAAAATAATCCTCATCAACAAAGGGAAAAAAATAGGGAAGAAGGGGGGTGGAAGATACCTCCATCGAAGAGTAGGGGAGAGGAGTCAATCTGGCTCAACGAGGAAGAAAAAAGCTTCCTATCTGTCTTCGGGAGGAACGAAAGAAACCTAAGAAATGAGAGGGGCAGTTCTTATCAGGAATCGACTCACTCACAAGGAGGGAATAAAGGGCAGCCAATACAAACTTCAACTGTGTACAGAATCGCTGAGGATACACTTCCTCTATCGATCCAGAAAGATTCCTGAGGGAAGGGGGCGGGAACGTCGGCTCGATCAAACGATAGATGGGGAAAGGGTCGATTCCTACCAAAATAGTTGGGGGCACGAAAGGGGGGGCCTTTCTTATTGGTGGGACAAGGTCTGGAGGAGATCTGTGAATTCCGGCGTCCTTCTACTACTGGGGAAATGGAACAGCGGGCCCCTCGAAATAAGGGAAGGAAGAAAAGAGACAAAGGTCTTCTTCGCATCCTGTCCTCGGGTTAAAAAAAGGGAACGAAAAAAAAGATTGCAGCCAAAAATTCAGGGTATTCGTTGATGGGACAAAGGGGGAAAAAAAAATAGGAGGCCAAATAAGGGCATGTAAAACATGACAGTTAGGGAAAAATCTACATGACGCTTTAAAAAAGACCATGTCTCGAGGGACGGCGAGGAAGAGAAGAGAGAGGGAGAGGGCGATCGCGGGGTCTTCGGAATACAGCCTTTTCTGACGATGGACAGAGGGACTTGTGGCGTTCACGTGGGAGAGGAAAAGATGACAGGGAGGAATGGGAAGGAGGGTTCCGAAAGGCCCAGTCTTTAGGCAGCGCGAAAGGGGAGGAGGGGGGGGGTCAACGCCGCGGCCAAGACGCAAAGCCTCGGGTTAAGTGGAGTAGGTAAGGAAGGGGGGGGCAATCTTTCTATGGCCCAATGGTCAGCTCTTAGGGGGTGGGGGAGTGAAACACTCTTTTCGATACTATTTCGCTAACGAAAAAGCGTATCTTCTCCCACAACGTTGGAACAAAAAAAAAGAAAGCAAAAGGTTTCGCAACCTTAAGTTTACCCATTCAAACTGGGGGGACGCTGACCAGGGGGGGGCTCTGAGATAAGGGGGAGCTGAGATCCGGCAAGAACCGGGGCGGCTTGAAATGTGGGTTGAGGGGGGGGGGGACAAGCGGTAAAGGGGGGGAGAGGGGAGAAGAATTTCCATCTACTTGGGGTCGTTGGCGGGGGAAAAGTTTTGACGGTGGACGGGAGGAAGACGGGCAAACCTTAACTAAGGGAGGGGTCTTATAACAAGAGACGGAGGTCGGGGGGATGACGGTTGCGCTCCAGATGAGAAAAAGAAGGGGGGCTGGAGCACTGTTGGGGATGTCCAACAAGGAGCGATTAGTCAAGAAACGGGCCGTGAAAAAGGATACAAGCTTCGCTGTCAACAGAAATTCTTTCTTAGGAGGCGTATCGCAAAGACTCTCGAAGGAGGACAACTAAACAGGGGGGGGGAAAAGAAAGGGAGGTTGGAAGGGCCTCGTACGTCCAGGGGAAAACGATCCAAAAAGATCTTCACAAAGAAGGACTTAAGGGTATGGAACCATTCATGGATATGAAAAAAAAGCAGCAGGAAGAAGAGAAGGAAAAAAGGGCCACGATGACTAAGGTGAGGGCTTATGTAGAGTAAGAGAAAATTTTTCTGCGACCAAAACGGTTGGGGGGAGATGGAAAAATAAGTTAAAACGGGGTAGAGGCAAGAAGAAAAGGGAGAAAGGTTCCAGGTAGACTAAGACGAGGCGTTTCCCAAGGAAGAGTAGGGATCAGGATATAATGGGAAGCATAGAAGACCACGAAGCTTGGGAGGGGATCAGAAGAAAAGCGGACAGAAGAAATTTTCTAGAGAAAAAACCAAGGGGAGGTACTCTCGCGTCTTAATGGGGGGATGCCTGCGTGGGGGGAAGGTGACCTTGGGGAGGTGAACTGGAAAGAAGAAGGGAGGAAAGGAGAAGGGGGACCGGGTAAAAAGGGGAGTAATGGAGTCGGGAAAAAAAGCCGGAACGTTTTACCTCTCCAAAAGGTAAAGAAAATCCATGCGTTAAACTAAAACCGTATCAACCTTTCTGGGAAATCAAAAAACGTTCAATCGAAAGGGACCAGCCGCTTCAAAAGGGAAAAAAATCAACAGAAACCAAGGGGGTGATATTAATTTGAAAATTTGCGAAACAGGGGGGGGGGGGGGTTGTAGAGAAGGGTTATAGCCAGGAAAAGGGGCACAAAAAGGAAGAAGGGGGGGACATAGATTAAATAACGCACAATGCCCATCAGAGAAATAAACAACAAAAAACAGAGGGTTTTCCTTAGGACCGAGCCGCCTTAGGCCAAAGGTGAAGTACGAACACAACCCTCGGCGAACAAACCAAAGTGGCGTCAGGAAAAAGAGGTAGAACTGGGTTCTCGGAAATCCTGGTAGAGGTATGAATGAAGAGGGAAGAAGGGGAGGGGGGTTGAGGGGACTAAGGGGGGAAATGAGATACGGTAAGGGTCGGGAAATTACCGCCTAGGGAAGAGGGAACGGGGGGGAAGCGTCCTGGTACTGCGAGAAAAATTTAAAAAGGCGTTGAAAAAAAATCTTCAGGGGGGGAGACAGGAGATCAATTCACATGAAAGAAGAAAGCTACTCACAAGGAGCATCAAAGAAAAAAAAACAGCCGTTGGGGGTGAATCAGGGGTAAAAGAACTCTGGGGGAGGGGGTTGTAGGGGCACTACAGGGATGTTCTGAACTTTTCAAAGTCCCGATGAAGAGGCCAGAGAATGATCAAACAATCATGGCGCACTGGGGACTGTGGTAACCGGATTGGTGGGGGGGGGAAGGGTGTGTGGGTGGGGGGGGGGGGGGGGGGGGGGGGGGGGTTGGTGGTGTTTGGGGGGTTGGGGGGGGGTGGGGGGGGGGGGTGTGGGGGGGGGGGGGGGGTGGGGGGTTGTGGGGTGGGGGGGGGTTGGGGGGGGGGGGGGGGGGGGGGGGGGGGGGGGGTGTGGGGTGGGGGGGGGGTGGGGGGGGGGGGGTTGGGGGGTGGGGTGGGGGTTACCAAAAGCCTCTCTCGGAGGGAAAAATAGAAGCGTTTGGGAGAAGGTGAAACTTGCGCGGTGGCCAGCTCAAAGGGAGGGGAGCTTTTCGCTCAAGGAAGGGGAAGCGCAGAGGAACCATTATGAATTTCACTTCTTGGCAAAAGAAAGGTGGGAGGAAAAAATCGGAAAGACAAAGGGCTCACAACCACGCTTGTGAAAAAAGATCAGAAAAGGGGGGGGGGAAGGAATGTGTGGGACAAAAAGGACCGAGGGGAAATCTTAAATAGGAATTAATTCACAAGAGGTCAAAGGAAGGGAAAGGAGTAATAAAGGAGTTTAAAAGGCTTCCTATTGGGGGATATACCGGAAAGAACCCAAGTGGGGAAGTACTTGGAAAGCGCCGCAAAACCGGAGTCTATCGGGGGCGCGGGCGAAAATCAAAGGCGCTTTTCCAGACCGCACCAGTCTCCGAGGGGATAAAGAGGCGCGTCGGCAAACCTCCTCCCCGCCAGAACAGGGCTCTTGGCTCCAGCAAACCAATTTCGTCGAATTGAAAAAAAAGTCCAGGTAAAGTACGGTCGCAAAAAAAGTGAAAATATAACACCTCGGGGACGAGGAGAACCTAGGGAAGAACGAAAAAACATAAAAGCTACAAAAACCACCAATCAGAATAGGATAGGGGACGGGCCTAAGACAGAGGACCACTTTCCAAAACAAAAAGCAAAGCCAATCCTTAAAGGTTTTCATCACCCCTATGGGGGGAGTCCAAGAGGGGGAAAATTGAGAGGAGAAACCGGGGAGTGCAAGAAAAAGAAATAACGGAGGAACCGCATTCAAGGTCGCGAGAAAGTGAGCTCCCCGCTGTTCAAAAGAGAACAAAAAACGCGGAGAGCACTGCTTTTAATACCAAAAAAAGGCCAAAGGGGCGCCACCCTGGACGAAAAAAGAAACCGCCATAACTAAAAAAAGAGGGGGAGGGGGAACCCCTTCCCGCAGTGTAACAGCGGTAGGAAACACTCCGATCGAAAAGAGGAAAAGGCTAGAGTGCTATCCGGGAGAGGGCGACACGAGAAACGATCGCAAAGTATCATCACCTGCGAAAGATTATCCCTCAAGAAAGGAAAATTCAAAAGAAAGGGGGAAAAAGGAAATAGACCACGACATGGATCATTCGACGTATTGTGAAAATCGCTTTAGAAAAGAAACAAGGGGAGGGGGGGTCCCATTTTGAAATGAAAATAATTCCCAGAAGAGACTTCCCTAAAAAATGAGGTCATCAAAAAAAGAGAGGCGGGATAAGAAGAGGCATCAAAGCGCAGGCAATCCAAAAGGAAAGGCGTAGCTTTGAAGAAGAAAAGGTTCCAGGGAGAATCCTTGAGAAAACTCTCAGAGGTCTTGAAGGTGGTGGAAGAGAAAACATCGTAAGGAAAGCATCAGTAAAAGAAAAGTCAGATCCGCAAGGGAGGGAGTCGGAAACTCGAGACTCCCAAGAAGGCGGAGAACGAAAAAAGGTTGGGGCTTCAGTCTTATCATTAGGGAGAAGACTCTCTCAACATTGGAGAGACGGATAAGAAACCCGGGGAAATGCAGCCTGGAAAACTGCCTCGATCCTCCAACAACCTTAAGATTATGGTTCGGCGAAGGAGGCAGAGATAAAAGAAGTCGAGGAACTGACAAAAGACGAGGCCAATGAGGGGGAAAGGAGAAATATCTTCCAACTGAATAGATTTTAAACGTCCAGAGGGCGGATGCGAACTTTCAACGCTGCCAAGGGGAACGCGCCGTCAAATCTTCGAAAGCCGGGAACCTCCGGGAGGGATAGGGGAAAACTAAAGAGGGGGAGGGGGGAAGCCTAATGGTCTTAAGGGATCAAATAGCAAAAACAACTAGGGAAACAGCCGTTGGGGGAGTGAAAAGAAAGGAAAACTTGACCTGGCAAAGAGGGACTCATTTAATGAAAGGAAAGGGACCGGAAAGGGATATGACATCTCTTCTGGATCGACAGGGTTCAAAAAAAAGCGAGGAGGGGGGGGCCGGCGACCGTGTTAACCTCCTTGTCGATAGACCTCTGCTTGGGGGAACAGGAATTAAAAAAGTTTAAAAGCTGACCTCAGAGAAAAAGGTGAAAAGGGGGGTGGAAACGGCGAAGGACGCCGAACTTTCAATAATAGGGGACGGCGACGCATTTTGTGAAAGAAGACGTTGGAAACGAAGAACTGCTTCGGAAGCCAAAGCCGGGGGGGGATTTTCAGGTGAGCTCGGGAACAAAGAAAAAAAAGGGGGGGTGGAGATTGGAAGCCGAATCAGGAAAGTGAGAGTAGGACCCAAACTTTTCACTGCCGACCGATTAAAAAAAAGGAAAAAGATGTGAAGGGGAACTCATTGAATCAGGATCCTCTTTAGCTGGATTCGGGTCCTTTGTCTGGGAGAAATCGCCGCAATGTTTTGTATCGAGGGGGGGGGAGAAATCTGGCGGAAAGATAAAACCAAAAGGGGAGGGGGGTGGTATCTGTTTTCAATTTGGAAAAAGGGACAGGGGACCGGCAGAGGAGTTTAACAAGTGGGAGTCAAGCGGAAAAAATCGCTTGCTATGGGGTGCGGAAAGGGGGGGAACGCACACGAGAAGATCGAATGATCAAAAAAAAAGGGTAAAGGGGGGAAGGAGTCGGGGGGGATGAAAGGCGTGAGGACGTGGGGCCTAATGGGTATAAAAAGGGGAGGAGGAGGGGAATGAGAGTCCCTGCGTTTAGTCCCGGTGACTGCGATAACGGTCGTATCCAAATCGGAAGCGCAGAAAGAGTACGCGGGAACGGAAGAGATGTAAGACTCTTTGGAAAAGATAATGTGATTGGAAGGTTCCAATAACAAAGGGACCCACCAAAAAGGGAAAAAGGATTAGGGGCCAAAAGCAGGGTTAAGGGGACCTGAGAAATTCAATCCGCAGGAAAAATCAAAAAACCATCACTGGTCAAATCTCAATCCGTAAAATGAAAAAAGGTACGAGGGGGGCGGAAGAGGAACAATTGAGGTTGCCGAAAATTTTGGGAAAAGGTCACCCGGAGGGAACGGGGGAATAAGGGACTGAAAAAACCGGTGTATCGTCGAAGGAAGGAAAAACCAGACTAAAATCGGATTCAAGGACCGGGTAAACGTAAGCGGGGGGGTCGAGAAATTATTGGGAAAGGAGAATGATGAGAATCTCTCAAGGCGTCTTCAGCAAAACAACGAAAAAAGACTGTTTCGTAAAGAAAAGAGAAGGGAGAAGGACGGGGGACATTGATTGACCAAAAAGACGGTATCTGTCTCGAAATGAGGGGTGTGAGACGTCATAGACTTCTGAAAGGGATGAGGGGAAAAGGGAATGGCGATGGGGACCTGTACAGGAAAGGGTGGGGAGGTAAGAAAAGGTAAGGAGGTTTTAATAGCCAAAGGGAAAAACTTCGGAACTTCTAGGTACGGTAAACGAAGTTACGGAAAAGTCTTAAAAATACACAGGGAAATGTGGTCAATCGACTTGGGGGGAAGCCGCAGAAAATCTACCTCAGCGGATGGGGAGGAAAAAACTTTATTAATACCGATTGGGGGAGGAAAACTGCCACGGTGGTGGGGGGGGGGTATGAAGAAAGTCACGGGGGGGGAAAAAGAGGTGGGAAAGGGCGGGTCAAAAATCAAACAAGCTCGGAGAAGGGGGTAAAGGAGATGGTGGGAAAGGCTGACCGAAGGAAAGGACAGACGGTGAAGGGGAAAGCTATAACAACCTCGATGAGGAAAATAACGTTCGAAAGGGAGTAGGGTAACTGTGACTCTAAAAAGAGGGAGAAAGGAGGTAATGGGTTCATTGAGGGGAACACAGAGATCGGGAAAACGGACCGAGTTTGAAGGAAGGACCTAGGAAGGGGGGGGGGGGGGGGAGAGTAACCGTCCATGGGGATAACACCATACAATAATGGGAAGTCGGAGGGAGGATTCGATCTTTATGGTTAACGAAAAAACGAAAGGATCGACGCACAGGAAAGAGGCGAGCCGAACCGGCCTGGTGAATAAGTTACCTCTTGGGATTTTTGAGCACGAAAGCTGTGCAGGCGGTGGCTAAGAAAGAAGCTAAAAGAATGGCGCGTTCGGGGAAAAAAAGGAAAATCTGAAGGGGAAGGGGGAAGGGAAGAGCAAAGGGGGGAGGGAGGTCAGGAAACCGTTTCAAACTGGGAGGGGAAGGAACTGGGGGCACCTGGGCTCTAAACCGCAGAAATCGTGTCGCTGTGAAAATCTGAAGGAGAGAAGAGAAGGAGAAGAGGGGCGGGGCCTTTGGGTGAAGAAGGATTCCTGAAGGAGGGCATGAAAGAAAAACAGCCGGCTTGGCATCAGTTTTTCGGTGTTTTATCTGGTTGGGGAGGCAAGGAAGGGGGAAGGAGGAAAATCCAACTTAATCTTAATGGAAAAAAGAGGTCAGAGTTTGGAGGGCCCACGGAAGGAGAGGGTTGAGAGGACCGAAATTGGAACACCCGATCGGGAAAAGGAGACCGCCACAATTTGGGAGACGCACCGAAAGTCTACTATTCGGCAGAGCTCAAGAACAAAAACTCAAGGGGCCCCCGACTCAATGCTAAAAACGGAACTTTGATCAGCAATCGCGGAGGAGCATAACAGAAAAAAAAAAAAGGGGATTCCCATCCTATAGGAGGGCCCTCGAATTTGAAATCTAAGAATAGGAAGGCTTAACCGGACGGTCCAAAGAAAAAGGGGAAACAAGGACACCGGAGAGGGTGACCTCAAAAAACACGGAAAGAAGGAAGTATTTGCCCAAAAGACCGCGCTCAAAAAAAAAGAAGCGAGGTCTTTCCTTCAGCCTCATAAAAGCAACGGTGAGATCAAAAAAAAAAAAAAGAGGAGAGCCAAGATGGTTGAAAGGGGAAGGAAGGTTAGGGAAATGGAAGGGGTTGACGTGCCTCAGGGTCAGAAGGGGGAGTTTGGGTAAAAGAGAGGCCTGGGCATGGGGCTGCCCTAGCAACCAATCGGCTCGAAAAAGCAATCATAAATAAAGGAGCTGCACGAAGGAGGGTTAAGAAAAGTGGTCGGGAGCCAAAGTACGCAAAAAAAGTCAAAAAATTCCTCTAAGATTGGGAAGGGAGGCGGCGTGGGGCCCCCCTTCTACCCTGAAGGCGAATAACTCAAAAAAAGAAGAGGAACATAGGGAGGAAACGCAGGAATGAAGGGGAATCCGGACTGTAAAAGGAAAAGAAGAGGAGGGTCAAAAATGGAAGGAGGAATCAACCCTAGTCTATGAGAAAGAGGGAATCTAAGAAGGAGCTTCATCTTCGGTCAGATTAGGAAAAATCCCAGAAGATCATGGGGGGAAAATTGGATTCCAGAAAAAAAAAAAAAAAGGTTCGGTTTGAAAGGAAAAAGTTTTGTGTTTTGTGGTTATCAGGGAAAATTCTTGCCAGTGACTTCCTAGGTGTCAAAGAAAGGACGGAGGCGGCTGAAAAGAAAGATCGGCAAGAGCGTCGTAAAAAGCGCGGAGAATGAGGGGGAGGGAAGAGCGGAACGGACGCGAAGTGGACAAATCTCCGAGAAGAAACCGGGAGAAATCACCAATCAAAGGGGGCAAACGAAGGCAGTCCGTGCAGCGAGTTTTGGGGAGAGTAAGAAAAAAAAGAAAACAGCATCTTAAAGGAAGCAGACGGAGAGGAAAACAAGGAAAGATCAGGAATTCTGAAAGATGCAAGACGGAGGTGGTCTTCATATTAAGACGGAAAAACAAGGGGGGGGGAGTATGAAATATAGAGATAGATAAAAAGCAAAAACCACGAAATGGAATTTCAGAATAGGGGCCTTGTCTTAGAGCCAAAGTATCTCAAGGGAAAACAGCCGCGGATGAAAATCCGGATTTTGCCAAGAAGGAGCAGGAAAGGAGGCAAACTAACGGAGGATGGGAGGGTCTCGACGCACAAAAAGAGGGACAGAAGATTCTTACCCTTTAGGAGGGGGGGAAAAGGCCAGGAGAAACGGAGAGACGCGTAAACCGCAGAAGGGGGGCAAGGGAAAAAAGCGGCAGCCCGCATGAAAATGCGGCTTTGAGAAGAAACGAGGGAAGAGGGAGGAGCGAAAGCGTCAAAAAAAGAAAGGGGAAGGGTACCAGGGGCCATAGGGGTCCTGTGGGAGTAAAAGGGGTTTAAGGGGACACGAAGGACAACAGCCTGATGGAGCAAGGGTCAAAGGAATTAGAGGGACCTCAAAGGGCGTGGTCGATGGAGGGAGAATGGAAGGAAAGGGAAGGAAGAGTCTTGAACGGGGGAAAGGACACGCGGTGCTGAGACAGGGGGGAACTTGAAAGGGTGAGAAGAAGACCGGGGGAGAAAGGGCCGGGAAAGAGGAGTCCAAATTTCCGCATTCCATATCTGCGTCATCGAAAAGGAGGAGAACTTTAGTGAAAAGAAAAAACGGATCCACTTTAAAGGAAAGAACTAGGAGAAAGAGGAAAGGAGGTGGCGAAACAAAATGTTCGATTAACCAGAACATGGCAGGCGGTCTTTTAATCGAGGTTCTAATGAAGAAACAAAAGGGGGGGAGCACGGGCGATCCAAAAAAAACGATTTCTCATTCTCAAAAGTTTCAGGGCGAAAAGAAGGTCAAATTGTCTCCGGAAGGTGAATTACCGGACATAAGAGAAGGACAAGAGGGAAAGGGAGGGGGGAAGGGGGGCGGGCAGTTTGGAGGATTCCGTCCAGATCCCTTGAAAGGAAGCTGTGTTTTGTGGCAGGATATGTGGACGATTTAACGGACTAATCCGGTACCAGCCGTTTTTAGCGGGGGGGGGGGAGGGGAAGTGGGCACTGTTCCGGAAAAGCGGGGGGAAAAACAAAAAACAGAGTTCGGGGGGAAGATAAAGACATCGCGCGGGAAAATTTGAAAGAGGGGCTGGGTGATGCGGGGGAATCTCCGAGAAAGGAAACTGATAGAACGTTTGCACTGGTGGAAAAAGGAGGGAAAGTGAGGAGGGGAAAAGAGGAAGGGGGGGAGGCGCGGCCAGGGAATAAGTATTACAAGGGGGGAGGAGGAATAATTCAAAAAATTCGGTCGTTTGAAAAAGAAAACTTAGGTCGATCCAATCGGAACCGTACAATCAAGCTACATTAAAACGCAAAGGGTTGAAGGGTACCTTCCGGGGAGTTCAGAGTAGAAGGTGCCGGGTAAAAGGACAGACACCACTTTCAGGGGAAAAAAGAGGCAGGAGGCAGAAAAAAGGCCGCAGGCGGAAAATCTATCAAAAGCCAAGAGGATGACTAAATGATTAGAGGCTGTATGGCCCTGGGAGGGGCGGATGGGCTCGACAGTGACGCAAGGGAAAAACTGATTTCAAAACAAAGGGTTCCACTGAAAGGGGAAAGAGCTCAAATAAAAAAGAAAAGGATGTTCCCGGGGAAAGAGCAAAGAGGGGGAGGGAAAACAGACATGTTACCCTGCTGGAGAATGAGGTGTCAAGAATCTCTGGGGGGAACGCAAAAAAAAAGGCTTCGAAAAAGGAAGCGGGATCGTACAAAATTGTGCAAAAAAAAGGTAGGAAACGCAACAGGTAGAGGAGAGGGTCTTATATTTTTTGCGGTAGAAAAGAGGGACTTGAAGGTGACAGGGGGGGAGGAAAAGAAAGGGCAAAAGAAGGGGGGGTACAGCAAAACTTGGTCAGTTATACTTAAGGAAACCCTTGCGGGGAACGGAAAAAACCTAAAAGACATTGGAGTAAGGATCATCAAGTCAACCACTAACTACTTTTGTTGGAGAAGGAAAGGGGGAAGGGGAAAAAAATACAAAGAAGGGTGGTCTTAACCAGTGGGGAAAACTAAGGGGAGAAATTGGGGGGAAGGGGGTTTGGGGTGGGAGAAGTTGGGGAATCCTCACTTCCTCACGGGGGGGGTATAAAAAAAATAGGCAGAAGGGGGTCAAGAGAGATCAAAAACAAAAAGGAGGAGGAATAGAAGCCTTTTTGGACAGCCTCCCAAACGCTCAGTCCGGAAGTATTGAAAGACCTCGAGAAAACCAAAGTGGGACAAAAGATTGGGGGCAAGGCAATAGGGGGGACAGACCAAGAAAATTGCGGTACTGACTCCTAGAGTTAGGGGGTTTATAAGCAAAGATTGAAAATGTAAAGGGCTTTACCGGTAAACTGCAGCGGCAGAGGACTGGAGGGTTAAGGGGAAACAAAAACCGGTAAGAGATACAGAACGGGGGCGGACCGGCCCCCTCGCTGGAAGGGGAGACGTTGGAAGTGAAAAACTGTCACAAGTAACTCGGGGAAGAGAACACGCTCGGCGGGACCGATAACCCGCCGGTGGGGGAGGTTAAAAAAAAGGAGATTAACCTTTAGGGGGGGGAGCTGGAGGGCGGTGCTAAAGGGCTCCCGTAAATCCAGAGGAGAAGGAAGGAGGGTCTTGTCGGTGGGAAAAAAATTCAAAAGGAACTCAGGAGAAGATAAGGAAGATCGCAAAAACCCCGTGAGTTAACTGGTTTAAAAAAAAGGAGAAAAGGCTGCTCGGGTCAGAAAAAATGGCAAAAAAGAAAAGAGAATGGGAGAATTGACGGAAGGGGAATGGGGGGGGGAGAAGAAATGGGGGGGGACTGAAGGAGCGGCAAAAAAAAAGACATCTTCCTTAAAAGGAGAGTGTGGATCCGGTGGGGGGGAAGCCAGGGGGAAGGGGGGAACCTGGACAAAGGAAGGGCATCTGAGACCCCCAGTAGAGAAAGAGGGGGGAAGGGGGTTGTTTACGGGGGACCCAACTTAAACCGTAAGGACGAGTCCTCTTGAAAAATGAGAAAAAAGAAAATCAAAAAAAAAACATGGGAAGTAGCAGTCGAAAAACAGAGATAGCTATTCGGCGATACTAAGGGCCGGAAAAGCTTTTCCGCCCAAAACGCGGATTGAAAGCAAGATCTCCGCGGAGTTTCACCTCCCAGAAAAAAGGGACCGTCTCTAATTTTCTCAGCAAAACGGGGATTTATGACAAGAGAGGGGGAGGGCAAAGGAAGGGGGGTAGGGTCAACCGGCTAAGTTTAAAAGTGAAGGGACACCGAAACCTGAGAAATAATGTAAAGATCAGAAAAAGATAAGTAAAATAAAGCACAAACACCCCTCTCCCGACCCAGAAGCCGGAAGGAATCCAGACCACACCGAAAAAAGGGAGAGAAGGGACGGACCCAGTTAGTTTGTTTCTGGCAAAGGACAGAGGGCCGTTGAAAAGGGGAATAGGGGGCTCGCGAGGGAAAAAGGATGCCTGCTTCGGCGTAACAAAAGAGGGGTCGGAAGGACCAACGTTTCACAAAAGAGGAAAAAACAGAAGTCCTCCTTGGGAGGTTAACTCGAAGGAAAGGAAATTAAAAAAACCTTACGACCACCCGCAGAAGAAAGAACAAGGGAAATAGGGAAAAGGGGAAGAGGGGGGGAAAAAGAAAGAGGAATCAGAAGGGAGAGACAAGAAAAGGAATAGGAGACGCGGACACCGCCCGGGGGGAAAACCCGGAAGGATCAACACAGAAAGTGAAGAAATGCCAATCGACGGCAGAAAGAGGAGGAAAAAGGAAAACGTAGTCAGGAAAAGAAAGTCTGAGAATCCGGGTAGCGGCTGGAGTTCGATTCTTAAAGATGGGAAAGGGACAATCTCCATGTTAGGTGGGGTGGGGAAATTAAAAGAAAAGTTGAAAGTGGTTTCACATGGAGAAAAAGGAGTGAGGAAAAACCATTCGGAAGCAGTTCCCTGTCCCCGGGTCGAAGACGTCACCTTAATCTTATCATCTGAAAATAAAAAAAAACTTACAATAAAAGGGAGGGTTCAAGGCGGAAGAGAAGGAGGGGGACAAGAGCTAGACTTCATAGGGGGGGAAAAAAATATAGAAAGAATCGCTTTTGGAAGGAAAAGAGCCAAATAAAAAAAGAAAAAGAAGGGACAGTTAGGGGCGAGGGGGGGGGGGGGAAAGTAAAGCGGGAGGTTGTGAATCAGTCGGAAAGCGGGGTTCTCTGAAAAAGGAGGACCAATTAAACATAAACTCGGAAAAAAGGAAAAAGGATTAGCTTTAGGGGGGTTATCTGAAAAAAAACAGGGGAAGAGTCTTAAAGAGTCCAAGATCCGTTATTGTTGGGTAATTCAGTAGTTACTCTCAGACTCCTAAAGGAAATGAGCGAGGTATAAGTTAATCAAAAGAAAGCTCATTGGGAGAAGGCTGGAAGAGAAGTAGGAAGGCCATTCCTCGATCAGTCGAAGAAGCCATCTCTTATTCAGATAAAAAAAGGGGACGGGGGGAACTCGGTTCGATCACGATTCAGATAAACTCCTAAATGAAAAAAAAAAAGAGATGAGACGGCCTTCGGGCCAGGGAGAGGGAAATTCAGGAAAGGGAAAATCGGGAGGGGAAAAAAAAAGAGGAAAGTTTACGCCTTCGGCCCTCTTCCGGTCCAGGGGAGGAGGAGGGTGGGACTACTTCTAAAAGGAAACTTAGAAAAAAGAAAAATCCGCGGGTGAGCGAAAGGAAAGAAACCGGGGGGAGGTTTAATGAGAAAAAAAGGTTCGGGGACTTATTTGGATTGGGAGGGAAAGGGGGAAATGGAAAAAAGAAGAAGGGGTTGAATCCAACCAGAATTTCAACCTAGAAGAGGGGAAAGGAGAAATGTTTATTTCCTAAGAAAACCGAAGAATATTAATGCTGTGGGAGGGGAGAAAAGCTAAGAAGAAAGGAATTAAACTGAACGCGTGGGGTTTAATCGGCGGAGTAAAAAAAAAAAAAAATCAGCATTCATTCTCGGATATGCGAAAATTGAAATATGCTGGGGGGGAAAAAGCTCCGTAAAGACAAAGGGGAGGGAGTCAAAACTTTCAATAAGGGAATACTAGGGGGTATATCTGTGAGGGGCGAGCACGGACAAGAGGGGTACCAGTCCGTTCTTCAGAATTATGTGGAAGAAGGGTGGGAGGGTGGTGGCTGGAGGAAGGGGAGAAAACAGTATCGAGACTTAAACAGGGGAAAGGCGGACGAGCACGTTCAACTTAGGCCTCAGGAAGGGGTCATAGAGTTGTGTCCGTCTTACCACTCGGGTCCTGAGGGATTTGCGGGATGGGAAACAAGATCGCCGGGATGGCAGGGGGGGGCGGGGAAAGGGGGGCACGAGGAGGAAAGGAGGTCTAATGGTACAGAAAGAGGACGGTGCTCTTTTGAAGAGGGGCTGGCCGGGGAAAAGAAAAAAAAAAAGTAAGCTTAATACGAGGGGTCAATCGACGACATTCTCGGAAAAAATTCAATGGGAACAATGAAGCGAGTGGGGAGGAATGGGTTGGAAGGGGGGGGGGGAGGAGGCGGAAACTACAGAGTTCTTGGACAGAAAGGGGCAATATTTTTATCGGTAAATCTTAAAGTTACTGAGAGGTCGAGGAGAGATAGAGAGAATAAGCGCAGAAATGAAGGGAGCTGAAAAAGGGAGGGAACATTGGAAAAGAAAGGACCGGTCGTACCAAAAAAGTCCTAAGACTAGAGAGGGGGGGGGGGTAAAAAATAACGCTCTTTGAATACTCTTAGGGGGAGAACCTCCAAGGAAAAACCCGGGGGGAAAAAGATCAAAACGTAAGTCAAAGAGTCAGAAATCGATTTGGGGGTATTCAATTCAGGAGAACAAGAGAATATCAACCAGGACCAAGACAAAGAAAGTCCGGGATCTCCTTATCTCGGAGAGGTAGGGGAATGGGGCGTCATGGGTGAAATGTTTCGAAACACAGAAAAACCGGTAGCAGAAAAAAAGCTGCAGGAAGAATAAGGAAACCGGGACGGAACAGCGGGCGGCTATGACAAGGAGAGAGAAAGGTGCCTGCAGTTAACTTGTAAAAAAAGGAACAGAATTACACCGAAACTCCATGCGGTGGGGGGAGAGAGAGTAGAGGGATCGGGAGAAGGGCTGGAAACTCCTCAAAACAGACGGAGGGAACAAAGACTCTTCCATCTACAGTTTGCGGGGAAAAAGGGGGGCCGAAAAAAAGGCGGCTGTATCGGCTCGCCGAGAAAAGGGGGGGGGTTGGGAAGGGGAAGGCAGGGAGGACTTCAATCAAGCGTCGAATCATGTCGAAGACCGGAAAAAACAACTTGGGGAGGGTCGTAAAAAAGTCTGAAATGGATAAAGGGGGGGAAAAGGCAAAGGGACTCTGCAAGAGAGGTTACGGGCAAGAAAAAACAGAAGAAAGGAATCTTTCCGCTCCACAGGGTGAAATCAGACGTTCAAGCCGAAAGTCAGGAAGAAGAAGGGAGGGGAAGTAAACAGGGGAATGACTACCTAAGGGTATGCACGATTTGTTGAGTAGACAATGGGGGGGGGGTAGGGGGGGTGGATACCGCAATGAATAAAGGACGGGGCGTGGGCGAATTATCCTTGGAGAGTAACATCACAATCAAAAAGAAAAAAAAAGGGGGGGAAACTTAAAATAGAGCATTGTTGCAAAGGAACAGAAAGCCAGAGAAAGAGATTTCCAGTGAAGTGGGAAGGGAGGAGGACAACCCTCGGAAGCTAAAAAACCAAATTTTCTTCAGAAAAGGAGGACAGTCAGTATTCCCATAACTGTGTTCAAAAACACAACAAAAGGAAGAATGCGGGAGAAAAAAAGAGGGGGGGGAAGAGACAAGAGAGATAGAGAGGGAAAGGAGAAGGGAGGCGGCAGAGGTATTCAGGGGTCAAATGCAAGGGGGACCTGTACTCAATAAGAGACGTTGGACACCTCGCTTTCCCCCTGATGACTCGGGGAGGGGGAGAGTCAACAGGGATAGAAAGAAAAAAAAAATCGACCGAAAGACCGCTCGGGCGGCCGATACCTGAAGCCAAAGAGGGCCGGGGGTTGGTGAAACAAAACCCTCTTGCAGGAGGGGGGGACTCATAGACTTCCTAAGAGAAAAGGGCTCAAAGGAGGGAAAATTGTTCGTGGGGGGAAAAATTCCGGGAGAAAACAAGAGGCAGACTGGGGTAAACGGTCTCCTGGTCGAAAAAACGACGGGGGAAAATTATGGTTAAAAGGAATGAGGCTGTTGAGAAAAATAACACCTGCGGAAGAATTCGCAAATTGGGCTAGGACCGCGGCAAATAAGAGAGAATAAGAGGATTGGGAAGGTTGGACTCAATCATTTGGTATTCCTTAAGGAGGAGGGGGCATATCATGACTGTTCAAAAAAAGGGGACTTGAAATCAGGGGGGGGAAGAAAAGGGTGGGAGGGGGGGTGTTCCAAACAAAAACACCGGGGCCCAACTGCAGGAATGTCATCTTATCAAAGAGAGGGAGACGGGTTTGGGTCCTTTCCCCGCCGTAAAGGACCTTAGAGCGGATGGGAATGATAAATTAGAAAAGGGAGTCAAACGCAGTTAGAGAGGAGAAAAAAGAAAAGGGAGACCGCAAAGAAAACGAATCTCCAGACGCGATGGTCACTCCACCATTTGAAAGAGGGAGGGAGAAAAAAAGCAACGCTTCTCTCACAAAATCCCAAGAAGAAAGGGAAATCTAAGTAGCTCCGGACCAGGGCTCGAATTTGGAAAAGAGGTGAAAGGAAACGAAGAGGGGGGTCGGAAGGAACCGTCCACCGCCCCCATTGCAAAGTAACAAAAAGAGTGGGAAACAGGGTCGATAAGGGAAAAAAAAAAAACGCTCAAAAAAAACTCAAAAACTTGCCGGCAGCCCTCAATACAAGGGCCTCACAACCTTCAAGGGAAAGAATTTCATCGACCCAGATGGGTCCGTAAAGAAAAAAGGGGATCGAAAGGAAAGGGAAAGGAGAGGAAGTGCAAAGTTGGTGAAAGAAAAGAAAGGCATGAGGGGCCAAAAAGGAGTCAATACGTGTTCAAATCCCAGGATGAAAAAAGCGGGGGAACTTGGGCTAACTACCGTGCTTAGAAAACGCAAGAAGGAGTAGGCGAAAGAGAGATGAGGTGGGAAACGTTCGTTGGAACCCCCCAAGCGAGACGAAAAGGGGGATCGGAAACAATCGGAATGCGAGCGTGAAATCAGGAAAGGATCAAAAGAGCTCTTTATAAAGTGCCTTCAACCGTAGGAGGGAAAAAAGCTGGGAAGGAAGAAAGCTTGAATGACAGATGATAAAAAGAGGAGATTAGAGGGGAGGAAATGTCCATCC
>Ga0179593_1362398_pt1 | contig 25671 bp, 37 predicted proteins | sample CZODoug2_1_08_16_FD_185931 | JGI IMG/M metagenome (GOLD analysis project Ga0179593, IMG submission 185931) | Vadose zone soil fungal communities from Angelo Coast Range Reserve, California, USA - CZODoug2_1_08_16fungal (PacBio error correction) | ecosystem: Environmental > Terrestrial > Soil >...
GGGCACGGGAAATGCGCGGGGGTCTGAAGGGGGAAGGAAACAAACATCGTTCTTGGGGCCAGCCTAGGGAAGAGTGAATCCCGCACAGACCGGGAGGGGTTAAACGCAAGCAGGATAATGCTTTTTCACGCATTGGGGTGTGGGTTGGCACCAGGAGGGATGGCGTTGGGTGACGAAAAAAAAGTCAGGGGCTTTCCGGATGTGAAGAAGGAGAAATTCGGTGTGGGGGGATTTCACAAGTTGGGGGGGGGACGTGGCGGGTGAGTTCGGTCAGGGCGCTATCAGGGGGGCAAGGGGGAAGGAGGGAAAAGACGTCATTTGGGAATGTCGGGTAAAAAAGCCGAGAAAAGAAAAAAGGGGAAAAAAAAGGGGGGGGGGAGCCGATGGGTCCGGTGTGTGTCGACGACGAGAATTGTTGCGAAGGAACTCGTGCACCAGGAGAAAAAAAAACAGAGTAACCTTGGGGGGGCCCACAGTCTTACTCCCCCATTCCGTGATGTTACGGACGGTCCGTAAGAGTGAAAAAAAAAAAAGGGTGGCAAAACCTAAGAGGGGTAGAGCAGGGGGAAATACCATCAGCCTGGAAAAAGAATGCTTGGGGACATGCGAAGACTGTCCTCTGTAGCGGGGACTCCCAGAAAGGAAAAAGGGGGGAAGAACCACAAATAGAGGAGGCAGAGAAACCCATCGGAGGGGGGGATCAAAAACGAGCTCATCCGAAAATGGGGTCAGACTAACCGGAGTGGGACGTAGCGGAAAAAAGGGAAAAACGAAGAAACAACGGGACGTCTGTCGAAAAGAAAAAGGGCAGCAGGGGTTATGACAGCCTACTAAGGCGTTGGCAAAGACTCTTGGGAGCCGCGGTAGAAAAAAACAGGAAAAAAGAAAATTTAAGTGGCAATAATAGGAAAAAAAGCACTCCCAACAGGGGAGGGAAGCGGAGAAGCAAGTCCCACTAGACCTATCCGCAAAAAAACGGGAGAGGAGGTCGCGGGACCAAAAAAGAAAAAGTAGAGGGACCCTTCCTCAATAAAGGACAAAAAAAGAAAGAACGCGGGTGAACAGGGGAAGGTGAAACATCGGCCTTTCACTATGCTAGGTGACCCAACAAAAAACGCCCTAGGCGGGGGCCCGGGGGGGGGGTTTGTTCCGTTATCCAACAAACGAAGAATCAGCGGAGGGGCTCAAAAACAGCAATAGGCCCAGAAAAGATGATTTCCAAAAGCATCGAAACAGTATAAAAAATCTGGTCAATCCAAAAGTGCAGGGCACCAGGTGCAGGGGGGGGAAACTTCCTTTGATCTCAGACAGTATCCCGCCAGGCAAAAGGGAACTGAGATCCCTTTGGGGGGGGGGAGGAACCGGGGGGGCACAGAAGTGAGGAAAAAACCAAAGAAGTGGGTGAGAAAAGGATAAATGATACAGAATTGAGGGGGAAGACAAAAGTCCCTAGAACAAACCAAAGGACAACTTCAAAAAGAGAAGGGCGACCAGAGGATAACGTATAACCTAGTGGGTTACCTAAAAAGGAAAGACCAGACATCCACAAGGTGGGCGACGAAAAAAGGGTGGGGGGCATCGGGGAGGGCCAGGAACTACAAGAGCACGTTTCCAAAAAGTCGCGATCGAAGTCAGAGAAAAGCAAAGTTCGGGGTTAAAGTAGAGCCACGAGAATAAAAGGAAATTGGGACGAGGCTAGCGGAGCAAGACAACCACAGCTGGGACCGAAAGTTCCACGGGACGAAGAAAAAAATAAAACCACAACACCCGCAAGAAAAAAGCCCAAAATGCCATGCGAAGAAGCACAATAAGTCAACGCCCCGCGGGGATGGGTTAGGAAGACAAAAAAGAAGTGACAACGAGGGAAACAAAAAAAAGAAAAGGAGGAGCAGCCAACCCTCCTCTGGCCGCACCACGCAGACCAGAAAAAAAAAAAGTTCCGTAAGAACCAAGGAAAAATAAAGGATCGTGACATTCGCGAAAAAAAAAAAAAAAAACTGAGAATGAAAATAAAAAAAGAAGGAAATCGGGATCTGGTCTCATTGTGCACGGGGAGGGGGGGAGAGCGTAAAAATACGGGGGGGCCCTCCAAACTCCAATCTCGCCGGGAATGGACAATCTTACAGGAAAGACGGAGAGCGAAAAAATGGAAAAAACGGGGAGACCAACTTTAACTATCACAGGACTCCAAGGACGAAAAAACCGCCCAAAAGAAAACTGACGAAAATCAAAAAAGAAGGAAAACTTCCACAGCCCCATAATGTAAATAAAAAAAGAACCGCAAAAGTCAAAGACCCAGCGCAAAGGAAGCGGGGAACAGGTAAACCATCGAAAGCTCAGAGTCGAAAAGTGGGAGGGAAGACGGCCACAAAAACGAAGTTGGGGAAGTGACTAAAGCGCGCCAACGAGCCACAACGCTAAAAAGTGACGGCAAGAAAAAATGGAAAATGTAAAGAAAGCTCAGGGGGAGTAAAATTGCCTGGGCCCTTGTTGGGGCCCTTTTTCCTCAGGCAGAAATGTGTGCAACCCAAGCTGCCGCGAAAAAAGGGAAATGGTAGACTGTACGGAGAGGACAAAAAAAAAGCTGAAAAGATATCACGGCAAAAAGATGAAGACTGTGGTGAAACACGTGTGACAAAAAAACTTGCGGTCCGGGATAAGAGAAAAGAAAACAAGCAGAGAAAGGACTCAAGAGAAAACTAGAGATTCATCAAACGTTCAAACGTGTGGAAAAAAAAAAAGCCAACAATGGACTCGAAGGGGGGGAAAGGACTTTCCAAGAAAGGGATCAAAAACTACAGGAAAAGGGGATTAAGAAGGACAGCGCTCGTGGGTGACGTATGGGAATGCACATTTGTAAAAAACTCTATCCACTACAACATAGGAAGGGAACAAGAAATGGCATCAAGAAATCGTAACAGAGAGATCCTGAAAAACAGAGAGGATCCACACAAAAGAAACCCCACTGGAACAAGAAAAATCTGGGGGGAAGAAGTGTCGAATCATGCCCTATGAAAAAAAAAAAGAATCAAGAGAGAAGTGCAGGTATAGAGCAAAAAGGAAAAAAATAAGACCCCCCCGCGCTGGAAAAGAACTCTTCTTTGGGGGGGGACAGGAAAGAGAAGAAAGTGAGAAAAAAAGGAAAGACTGCACGGGCAGCGGAAATAGACAATCCAAAACACGGAGGATGGAGTGGGGGGGAGTGAAAGGGGGGAGGGGAAAAGCACCACCACAATTTGGGGGGTGAACTAACCACCACGCAAGAAACCCTAAACAAAACGGGGTTGTTGAAAAACCGGGTGATAAAATAAAAAAAGTCTCAAGAGTAAGTGAGACAGTTGAACACAAAAATAACTTGATGATTGGGCCAACCCATCAAAAAACCGGACTTCGGCTGACGGTAAGCAGAAGAACAATGGGAACATTTAGCAAAGGACCATACGCTCATGATGGACAAAAACAACAGAGCATGCACCCGTATCCAACAAAAGGATCCCATTTTTATTACCGTGTCCAATGTGCCAAACTGGGGTCCCACCATCGACCGGGAGAAGAAGAAAGCGACCAAATGGGTGAGTTGGATAACGCTCGGAAGAGAGCCTTGTCGGCCCGGGGCTGAGAGCCTGGTGGGGGGGGGGGGGGCTGGGCACCTGAGTACGCATACTGGACACTTGGAAAAAAAATCTCGAAAAACTCCAACGCATCGAAGGCATGGGCCGGGAGACGGGCGTTTTTTTCATAGACGACATACGCTAAAGCTGATCGAAAGAAGGAAAAAAAAAACAAAACAAACAGGGGTAGAAAAATGAAAATAATAAGGAAGTTCAGGCCGATACAAAAAAAAACAGGTCGGGAAGAAAAAAAGAATCAGGGGGGAGACGACATTTTAAAAGATCATCCTTTAGAGAACGGACCCAACCCCCAGTGAACTTATACGAAGACCAGCAAAAAAAAGGGACCAAAAATCATCCGGCATCAGCGAGAGGAAGCAAGAAAACAATCAGCTTGGACACAGAATCGTGTTGGGCTAATGAAAAAAGTTTACCCACGAATCCCAAAGGTAGAAGGGGAGCGAGGAAAAAAAAATTGGGGAACCATTTAAGACGCGCGGGAGAGAAAAACACAAACGATCTTGGCTGCCTGGGAGAGGAGATGAAGCCTTGGAAGGCATGGTGGGGGTCGTCAAAAGGAGCCGGCGGTGTTTTGGGGAGAAGACATATAATTATACCGGGGTTGTGGGGAAAAGTACACCGTGGAAAAAAAAAGGGTTGGGGGATTTGGGGAGGTGGCAGCCTGTGGGGGGTGTAAACCTACAGCCCCAAACACGAAACAGAAACCAGGGCGAACAACCAAAACCAGGCAAGGCCGGGAAGAAGGTGGGGGCAGACGACCTTGTCCGGAACACACCGAACCGTACCAAGAGGGATCGAGGGCGCTTGATTGCAATTGTCACTTGCGAAGGGGGAAGTGGCTGCGCAACGGGAAGGCGTTAGATCGACGCGAGAACACAAAAAGCGCCAAGCGGGAAGGGGAAACGTGACGAAAAGCGGGAAAAAAAAAAAACGATTTTCTTCGAAAAAGAAAAGGCGGGAACTGCCAAAAGAATGGTCATGGCATTGAAAAAAGACAACTAACTCGGTCACCTGAAAAAAACGGGGAATTTCGAAGGCCGGCAACCAGGACAAAGGTACTGAAACGGCGCACGCCCCCGGAAAGATCTTGACCCGGTCGACAGGCGGAAGACGACGGGGGAGGGGGTGCGCACAGGTGTGAAGAATCATCCAGGAAAGGAGGCGAGAGGGCCCGTGGGGGCAAGAAAACTTGAAGATCTTGCAACACGCCTAATCCTATGGCACGGCGACAAAAAATCAAAAAAGGGGACGTCCGGTGCAACATGCTTCCGGACAACGGCAACACGGGCAAGGTCCCGCATCAATTTAAACAAAGCGGCAGAAAAAAAGAAAACAAAGTCGAAAAAAAAAAAAAAAAAAAAAAAAAAAAAAAAAAAAAAAACAAAGTAAGTTGCGCGCCTTGGAGGGCTGGGAAGAACCCCTCGAACAACGGGGTGGGAAAAGGAGGGAACAAGAGCAGCGAAGCGGGAAGTGGACCGCTTTCATGCCCGCAGTCCGGTAGGAATTTGGGGCAAAAAGAAGGAAAAGATTAGCGGGGGGAGGGGTGTCAAAGTTGGATGATCTGGGAGCAGAGGGGGCGAATCCTGGAGTAAAACTTGCGAGAGAGAAAAAAGCGGTCTCCCCCTCCGAACTGCATTTGCCAGGGAAAAAGCAAGGCCCGTGCCCCAGGGGGGGTTAAGAAACGAGAGAAACGACGACCCGATGTAATTAAACAGCCGCCCAGACGACGCGGCGACGAGGGACCAAAATGTCCTGAGGTAACGGGCGCTGAGCGTTCACACAACGAGGGGGCAGAGAGACGCCCCTGGAAGGGGCACCCCCACCGCGGACAAGCTTCCAAGGGAGAGACGCACTTGTGGTTGTGTGGAAGGGCAAGACCGACGGGACCGCCGAGTGAAAAAAAGCATCCACCCCAGAGCAGACTCAACTGCAATGTAAACAGAGAGTAGAGGACTATCATCAATATGGTGGGTGAGCCAGGCTCGCGTAGGTTCGGCGGAATTGAGACTGGGTCGTACCAGTTCGACTCAGATCCGAGCCCAAAGGAATTAGCGACTTTCGAAAGAAAGGGGGAAGGGTGAGGGGGGGGAGCTACTTCGGGAGTCCGCGACGAAGCCAAAAGACTTCCTTCCACGGGGACAACACACTGAAGAACACCTGGGAGAGGCGATACTGGACCCCCTAAAACTGAAAGGAAAGGCGCGCTTTGTCCGGAAGAGACCGTCGGGGGGGAAACGGACAGGACTGGGCCCTAAGGGCAAACATGGGAAAAATTCCTAAGAGCCACCCTGCGACACAAAGATGTGGGGGGTGCTCTAGTGAAACTCCTCTGTGAACAAGGGCCAGGAAAAGGGCCAGAAGACGTCCAGAAGGGCGGGATTGAAATGCGAAGCCTCAACAAAAAAGGGGGAGTGCCACCTGCAACAAAAAAAGGGACCTTCACTCAAATAAAACGCATGTTCGGGGGTTCAAAAAAAAAGGATGGCAGGATGGGTAAAATCCAGGTTAGTCAACTAAAAAAAAAGAAAAATCCCGGCGACACAAACCGTGCACTACGCGAAAAAAAGGAAACCAAAACAACTACGAAGGGGGACTGTGGGCAACGCCGAAAAAAGGTACCAAAACTAGATAACCTTGCGCACACAAAAAGGAAATTTCTTTGAAGGAACCGGATAAGGAAAAGAAGAGAGAAAAACTCGGCTGAACTGAGCCGCTCGAAAGGAAGTTGGCGATAGCTGCGACCCGGCTCAAAGCCCGCTAAAAAGAGGGATTTGGAAACTGGGACCTAGAAACAAGGGCAAGAAGCTAAAGGGTTGTTGTTCAAGACACGAACAAAAGCGCAAACTGCGACCGGAAGACGAGGCAGCAAAGGAAGGCCCCAAAGGACAAGAGGAAGGGACCCTCAAGGCACAGCAAAAAGGGGAATGGGAGAAGAAAACACACTCGGGGGGTTCCGTACAAAAGGTCGGAAAAACAACCCCGAAGCGCGGAGCAAAAAAAACAAGAGGCCCGCAAAGGAAAGATTGGTGTGAGCCACCGACGGAAGAGAAGTGCGAAACCACCGGGGCCAACGGGACAACTTTCAAAAACCAGGGGAACCAAGGCCATCAGGGGGGGGACAAAAAAGGCTACTAATGCGAGGAACACCAGAAGGAAACAGAGAATCAAAGAGGACCGCCCTCAAAAAAAAAACGAGAACATAACAACCCAAAGCCCCAAAAAGGGAAAAAAAAGAAGAATAACCCGAAAGCCCGCCATGAGTGGACAAGGGGGAGACGTACAGTCATCAGTCGGTCAGAAACATCCAAGCACAAAAAAAGAGGCGACCTCCTAAAGACCCTTCTTCGTGCCGCAAAGGACAACACCCGATGACCGACGAAAAGACAGCGCACAATATCAAACAACTCCACAGAAGAAAAAGGAGCGGCACCACGCACGTACACAAAAAGTAATCAAAAGGAATTTCGAAAGAGATCAACAAACCCAACTCGGGCAAGTCGGAAGAAAAACAAAGAAAAAACCCGTCAAAACATCCTCCAAAGAAAACCAAACGAAAGCGCCCACTGCAGACCTGAAAAAAATCAATGGCGAACAAAGACGGGGAGGGACGGGAATTCGGAAAAGCAGGGAAAAAGGAAAGTCGGACAAACGCGGGGCCTCATCGGAAAAAAAAATCACGAACGAAAGGGTCTCACACCCAAAAAAAAAAAAAAAACCCAAACCAAAAAACAACCAAAAAAAAAAACATGAAAAAGAGAGAAGGAAAGGGGGGGACGGTTATTTCGGGGGGATGAAAAAAAAGGGAAAACCACAACAGCTTGCAAGAGAACGTCTATAATCCAGCGACCTGCGGTTAACACGAAGCGGAATTAAAAAAAACTGGAGGGCGAGTTTTCGGGGGTTGCCCATGAAGGATGACGGGGAAAAGGGGGGGGAAAAAAATCAACCTTGAACGAAAAGTGGTTTTCGGGATCTAGGAGAGATGGGGATGACAAGTTTGGGGGGAAGTGGAATGTGGCAAAAGCGAAACGGAGGCTTAAGGGAGAAAAAGGTGGAAAATAGGTGACGAAAGGGAAATTGCTAAGTCAGCGGGGTGGGTGTGGAAGGGGAGTTGGGAACACGAAAAAAAAAAAAAGAGGGAGACAGGTCGCCGTAGGGGGGCCTTTTATGGGTTCCTAAACGAGGCTGTCGATGACTAGGGAAACAGAAAGGCCTCAATGGAGGGGTAAGAATCTCAAGCAGGGGGACACAGGGGGGGCAACTGTCAGGGTTGATTGTCATTCAGAAAGAAAGTGTGATTAAGGGGGGGGGCCACCGAAAGGGGTGGATAGACCCGGGGATCCAGGTCAGCCGGGGACGCAAACACCAGGGACAGGGTAAAAGGCTATGACGATCAAAGTGTGGCGCAAATCCGGGAAGGGGCGGTGGAGTACCACAAAAATATAGCGGCCAAAAATCGATGGCATCAGGCGGTTTTGAGAAAAAGAGGGAAAAAAACCCTCGGGAACTACCGATCCCGTCTTCAAATTAAAAAAACCTAGGAACGAAGGCCACGAACGAGCAAGGTGGCAAAAAAAGAACTCAAAGCCCGAAAGGGGGGAAAAGGAAGCGTGTGCAATCCAACGAAGGCAAAAAGGGGGGAAAAGAAGTCAGTCCATCCCGTTGTAAAAAAAGAAAGCAAAAAGGCACCAAGAAGGAAACGGGAGAAATAAAAACAGGTCAAGCCCTCAAACTAAGAAAGGGAAAAACCTGTCAGAAACGAAGCCCCCCGAAAAAAAAAAAGGACAGGCTCAGGCAGCCCACCGCGGGCTCAGAGGAAAGTCCGGAGAGAAAAGAAAAGAAAAGACTGCTCTGGGGCCCAGGCAGGTTCAATTCTGTTGCGATCGGTAAACCAAAAAGCACGATCGGGGTGGCAAATTGCCTGGGTCCCAAAAGATAAGGGCGGTCTGTTAAGAAAAAGGAAGGACAATGGAAGTTTTCCACAGAAGAAAAAGGGGTGAGGGGGGGGAAAAAAAAGAAAAAAAGCCGAACGGAACGGGGTGGCAGTTCAAGCAAGTGGAACGGACTTGAAGACGGGAACGATAAGGACAAGGACCTTCCCCCCTGAAAAGCGCCTGGTGGTCCTGGAAAAAAAGGGTAACATGATTAATATATAAACGCAAAAAATTGGAAAAAAAAAGGGGGGACTCGGGCATCTAGTGAGACCAAACGAAACAACGGAGGCCCCAGAAAAAAAATGAAGGCCATCGCATAAATCACATCAGCGCGAAACGAGAAGGGCCGAGGGGTCCAAAATGCCGTCAACACGGTTGGAAAACAGATTCATTGGGAATCGCAACAGGAACGGAAGAGCGGAACGTCAAGGCGATCGATGACAAGCCCAACGAAGATGACGGAAAAAAAAACGGAGGCCTCAAAAATCAGGACCCTTGGGAACTCAGAACGAATTAGATAAAGATGGGGGGGGGGGGGGGGGGGGGGTGGGGGGGGGGGGGGGGGGGTGGGGGTTGGGGTATAAGAAATACCACGAGGCGCTTGGGTCATCTCAAATAGATATTTCCTTAAGAAGAAACGAGAACAAACAAAACAAAAGAAAAGCCGGCGAGCTATGACTCTCTAAAAAGATCCTCCTAGATGGGGAGCCAGATCGTAACGAGGTGTATGTAAAAAAGCATATACGACAACTAAGTCGGTGTCCTCCAAACTTGACCAACAAACAAAAGCGAGACTCTACAAACAGGTAAAAAAAAAAGGGGAACCCCTCCGCCCGAAACCACGGAAACCGGAGATGACAAAGATCAAAACCAATGGTCTCAAAAAAATCGGGGGTGGCCATCCTTCAGCAGAACAAAGATCCGAAAGGAATTGAGAAGGGGGCCCTCTCGTCAAAAAAGGGGTAGGAACAGTTGGTCACACTGAAGAGAAAAGGGAAAAAGGCGTAATTTTTAATCCCGGGGGGCAAACCTGAAACAAGCCGGAGGCTCCGCAAGCCGCCCAGAGGACAGAGAATGGAGCACAGACAAAAATGACGGGTAAAGCGTGACTATAACTGATAACACGAGGCGAACACAGACGTCCGAGCAACAAGAAAGGATAAAAATCATCAAACCGACCACTTCAAAAACAGAAATCACTCCAGAGCCGACAACAGAAAATAGAAAAAGGGGGGGGATAAACTCCAACGACCCAGCGGGCATGAAAAATCAAAAAGGCGCAAGGGGCACCCTCTGCTCGCCACTGGAAAACTTTTTATCAACGAAAAGCGAAACCGTACCACACGGGCGAGGTGTGAGTGAAACCTCTCGAACGGAGGAGACTCAAAAGGGCGGACTTTTACTCCGGCGTTGCACAAGGACAAAGGGAGAAAAAAAAGGGTGTATAAATTTCTTGAAAATTTGCCGGTTTGCAGAAGGGAAAAGGAAAGGGGTGGGCACTCAACGGAAAAAAAGCGCACCCCCAAAGGGGTCAATTTTCGTGTGTTCGTAGAAAGGTAAAAGCAAATGGCCAGTGGGGCCAAACATCACGACGCAGAAGAGAAAAGGGGGGACTTGATTCCAAACGACCAAACTACGAGGGGCACCCAACTGATGATCATCGAAACGAAAAAAAAAAACAAAAAGAAAAAAAAAACGTCGAGGCCATCCGGTATAAGGGAACAGACCCGCAATTACGGGGGGCAAACTTCTGAAGAGACGTAGGAAATGTAGCAAAAATCTCAAGACTCCACGTTTTCGTGGAAAAAAGCCAGCTGAGTTTGTCTAGGGGGGAAATGCCGAAAAAAAGATAACAAAGGGAGGCGGGGGGCCCGCAGAAGCTTCGAAAAAACAATATACCCGAACGTCGGAAAGGCTCTGCACAACCCGGCCTGAGCCATGAGAGAGTCGATCATCCCCAAAGATGGAAAAAAAAAAACAACGACACCATTGGAATGGAAGTCAGAGAAAAGCTAATCAGGAGAAAGAGCTCAAAAACACCACAACCCTCCAGGGAGAGAGTTGAAGGGAGTGGGTAAGTTAAAAACTCTGCAAGAAATCATAAAAAAAGAGAGAGGAAGGAGGGCGAGGGAGAAAAGAAAAACCGGGGAGGAAAAAAGGAGTGGTGTTGAATGTTCGCGGTTAAAACACATTTGGAGGGAGACAAAACCCAACGAAAGGGGGGGGGAAAACGGGTGGGGAGAGAGAAACCGTATCTTTTATAAGAAAAGGGAGAACACACAAACGACGTAAGGAGTGATGGCAAAACCCGAAAACGAAAACCATCAAGCAGCAAGGAAAAAAGGGGAAAGTTAGAAAAAAAAAGACAGGGAGGTCAACACCCAGAACCGCAATGCAAAAAAAGAAACCATCAAACCTAATAACCACTTGGAAAACTGTCACGGGGTGGGCGGAAGCCCACAAGCATGCAGAAACGCGAATCGATTAGAATAAAATGCAAAGGGGGGGGTCGCAAAAAACCGATGATAATTTCGGCCAGGACTGAGGTTTTTGGATGGTCTTAACTAGTCAGCGGAAAAGGGGGGGGGGGTGAGAGAAGACCGGTTCAGTCAAAACGAAAGCGGAACATTGAGGAGCACGATAAGGTAAACTCCAAAGCGAGAAGAAGAGGAGAGGGAAGAGACCGAAGAACCAAAAAAAAACGGAGTAATAAAAGATATCAGGAGAAAAAATACGAAAAAAGTAGAAAAAAAAGGAACGGCGAAAAAGAAACAGGGGCCGACTGATGTATATCTAAAAAAAAACGCCGCTGCAACAGAAGAAGGAAGCAAAAAAAAAAAACCGTCCGCAAGAACCTGCCGTCAGGAAAACGAAGAAAAAGACAGGGGAGGAAAGAAAAAGGCGGAGGAGAGAAGGCGCCTTGAGAAAAACTGGTGGCGGAGGGCAAGAAAGGGGAAACAAAACTGAAAAATCAGGAGCGCGAACTCTCAGAAGGCTAAACTTGGAAATGCCTTCCTGGGTAGGAGAACTCCGTTTCTACAAACTTGCAGGGTCGCGACAAAAGGGAACGGAGGAGCTGGGTGTACACTGAACCGTAAAGTTTGTGGGGGGGACGGAACTACCTATAAAGTATAATAAAAGGGGGGGTGGAGCCAGCAACAGGGGGAAAAACATTTGGTCGTTTGCGTGGGTGGAATAAAAGGTGGGGGGGGTGGGAAGCGAGCAAAAAAATCAACCCAGAACCGGTTGCTAAATTCACCGAGAAACAGGAAGGGACTGAGAAGAACTTGGCGCAGTTTCCCTGAACAACGCCACGGAAGGACACGGGAGGTCGGAGACGCGATGGGAAAAAGTACTCGGAGGAACAGTGGGCTGCGGAAAGAAGGGCGGCCGGGAAAATAGACTCTGGGCGAGCGGGAAACAACGTCCGAAGTGAAAAGGAGAGCGCTAAGGTAGGAAAAGGGCAGGGAGCTTCTTGACAACTTTCAGGGGTCGATCGAAGGGGGGGAAAAAGGGAAATAAGAAAAAAGCGCTGAAGGGTCACTAAATGATGTCGGGAATAGGGGAAGAAATGCACAGGTCCTCCGGCGACGAGAACACAAAAAAGAGGAAGGCGGGACCCAAGGGAAAGAAAGGCGGCACCAACGAAAGGGGGGGTACGTCGCAAGGGGTTCGCGGAAATCACCAAGGGGGAGGACGTCAGGAACCTTCCACTCTGAAAGATCTGACCGGAGAAAGAAGGAACGGGGGGCAACCTTAAGCGACCGCCAAAACCGGCACAGAAAAGGGGGCAACATGGGACGACTACCCCAGCAAAAAGGGAAAGGCCGCAGCCCGCCTCTAGCAAAAAAAAAAAACCGCCGCCAGTAAGGAAAGTAAAAGGAGAGGGGAGAGGAATCGGTGATGTCACAAAGAGGACCGCTGTGTTGAGCAAGTAACCGGCCTTCACAGCGCAAAAAATATAAAATTGGGGACAAATTAACATGCGGCTGGGGGGAGGGGGAGAGTCAGGGGGGGCTAGTCTTGGTAAAAAGAAGCTGTGGCATGTCCGACGGGGAAGAAAGGTTCTTTACAAAAAGGGAAATTAAAAAACGAAAACAATCCTCCCCTCGCGAAAAATTCGGACTGAAAACGGCGGCCAGGAAAGGGGGGAGAGAAGAGTGGGGGGGGGTTGATTGGGCACCAGCCAACTCCGCAGTAGAAAAAGGGTCACCGGAATGTCGCCAAAAAGGGAAAGGCAGTTCTCTATGTAGAATTCTAGAAAGGACAACGAGCTGGGCCAACGAAAAAATGGGCAATCGCCGTGTCCAAGGGGGAAGAGGGAGCAACGGGGGCCTAAGACGATCTGGGGGGGGGGCAAAGAGACTACCCGAGGAGTGCTTATTGTGCCGAACAGCCCCGAGGGGAGAGAAGAGGCCCTACCGCGGGAGAGCGCAAAATAGGCTGAAGGTGGTGGTCGAGAGGCGAACGTGACCGTAATGACGACTGGCAAACAGCGTGGTAGAAGGTCGAAAATCCTAAAGCACCCAAGTCAAAGGAAAAAAAGAAGGGAGGAGGCAGCCGCTATGCCGCACTGGGGGAGATAGAAGTAGAACGTGAGCGAACAACAAAACTGCAGGGAAGGGAGAAAACACACGTGAAAGGGGGGAAAAACGGGGTGTATAGGTCAATTGTAACCCACAACAACAAAGGAATCGTCCCGCAAAACCTGGAAACTGAGGCAGGAGGGAAACACTGCCCTACTTGGGCCGTCCGGGGCACGGAAAAATGAAATTCGAGAGCGGGGTCCCTCTTCACTCAAACAACACCTCTGTGGTTGCCTAGGAACGACTTGGAAACCCGGTCCGGAAAAGGCGAGAAGGCAAGGGCGGGGGGCCTTGTAAAAAGGGAATCTAGCAAGCTAGAAAAAGAAAAAGGGGACAACTCATGCCAAAAGGGGAATGCAGGCCCCTTCGACCTCAAGGGGGACTGGGGAAACAACGAACAAACGTCAAAGGGAGGGGGGGGAAACTAAGGGGAAGTGGCAGGGACTTAAAAGGAACCCAGAGTGAGAGAAGACCGGAAACACAGTACCCCCACCCCGGCGTGCTTGTGGAATACCAGAATGGTAAAGAGAGAAAGGACCCTTCCTGGGGGGGGAACCAACAGGGAAAGGAAGCTAATTAAATTGAAAGGACAAAATCTGAGCCCGCGGCCGTTCAAAGAGAAAAGAGGAAAACTATGATGGCTGAAAAAAAACTATCTCGCAAGGAGGGCCCAGGGACCGGGGGAACTGGCACAAGAGAAGACACGTTAAAAGAAGAAACATTTTGTCTTTTCTTAGCCAGCGGGCGACGGAAAAAGGACGGGGGGGGGGGTTTTTTTGGAAAGAAACCAAAAACTTCGAAGGGGGACAAAAAGGGAGGGGAAAAGTGCCATGGGAACGAAAGTCAACAAAAGGCCGGTGACGACGAGACCTGGAATGGACTAATCCCTGCCAACTCGGCAAGAAGGAAGGGAAAAGGTACAGCGATCAGACAGTGAATCAACCAAGGCCGATGAACCCGCAGAACTCTATTTGGGGGGAACAAAACCGACCGTCCTATCGCTAAACCGACAAGGAAGGAAGAAGTACAGCCAGAAACCGGCATAACCTGGCCAAAAAAAAACGGGGGGGCGAAGGGAAACGAAATCAAAAACTCGGAACTAGGAAAAAAGAGGGATCAAGCTCCAGGGTCCCGCTCAACATAACGACCATCCCCGAAAAAAGGGGACGTAAACTCATGGGAACCAAGGATACCTCGCCCCACAAAAAGGGGGACGGAAAAGACCATAAACAATCAGCGTCTCACGACAAGAAGGCGAAAATCCTAACTAATACCCTTTTTCTCAGTGAGAAAAGAAAAGCAACCAAGGCGAACCTAACACAAAAAAGCAAATATCAAGCTCCGAGAAAATCACGAGGAAAGGACTGCTGACACCAATCCCAAGTCCCCAAACGGGGGTGAACGACTGAGGAATCAAAACAAACCACCCTCGGAAAAGGGGGGACTCGAAAAATAAACCTAAACAAAGACCTCAAATTTGCACCAAAAAAAACGGGAGGGACCAAGCCAGCACAATCGGACATCAGATAGCGGTCACTGGGGAAAAAGGAAGGAACTTCAGAATGGCCAAGACGGCTGAGGGAGACGGCCCTCACAAATCCGAATCACGACAAAAGACACGTAAGAAGGACCAAAAAAAAAGGGAAGGGAGGTGAGAAGGGGAGGAAGTCAGTTGGGAACGGGACTCGAATTAAAAATGAACTGCCCACTACACGCAGGAGGGGGAAAAGATCAAAAGGAAATCCAGAAAAAAGCCCCGCGGGGGGTGTTTCCAAACAAGAAAAACTCGAATGCAAAGGGGCCCGGGTGGAGGGGTCCCATGTATTAACTTTTGTGAAGGGGAAACGGGAGGAAAAATTTGCCACGAAAGGGGGTAAAAAAAAAAGGACCCGGGGTCATCTGGTTGGATCACTGTGGGGGGGGGGGACGGGAGTGGGGGAGGAAAGCAAGACAGAAGAGTGGACTGCTCTTTATCTGGGGCGAATGGAGGGAGAAGGTTCCAGACGGGGGGGTGGGACAAGGGGCACGAACGAATGCAGAAAAGAGGCTCGCAGGGAGCAGGGATTCCCGAAAGAAAGAAGAGGGACGAGGAAAGAGGGGAAAAGAGATCGAAGGAGAGGGGGAAAAAGAGAGAGACAGTTGCAAAACATTACGTAACTGGCCAATTGAGGAGTCAAAACATAAGTCCGCCGTAGATATCGAGGGTGGGAACCGCCATCTGGATTGTTCTCGTCAACAGTCGCCGGGGGGAACGAAAGCTACATAGAATGGGAGAGAAGGAGCGAAAATCTACTTCTTTTAAAAAATTTCAAGCAAGCGGCAGAGGATGGGCAGGCAAAAAAATTTGGATCACTAGAAAGCCGAAAACGTCTAAGACGAGTGAAAGAAAACGAGTCCAAGTCCGAGAGGCAAAGGTTCGAAAGAAAGAGAATGGGGAAGAAGCCCAGGCATTGGAACTGTCAAATAAACATTGGCAAACCTTGGCCAAAGGAAGGTATTGAAGACGGTCCGGGTTGGGACCGAAAAAACCGCTGAGACAGCCAAACATTTCCGCTAAAAATTTGACGGCGAAAGAGAAAAAGGTCAAGACATAAGGCGAAAAAAAAACGGCGTCCGGTCGAGCCAAGGGAAGAAAGCCAGGTCGAGGGCCAAAAAAAGCGGCAAAACGAAATGGCGGGGGAAAAAAAAAAAACGATGCGGGGAAGGAAAAAAACAGCCGAAACGGAAGAAGAAGGAGATGGGGGAAACAGGGACGTACCAAAAAAAAAAAATGAAAACGTTGCCGGCGGAGGATGGGAAAACAGCAAAGAGGGACTGGTGTTGGCACGGGGTTCTTCAATAGCACGATCGAGGAGTATTCAAAAAGACAGCCGAAAAATGAAAAAAAACAAAGAAAAGTTCACAGAAAAGCACACAAAAAGGGGCGTGTAACAAAAAATGAAAGGGAGAAGGGGGAAGGGGGCATGTCCAGGTGCAAGGAAAGGGATTGGGAAACAAAAAAGCGAGAGGAAGAGCCAGCCCAAGGGGACAAAATCGCCTTGGGGGCAGGAAAGGGGGGGAAAGGAAGGAATATAGAAAAAAAAAACATATTGTTATAATGGTAGGGAGCAGAGAATGGAAGCAACCCGCGGACCCGGAAAAAAAGCAGGGTGGTTGGGTTGGTTCAAGTCAGATCACGTCATCACGAAGGAAAATCTGGTAGCGGCATCCGGGAGACCAGGGGGGAAACCTTGACACTTGTGAACATATAAGCCTATCAAAAAAGGGGTGCGCTGTAATGGTGGTCCATCGCGGGGAACTGAAGCAAATTGGACTATCCAGGTTTCGAGTGGTCGAAAACGACTTGAATCACCATCCATACGGGGGAAGCCGGCAGACCACACGAGATCACATGACCTGTGGTAAAGAGGAGACTTACGAAAGAAAGCACGGGGGAAGACCATCGCTCTCAAAACCGCGGCACTTAAGACACCAAAACAGAAAAAAAAAACCGGGGAAAAAACCTAAAGAGAAAAGGGAACCAAGAAAAAATCGAACTAAAAAAGGGTGTTTCCGGGAAAAAGAAAGACAAAAACACTATCGGGGTCAAGAAGAAAAACCCACCAAAAAGCAGCAAAGGCATACAACTCCCGACGTGCATCCCAGAGACCAAAACCCCCCAACGAATGTGCGCTCGCCCAATGGCAGAAGGGCCAAGACTCAAAAAACCTAACCGAGTAATGTATCAAAACAAAAGGGGAGTCGTCCGGGCGTAACTGTCACTTAAGAGACGTCGTGTTGATCTGTGCCCCTCAAAAAAAAAGAGCAGACGTCCAAGTCAGCACAGGGAAAACAACAAAGGCCGAAAAACAGGACATAAAAATGTGATCCAGAGGAAAAAGAACGCAGAAGGACCCAAGAGGAGGGCCCACAAGCAGACACAAAAAATAACCAAAGCCACTTAAAAGCCAAGTCGACAAGAAAGAAACAAAGAACTCGACAATGAAGATAAAGGGATAAGAGAAAAAAGGTCACAGTCCGGCAAAAAGAAGACCGAGATCTTAAGAAACCCTCTGGACTTTGGAATGACGGAGCAGGCCACACAATACAACTCCACAAATGCGGCGCAAAGGAGAGGGGGGGGGCCTGTCACAATGAATTACCAACAGACCAACAAAAGTGGGAAAAAGCCCTCCGTCCCGAAAAACTTGTGATCTGAGGAAAAGGGGAAAAAACGGCAAGTCAAGGGTGCCATCCTCGCAATAAATCGTAAAAGGAGGGCAAACACTGCCACAAATCACATTAACCTAAAAGGCCGGATGAATCGCAAAGAACCAGAAAACTGCTGCAAACGAACCAGGAGAGGCGGTCCTCCTGGTTCGCAGTTTTTCCAGAACCGGCCTCAACGTCCACGAATGAGACGTAGGGGACCGGACAGCCAGACGAAGGAAGAACCTCAGGAAAATGTATATGGGAATGGGAAATGACGAAAGAGAATGACCCTCTACATCCAGGGGCAGCCAGGGGAGCGACCTCATCCGCCGAATCTAAACCGGAACAGAATGGATCTCGTGGGGGGGGGGGGGACGCCAGATTGAAGGCCAAAATCCCTTCCAATCCACGCCAGGGCAAAGTGGGGAAAATGGAAAAGACGGCCCACCAACCCGCACTCATCGAGACCCAGAAGCTGAACGTACAGGGGGGCCGTGGGGTTTCATGGAAACACGCAAATAAAAGGCATATCCAGGAAGGACTTGATAACGAGAAAAATGGTATGAAGGGTGAGTGGGTGGGAAGGTGTAAAAAAAAAAAAAAAGTCTTGACCAACAAAAACAAGGGTAGCGACCCCAAAGACAAGACCTACCAAAAAAAAGGGGGGTTAACGGTGATGACATATCCGGGTAGGAGGAGTAAAGGGGAAAGAAGTTGGATCCCACAACCCACAACGACATATTCAGGGGAGGCCAAAAAACCACAGCACCAAAACGGTCTAACATTCAGCAAGAAGAAAGGAATAAAGGAGTGACACGCAAACCAACGGAATCGGAGTGCCACGCAAAAGAAATGATGCGAAAACAGGACTCCAAAAGGCACCTGTAGGAGGGAAAACGGGGGTTAAGGGAATCTCCCACGAAGGAAAACTCTAAAATCTCTATCCACCCTGGCGGGACCGGAAAGAGAATGATGACGCTTACTTCCACATAATCGTTTTGGGGCGTGGGGGGGGGGAAACCATCATCGCGCAGAGGAACCGGGGATAAAACACAGAGGTCCCCCTCAAGCCCATGGGAAAGGCCAAGGGTCTTCGAAAAACGCCGTTTTACCCTAAAAAAAAAAAGAGAGCTCTAATCTCGTCAAAGCACAAAGGATAAATATAGAGATTCGATAATCAAAGACGTCGGGGCGAAGAAAGGGGAGGCGGCGGAAAGACATGGAAGTCAACTGAGGGGAGCGTAAGGTAAAACCTGAAAAGAGAAAAAACCAACCAGAAAACCCGGCTCAACAAAGCACGGCCACAAGCGGCATCATCGAGGCTCAAAGGAAAGGAGGTTCGGAGCGACTGGGGGCGAGGGGGAAATGGCAAAGTTGCTGGCGCCCACCTTGAAAAAGAAGAAAAAGGGGGAGCGGGGGGAGCGGCCGCAGAGCAACCTGAAAGCGCGGGGGATGCCGAAAAAATGCTGGGGGGGAAGGGAAACTCTGCCAAGGCGAGGGGGGGAAACGCTAATGGGGTGGGACATAAACCTCCGTTGACGGTTGGGGGGGGTGGGGGGATACTCATAGAAGTGGGAGAAGGGGGGGAAAGGGAAGACAGTTGACCAAAAAAGGGGGTTGTCGTTTGCGTGGGGGAAGGCTAAAAAAAAAAGTGGGGGGGGGGTTGAAAATACATGAAAAAGCGAAGAATTTCGCAGATCCCCCCGGAAGGAAAAGGGACCTGGAACGCTTTGTTGCGCAAGAAGGGAATGAACACCGAAAAAGAATTCAATCTAAGGGGGGGATCAGAGCGCGGTGACATTGTGACACTGATCGGAGTGGAGGAAAGAAGAGAGGGGGAAAGGGATAGAAATGCTCGCTACGACCAAACAATTACAAGGAAGAACGTAGTAGGCTCTAAAAGATTCCAAGGGGTGGGTTCGCAAATAAGTTCTCGGAGGGGAAATAAGGATAGAAGGGGTCAAATAGAATGGGGAAGGTACCACGATATACACACGCCCTGCGTGTCACGGAAAACAGGAAGGGCAGGGGCAGGAAACGCACCATGCAAGTCGATTAGAAGAACAACGGCGATGGGCTGATTTACCCTTGGAAAAAGGGGACTAGAAAGGGAATTGTTGGGAGCACAGACTTGGGGGGGAAAAAATCCACGCTTCGTGCTTGGGGGAGGGGGGGACAACGGGGGGGGACACGTCAAACTGAATCTGCGAAAGGCAGTCACACGAACGCTGGGTTTCCCCAAAAAAAAAACTACAGAAAGCAGACAAGAAAAGAGAGAAGACGGGGGGGAAAAACAACCAAAAGCAGGGCAACCGGGCAAATTCCATAGAAGAAAAGAAAAGCGGAGACGAAGGAGGCCATTCAGGGAGACTTGTGAGAGGGGCCGAGGGATGCAGGGGGAACGGAAAATCCCTCGAACCGATGGTGGAGAATCAGGACATCAACCCGGAGAACAAAACCCGAAGCGGGGTGCAAAACCGTTCATGCGCTGGGAAGGGGAAGCGTCATGGGCGAAAGGCAGTGGAAATACTCTTAAATAAAAAGAGGACAAGGTAAGTGGATATGGGGTAACAATTTGAAACTGGACATATGGGAGTAGGGCGAGGGGGAAAAAGACGTGGGGCGAGAAGCTCCAAAACCGCCCGCGTGTCAAGTGAGGCCCTGGCCGCGGTGACCCTTCAGGGACGGCCAAATGGTTTGAGTTCAAACCAGGACACTAAGGCCGATGAACAAGAGGGGCAAAGGAACCTGCAAAAACCGCCGAGTCTGAGCAGGAAACCGAGCCAGCGAGATGGGGCCCACAGGGAAGGAACCTAATCTCCCGTGTCTTTAAAGGAGGGAGGGGAAGGCGGCAAAGGGAGGGCGAAAGCGCAACTGGGTTTTTGGTCTAAGGCCAACCTCGTGGAGGGGGAGTATGTTGGTAAAACTAAAAATAAACTAGGCGAGACATCGGGACAGAACGAAGCTCAAAGAAAATCGGAGGCGGGTGTGTGGGTAGGAATGATAAAACCAGGTACGGAAAAAAAGGCCTTGGTCCAGCCGGGGGCGAACACGCTTCCACGACAGAACCGAGTCCCACAATCAGGAGATCATGGGATCAATTGCAGAAAAGAGAATGGGGGGCCAGGGGAACAGAACGGAAAATTCGGGGGAAAGCGCTACGTGCGCAAAGTGAAACATCGCGATGAGCAAACACACTGAAAACAAGTGGGGTCAGGGGCTATCGTGAAACAGAAGCCAAAAGAAGGGGAGGCCAGAAAGGTTCTGACGTTAGCTCTGGAAAAGAAAGGGACTGGGGCCCGAACGGAAAATGCAAGGGGGAGGGGAAAATGAAGTCAGAGGAACCAATTTTCACAACCTCATGGGGGTTGATATAAGTTCACAGATGAAACAAGGGGCCCTTGACCGGCAAAAGATGAACAGGGAAAGGTCGGGGGAGCCCAAAAAGAAAGACAATAAGGGGGGGAAAAAAAGCACCTGTGGGGACCTTGGCAAACAAACGGCAAAAAATCCGGGGTTACCACAAGAAGGAATGGGGGATGAAAAAGGGGGAAAAGGTTCAGTGGTCAAAGCAATTTCGCTGGCTACCAACCAGAGAGAGTGCTCTAACGAAAAGTACAACCCCGGCACCAACGAATCTCGTGTTCCACTTTGGGGAAGTGAAAGGGAGCAAAAAAGAAGAAATGGACCTCCTTGGAGCAGGGACTGCTTCTTGCAGCTGCGATTAAAAAAAAGGGAAGAGGGCCGCGGAAAACGTGACCGGAACCGAAGGAGTGGCAATCCTGACTGGCAAAACCATCCGAAGAGGGAAAGGGGGCAAGGAAGGGGTTTTGCTTTCTATTATAGAGACAAGAAAAGAGAAATGTGGCTTGGTTGCTCTAAAACCAATCTAAAAGAATAAAAAAATTAACCTCCTATCGGCAGGCAAGACCAAAGGGGCGGCAAAGGCCAAGAGGCGATAGGGACCAATTCCAAAAGAAAAATTTAAAAAGAGGGCAAGGACGTCTTGGCCTGGGGGGACTAAACGGAAAAACTAAAAAGGGTCGGACCGAAAAGGAGGCGAATCTGTGCACCAAGCAGAGGAAAACTCAGGATAAACAATATTGTGGGGGGAAAGAAAACTACGAATCTCTACCGCAAAGTCAGAAAAGAGAAAGGGAAAAACACACGGCACGGAGACAACTCGACGTAATAACAGAAGAGGAGGGGGCACCGAAAAAAACCAAAGATCTAAAGAAGACGAAAGACCATAAAAACCTCCAAGGGAGGAAAGACCAAAGTGGAAAACCCAGAGAGAAGAGAAAAGAACCTGGGTCACGCCCTCCTTTCGTCATCTCAAAAGAGGGGGGAAGGAAAGAAAGACAAGGAAACCCCCGGAGGCGAATCCTAAATGCACCTCTTGACAAAGTCGGTGCAAAAGAAAAAAACCGACTTCAACCAAGGAGGGTAATACTCAAGCAGAGCAACCAAGGAATCAGCGAAGCAGCAAGAGGACGGCTCAACACGGCAAAAAAACCACACCACCATGAAAAAGAGACACCCCGGAAAAATGTAAAAGGGGACAAGGTGTGTTAGAGAGTCCCGCAATAAGGAAAGCATTGCACCCCAACGAACCTCCGAAAGACAAATGGAAATAGAGGGGAAGAAAACCAGGGGGTCTGTATTACTGACGGTCGGAATGGCCAATACGGCGTGGGGAGCAGGGGAAGAAAAATAAAAACTTAAGGGAGAGATCTCACAAAAAACCCCCTTGAGGAGGATAAAGGGAGAAGAGAAGATCAGGGGAAAGTGAGTCTCTGGGGTCTGAGCGCTAAAGGAAAAAAGCGTCTTGGGGGGGAAAGCTCCTCGGAAACGAAGGTAATCCAGGAGACGAATGGGTGTTGTCTAAAGAATTATTGGCGGGGAAAAGGAAGGGAGGGTGGGTGCCCAGAGGAATTCGTGGGACTTAAAAAGGAACTTTGCCCCGAGAGTTTGACGGGGGAAAAGAGAGGGGTCGGGGAAGAGGTGAGCACTTAAAGAGGGGGGTTGAAGAAAGTAAAATCTCGTATGACCCTGGGCAATGGCTCTTGAAAAAAGGGAGAAAAAAACGTCAGCGGGGGACGTCGGGCACAAAGAAGGAAGAAGGGGTTGCATGAAAGTGTTCCAGCCGTAGGGGGGGGGAAAGGGGGAAAGGTCGAAAAGGGGCTTTTTGAGGGATGAATCGTCCAAAAAACGGCTTCTGGAACCGAGCGGGTAGAGAGCAGATGGTGGAAAAAGCCCAACGTAGACCACCACAAAGTCGGGGGTTGATGTCGGAGGGGCAGATATGAAGCTTTTTCAAGTCTTTGGATAGAGGAGGACCCAGTCGCAGTGGAGGACAAGCAAATTTGGGTAAAGGCGAAGGGATACGAGGCCGTTATCAACGATTCCGCAATTCCGGTTAACAGGGTAAAACAAAAAAAAAGGGAGAGGAAAAAGAAGGCAAATCTCTTGTGGCACGAAACAGGGCCAGCCCTTGGCAGACGAAACACAATTGGGTGGTAAGGGGACTGGACTCCCACAACGAGAAAACGGATGCCCGGACGGAGCACGACCAGGAATGTCATCTCTGAATGGCACTGGCAGAGGGGGGGGGAAGGCCGCCAAAAGGCGGGTGCAGAACGTCAGGGGCCGCCGCCTTTCGAACGACCAAGGGACCTAACCATTTCGTTGGGGATGCGAAATAAAAAAAAAGGGAAAAAAGACAAGAACGGAGGAAAAAAACAGGGGCTAATCCCCGGTCTGGGGACACCGACGCCTAACCAGAAAACCTTGATATTGTCCTCGGCCAAGCAGGCAGGGAAGAACAAGAGGCGCATTAAATAAACTATCAATAATCCTTCGCGGGGGGGAAAAAGGAAAAGGTCAATCCATTACAAGTTCTAGGGTGTGTCCAAAGCAAAAAGCCGAGGTAACTGGGGGAATGGTTTGTCCTCTTAAGAAACGAAAAAGCGCGCGGCGGAAAACTGGGACACAGAACAGAGAAAAGATTGTTCCAACATCAGACCGGTAGGGGTGGAAAAAAAAAAGAAAGAGGCCCGCCTAAGGTTCCATCGTGGCCCTTATAAGGGAGAGATGCAGGAAAGCAAAAAAACGGGGCCTGAAAACCAAAACGAACAATGGCACCCGGTGGGGGACAAAAAGAGAGAAAAAAAAGAGGGGGGGGGGAGTAAGGGGGGACACGCAATTTCGAATATGAAAAAACAAGGCGAAAGAGGAAAAGAAGGTTAGCGTGGTCACGCATCAAGCCAGAAAGCGCGCCAGAGATTTCAACTCATGGGTCCAGAAATCAGATAAAACGGGGAGGGGATGCAAAAGGGGGGGAGAAGTAAAAAGGGCCAACTGGCTAGCAGTCCGAGGGCAAAACTCTGGAAAAGGTCCAACGCACCCAAGGTATCCGGAGCCGTGCAGAACCACGAAAAAAACTCTGACTGGTGGGGGATCGAGTAAAAATTGAAAAAAGCACTGACGTAAAGAACCACATCAAGCGCCCGAAGGACAGGGGGGGGAGGGAAGCAGCTATAAAAGCCCACAAAAGCGCCTATGGGGGAAATGGAGAGCTAAGGCTATGAAAGCAAAAATTATCCCTCTGTAGGTTAGGAAAGAAACCCACGACCATCGGACCCGCCGAAACGGAAACAACAAAGCCTCGCAACCAACAAGCACCGGCGTAAAACGACACCAAAACCCCGGACGGAGCTGAGGAACCAGAACAGGGGGGAAAACCTCCCAGCCTAAAGAGAAATAAGACAAACGTGCACAGGTTAAAGTAATATTCAGAGGGAAGGGAGGTTGACATCTTGGGTCCCCAAACGGTGCGCAAGAGAAGGGACAATGCACGAAAGGGCACATCACGCTCCGTTTGAAGCCGAGACAAAAGAGCGATAACCGACGGGGGGAAAAAAAAGTACTCCAAAAAGAAACGAAAAAACGGAAGCATCAATTCAAAAGTACAAGAAAAACAGAAAAAGAGCCTAAAGAGAAGAAAACCTAAGAAAGTTCGCCGTCCACAACCAGAAAAAAGGGAAAGCGGGTCCAACCGGGGTCCAAGAAAAAAGAAGGACCTGAGCCGAACTAAAAAAAAAAAACAGCTGCTAGGGGAAGAAAGAGATAAAAAAAAAATGCAAGAGCACCAGCCTAACACCATTGGCCAGGGGAAGTGGGAAAAACACAAGTCAAAAAAGGGTCAGCCTGGTCGGGGAATGTGCACCCGGTTTTAAAGACAGCTGCCATTTTGAAAGATGAAGCGAACAGGGGGATTGGAGCTGAGGATAATAAAAGATGGCAGACCGTGGCCAAAAAAAAGAAGGGGCAAAAGATTCTACAACGTGAAACGTACTCCAAACTACTCGGCCCTTTTGGATCAAGAAAAAAGGGCGGAGAAAAACGGCACTCGATGAGGGGAAAGAAGTAGCCGGGGAAAAAAAAACCACGTCCGCGCCGGGAGGTTCGAGGGAAAGGGGGGACAAAAAAAAGGGGGGGCAATAATCTCCCTAAAGGTTCCCAGTTACCTCAAGGGAGGTTTCTGGTGGGGGGTCATAAGACGAAAAGGGGGGGGGATCAAAAGGTTAAAGCAAGCAAACAGAAAACTATATTCCGACCAACTCTAAAAAAAAAAGGAACGTCGTACACCGCCGGGGGAATCTGAGGGGGGAAGAGATAAATCCCTCCTCGGGAGCAGACAACTAATCACGGCCGGACTCAGAGCTCAGGAGAATACCTCGTGGACGTCAACCAAAGTTTATTAACTGCGGAAAGCAAAAAAAGGCTATCCAAGTCCGGGCGCGGGAAAGTTCCACTCCAGGGGACCGGAAGGTGAAAGTTGGGGTGTGGGGTAGGGTCCTGACAGCACCCAACATATCAATCAAAAACAAAACTAAAAACGAAAAAGTGGGAAAAAAGTGGAAAGAAAAGGGGTAATAAGGATCCGTGTTTAAATTCAAAAAAAAAAAAAAAGACGGAAAGGATCCCACCAAAGGAAAAAAGCCGGAAATCCGCAAGAAGAAGGCAGCAAGAGGGAACCAACAGAAACGCGCACCATTCTTCCACAGCTCAAGGATCACTGGCCCCCTCAAGACAATAACCAGACAAAGGGGGAGTCGGGCAAAATTTTAAAAATCGTCCCACCCTCTCAAAAGAGAAGAGCTCGACAACGGCGGCTATTCTGTCGATGGGAGAAGGATGGAAGCCCGGTTTTGTCTGGGGGGAGGACTAAACTCGGTCCGTTGTTTCGGAGAAAAAAAGACTCACATCCAAGACCATTGGCCTTCAGAAAAGCCCGGGTGAGGGGACCAAACGAGCCGAGCCAGT
>Ga0179593_1557465_pt1 | contig 25671 bp, 22 predicted proteins | sample CZODoug2_1_08_16_FD_185931 | JGI IMG/M metagenome (GOLD analysis project Ga0179593, IMG submission 185931) | Vadose zone soil fungal communities from Angelo Coast Range Reserve, California, USA - CZODoug2_1_08_16fungal (PacBio error correction) | ecosystem: Environmental > Terrestrial > Soil >...
TCAAACCCAGAAATGGCCGGCTCGAAGGAGGGGAAAACGATGGGTCCTCCAGATAATCAAGGAAGCGCGGCTTCAGCACTTTCCGGCTTTAAGAAAGGGTTCAGGAGGTCGGAAAGGAGGGAATTTCGAGTAGCCCGCGGTAAAAGAAACGCCTGGGAAAGCGCCGCGGTGCTCGACTAACGTGAAACGAAGTGACTCACATTTGAGGGAAAAGTCAACCCATGAAGGGGGAGGAAAGTCTAATACTCTTGGTTTGTGAGATAGGAAGGTCCCGTTTCGGGAAACCTCACCTCTATTTCTAGGGTAAATGCTCCACGGTGGAGACCTTGAAAGGTCGGATTAACCGCTTTTTCAGGACATAACCCACAGGGGGTCTCGAAGAAACTAGGGAGAGGAATTTGCGCGGGGGGAATACCACCAACGGTGCACTCGGAAGACGAAGGAGCAAAAAGCGGCTAACTCGAGAAAATCAACTTATTTTAGAGGGAGAGAAGATCTTGGCGAAACTTTATCGAGTCCTTCGTGAGAACGTCCCTGACAGAAGACGAAGGGCTTGACGAGGGGAGGGGGGGTTCGGGAATAGAAAACACCAACTCCAACGATTCGGACAAAGGAAAACTTTCGAACTCCGCCTAAAAGGCGGGTTGGGATTGGTTATGGGGGGAGAGGAAGGAGGCCAAAGCGGGAATGAAGAGGAGTCTAGCGACCAAAAAAAAGGAAAAAAAAGGGGTTTCTTTTTCATACCTCGGGAACCCGGCGACGAAAGGGTGAAAGGTAACCTTGATCCCCGGGGAGCAATGTCAAAGAAGGAGGCGGAGGAAGCGGATCTCTCCTGGGACCCTCCAGAGGAGGGAAAACAGAAACAACAGGGGGAAAGTCGCAATGAAGAAGGAAGTTTGTTTCGTCTGAGAAAAAAAAAAAAGTGACTTGCTAAAAAGGAGAAAGTGGACCTCGAATCAGTCAACAGAGAAGGTGAGGAACAAAGGAAAAGAACCCCTAGGGGGAGGGTTTTAATCTCGAAGGGGCCCTATTCTTTTGCGATAAGAGAAAGAGATCAATCCCAAGAAAGAAAATCGTAAGGGAGAGAGAAACCGTTGTGAAGGGAACGCAATCTTTGCTGGGAAATGACTCGTTTTGGGAGGGAAAAGGGAAACACCCCTCCATTCAGGAAACCACCAAAGAGGAATCGGCGTATTCGGCTTGAAGAAGAATCTCTTCACTAATCAAAAAGACGAACAGAGCGGAGAATACGTCGAAAAACCAAGGTACGCTAGAGGAGGAAAGAGGAGTTCGCCGACTTGCAGGTGCAATCGTCGTCTGGGAGGGAAAGAGGTATGCAGAGGGAAAAAAAAGAGAAGAGGAAAAGAAAAGCCCGTCGTAAGAAGGGGAAGGGGAGAACCAGGTGGTTGCAGGAATCCGGAAAAAAAAGGGGAAAAATGCAAGGAAAAGGACTGGAAGAAAGTGTGAAGGGGGGGAAAAAAAGAAAAAGAACTGAACGGGAACCTTCTAGAGGGAAGCGTATTCTCCGTTCTTTTCAGGGGGGGGGACGGCGGGAAAAAAATCAATCAAGGGAACGTTACTTCGCAGGAAGGGGCATGCGGGCGGAAAAAAGAAGACCCGCGTTTTCAAGGAGGGGGGCTACTCAAGCAATCTCCAGAGAAGGAGAGAACGACAAACGGACTTCACGCCGGGCAAAGAGGGCTCCTTTTGAAAAAGCAAAGGAAGAAACTTTCGCAAGGCCCAGGGATCCCCGGGGCGCTCTCAAGCGAAGGGGAGGAGGAAAACTGTCGCATCCAAAGGTAATTAGAAAAGGGGGAAGGGGGACTCTCCCTTTTCCGAAGGATAATATTTGTTCCACAAGAGATTTGTTTGCTCCACTAGGAGGGGGGGGGGATTGTCAGGAAAGAGCCGGAGTTGATCAACAAGAGAGTCTGGGAAAGGGTAAGTTTTCGACTCCCGGAGATTCTCCCTGGAACCAGAGCGCTGGGAGGGAGGGGTATGCCAAAGTCGATCACAGAAAGGTCGATTACCTCGGCGAAGAGAAAGGGAAAAAGCCGAATGATTCTACTCGCAGAAGAAAACAGGCGCTCGCTATAAGGCATGAGCCCCGAAGGGCCCTTGGAAAGAAGGAAAGAAATCTATCTGCAGTGGGGGGGCGGTGGAAGAAGCTGGACTCCCTCGGCGCTATTGAAGCGTTTGGTCTCATCATCGCGTCGGCTAAAAGAAGTACTACGAATGCCGGGGTCTGCCGGGAGAGAAAAAATCGGGAAAGGAGGGGAAAACCGAGGTGCGGCGCGTGAGGCGGCTAACCCTCTTTTGGGGAAGAGGGAGTCCCTACTCCCTCCGACCAACTAGGGGGGGAGGACGAATTCATACGATAAAGAAAACTCACCCAGTTCAATGGGGGGGACTCGCATGCTCGAAAAAAGGCTATCCGGGCGCGTAAGTGATTAAAAAAAACGAAAAAAACTTTTTTAGCGGCGGCCGAAAAGATGCGTATCTTCTTATAGAAAAAAGAGACTTCTTCATCTCCTCCGACATCGGAAAAGGGCAAGAGAGGCCTGCTTGACTTTTCGCTAAAGCTTGTTGGAAGGGGGGAAGGGAGAAAAGTGTAATGCAGGCAACGGCGGGGTCGGCTTGTGGTAAAAAAAGTTTCTCTTCTCCTCTATAGGGGAAGGGGACTGCTGCAAGAGAGCTCACCATCGGGTTCCGAAGAGGAAAGAAGTTCTATCTTCCTGAAGAATGACGCTGTTTCTGAAAACGGACTTGATTGCCGAAGGAAAGCCTTGGCAACCGGCAATCTCGGTCTCTCTCCCCGACCAAAGGCGGCTCAGAAGGGCGTAAGAGGAGTCGTCGCGGATGACCAAGGACTGCCATGAGGAGGAAAGGAATCCTCTGATGGCCTTAAGAGTGCGGAAAGGGCGCATCTCTACTTTTACGAAAGACGCTCACCTTTCGGTGATTGGGAGGGGGGGATGCAACTTGTCAGCAAAAGGGATTGATAAGGGAGGGACGCAGAAAAAAAGGAGGTACGTGCCACTGATCGCACGCGGCGGGGAGGAGAACAGTCGGCGGCTTTCCTCAAGCTCCGTTTCCGATGTGGTCAGGAAAGAGAATGCCGGAAATTTATCACCAAAAAAAGTGAAGAGGAAAAGGCCTCTCCGGGCGTACGACAAAAAAAGAAGCAGCAGCCGAGTATGCAGCTTCGAGCGAGAAAAAAAAGGGGGGCGACTTTCTTTCTTCCTCTACCAATCAAAAAAGGATTATGAAAGAGAATGGGGGAAGTTCGCCAGCGAAAGGACGCTTCCATAGCGCGCCAGCTGCAGCTGTAAAAGAAGTGGCCGGTTTTTTAAAAAAAAAAAGCCACCAACCGCTTCTTCGTACGCAAAAAAAGAGGGTACCCGGTGGATCCGAATTGCGGCCTTCGAAGAAGGGGACCCCAAGATCGTGAACACGAACCGTACCCGGGCTACGGGAGGGAAGCATTATTTTTCATCCTACGAAGCTAAGTCGCCGCAATAGGAACAGCACCGAAGGGGGGAAAAGAGGATGTCAGGAGGATAACCCTCCCCTCAACCGCCAGGGGAAGCGCCCCGAGGGAAGGGAGGAAAAAAAGACTGGGCTATCTCCGCACCTATTAAGGAAAAAAAGATTCAAACTCAGGAGTGAGAGGTATAATTTGCTACGGAAAGACGACGAGGTCAACTGATAAGAGGGGGGTTACTCTAGAATTCTTTAAGGGAAAGTTTCCATTCGGGTAAGAACGGGAGAAAGCGGCTTACCATTTTCCGCAACAAGAGGGTCAATCGTCAGTAAGAAGAGAGAGAGCCACTTTCCTCTCTTCTGAAGAGGAGGGATTTGCCGCACAGGAAGAATCGGGGAAAACTATTTCCTTCTACGACCTCGACAATGCGCAAAAAGGAATTGAGTCCTCTCACGTCCACTGACAAAGGCTGGAGCGAAGAAAGAGGATCGCAGAGGAAGAGTCGTATTCTAATTCCCTAAAAAGGTCGAATCATCGATACAAAGATCGGTGTGGGAGGGAACGGGCTACCATTTTTCAGGACCTACGGGATAAGGGGGGGGGTACTCACGTACTCTACCAGGGCTATTTTGCTAGAAATCTAGGATGGGTGAAATGAAATTCCATCACTGTAAAGGAGTCCTCTGGGCGGAAAAGCCTCTGACGAAAAGGGTCGCCTACAAGTTTCCCGCGCCTACGAGCAACGAGACTAGGGCGCCGCGGGGAGATGGGTGCAAAGGGGGGGGACCGGCATTCGGTATTCCTTGAAAGCCGCCATGGATAAGAAAGGAAGCCGAAAAAAAAAAAAAGGCCTTTCATCAACCCGGAAAGAGAAGAGGGAGTTCCAGCAGAGAAAAGGGCCCTAACGCCGATGCAGGCTGGCTTTGTCTTCGGGGCGGCCAAAGAGAGAAGAACAACATCCGTGGATAGCGCAGAGACCACGATGGAGGAAAAGGAGCGCTTATGAAAAGAACACGTATTCGCAGAGGTCTCAAAACGTAAGGAAAAAAAACCGGCGCAAAAAACGGCAAGATTCGCTTAGGAGGAAAAAAGGAAAGCCACTCCCGGAAGAGCGAACACCTGAACACCAGGGGGAACAGATAAAGATAAACGTCGGAGGGTCTTCATCATGACGGCCAAGCCTCTCAAGATTTCTCACCATTAACTGTGGGCCACATTTTAGAGGGGGCTGAAAAAAGAGAACATCAAATCTCGCAAGGAGCAATAGTCCTTAGGGGGGGAGGAGCGCACAAGGGCGCTCAGAAGGTAAACACAAGAGGGGCTCACAGTGCCTTTCGCCATTTGCTTCACAACAGAGCCAGAAAGACTATATTGGTATTTCCGGTGGGAGGGAGGAGAGTCAGTCGAGGGGGAGGTAAACCCTCTGTACAACGCTTTTGCCTAGCCAAGGTGAAAAAGCCCGTCACTGGAGGGAAGGGGATTAAGAAAAGAAACCCTCGAGGGAATCATGCCGTCGCCGGCAAACCGAGCGAAAAAACTCTGTTAAGGGCGATAGAGGGAAAAAAGTCTTTGTGATTGAAAAAAATCGAGTGGGGGGAAAGCGCTAAAATAAATAAAAGGACCTTTCAGAAACTGATTGGGGGAAAAAGAAAGAAAGGATTCTCACCCCACATGGTTCTCTCCGCCTAAGGAGGACTAAGACTTAGGAGGAGAAGGCTCTGTTAAGCCACCGGCCCACGGGGGGGGTGGATACTATCTTGCCACCTTGGAGGAGACTCGATCGAAGGGGGGGAGAAGGTAACATTCCTCTGAAAAGGTTGCCGGCCTAAAAACTTGTGAGGAAGATCACCTGAGCTCGTAGTCAAAAGAGGGGGGGGTCCTTCTCCTCCTAAGAAAAGCTTGCAGCCAATGATGTTGGGGGGGAAAAACCACGCGTCATGAACACCAAAAGAAGTTTCAACGCCCGAGCTCCGAGCGCACAGAAGAGAATCGGGTAATCTCTCGGTACTAAATGTCGCAAAAAAAGGGGAAAGGGGAACGTCTCCTCCAACAAAGGCATTACCCCAAACATGGAAGTGGAAGGTGGTGCGAGAAAAAAAGGCGACGAAAGGGGGGGGGGATTCTAGGGTGATCCTTTGTACGCAAAAGAAGCAGCGGAAGGGAAAACAGCGCCGGAAGGGAAAAAAAGATTCCATGGGAGGAAATCCTTCTCAAGATATGAGGGAAAATAGAAGAAAATAGAGGGACTCACGGAAGACCGAATCCTAATAAATCTTCGCGTTTAAGGAAAAAAAAAAAAAAAGGGGAGCATGTAAAAAGAGAAAGTAAACATCTCTCCGGGGCTCCACATACCGAAAGGAAAAATAACCAAAGGACTGCTGTGGAAAAGAACGGAGAAGACCTTCCCGAAGGAGAAAAGTTATTACTGAAATCAAATACATAAGGGGCGTCGCTCGGAAGGGGGGGACGGAAGAGCATCGTTGATTTTGGTGGGGAATGACGATATTCCAGAACACAACAGAGGAATGGCGTCCGCAAGGAGGAGAGGGCGGGGAGGGGAACGGGCCCTCAATCCATCCGAAAAAATCTAGCCTCAGGTGAAACGAGGGCTCTCAAGGGCGTCAGAGAAAGGAAGGGACATCCATCCTTGGAGAGCGTCTCTCGAGTGATCTTGGAGCAGTGGCAGCGTCTTTCACCAATGGGGGGAATGCAGAGGGAAAAAAAAGCATCCCGAGTTCGCAGGAAAACGCCGTTCGAGGTTTTAGGGAAGGGGTGCGATGGAACTAAACATCTTTTATGAGAAAGGGTCTGCAGGGGGGAGGGGGAGGGGCTTCCTATTAACCGAAAACCCCACCTGAACGTGACCTTAGCGAGGGACCGAAAAAACGTTCGGTCGCCTATAGGGACGCGAAGGGAAGAAGCGATCACTCTGAATTTCGTCATACAGAGGGCTCTTCATTTACGGAGGACCGGCGCCGGAAAAGATTTGTAAGAGTGCTTACCGAAAGAAAGGGAAAGAAACTGAAAGAGGAAGACAGGGACACCTTACATCCCGACAACCGCCGGCAAGTGAAAGCTGGGGGGCTCTGAAAAAAAAAGGGGCGCACAGGGAAAGAAGCAAACTAAGGGGTACTCCTTCTACATCCAGCGAAATTACTACGGGAAGACGAATAGGGAAGAAAAAGGGAAGTCTATAGATTCTTCTTTCTGCCGTTGAAAAGTCCATTACTAAAAAAAAGTGTCTGAGAAGTTTCTTCACGTTTTTGGGCAAGAGAACACTACTAAAAGAAAAAAGTACGAAGGGAGTCATGAACCTGGTGTTTTAAGTTGAGCCCAGGGAGATTCTCCTGGAAACCAGAGGAGGAGAGGGGATTCTGTGAGGCAGCGCTCCTTTTTCAACGCAGGGGTATCTACCGGAGGGGTAATCCTTGAAAAAATTCCTAAGGGGGGAAAGAGGGGACTACGTAGCGAGAGGAAAATGTTTTTCATGAGCCCTGTCTCCGCGATGGGGAACAGCCTGCAAATCTCTTTCTAAAAAGAGGGGAGGGGGTGGGAGTTCTCGACCTCTTGAACTACGCGGCGAGACTTTTGGGGGATAAGGGGTTTTGGTCGAATCTCTAGCTAATTCGGCGGTCAAACCGTAGGGGGGGGGGAACTAATTACTATAATTAGGTAGAGGCCTTCACATCTAACGCGGAACGAAGGGAGGTCGTCTTCCTCAACGGTGGGGAAAGGTCTTTGGAGGGAGAGAAGCCCTACTAGACACTGCGACGTCAGGGAAGATACGAGGGGGTTAATTGAACCGAGGGAGAAAAACACGTCCGGTCCGTGCTGTTATTCCGCACAAGGCAAAATAAGGGGGTAGTCGGCGGCGCGTAAAAGGGGGAGGGAGAGTCTGAAGAAGAAAGAGCGTTTCAAAAAAAGGCGCCTCCGACGATATGCGAAAGGGGAAAAAGGGCTTTCGCTAGGGGGGGGGGGGGGCTGGGGGAAGGGGTTCTTCGGGGTTCTTCCTGCACAAGGCAAGAGCTTTTTAGTTCCGTAGCTGTCCCTAAACTGATCCCCTCGCCTAAGGATCTTTCTATGCGGAGGCTCACACTCGAAGGGGTTTCCAGGTAACCATCCTCCCCATGTTTCCTTCTTTGCTCTCCGGAACTTTCTTGCCTTAATCACTCTTTTAGGAATATGTAGACTCTTGTCGGATTTCAGATGAACATTGTTACTTAAACCCTGCCTGGAGAAAAACCACTTCGCCAGGTGCCGGCGGTAGCTGGAGAGGAGTCCCCTTTCTCGCTCCCCTAAAAACCCTTCCGAGGGAAGGTATGCTCGGAACAGCGTCCTTAGGGACGTCGAGGATGGTCAGACCGCGCATTCGCGCGGAGTTTGAACCGCGTAGGGCTTAAATTTTCGGCGAAAAGAGAGGTCTCAGAGGAAAGAGAAGGCCGACCCGCGAGTCAAAACCTTTCTGTTGTGGGTTTAGGGGAGAAGGTTTTTAAGAGTCTCATATACTGGACCCTCCCTCGAGTTGAGTGAAATCGGGGCGGGAGAGTCGATTACTTTGCAAGGGGGGGTCTATGAAAACGATTGCGAAAAAAAGGCGGAGAAAAGGCGCCCGGGTTCCCTCCGTTTTCCGTTGAAGGGGACGCGGGGGGAGGGAGGCCCTCAATTCGAGAAAGGGTCTAGGGAAGAACGCGGTTTTGGGGTCGACACTAACCGGCATGCACAGATTGCATCGAAAAAAAAGGTTTCCGAGGTCCTAAATGGGAAGGGTCTGAGGGGAAAAAGCGACCAAGAACAACACTGAGATAAGAGAGGAGTGGGTACGATTCAAAGAACTCACCTAGGGCTCCCTGGAAGGGAAATAGAGAAAGCTCTCATCTTCAAGAAGGGTTCCTTGGTATTTACAGTATTCTCCCCACCAGAATCTCAACCTTCTTTAGGGGGTCGAATTGGAGGACTTAGAAGGGGTCCCCTTAAAAAAAAACGGAACACGGAGGAGACATTTCTCAAGGGAAGGAAAGAACTCAACTTGGGGGAGAGGTTTTCAGCTCTTCTTATCCATTTACAGACTCGAAGTAGGGGGCCCTCTTCCGGGGAAACAAAGTTGGGGAGTAATCGGAATTTTCAGAACTCTCACCCAGGGACTCCCCTAGAAAAGGGACGGCGTACGGAATTCTAACTTGAAGGCGGAAGAACCTGGAAATAAAAACGGTTCCCCCACGACATTCGGCCTCCTTCGCGGGGAAGGGGTCAATAAAAAAAAAACGCCGTACGTTTGCAATGAACGCACCGGGGGACTTGGAGCGAGGGATCTTTATCCTAGAGGGGATTCCGGGAAAAGTCTGTGGTACGCACAGGAGGAGACAGTCCGCTTCACTGGAACGAAATTCAATCGTCAAGGAAGCCAGTGGGAGGGCGCACCTTCCAAAAAAGATTGCAAGGGAACGTCTTCGCTTCGACAAGACCAGATAAAGGGAGTATCTTCTCATAAAAATTCCTTATTCATCCCACCCTCACGCGAAGTGCCGAGAAAGTACCTCCTCGAGGGAACACATCAAAAACGATTAGCGAAAAGACTGATCTCATAGATTCTGAAAAAAAGAAGAAGAGGTCAAACGACTATGAAACTATATAGGGGAAAGTCATCTGATAAGCAAGGAAGGGGGGGGGTTTAACCGTAGCCTCTACCACAGTTGCGTGTAACGTACGGTATAGGGGGAGCACGTGACGCTACAAAGGGAGAAAGGGTTCGAGCAATAGGAAAACTGCGTTCCGGGGAAGGCCAGCACTATCACGGAGCCAGTCCTCGGAGAGGGATTCCTCTAGAGCCTACACCGGTTGCCAGCCGAACCTAGAGCTGTGACTCCGTTGAGTGAGTAGTTGGGAAGAAACCTAAGATAAAAAAGGTCCCTAGAAGGTCCGCGCGCCAAAGGGCCGAATCGAGCGACCCACACGTAAAAATCAACCAAGGGGCAACACGGGGACGCCGTCGTCAGGTCGGACTTCACTCCCGCAAAGGGAGGCGCCATCGATGCAGGAGGTCTCTCTGAAGAGGAGCTTGACTACTCTGGGGGGGAAAAAATCCTGTGTAGCGGGGGGCTAATAGATTTCACAGGCTGCAGGCATCTTATGAAAAAAGTCCGTCCTGCGGTGAAAACGTAACTTCTCTGGAATCACGCCGATTAAACGTACCGCAGAGAGACACTCCGTTTTTCGCCAAAAAAAAACTGAAAAAAAAGGGGCACATAATTACGAGAAAGTCCTTTGTGATCAAAAGGCCCGTCAGAAACTTCCCTTCGGAGGGGGGAGCCAGGCCGCCTCCAACGGGGTAGACTAGGGAAGGGAACGGGAAAACGGCTAGTACCAAAGACGGTCTACGGAACTCGAGGATGCGAGCGCACCCTTATCTGGTAGGAAGTCGTAAAAAAAAAAAACACTTGCCTGGCGCCAGGGGGCGGCAGCGTCCTTCCACCAAGTGCCGGCGTGAAGACGATTGGTAGGATGAAGGTCTGCGCTGGAGAAAAAGAGTATTCCACAATCGGGGAACAAAAAGGGGCCGCTTACTCCGGACCGTCAGGGGGAGGACCTTTAGGACGAAAGCCAAGGTGAGAGAACATTCCGAAATGATAGCTACTACCCTCGCGGGTTTTGGGGGGAAGTTCCCGGGAGGGGGGTGGTGATGCAACAACACACTAGAGGTCAGTCGGCCGAAAAAGCGCCACGGGGCGATTGGCAGAAACGTAGGTTTCGGATTTCACGACACCCCCTGTTCTCTCAAAAATCGCGGCGGACGAGAAGACCTGCCGCACCGGGAGGAGACCAACTCGCAACGTTTGGTGGAAAAGAGCGATTCTGCACCTTCGAAAACTCGAGCGCCGCGACGAGCAATACGGCCAGGAAAAAATTGCCGGCGAAGGAAAAGGATCTTTGGAGGGGAAACTTGAGGCGAACTGGCTGCCGGGCCGTCCAAGCCGCAAGAAAAAATCAAAAGAAGGGGACGCGGGCAGCCAGGAAGGGTGTTCTGGAATATAGACAGACGCGTCATGAAAAAAGCGTTCCCAACGCCCGCAAAAGAGAGCGCCGCCCAAGAGCGGTGGATTGGGATGGGAAGAAGACTCGGGAAGGTATGGGGAGAGCTCCCAACAAAAGAGGAGATTTTTTCATGACGGGGGGAGGTATCACAATGTGGTGATTCAGGGAGGGGATCCTTTGGAGAGACATAGACGCAAAGAGGACGATTCGCGCTCAAGAATAGATCTTCATTTCTACCTCCTAGGAAATCAAAACAACAACGGAGGGGAAGGGGGGAAAAGGGGTTCGCACCATGCATTTTGTCGGCGCTCAACGACGAAGAGCGCGTGGAAAGGGGGATCAATGTACCCGGGCACATCGGCCGTGAGAACCGCACCAAAGACTCGGTGGGACTTCCTGTGGTGAAACTCGAAGCACGGGAAAAGGGGTTTGCGATCATGGAGGAGAAAATCCACCTATGAGGAGGGGTAGGAGGGCGCTCTATCGAGAGAGGTGGAACGCATCGTTAGTTTTTGTGAAGCGTGTGGCAAAGAACACCCCTCCATTCGGGGAAAATCGGCGATGAGGGGGAACGGCCCGCATCCATCTAAGCTACGACAATATCGGTAAGAAAACCGTTCGGAAAACAAAGAGCAGACTGTCACGCTTCTCGCGGGGGGGGAAAAGACTTTGAGCAGGTCAAAATCTCGTCGTGCAAAAAAGGGGGGTATTGCCCGCTTTCAAAAATCGCGACCAAAGGCGCATGCCTAAGAATCCTCCTCTAGGCTGAGAGACATTAAAACGAGGGAGAAGAAACCAAATCGTGGCTTCGCCCCGTGGCGCATTAGTGGGAAGATACCTCGAGGGTGGCCCCGAAAAGGGGACTCAACGGACAGGAAACCCGCGTGATCCTTTTCCCGGGAAAGGGGGCTGATTCCCTCTCTCACGCTTGACGTAGGGGGTCAGGACCGAACCGTTACGTAGAAAAAGGTAGGAACGCTTCTCCGGGGGGAGGGTACCGCGGGCAGGACCGCAAAAAAAAAAAGGAAAGACGACTACCTTAGGCCAATTCGTCTTTCCTCAGCAACTGGCGCTTGGGGAACATTCCTAAAGGGAAAAAGGGAGACCATATGGGGGTGTTAACTTCTATCAAAGGGGTGCTATTACGTATAAATTGAGAGCCACGGCGATGCTGGTTTATCTAGATGGGTACGGCTTTTTCCCGGAAAGCCCCGAGAATATTTTTAACCAGGTTCTTCTAAGGATCGCAACGAGGGACGTGTCGGTGCCCGGGAAAGAGTGTTGCGATCACCCCTTGGAAAAAGAATCGGGCCCCCTTGGTGGTCTCCCCCTGAAAAGGGAGTGGAAAAACCGTTAACCAGAAAAAAAAGACGTGTGATGCCTGCGACGGGGGAAGACGTTTGTTCTAGACCGGGGGGAGGGGAGAGCCGAAACGTGGGGAGAAGGATGACTGCCAGTTGAATCCGTGCTCAAGCGCGCGAAGAAAGTGTTCATGCGAGGGGTCCGCGAGGGGGGAAGAGTAAGAAGGACAAAGCCGAAACGCCTCGATCTGACGGGTGGGAGTGAAGGAAGAGGCGCGGATTCCCGGAGCTCCGTGGGGGGGAGAGAGCTTCTGCTACAGGAGGACCGTAGTCAGACTAATGCCGGAGTTCACTGAAGAGGAAGCGGCTCTTTCAACCGGGGGGAGGGATTCTGCCGGACGGGGTAGGCGGACTGGGGGAGGTTCCTGCGCATCCCTACTCCTCCGGTTAAGGAGGAGACTTGCTCGGGAGAGGGGCGCTTACCTCCAGTGAAGAATTCTCTCAAATAGCCTGCGTGAGTAGAAAAAGGTATCCCTACGTCTTCACGGGAGACTGCTGCCGCGTAAAAAAGGACGAGGGGAAAAGGATCGTACTAAGCTCCTAATAGTCTGGCAGAGATCCTACAAAAATTTGTTCCATCTTCCGGAATATTGCTTTAGGGGAGGAGGGGGGGGTGTTTCATTTACGTGAGGGGATGAATGCAGGAAAGGGAGGGGAGTTTCGTCTGGTGGTCTGCAAAGTTGGATCTTAGCCGCGGATCATTCTCGATAGATTGTGGGGGGGGGGGGGGGGGGGGGGGGGGGGCTGCAAAGAAGGGGGGACTTCATCAGCTCACCGAGGAACCTGTGAGTAGGGAAAAAGGGCTTCCTTACATTGTGACCGTGAATAGACGGGAAATGGCAGGGATCCACAGCCTTGAAAGGGAATTCCCTACTCTCTTCCCCAAAAGAACCATCCGCGTCAAGAATGTCTTAAAGGGGTCGAGGGATGAACCATGGAAGCAATGCGTTCTCTGAGAAAAAAGGTAACCGCTTATGGCCTTCAAATTTGCAAGAAAGAGTCCGCATCTCTATCGTTTAGAGAGGCTCTCAACCTGGCGGGGAGGGGTGAGTATTTGGGAGAAGGGGGGGGAAAAAAGACCTACTTTCTTGAAGACCTAAAAGCGCGTGACGAAGGCGTCTACTGAGATTACGGGAAACGTGATCCTCATCGAAAGAGACAGTGCTGCGGCTGCTGCACAAGAGCAGGAACGGGGTGAAAGGGGGAAGGGGACGCTGTTCTAAGGGGAAAAATTCGAAGACCACCGGGAAGCCGGTGCGCGGTAAGACGAAGCGGTTGGGGGTAGTCCGGGCGTAAGAAGGAAAAAGGAAGCTGTCTCGCTTAAAAAGGGGAAGGGGGTGGAGATTGTCGGAATTGGGGGGAGGGGCAAGACCCAATCTCTCTCAACAACAACAACGAGGGGAACGCTGCCTCCATCCAATCCGACCAGCCCCCCGCCATAGCGCGCCAGAGAAAAGAGGAGGCGCGGCCGTGTTCTTGGGAGGAAAAAACACCACCCGGGGCGTAGAAGAAAGCACACCTGCAGTGCGTCCTTCGAAGATCAACACCGGACCCAGAAATCGGAACAACACGGGGGGAAAGTTGCAGCAGCCTCCGCACTGTGAAAAAGGATGCGTGATCAAAGGGGAAAGGAGAGAAGCGTCGCCGTCACGCAAAGAAGTCGGTCTTATCGAAGTTCCAAAAAAAAAAATCAAAAGCATCACCGCCGTTGAGAGGGGGGTTCTGCTTAACTATAGAGGGAAGGGGAGAAAAACTATTAAGGCCAGCAGAGGGGGACGTACCCTTCGTAACAGTCGAGCGCCCATGCCGGGGTGGAAAGACTCACAGAAAAAGAGGTACCCATTATGCGAAAAGGGGTCGTGGAGCGGAGAAAAGGGAGAAAGAGGAAGGGAGGGAAGAAGAGGAGGGTGGAAGAGATAAAGAAAGGGGCGAAGGAGGTAGAGATAAAGAAGGGAGAGGAAGGGTCGGAGGGTGGGAGAAAGGGAAACATCTTTTGTTCCTCCTTCTAAGAAAGGGGAGGATCCCTTACCATTGGTCGCAAGGTTCAATCTTCATTATCCCTCAAGCTCGGAACCTCCCCTTCTATCTATAATCACCGCTGAGGGGGGAGGGAAAGCATCATCAATCCATATAGAAGAGTCAGATCAACTATTTCGAGGCAGACCACAAAAACTTCAATTCATTCCATCTTGAGTCTCACTTCCCTGAAAAATAAAAAAAAAAAATATCTGCTCCATCTGAAACAATTCTTAGCGCAAGCGTCGGAGGAGAGGGGAAAAAAGGAGGCGATATTCCCTATCAGCGGCACGTGTGGAGGACCATTTGCCGGGAAAGGATAACGGTGCAGGAAGAAAAAAGCCTGCTCGAAGGGCTCATCAGAGGATGGAAAGGCGTTCCTCGAGAGAAAGTAAATGCCAATCAATCAATCCAGGTACCTCTGCGTCGAGGGGGAAGAGAGGTTTCGCCGGTACACCTGTGGAGCTCGCACAGCGGGGAATCCGGCGTATTTTGGCACGGCATTAAGCCGGAAAAAGTTCGGTGGAAGAAAAAAAGGGGCCGCGCGTCCCGCCATGTGCAAGGAAAGAGCCTCGCATCAACGGGGGAACGAAGGGTCTTCTCATCTGCTCGGGAATGAACGCCCCCACTCAGAAATCGGAGCCAGCGATGCGGCAGAGGGAGGGAGGGGAGGGAAAGTTCCATCACGACATCAGGGAGAAAAAAGCCGGTGATGGATCACTTTGGCACAGGTCTGAAAGTAGTCAGAAAGAAAGGAAAGGCTCAGGGATCTACCAACGGACGTAGCGGTGCCCCTTCTCTAAGGGACCCGATGCGCTTACCTCTTCTCAAGGGTTCCCATTAGAAGAAAAAAAAGGTCGCTCATTGAAGAAACTGAACCAGGGGGCACAGAAGGAACTTATTCCAAGGGGACGTTCTCATTTACTTCCCCCAACAAAGTATCACCGAGGGGAAAGGTCTCCTCCAAGGGGGGACCACATAGTACTGGGTACGTCTGAAAAACGAATAACATCTCCGAACGTTTAAAAGGGGGATGCTTCCGAAAACTTGCGCCAGAAGATAAAAAAAAAAAAAGGGGAGCGTTCTTGCCGGCAGTTTTGGGTCATCGCTGGAAGCTCCACGCAGCTGGCAAAAAAGACGTATTGGTATTGAGGAGCCGCTTCATTCCGTGGGAGAGTGGGAATAGCCAGAGGGGCCTCTTTTCAACCTTCACTGGGAAGAACGTAACGTTTAAGGGACCGACCCTTCCCCTCGCGCAGAGGAGGCGGCCCGTAACCATGACTGTACCGGGAGCTCATACAGAGGGGAACGATAGAATTTCCCGTGAAGGGGGGGATTTAACCAATAGCTATTAGCCCCCCATCCGGGCCCGGGATAGGGGAAAGACACTTATGTTGGGGTCGCACAAAAGGGAGACTCCTCTCTCGGGAAAAATTCGCCTCGTGGATGGGGTGAAAGCTGCAAAAAAAAAAATTTTTCAAAAGGGATAGAAAAACCTTCTCCCCAAGTCTGAGAGGAAGAGCAGCTTACAGTCCTGCCTAGTGGGCGCCGGGTGAAGGGAAAACGTTTGCGAGGCAAGGGGGAGATCACCGTGAAAGGGGATAGGAGGGGCTTTCTGAGGGAAAAGAAAAAGCCATCCCCTATTCATTAAACGAGGCAGCATGAAAGGTCTGTAAATCGTGCCCAAGAGGGACAAACAAAAGGGACTTCCAACTCCCTCCAAAAAAAAGCGCTCTATCTAGGTCAGATCATAGGGGGGGGATTGATCTCTTAGGAATTATCGCCAACGACGAGGATTAGCCGCTTCGGAAACCTATTGGTGGTTCAGTGAAAAGAAGGAGGGGCTCACCGTCTAAGGGGGGATTCTATGGGTAACATTGGAAACGCGCATCCTTCTTCGTAGCGGCTGCCGACAAAATAGGGGTGGCTAACAGAAAAAACCACCCCTGATTGAGGAGGAAAAGAGAGAGTGGGTTCTCAATTGAATATAGAAGGAGGAAAAGAAAAAGGAATCTTGCTTGTAACCTGGGCTGAAAAGGGGATACCAGAATCATTCAACATGGACGCACACCCGAGGTTCCTGAAAAAAACCCCCTCGTTGGGGTTGGAGCTCGGGGAAGGAGGACTCATACCTTAACCGAGGCAGGGGGATGTATTACTTCGAAACGGTAAGGCGAAAAAAGACGAGAGCTCACGTGTTCGTGAGGGATTTGGATTGGGTAAACGCCTTGTGGGGGACAGGGAAAAAAAACATCCATTCATGGAGGAAAATCGGCGGAAGGCTGGATACTGCCCGAAAAAAAGAGCCTCAATGTGCTCGACGAACAGCGAGAGGACCACCTGTGGAAAAAAAAGACGAATCTCAGACGGGGGGCTCCTGCGGACGAGAAGAACGGACTTTGGCCGCAGGAAAATTGCACCAACGTTTCTCTTTGGTCATGCAAGGAAACAGCGTCCGAGGAAAAGGCCGCGTTCCTCCTCGAGGAGAGCATGACCCATCTGTGAATCCGAAACCAAGGGGTCTGCAATGTAACTTCTCCACCGTGGGGTCGAGTGAGTTGGGAATAAACAAAAGGAACGGGAAAGGGAGATAAAAAACGCAGTATGATCCGGTCTTTCGCTTCATTGGGGAGAAGAATCCGCGCGATCACGCCGGAGGGCCGAGGGCAGGGGGAAACTAACCGGTAACCTGTTTACGAAAAGAAGCGGCGCCGGCAAAGCTTTGGTAAAGGGTAGAGACTCGAAAGCAAGCGCCTACCTTCAAGAACCCGGAAAGGGAGACGCTTCAACTGCATGGGGGGGGGTGGGGGAAGGAAAAAAAGGCACGCTGTAGACCATCGTGTAAACTTCGAGCGCAGATCAAGGGGGAGATCATCCTAAGACGGCGAGATGCTGTATCGGGGACTCCGAAAAAACGTCCTACCTTCCTAAAGATGTGGAACGTGTCTGCGACCTTGTGGAAAGGGGCTTTTCGGGAGAAACGACATTTGCGATCAACAAGGAAAAGTCTGTTCCCCCTGGTTGGGGCGAACGCCAGGAGGTCTTCTCCTTGTAACCAGAGGAAAGGACATCGGGAGTGAAGGAAGCCGGGTTGCAACCGCAATTCTATACCGCGCAGCGGTACGTTTCACCGATAATGCTAAGCGAGGGGATTGTCTACTAAGGAGGGAGATCCCCTTCTTTTGAAAAGTCGTCCTCGATGGCAACGAACGGATAAGACGCCTGCATGCTGGGGAAGTCTGAATTCCTAGCAGAGGCGGGCTCGGAGTTCCCACGGAGCGACGTGGGGGGGGAGGCGTCTACTGGCGGCCAAGGAGGCGTAGGAGGCGAAGAAGAAAGGGTCCCTGCCGTTCACAAATACGTCACCTAGGGGGAGAGGTCTTCTCCGAGGGAGGTTAGTTTCCGCTAAATCAAGACACCGTCGAGGACGAAGAGAAAAGCTTGCATACAAAACTCCATGAATGGGGGGGTATTCGCGCACATCGCCGTCGAGGTCGCTTCCGTAGTACCGCCCGTAAATCCCGGAGGACCTGGGGAGAGCCGGAAGAAACACGCCGAGGGAAAGGAGCCGCCTATCGCCGTAATCATCTTCGGGCAGAAAAAAGAATTTGCCATCTGCTATCCGCTGCTTCGAGGTCAGTGAAGGTGAGAGGGGGGGGGGGGGGGGAAGGCATGCACGGCTAAGGTCTGCCGTCGCCGCAAATGTGAAAGGAAAGAAAAAAGATCTGAGCTTCTTGAAAAGAAAGAACGTTCCGGCGCAGAGAGGGGGCGGGGCGTGAGAGCTGAAGAGCTGTGCGGAACTGGCCGGGGAAAAGAAAGGAAAAAAGGTACCACAGCCTGTCCACCGGCAAAAACTTCTCGCAGAAAAGAGCGCTTCATCAATGTGGGCGTCCGGCGTCTTCGTCTCGGATACATGAACGCGCATGCGGAGAGAGGGAAAAAGGGAAGGTGGGAACTCTATGCCTCAGAGAAGAAATCTCTATCGTACGAAGACCAAGGGGGCCTCAACAAGGAGGTGATGGGGGGGAAGGTCAACTTCTGTCATACCTGTCTACTCCATCGCGTTTGCGGGAAGGAGAAGGAGGCCACTGATCCGCAGCGCGGCGGATGGAGCGTTGCTGCAAGGCGCCAAGGGGAGCCTTGTTCCGATGGGGGATGCATCTTCGAATGCCCGAATGAATCCACGCGGGTAACGAAGGGGGGAAGAAAAAAAGGGGGGGCGCTCCTTGCGTCCTACACTAAAAGGAAATGGCGTCGCTAGGGGAAGCTCGGCCTAAAAAGAAAAAGTGTCGGACTTGGCGGCGGCAAAAAAGGGGAAAGAAACAACAACGGATTATTAGGAAAGCAAGAAAGGCCACAAGTAAGACAAGAACTTCTATTCCGCGCGGAGGAAAAAAAACGCTCTGTCTCGTGCCAAGGTCAGGCGTACGCCAGTAGCCGAAAAAAAGAGGGAAAGCGCACTCGGCGTAAAAGGACTATCGAAAAGAGAGGCACGGAACACATCGGAACACGGAGCAAAAAAAAAAGCCTCACTGTCGCAAACGTTTCATCCACGCGGAGGATCAGTGGCAAGGAAAGAAAGGGGCCTTCACGCCACGCTATGGGGGGAAAATCGAAGTGGCCAAAAAAAAAAAAGACACCCCTCACCCGCCAGGGGAAAGAGGTCGTCGTAACGATAGATAATTCGTTGGAAGAGAAAGGGGCCATCAGCGTTTCCCACTCGTACAGCCCCCCCCCACACCGGACAGCGGGGGAGCCCGCATGCGGGAGAAGGGGTCGACGCGGGGAAAAGCCGAACGGAAAAAGGGTGGTTTCGGGAGCGAAAGGCAGATATGCAGTGCCGGGGGAAAGAGCATTCGCTGCCATAAAAAGGCCAGTTCGCAACATCGTCAATCGTCTTATCAGGAAGCTCTCACTCAAACCGGCCATTCTGCCGGAAAAGCTGCGTGAAAAAAAGCAGCATCCAGATCGAGAATCGTGAACTATAAAGAGGGCCCGGGAGGACCACCCGCTACAGGAGGCGCTTAAATAACTAAAATGTACACCATCACAAAAGGGGGGCAGATGCAAAATTGCTTATCGCATATGGGGGGGCCGAAAATGACATAAGGAGAAGAAAGCCATCTGTCTTGTTACCCTGCCCGCTTAAACCAAGAAAGGGAACCGTACGGGATACTGTGAAAGGGACGCGACCCGGCATAAAAAGATGTTGCGGAGAGGGAGGGAAATGGCTTTTTTTTAAAAAGAAGCACGAGGCAATCGGAAACGAACCTCGTCGGAAGACCTAGGAACGAACGCGGGGAGGAAAAAAGAAACGGCTCCGAAACTCGGTGACTCAAGGTGGGTGCACGGCATTTAAAAACACCTAATTTTCGGGGGAAAAGAAGGGTCCTCTCGCCCTGAGGGAGACCCAAAAAAAAAAACGGCGTCGAAATAAAACCCTTGGGAAAAAAAAAAAAAAAGCGGCTCGGACTTCACGCCTCCAAATCTATGCGCCAGCGAATAAAGGGATTGGCTTCTTCTATATTTGCCTCGCCTGACCAATCAGGGCTCATGACAGGGGATAGCGCTCCAGTTCTGCGCGATTAGTCATAGGGGAAAAAGAAGCCGCGGTCTCAAAGGGCTCTGTTGCAAGGACAAAAGGCCTTCGGAAGGGAAACCGATCTCGTAATCGCTCCGGGGGGAAAAAAAGAAGACCCTCCCGGTTTGAGAAGACCAAACTGAAACACAGGGAAGAAAAGGAAGAGCACGTAGTCCAGGGGAATCATGGACACGGCACAAAGCAACAGGCGATCACCGAAGAAAGGGGCTCCGGTTGCAAATGGGTATGTACGGCCGGAACAACGGGAGAACAGCATCTCTACTTGAAAAAGGTCCATCTTCGGAGAGCAACCCTGAAGCGGGACGTCCACCCGATGTCTAAGCAAAGGTTTGGTCGGAACCGGGCTTCCACCAACGAAGCGGGAAAACGGCTTTAAAAGGTGGTTATTCAACGGGACCGGGGAAGGTAAAAGCGCAGTCTATTCCGACCCGCCGTACAAAGCTTTGCGTTGCAATCCCGCAGCCCGTAGACTAATTAACGGTTGACAAAACGCCCTGCCTCTCTCATCGTGAATAGGGAATGCTGAGAAAATAGCGACCGACCGGAGAAGCGGGTTAGGAACGTGGAAAAGGTCCCGTTTCAAGGGAGGGGAAATTTCCCCCCCAAAAGGCATCGTCCGCCCAAAAAAGCCACGGGAGGAACTTGCAGCAACGAGGGGAACAAGCTGGGTTCATGCCAAAAATGGTTCTCAAAATTCGCGGACGCGGCTAGAGAAGCGCAATCGGGCGAAAGGCATCCCAACGCGCCCACAGTGGAACGAAGAAAAGCGTCAAAGTCGGCCCGAAAGCGAGCAGCTTAAAAACGTCCGGCCGGGGAAGACGAACGGTTGTAGAGTCTGTCGTCGATAAGGAGCTGGAGGCCGGAGATCAGCCGCATCCGAAAGAAAGGGACATCCATGAATTGTTGGGGTCCTGAATAAAAAGGTGCCCACACGCTTCAGAAAAAAAAAACGCTGCGGTCCAACGAAAAAAAACACGGGCGAAGAGCCGTCCTTACAGGAAATCGGTGTGGGGGGGGGGGGAGTACTTCTCCATGAAGAGAAGAGGAAGGTAAATGAGAAAGCTCAACACATGCAGTCACCGAGGGTGTCTTTTTAGAAAAAATTGTTGATCACCGGCGAAGGGGGAAATGAAATTCGGGGGAGCATTTATATTGAGGCAAGGGTACAACGGGGGGGAGTCAAAAGCTCCGACAAAAATAGGTAAGAGGGACTACCTCCTATTCTCCCAAAAACACGGGGATGATGAAAAGAAAAAAAGAAAGAAGGATGTAAATATCTACGAGTTTGGAAGCCGAAGAAGAGGGGTACCTTGCTGAAAAAGGAGAGGTACAAAGGGTCAACTCTTCGAAAAAACCCTATTTTCCGAAAAAGAAACCCAGACGGTGGACTGCCTGGGGGATCATACTTCCCTGATCGGGCTGATTAGTACTTCGAAGGAAGGAAGCCACCATGATCTGTACGAGATCGCGCCCGGGGGGAGGGGGGAAACGCATCGTTGAGTTGGAAGGGCACGATATTCCATAACACCACGCATGTCTTGCCGCCGGAAGGGGCTTAGACGTCCCGCGAAAGACACCCCCCCAAAAACACCCCAACCCAAGCTAGCTAAAAGCCTCAAGGTGCTAAGAAAAGACTCTCAACCGTGAAACGGCCGCGAGAGAAAGAACTGGATGGAGAGAGCGCTCAAAAAGGCTTTCGCATTTGCAGCTCAGTCGTGCACAAAACGGGGGGGAGGAGGTAAATCAGCTTTTCAAAAAGAGACCTATCTCTAGCCGGAGTCCCAGAGGGGCGGAGAAGGGGAGAAATGAACCATCGTGAATCGAAATCCGGATGCAAAGGGAACGGGGGGAAAGCGCATTTAGGTTCTTCAGGGGTCCCCCCGACCTGAACGGGAAAAGACCACGTGCCGAACCCGGGAAAAAATATCATTTGTTTGGACTCGACGCAAAGATTCCGCGCTCACGACGGGGAGAGGGAAAAAAGGAACCGTTTCATTGAAGGGAATCTGCGCCGGCAAGAGGGGGAGGCTAATCGAAAAAATCGCCGACTACAAGACCCGGAAATAAAAAGTCTTTCAAAGTGCGCTGGTGAACGGACGCTGAGGGTCTCCAGCACGCTGGAGGAAATCGGGTTTACGACTTCGAGAGGAAAAAAAGGTGCATGACGCGCAAAACCGGCGAGAGGCGTGAGGGGAATAGAACGTTTCAAAAAGACGATTGGCCACCCTGGCGGCGACAGGGGGAAAAGGGGAGGTGATCGAGTGGGAAAGAATGATGCAACGACTTTGCGAGGACTACGTGATCTTCAGGAAAAAAAAGGGTGGGTTCTTTTCGACGCAAGGGTGAAGAGGCGTCTCCTGGGCAAAAAACATCGGCGGGAAGTGGCGCCCGGGGTGGTTTCGACTAGGGGAGCTTACGTGGGGGCGACGATGAAGCCAGAACGTTGAATCGTTCTAGATCCCCCGGCTGTTGTTCAAAAAGAAGGAGGGCCGCGATGGGGAGAAAGCGATCCTGCATCGCTGTCGCCGGATCGAGGCGGCGTGAAGTCCGAGCCGACCTAAAAAACAGGGTTGATGAGGCGCCGTGTGGGGAAAAGAAGGGAGGCGCGCGGACCGGGAGGAGAAATAAGAATGGGAAGGGGGCCTTTCACAAATACAACGGAGAACTGCTTCTTCCACAACGGGGAAAGGGGGGCTCCGGCAAAAAATGTTCTTTCCGAGCAAGACGACGCGAGGAAAAAGAATGGCATACTATGAGGCGGAACCCCAGAATTTGTCATCCTCGAGAGAAAAAAAGAGGAGGGAAAGACCGTTCTCTGTCCGTAAGCACCGTAATCCCGTAGCCTTCCACGGAGCGAGGGCCGCGGAAAAAAAAGATGATCGACTATCGCCTATCGTTCATAGAGGGGCATCGCCCTCCTACGAATAGGGAGAAAAGGCCATCTGCGATCCTCTTTGCTTGCAGAAACATTTGACGTGAGCGGAAGGGAAGGAAAAGGCAGGCACGGCTGGCCCTGAGGGTCTGCCGTCGCCGGCACGGATTGAGACCTCTATCCGATTCCATAGGGGAAGAGGCGGCAGCGATATCTCACGAGAAAAGAACGTTGCCGGTGGCGGCGAAGAAGGGGGCTTCCTGACGATTTACGCGGGTCCGTGAGCGTGTATAATTAACGCTCAGGGAAACAAAAAAAGACTGGCAGGGGCTATCTGGAAAATTCCTCTTCCGCTCCCCAAAAGAAAAAAGGGTTACCGAGAAAGACCCATTCTCCAGCGCATGCGAAAACGACGGGAAGGATGTGAAAAAAGGAGAAGGGAAGCGGGACAATTCGCATCTCTATCGTTTACAGAAGCGAAGAACACCTGGCCGGTGATGGGTTGAGGGGGAAAAGAGGGGGGGAGGAGATCAGACCTACTTCGTGGGGACGGCGACGAAGGGCGCGAAGGACCAAACTGAGAAGCAAGCGGGGGCAGTGCGCTGCTTCTGCAACTTCGAACGGGGGGGGTGCTCCTGTTAAGAGAAGGGGGTGCTCTTCGAAGGAGGAGAAAGTTTCTCGGTCACGAGAGGTGCGAGGGCGTACTACACGAAAAAAAAAAAAAGAAGTGATTTCGCTGTCGCTCTGGAATACCTAGACGGGAGAGGGGAGGAGGGGGGGGAGAGGAAAAATCTCTCTCCACAACAACAAGGGTGGGTCTCTGCCGCCAGACCACAAGGAAGAAAAAAAGTCTAGGCCGCGAGGAAATGCAATACATTCGCTGCTGAGGTGGAGGGGGGTTTCGTGTCGTAAAAGAAAGGGGGGCCAAACGTCTTAAACCGCGCAATGGGCAGGACCGGAGGAGGGCCTTCTAATATCCAACACGGAAAAAAAAAACGGGAGCACCCCCGTCAGGGAAAGCCGAAGAAAGGGAGCATGGGGGGGGAAAGTGAGGGAAGGGGGGAAAGGAACGAATTCGCCGTCCCGGAACTCTATGGAGTGCACGAGTCGGGGGGGACAAACAACTCCTCCAGAAGGGGGGGCCAGGGGGGGTTTATCTCCCCTATCGGGTCAAATGCGGAGGATATAGATGCGACTGAAGAAAGAGTGAAGTCTGCCATCATCTGTGAAGGCGGGGCAAAAGAGGAAGAATGCTCGAAACTACGAGCCTACTACTATGTAAGAAAGCGATTGTTGTCTGGAGAAATTTTTCAGATAGGCGGGGGGACCAGGCTGTGGTTAACGAAGAGGAAGTCCAGCTTCACGTACGCAGTTAAGAAACCTGAGTCAATCGTCAGGAAGAAAAAAAAAAAAAAGCCACCGGCCAATGACTGCTGCGTGAGCTCAGGGAATCATCAGCAATAGAAGTCTATCAACTATTTCCTGAGAAACGGGCCCCACGAAAAGAAAAAAAGTGCCTTCATTTCATGCAAGGAAAACGTCACTGAACGCACACAAAAAAGAAAGAGGGAGAGGGAAGATGGCACAGGGACGGCGATTCCCGACTATTAACTATGGCGATAGTAAGCAGCGATACGTCCATCGAGGGGGGGAAAGGGGGGCCTCCTCTCCCCATTTGAAAGGGATACTGTGCAAAAGGAATAAAGGGACGCAGAAGGGGGAAATGTTTCTCAGCACGTAGGAGGAAGGGGAGGACGCGCCTCATCTTAAAGGAAGTATCCGTCGTCCTGCGGCCGTCGGGAGGAAAGAAACAGCGGTTCGCACAAAAGTTGCCGGGGGGGAGGCGCGCACCGAGGGACCCCAGGCAGGGGCTGTAGGGGGGGGGCAGTTAACTCCGGGTGGTTTCCCTTCGCCTCCGGACAAAAAGGGACCTAAGCGTGTCTTTCGACCAAAACGTGGGACTCAAAGAGGGAGGGGGAAGCGGCCGCGAGAAAAAACGCGAATCGAGCTCCAGCGAAGCATGAAGTGTCCTGTCTTAAAAGAAAAAAAGGGACTACATCTTGTCTCAGGAAAGGGCGACGTAGAAAAAGGAAAAAGGGATGCTCGTAGGGGGGAAAAAAAAAACTAAGCCTCTCCTCTTGATCGAAACCACTTCTCTGTTTGCAAAAGGCTTCGGAACCGATCGCGCAGTGAGGGAGGCCTCATGGGTCAAGGTGGGTTCGCCATCTTCAAAATGTGAGAATGTGGCACAGAACGTCTTCCTTTTGATCGAAAGGCCACGCCACGGAAATGGGGGGGAAAAGATCTGCCACTGTCCACATATTCACGGGAGGGGAGGAACTTCTAAAACGAAGAACAGCAAGGATGGTAGAAGGAATCCAAAGATGCCCTTAATCGCACCCATGAAGCTGGGGAAGGAAAGAGTACACCGGGCTCCATTGGGTAAAGCGGCGGCTACAGCACTTTCCGGCGTGAAGACATGGGGTATTTCCAAGGGGTCCGCTCCTTCAGTCAGCGTAGTAGCCCGACGGAACAACGCTTGCCGAGAAAAGGGCCGCAGCCCGTCACTGAAGAGAGGCCCTTGCCCTGAAGCGGGGATCGCGGGAAGGACAAAACCAATGATATCTAAAACGGGGCTCATACCCTGGTTGTAAAACGGTTTGCGATAGAAGAGGTGATTTCCCCCCGAAAGGGAATCGGCCGCCCCCAAACAACGGGTCGAGGGACCCTTGCAGAAAACGGATGTGGAGGAAAAGGTTTTGCGCACCCCCGGGGAAAAAGGCGGTTCTAGAGCTAAGGAAAAAGAAAGGGAGAAGAAAAAAGCGTCAGGTGGGCCGCCGGAGCGGGGAGAAAAAGAAAATTCAGCTAGCGCCGCGAGCAGAGAACGGGGAGATCGGGGAAAAGGGCGACGAAACTTTGCGAGCGAGCGGGAAAAAAACCTTGATGCTCTTAGATGTCTGCTGGCCGTCTCAGCATCCGCCGAGGGGGGGGAAGGCCATGAATTGGGTGGGTTCTTTAATATCGTGGAAAAAAGAAAGACAAAAAACCCCTAGCGTTGACACCACCGGTCGCCGCGAGAGGGAAGAAAGCGTGGATTGGGATGGAGCTTCGAAGTCTTAGGGAAAGAAAAAAAGGGAAACTCGGGAATGTCATGAGCCGGCGGGAACAACCCAGGCAGTCCACCGAGAGGGGGCAAGGAACTCGGGTGGTGAAGGGCTACTATGGGGACTGTTCTGAGGGAAAAGGGACCTTTTTCTCGCAAATCTTTTCGGATTCGGCAGAAAAAAGAGGAGGAGAGAGGACTCCT